>OKVM01000379.1_pt1 | contig 22024 bp, 13 predicted proteins | sample 1606841 | NCBI WGS metagenome assembly OKVM01 (sample SAMN03281010, study PRJEB24777) | human gut metagenome | isolation source: fecal sample PR157 from 1 month old male Malay infant, caesarean delivered... | reverse complement strand
ATCTGCCGAATCCGCCGGTCTACAGCAAGGTGAACCCGGCGGATCCGCCGATCATGACTCTCGCCGTCACCTCCTCCGCCATCCCGATGACCCAGGTTGAGGACATGGTGGAGACCCGGGTGGCGCAGAAGATCTCCCAGGTTTCCGGCGTCGGTCTGGTGACCCTCGCCGGCGGCCAGCGCCCGGCGGTGCGGGTGAAGCTTAACGCCCAGGCCATCGCCGCCCTCGGCCTGACCAGCGAAACCGTGCGCACCGCTATCACCAGCGCCAACGTTAACTCCGCGAAAGGCAGCCTCGACGGCCCGGCCCGCGCGGTGACGCTTTCCGCTAACGATCAGATGCAGTCCGCTGAGGATTATCGCCGGCTGATTATCGCTTATCAGAACGGGGCGCCGATCCGGCTCGGCGATGTCGCCAGCGTCGAACAAGGGGCCGAAAACAGCTGGCTCGGGGCATGGGCCAACCAGCAGCGGGCCATCGTGATGAACGTCCAGCGCCAGCCGGGGGCCAACATCATCGACACCGCCGACAGCATTCGCCAGATGCTGCCGCAGCTCACCGAGAGCCTGCCGAAATCGGTGAAGGTGCAGGTCCTCTCCGACCGGACCACTAACATCCGCGCCTCGGTGCGCGACACCCAGTTTGAGCTGATGCTGGCCATCGCCCTGGTGGTGATGATCATCTACCTGTTTCTGCGCAACGTGCCGGCGACCATTATTCCCGGCGTCGCGGTGCCGCTGTCACTGGTGGGCACTTTCGCGGTGATGGTGTTCCTCGACTTCTCGATCAACAACCTGACGCTGATGGCCCTGACCATCGCCACCGGCTTCGTGGTGGATGATGCCATCGTGGTGATCGAGAACATCTCGCGCTATATCGAAAAAGGCGAGAAACCGCTGGCCGCCGCGCTGAAGGGCGCGGGGGAGATCGGCTTCACCATCATCTCCCTCACCTTCTCGCTGATCGCGGTGCTGATCCCGCTGCTGTTTATGGGCGATATCGTCGGCCGCCTGTTCCGCGAATTCGCCGTCACCCTTGCCGTCGCTATTCTTATCTCGGCGGTGGTCTCCCTGACCCTGACGCCGATGATGTGCGCTCGTATGCTAAGCCACGAATCGCTGCGCAAGCAGAACCGATTCTCGCGGGCCAGCGAGCGTTTCTTCGAACGGGTGATCGCCGTCTATGGCCGCTGGCTGAGCCGGGTGCTGAATCATCCGTGGCTGACGCTCGGCGTCGCCCTGAGCACCCTGGCGCTGTCGATTATCCTGTGGGTATTTATCCCGAAAGGCTTTTTCCCGATCCAGGATAACGGCATTATCCAGGGCACCCTCCAGGCGCCGCAGTCGGTCTCCTTCGCCAGCATGGCCGAGCGCCAGCGGCAGGTGGCCAGCATTATCCTTAAGGATCCGGCGGTGGAGAGTCTGACCTCCTTCGTCGGCGTCGACGGCACCAACCCGGCGCTGAACAGCGCCCGTCTGCAGATCAACCTCAAGCCGCTGGATGAACGCGACGACCGCGTCCAGACGGTGATAAGCCGCCTGCAGCAGGCGGTGGACGGCGTCCCCGGCGTGGCGCTCTACCTGCAGCCGACCCAGGACCTGACCATCGACACCACGGTGAGCCGCACCCAGTATCAGTTCACCCTGCAGGCAAACTCCCTCGAGGCGCTGAGCACCTGGGTGCCGCCACTGCTCAGCCGCCTGCAGGCCCAGCCGCAGCTGGCCGACGTCAGCAGCGACTGGCAGGACAAAGGCCTGGCCGCCTATATCAAGGTGGATCGCGACAGCGCCAGCCGCCTCGGCATCTCAATGGCCGATGTCGATAACGCGCTGTACAACGCCTTCGGCCAGCGGCTGATCTCCACTATTTACACTCAGGCGAATCAGTATCGCGTGGTGCTCGAGCAGGATACCGAGGCGACGCCGGGCCTCGCGGCGCTGGAGAATATCCGCCTCACCAGCAGCGACGGCGGCATCGTGCCGTTGACCGCCATCGCCACGGTGGAGCAGCGCTTTACCCCGCTGTCGGTGAACCACCTCGATCAGTTCCCGGTGACCACCATCTCGTTTAACGTCCCGGACAACTACTCGCTGGGCGAAGCGGTGGAGGCGATCCTCGCCGCCGAACAGTCGCTGGATTTCCCGACCGATATTCGCACCCAGTTCCAGGGCAGCTCGCTGGCCTTCCAGTCGGCGCTCGGCAGCACCGTCTGGCTGGTGGTCGCCGCGGTGGTGGCGATGTATATCGTGCTGGGGGTGCTGTACGAGAGCTTTATCCATCCGATCACGATTCTCTCCACCCTGCCCACCGCCGGGGTCGGGGCGCTGCTGGCGCTGTGGCTGGCGGGCAGCGAGCTGGACGTGATCGCCATCATCGGCATCATTCTGCTGATCGGCATCGTGAAGAAGAACGCCATCATGATGATCGACTTCGCGCTGGCCGCTGAGCGCGAGCAGGGCATGCCGCCGCGGGAGGCGATCTACCAGGCCTGTCTGCTGCGTTTTCGGCCGATCCTGATGACCACCCTCGCCGCCCTGCTCGGCGCCCTGCCGCTGATGCTGAGCACCGGCGTCGGCGCCGAGCTGCGGCGTCCGCTGGGGATCGGCATGGTCGGCGGTCTGATGCTCAGCCAGGTGCTGACCCTGTTCACCACCCCGGTGATTTATCTGCTGTTCGACCGCCTGTCGCTGCACCTGAAGCGCCGCTTCCCGCGTCAGGAAGAGGAGGCGTAAGTGAAGTTTTTCGCCCTCTTCATTTACCGCCCGGTGGCGACGATCCTCATCTCGCTGGCCATCACCCTGTGCGGCATTCTCGGCTTCCGGCTGCTGCCGGTGGCCCCCCTGCCGCAGGTAGATTTCCCGGTGATCATGGTCAGCGCCTCGCTGCCGGGCGCCTCGCCGGAAACCATGGCCTCGTCGGTGGCCACCCCGCTGGAGCGCTCCCTGGGGCGGATTGCCGGGGTCAATGAGATGACCTCCTCCAGCTCGCTCGGCAGCACCCGCATCATTCTCGAGTTTAACTTCGACCGCGATATCAACGGCGCGGCGCGCGACGTTCAGGCGGCGATCAACGCCGCGCAAAGCCTGCTGCCGAGCGGAATGCCCAGCCGGCCGACCTATCGCAAAGCCAATCCGTCGGATGCGCCGATCATGATCCTGACGCTGACCTCGGACACCTACTCCCAGGGTGAGCTGTATGATTTCGCCTCCACCCAGCTGGCGCAGACCATCGCGCAGATCGACGGCGTGGGCGATGTCGACGTCGGCGGCAGCTCCCTGCCGGCGGTGCGCGTCGACCTCAACCCGCAGGCGCTGTTCAACCAGGGCGTGTCGCTGGACGCGGTGCGCACCGCCATCAGCGACGCCAACGTGCGCAAACCGCAGGGGGCGCTGGAGGACAGCGCGCACCGCTGGCAGGTGCAGACCAACGATGAGCTGAAGACCGCCGCCGACTATCAGCCACTGATCGTCCACTATCAAAATGGCGCCGCGGTGCGGCTGGGAGATGTCGCCACCGTCTCGGATTCGGTGCAGGACGTACGCAACGCCGGGATGACCAACGCCAAACCGGCGATCCTGCTGATGATCCGCAAACTGCCGGAAGCCAATATCATTCAGACGGTGGACAGCATCCGCGCCCGCCTGCCGGAGCTGCAGCAGACCATTCCGGCGGCTATCGACCTGCAGATCGCCCAGGACCGCTCGCCGACCATCCGCGCCTCGCTGGAGGAGGTGGAGCAGACGCTGGTGATTTCGGTGGCGCTGGTGATCCTCGTGGTGTTCCTGTTCCTGCGCTCGGGGCGCGCCACGCTGATCCCGGCCGTCGCCGTCCCGGTTTCCTTAATCGGCACCTTCGCCGCGATGTATTTGTGCGGCTTCAGCCTCAATAACCTGTCGCTGATGGCCCTGACCATCGCCACCGGCTTCGTGGTGGATGACGCCATCGTGGTGCTGGAGAATATTTCCCGCCATCTGGAGGCGGGGACGAAACCCCTGCAGGCGGCGCTGCAGGGGAGCCGCGAGGTCGGCTTTACCGTGCTGTCGATGAGCCTGTCGCTGGTGGCGGTGTTCCTGCCGCTGCTGCTGATGGGCGGCCTGCCCGGCCGCCTGCTGCGCGAGTTCGCCGTCACCCTGTCGGTGGCGATCGGCATCTCGCTGGCGGTCTCCCTCACCCTGACGCCGATGATGTGCGGCTGGCTGCTGAAAAGCGGCAAGCCCCACCAGCCGACGCGCAACCGCGGCTTTGGCCGCCTGCTGGTGGCCGTGCAGGGCGGCTATGGTAAATCGTTAAAATGGGTGCTGAAGCATAGCCGGCTGACCGGCCTGGTGGTGCTCGGCACCATCGCCCTCAGCGTCTGGCTCTACATTTCGATCCCGAAAACCTTCTTCCCGGAGCAGGACACCGGGGTGCTGATGGGCGGCATTCAGGCCGACCAGAGCATCTCCTTCCAGGCGATGCGCGGCAAGCTGCAGGACTTTATGAAGATCATTCGCGAAGATCCGGCGGTGGATAACGTCACCGGCTTTACCGGCGGCTCGCGGGTCAACAGCGGGATGATGTTTATCACCCTCAAGCCGCGCGACCAGCGCCACGAGACGGCGCAGCAGGTGATCGACCGGCTGCGCAAAAAGCTGGCCAACGAGCCCGGGGCCAACCTGTTCCTGATGGCGGTGCAGGATATCCGCGTCGGCGGCCGGCAGTCGAACGCCAGCTATCAGTACACCCTGCTGTCCGACGACCTGTCGGCGCTGCGCGAGTGGGAGCCGAAGATCCGCAAAGCGCTGGCGGCGCTGCCGGAGCTGGCGGACGTCAACTCGGATCAGCAGGACAATGGCGCCGAAATGGACCTGGTCTATGACCGGGATACCATGTCGCGCCTCGGCATCAGCGTCCAGGACGCCAACAACCTGCTGAACAACGCCTTTGGCCAGCGGCAGATCTCTACCATCTACCAGCCGCTCAACCAGTATAAGGTGGTGATGGAGGTGGATCCGGCCTACACCCAGGACGTCAGCGCCCTGGATAAGATGTTCGTCATTAACAGCGACGGCAAGCCGATCCCGCTGGCCTACTTCGCCAAATGGCAGCCGGCCAATGCCCCGCTGTCGGTGAACCACCAGGGGCTGTCGGCGGCATCCACTATCTCCTTTAACCTGCCCACCGGCCGCTCGCTGTCGGAAGCCAGCGAGGCCATTGACCGCGCGATGACCCAGCTCGGGGTGCCGTCGAGCGTGCGCGGCTCCTTTGCCGGTACCGCTCAGGTGTTCCAGCAGACCATGAACGCGCAGGTGATCCTGATCCTCGCGGCTATCGCCACGGTCTATATCGTGCTGGGGGTGCTATATGAGAGCTATGTGCATCCGTTGACCATCCTCTCGACGCTGCCCTCCGCCGGAGTGGGCGCTCTGCTGGCGCTAGAGATCTTCGATGCCCCGTTCAGCCTAATCGCCCTGATTGGGATTATGTTATTAATTGGCATCGTTAAGAAAAACGCCATCATGATGGTTGATTTTGCCCTGGAGGCGCAGCGCAACGGCAACCTGACGCCGGAAGAGGCGATTTTCCAGGCCTGCCTGCTGCGTTTCCGGCCGATTATGATGACCACCCTCGCCGCGCTGTTCGGCGCCCTGCCGCTGGTGCTCTCCGGGGGCGATGGCTCTGAGCTGCGCCAGCCGCTGGGGATCACCATCGTCGGCGGTCTGGTGATGAGCCAGCTGTTAACGCTCTACACCACGCCGGTGGTCTATCTTTTCTTTGACCGTCTGCGGCTGCGTTTTTCGCGTCACTCCTCTCAACCGGTAAGCGAATAACATGACAGACCTCCCGGCCAGCGTGCGCTGGCAGCTATGGATAGTGGCGTTCGGCTTCTTTATGCAGTCGCTGGACACCACCATCGTTAACACCGCCCTCCCCTCGATGGCCAAAAACCTCGGGGAGAGTCCGCTGCATATGCATATGATTATCGTCTCCTATGTGTTAACGGTGGCGGTGATGCTGCCGGTCAGCGGCTGGCTGGCCGACCGGGTCGGGGTGCGCAATATCTTCTTCACCGCCATCGTGCTGTTTACCGCCGGATCGCTGTTTTGCGCCCAGGCCAGCACCCTCGACCAGCTGGTGATGGCGCGGGTGCTGCAGGGAGTCGGCGGCGCGATGATGGTGCCGGTCGGCCGTCTGACGGTGATGAAGATCGTCCCGCGCGATCAGTATATGGCGGCGATGACCTTCGTCACCCTGCCGGGCCAGGTCGGCCCGCTGCTCGGCCCGGCGCTGGGCGGGGTGCTGGTAGAGTACGCCTCCTGGCATTGGATCTTCCTCATCAATATCCCGGTGGGGATCGTCGGCGCGATCGCCACCCTCTGTCTGATGCCCAACTACACCATGCAGACCCGGCGCTTCGATCTCTCCGGCTTTCTGCTGCTGGCCGCCGGGATGGCGACCCTGACCCTGGCGCTCGACGGCCAGAAAGGGCTCGGCATTTCCCCTGCCTGGCTGGCGGGGCTGGTGGCCGTCGGCCTCTGCGCCCTGCTGCTCTACCTGTGGCACGCCCGCGGCAACGCCCGGGCGCTGTTTAGCCTTAACCTGTTTCGCAACCGCACCTTCTCCCTCGGCCTCGGCGGCAGCTTCGCGGGACGCATCGGCAGCGGCATGCTGCCGTTTATGACCCCGGTGTTTCTGCAGATCGGCCTCGGCTTCTCCCCCTTTCACGCCGGGCTGATGATGATCCCGATGGTGCTCGGCAGCATGGGCATGAAGCGGATCGTGGTCCAGGTGGTCAACCGCTTTGGCTACCGTCGGGTGCTGGTCGCCAGCACCCTGGGCCTGGAGGCGGTCAGCCTGCTGTTTATGTTTAGCGCCCTGGCCGGCTGGTATTACGCGCTGCCGCTGGTCCTGTTTCTGCAGGGGATGATCAACGCCAGCCGCTTCTCCTCAATGAATACCCTGACGCTGAAAGATCTCCCGGACGATCTGGCCAGCAGCGGCAACAGCCTGCTGTCGATGGTGATGCAGCTGTCGATGAGTATCGGCGTGACCATCGCCGGGCTGCTGCTGGGGCTGTATGGCCAGCAGCATATGAGTCTCGACGCCGCCAGCACCCATCAGGTCTTTCTCTACACCTATCTGAGCATGGCGGCGATCATCGCCCTGCCGGCGCTCATCTTTTCCAGGGTACCGGATGACGTCGGCAGCAATACCGTCCTCCGTCGACGCAACAGGAGTGGATCGTGAAATTATGGCGCCCGGGTATTACCGGCAAGCTGTTCCTCGCTATATTCGCCACCTGCATCGTGCTGCTGATCAGCATGCACTGGGCGGTGCGCATTAGTTTTGAACGCGGGTTTATCGACTATATCAAGCGCGGCAATGAGCAACGCTTAACCATGCTCAGCGACGCGCTGAGCGAGCAGTATGCCCAGCATGGCAGCTGGGCGTTTCTGCGCAATAATGACCGCTTTATCTTCCAGCTGCTGCGCACCTTCGAACGGGATAACGACGACCGCTCGCCGCCGGGGCACGCCATGAAGCCGGACGCCGCCCCGGACGGGCCGCCGCCGGATGGCCCCCCTGACGGCCCGCGCCCGAGGCCGGAAATGCCGCCCCACGGCTGGCGCACCATGTTCTGGGTGGTAGATCAGTCGGGGCGCGTGCTGGTGGGGCCGCGTGAGCGCGTCCCGGAGGACGGCACCCAGCGCAGCATCGTGGTCAACGGCGCGGAGGTGGGCAAAGTGATCGCCTCGCCGGTAGAGCGGCTGACGCGCAATACCGACATTAACTTCGACCGGCAGCAAAAGCGCACCAGCTGGCTGATCGTCGCCCTTGCCACCCTGCTTGCCGCGCTGGCCACTTTCCCGTTGGCCCGCGGTCTGCTGGCGCCGGTGAAGCGGCTGGTGGAAGGCACCCATAAGCTGGCGGCAGGCGACTTTTCCACCCGCGTGACGGTGACCGGCGGCGATGAGCTCGGCCGCCTGGCGCAGGATTTTAACCAGCTCGCCAGCACCCTGGAGCGCAACCAGCAGATGCGTCGCGATCTGATGGCCGATATCTCCCATGAGCTGCGTACCCCGCTGGCGGTGCTGCGCGGCGAGCTGGAGGCGATTCAGGATGGGGTCCGGCGCTTTACCCCCGAGTCGATTCCCTCTCTGCAGGCCGAGGTGGCTACTCTCACCAAGCTGGTGGACGACCTCCATCAGCTGTCGATGTCCGACGAGGGGGCGCTGGCCTACCAGAAAACCTCACTGGATATCATCACCCTGCTGGAAGTGGCCGCGGGCGCTTTTCGCGAGCGCTTCGCCAGCCGGCAGCTAAGCATTCAGGTGTCGCTCCCGGAGCAGGCGATGATCTTCGGTGACCGCGACCGCCTGATGCAGCTCTTCAACAATCTGCTGGAGAACAGCCTGCGCTATACCGACAGCGGCGGCAGCCTGCACATTACCGCCCGCCGCAGCGGTCGCATGCTGGTGATTGTCTTCGCCGACAGCGCCCCCGGCGTCAGCGATGAGCAGCTGGCCCGCCTGTGCGAACGCTTTTACCGGGCGGAAGGATCGCGCAACCGCGCCAGCGGCGGCTCCGGCCTCGGGCTGGCGATTTGCCTCAATATCGTAGCGGCCCACGGCGGCACCCTGCGTGCCGACCATTCGCCTTTTGGCGGGGTTAGCATTAAAGTTGAGTTACCTCTGGAACATGATTTACCGAGAGACGTATGACTGAATTGCCTGTAGATGAAAACACCCCACGCATCCTTATCGTGGAAGATGAACCGAAGCTCGGCCAACTGCTGATTGATTATCTGCAGGCCGCCGGCTATGCGCCTGCGTTGATTAACCACGGCGACAAGGTCCTGCCCTACGTCCGGCAGACGCCGCCGCACCTGATCCTGCTGGATCTGATGCTGCCCGGTACCGACGGTCTGACGCTGTGCCGGGAAATTCGCCGCTTCTCCGATGTTCCGGTGGTGATGGTGACGGCGAAAATCGAAGAGATCGACCGTTTGCTGGGGCTGGAAATAGGCGCCGACGACTATATCTGCAAGCCCTACAGCCCGCGGGAAGTGGTCGCCCGGGTAAAAACCATCTTCCGCCGCTGCAAACCGCAGCGCGATCTGCAGGCGCTGGACGCCCAGAGCCCGCTGATTGTCGACGAAGGTCGTTTTCAGGCCTCCTGGCGCGACAAGCTGCTGGACCTCACTCCCGCCGAGTTCCGGCTGCTGAAAACCCTCTCCCAGGAGCCGGGCAAAGTGTTCTCCCGCGAACAGCTACTCAACCATCTGTATGACGATTATCGGGTAGTCACCGATCGCACCATCGACAGCCACATCAAGAACCTGCGGCGCAAGCTGGAGGCGCTGGACGCCGAGCAGTCGTTTATCCGCGCGGTGTATGGCGTTGGCTACCGCTGGGAAGCGGACGCCTGTCGGCTGGCGTAGTTAGCCTTTTCCCGGCTCGCGCTGCGCTTCGCCGGGCTACACGTTCACCGCCATCTGCAATCCGTAGCCCGGGTAAGGCGTTTACGCCGCAACCCGGGGAACTCCCTAGAGCCTATCCCACCAGGCGTTATTAACGCTGTCAGTGTGAGTACTGCCCAGGTTCAAAATGGCAAACAAATTAGCCATACTGAAAGATACCTATCTGATATTTACTCCCCTTCGCCGCGGCGCTACAATGCCCGCCCTTAATGTGGGGACACTCCCCAACTCGCCGCACCAGGTGCGGCGAATCTGACCTGTCATCAGAACGAGAACACCATGTTTAAACCAGAACTCCTCTCCCCGGCGGGAACGCTGAAGAATATGCGTTACGCTTTCGCCTATGGCGCCGATGCCGTTTATGCCGGCCAGCCGCGCTACTCGCTGCGCGTGCGTAACAACGAATTCAATCACGAAAATCTGCAGCTCGGCATCAATGAAGCCCACGCGCTGGGTAAAAAATTCTATGTGGTGGTCAACATCGCCCCGCATAACGCCAAGCTGAAAACGTTTATTCGCGATCTGAAGCCGGTGGTGGAGATGGGTCCGGACGCGCTGATCATGTCCGATCCGGGTTTAATCATGCTGGTGCGGGAACACTTCCCGGAGATGCCGATCCATCTTTCAGTGCAGGCCAACGCCGTCAACTGGGCGACGGTCAAATTCTGGCAGCAGATGGGGCTCACCCGCGTGATCCTGTCGCGTGAACTGTCGCTGGATGAAATCGAAGAGATTCGCCGCCAGGTGCCGGAGATGGAGATTGAGATTTTCGTCCACGGCGCGCTATGCATGGCCTACTCCGGCCGCTGCCTGCTCTCCGGGTATATCAACAAGCGCGACCCGAACCAGGGAACCTGCACCAACGCCTGCCGCTGGGAATACAACGTGGCGGAAGGCAAAGAGGACGACGTCGGCAACATCGTCCACAAATATGAGCCGATCCCGGTGCAGACCGTGGAGCCCACCCTCGGCATCGGCGCGCCGACCGATAAAGTCTTTATGATTGAGGAAGCCAAACGTCCGGGCGAATACATGACCGCCTTTGAGGACGAACACGGCACCTACATCATGAACTCGAAAGATCTGCGGGCTATCGCCCACGTTGAGCGTCTGACCCAGATGGGCGTTCACTCGCTGAAGATCGAAGGCCGCACCAAATCCTTCTACTACTGCGCGCGCACCGCTCAGGTTTACCGCAAGGCGATCGACGATGCCGCCGCCGGCAAACCGTTCGATACCAGCCTGCTGGAGACCCTGGAGGGGCTGGCCCACCGCGGGTACACCGAAGGCTTCCTGCGCCGCCATACCCATGACGATTATCAGAACTACGAGTACGGCTACTCCGTCTCCGAGCGCCAGCAGTTTGTCGGCGAATTCACCGGAGAGCGTAACGGCCCGCTGGCGGCCGTGGCGGTCAAAAATAAGTTCAGCGTCGGCGACAGCCTTGAGCTGATGACCCCGCAGGGTAACGTCAACTTCACCCTTGAGCATATGGAGAATGGCAAAGGCGAAACCATGCCGGTGGCCCCGGGCGATGGCTATACCGTCTGGTTGCCTGTGCCGGACGACCTGCCCCTGCAGTATGCCCTGCTGATGCGCAACTTTACTGGTCAAACAACCAGAAATCCGCACGGTAACTAGTTAATTTGCGTTATTTTTTCACGATGTAAGGATATTAGAATCGGATCACATACCGTTTCGATCGAAACAGGTATCATCCATTTCGCTGAAAAACATAACCCATAAATGCTAGTTGTACCAGGAACCACCTCCTTAGCCTGCGTAATCTCCCTTACGCGGGCTTATTTTTTTGCCTCTCCTCCGGTCTTCGCTTTCGTCATGCGGTACACTTTATGCAACATTGAGCAATAAAGGTTCCCTTGATGATGTCTACGTTTCCTGCCAGCTTACTGATCCTTAACGGCAAAGGTGCCAATGAACCGCAGCTACGCGAAGCGGTTAACCTGTTACGCGATGAAGGGATTGATATTCACGTCCGCGTGACCTGGGAAAAGGGCGATGCCGCTCGGTTTATCGATGAAGCCCTGCAGCTGAACGTTGAAACGGTGATCGCCGGCGGTGGCGATGGCACCATTAATGAAGTGGCGACCGCGCTGGTGGAGCGCGGCGGCAAGATGGCGCTGGGGATTTTACCGCTGGGCACGGCTAACGACTTTGCCACCAGCGTCGGTATCCCGCAGGATCTGGCCAGCGCCCTCAAGCTGGCGATCGTCGGCCGCGATGTGCCGATAGATATCGTCCGGGTGAATGATAAAACCGGCTTTATTAATATGGCGACCGGCGGGTTTGGCACCCGGATCACCACCGAAACGCCGGAAAAACTCAAGGCCGCGCTCGGCGGTGTCTCTTATTTAATCCACGGTCTGATGCGCATGGATACCCTGAAGCCGGACCGCTGCGAGATCCGCGGGGAGAACTTTCACTGGCAGGGCGATGCGCTGGTCATCGGCATCGGCAACGGCCGCCAGGCCGGCGGCGGCCAGCAGCTATGTCCGGAGGCGTTGATTAACGATGGTCTGCTGCATCTGCGCATTTTCACCGGCGAAGAGCTGATCCCTGCCCTGTTCAGCACCCTGGCGAATCCGGAAAACTCGCCGAATATTGTTGACGGTGTCTCCTCATGGTTTGAGATCACCGCCCCCCATGAGATGACCTTTAACCTCGACGGCGAGCCGCTCAGCGGCAAAACCTTCCGTATGGAGCTGTTACCGGCGGCCCTGCGCTGCCGGCTGCCGCCCGACTGCCCGCTGCTACGCTGATCAGGCTTCGCAAAGCAAAGACGGTGCCCGGCTGGTATACAGCAGCCGGGTTCGTTGATTGAGCCTCTGAATGTTAAGGTAAAACGGCACCTGCGGCTGCAGGAAAAACCTGGGCAGGATATCGATCCAAACACCGCGCTTACATTAATAGACGATACCCACAACCACAAAAAACCTATAACATCAAATAGTTACCTATTAAAATGGGCGCATCTGCCGTGAGACAATGCGCCATAAAGCTTAGTATTCCGCCACCTCGCGCGCCATTTCGCGCGTATATTGCCGACTGGCGTTAACCAGCATCTGCGTATAGGCCATCTGCGCCTGGCCGCTGACCAGCGCATCGACCGTCAGGGTTTCGAGGATCTTCCCGTACTGCATCACCGCCACTTTCTGGCATAAGTGGGCAATAACCCCAAGATCGTGGGTGACCATCAGGTAAGTGAGCTTAGCCTCCCGCTGCAGTTCCGCCAGCAGGTTAAGGATCTCAGCCTGCACCGACACATCCAGCGCCGACGTCGGCTCATCCAGCAGCAGCACCTGAGGCTCAAGAATCAGCGCTCTGGCTATCGCCACGCGCTGCCGCTGCCCGCCGGAGAGCTGATGCGGATAGCGCTCGCGAAAGGCGCGGTTGAGGCCAACTTTATCCAGCAGCACATTGATCCGCCGGTCGCGGTCGTTGATACGATGGATCTGCAGCGGCTCTTCGAGGATATCGCCAATGGTGTGACGGGGATGCAGCGATCCGTAGGGGTCCTGAAATACCATCTGCACCTGACGGCAGCGCTCGCGGCTAATTTCATGCCCTAAGGGCTGAGCATTGATGGTCAGTTCCCCCTGCCAGTGGGTAAACAGCCCCGCCAGGCACTTGAGCACCGTCGTTTTACCGGAACCGGACTCTCCTACCAGACCGTAGATCTCGCCGGGCTTAACGTGGAAACTGACGTCATACAGCACCTGGTTACGCTTCTCCCCCTCGCCAAACGCGAGGTTGAGATGTTGAACTTCAATCATTATCCGCTCCTTAATCCGTTAACCAGCTGGCCTGACGCTGCAGCACCGGCAGTATCGGGCGACGATGCTGCATATCCGGCAGCGAGTTAATCAATCCCTGAGTGTAGGGGTGACGGGCGTTATCGAGATCTTTAGCGGCGATGGACTCCACTACCCGTCCGGCGTACATCACCAGCACCCGGTCGCAGAAGCTGCGCACCAGGTTGATATCGTGGCTGATAAAAATCAGCCCCAGCCCGCGCGACTGAACCAGGTCATCCAGCAGGCCCAGCACCTGCAGGCGCACCGACACGTCCAGCGCGGAGGTGGGCTCATCGGCAATGATCAGCTCCGGGTCGGTAATCAGCATCATGGCGATCATGATGCGCTGCCCCTGTCCGCCGGATATTTCATGCGGATAAAGCTGATAAACGCGCTCCGGTTGGCGAATACGCACCACCTCCAGCATCTCCAGCGCCCTGGCTTTCGCCTCATCTTTGCGCCCGGGATGATGAGTAAGCCAGGCCTCGGCGATTTGCTTACCCACGCAGACCACCGGATTCAGCGAATATTTCGGATCCTGCATAATCATCGAGATACGTTTGCCGCGTACGCCGCGCATCTGCGCTTCGCTAAGATGCTGCAGATCGAGGTCGGCAAACTGCATCCGGCTGGCGCTGACGCGGGCCTTTTTCGGATGCAGCTGCAGCAGCGCGCGCCCAACGGTGGACTTACCCGAACCGGACTCGCCGACAATAGCCAGCTTCTCATGCCCCAGCTGGAAGGAGACGCCGCGCACGGCGTGGGTCACCGCGCTACCGTTAACAAAGTCGACGCACAAATCGCGCACGTCGAGCAGCGGTGCATTATTCACTACGGGGATCGAGGATGTCACGTAGGCCATCTCCTAAGAAGTTGAACGCTAAGCTATTGATCAAAATCGCCAGCCCCGGAATGGTTACGACCCACCAGCACTCCATCATATAAGTGCGCCCGCTGGAGATCATCGCTCCCCACTCCGGCTCTGGCGGCTGCGCGCCGAGGCCGAGAAAGCCGAGGCCGGCCGCGGTCAGAATGATCCCGGCCATATTCATGGTGATACGGATAATGACCGAGGGCAGACACAGCGGCACGATATGGCGCCAGAGGACGCGGGCCGATGAAGCGCCCTGCAGACGCACGGCGGAGATAAAATCAGCCTGGCGCAGAGAGAGCGTTTCGGCGCGCGCCAGACGGGCAATCGGCGGCCAGGCGGTCAGCGTGATGGCGATAACCACGTGCTCCAGCCCCGGTCCTAAAGCGGCGACAAACGCCAGCGCCAGGACCAGACTCGGGAAGGAGATGAAAATATCGGTGACGCGCATCAGCACCATATCGACTTTACCGCCGAAATAGCCGGCACTGACGCCCAGCAGCAGTCCGAGCGGACCGACAGTCACCGAGACCAGCAGCACGATATAGAGCGTGATGCGGGAGCCGTACACCAGGCGACTAAAGATATCCCGGCCAAACTCATCGGTGCCGAACCAGTGCTGCGCATTCGGCGCGACCAGCGCACTATTCAGGTCCTGTACCAGCGGGTTATAAGGCGCAATCAGCGGCGCGAAAATCGCCACCACCAGCAGCATAAAGATAATTCCTCCGCCGATGGCCGTGAGCGGATTGCGCGCCATTTTGCCGACAAACCCGACGGCCCGCGCCGCCGCGCGTTGCAGCCGCTGACGGCCTTCGCCCGCACCACCCGAAAGCGGCGAATCCAGAGAAACGGTCATGATTTTGTCCTCGGGTCAAAGAATTGATACAGCATGTCGGAGAGCAGGTTGAGCATCACGAAGATCACCCCCACCAGCAGCACGCAGCCCATCACCGCATTCATATCGCCCAGCAGCAAGCTTCCGGTAAGGTAGGAGCCAAACCCCGGCCATGAGAAGACGGTTTCAATCAGCACCGCGCCTTCCAGCAGCGCGCCGTAGGCCAGCGCCACCACCGTCAGCAGTTGCACGAGGATGTTACGAAACGCATGGTTCCAGATAACCTGGCGCTCGGTCAGCCCTTTCACCCGGGCGGTAATAATGAACTCCTGCGACAGCTGGGCCAGCATAAAGCTGCGGGTCATACGGCTGATATAAGCCAGCGAGTGAAAACCCAGCAGTGAGGCGGGAAGAATCAGATGATTAATGGCGTTCCAGAACACCTGGCCGTTGCCGGCCAGCAGCGCATCAACGGTCATCAGCCCGGTGCGGCGCGGCACCACACCATCCAGCCCGAGATCTACCCTCCCGGCGCCGCCTACCCAGCCAAGCCAGGCATAGAACACCAGCAGCCCCATCATCCCGACCCAAAAGATCGGCGTCGAGTAGCCCGCCAGGCTGATAATGCGTACCACATAATCGGAGACGCTATTGCGCCGCGCCGCCGCCAACACGCCCAGCGGAATACCAAGACCCGCGCCGACAATAATCGCCATCGTTGCCAGCTCCATGGTGGCCGGGAAGACGCGGATAATATCGTCCACCACCGGTTTCCCGGTCAGCAGCGCGTTGCCCAGATCGCCGTGCAACAGGTTGACGAAATAGATGCCAAACTGGGTGGTCAGCGATTTATCAAACCCCAGCTGCTGGTAAACCTGCTGATAGGTACTCTGGTCAGCATCCGGGCCGACAATCGCCAGCACCGGGTCGATGGGCATGACGCGGCCAATGGTAAAGGTCAGCAGCAGCAGGCCGAACAGTGTAATCACCACCTGCAGTAGCCGTTTTGATAAGCGCCGGCCGCGTGAGCCGGGTGCAAGGATTGCGGTACTCATCCTTTCTCTCCTTCGCGGACTTTATAGACGTCACGCAGAAAAGTGGTGGCGGAGGGGTGCGGCTGATACTCCCGTACCTCGTTGCGCACGACGACCGAATCAACCATCTGCGAAAGCGGAATTAAAGCCGGAACCAGCTGGTCGTAGCGTGTCTGGATGGCCTGGTAGTCAGCCACCTGTTTTTGCGGATCGCGTTCCAGCAGGGCCTGGTCAATCATCGTATTCAGTTGCGGGTCGTAAAAACCGGTACGCCAGCCCTGGAAGTTGGTCAGGCGCGCCTTATCGCTGTTATCCGGGTTATAGACCAGCGCGCGCAGGCTGGAGTGCGGATGCGGCTCCATCCCGCTGCCGCCGCGACCTACCAGCAGGTCAAATTTACGCTCGCGCATTGCGCCGTAGATCTGGTTACCAGTGCCGGTGATGATTTTGGCGTTAATCCCCGCCTGCATCAGCGTCGACTGCACGGCGATAGCGATGTTAAGAAATGGCTGATCGGAGAGTACCCGCAGCGTGGTATCAAAGCCGTTGGGATATCCCGCTTCCGCCAGCAGCTTTTTCGCCCGCGCCACGTCCAGCCTGTAGCCGGGATCGGGTAGCGTGGACGGCATTCCCGCTTTGATAGGCCGCTGGTGCAGCACGCCGTAGCCCGGCATCAGCGCTTTATTGATACCTTGGTAATCAATCAGATAGCGCACCGCCTCGCGCACTTTCGGATTGGCGAAGTGCGCCTCTTTCATGCTCATCGCCACGTAGTACATGGTGCCGCGCTGCACCGCATCGACGGTCAGCTGCGGGTCGCTGCGCAGGGCGTTGATATCGGAAACCGCCATATTGTTGGCAATATCAAGGTCGCCTTTTTCGATCATCAGGCGCAGAGTTTGCGACTCCTGGAAATGACGCAGTACCACGCGGCTCATTTTCGCCTCGCCGCGCCAGTAGTCAGGGTTGCGCTTCATGCGCAGCACATCTTTCGCCTGCCAGGTTTCGAGGATAAACGGCCCGGAACCGGCTTCATGGGTGGTTAGCCAGCGGTTACCCCAGTCGTTATCCTGCTGGTGGCTTTGCACCGTTTGACTGTCCAGCACTCCGAGGTTGCCCAGCGCCGCCAGCGAGTAAATCACCAGCTGCGGATCGTTATCTTTGGGTAATACGATTTGCACCGTGAAGCGGTCCGGCGCGCTGACCTGGCTGTCGATATTTTTCTTACTGAAGCCATAGGATTTCCATACTGAGGCCTGGGCCAGGTTGAGGTGCAGGATGCGCCGCATTGACCACACGACGTCGGCGGCGGTCAGCGGGTTGCCGGAGTGAAACTTAACGTCATCGCGCAGATGAAAAGTCAGGGTTTTGCCGTCGGGGCTGATATCCCAGGATTTCGCCAGCGCGGGCCTGACGGTGGTGAGCTGCTCAGGGTCAAGCTCCACCAGCGAGTCGTAGAGGTTGACCACGATCCCCACCACTTCGTTACCGGTCATCGCCGCCGGGTCAAGGGTGAGCAGGTTATTCATATTCATGCCGATGATCAGCTGGTCGGGCGGCGTTTTCGCCACCGCCTCCCCGCTCCCCATCGACATGGCGAGCGCGAGAATACACGCTCCCAGTAAGGAGGTTTTTTTCATATCTCTGTTTGCCTGTACTGTAGGGTACATGTTGCCGGATGGCGGCATTTTCGGCTTATCCGGTCTACCGGGCCGCATGCTCGATAAGCGCAGCGCCATCGGGTATTTATTTTTTTAAATCAGTCGTGGCTAACGGTATTGGCTTCGATATACGCAAAATTAATGTCTTCACCGAGACCCGGACGTTGTGACAAATGCACAAATCCCTGGTCATCCATCGGGTCGACAATGCTGTTGAGATAGGCCGCCGGTTCATCGTAGTCGAGGAACGGATGCAGCAGGCCGCGCTCGTACCAGCGGCAGTTGCGGATCGCGCCCACCACAGCCAGGCTTGCCGCTCCGTTGCCGTGGACTTCGCAATCCATGCCGAAAGATTCCGCCAGCGCCGCCACCTTCATGGTCGGGGTAATCCCCCCCACGCCGTTAGCGCCGGCGCGCAGAATGTCGCAGGCCCCGGCTTTCACCCATTCGGCGCGCATGTGGTGCTTGCCGCCGAAGCTCTCCGGCCCGACGATGGGAATCGACAGGTTTTCCGCCAGCCACGCATAGGAAGACATCGAATCCTCCTCCATCGGCTCTTCAAACCAGGCGAAATTGAGTTTTTCCAGCTCTTTGCCGATCCACAGCGCCTCGGCGCGGCTGTACCAGTGATAGCCATCAATCATCAGGTCAATATCCGGCCCTACGGCTTCGCGCACCGCCGCGCAGGCTTTAATGTCCATTTTGGGATTGGGCGCAAAAGAGATTGGCGGCATCCAGGTGTGCAGTTTGATGGCCTTGTAGCCGCGGGCGACCAGCTTCTCAGCAAAAGCGGCATACTCTTCCGGGGTCGACAGGCCGCCCGGCAGATCGTCGCCGCACATGGTGCTACCGTAAGCCGGGACAGTGTCGCGATAGCCGCCGAGCAGCTTATAAACCGGCATCTTAAGGCTGCGGCCGATCAGGTCCCACAGCGCCTGTTCAACAAACGACAGCGCGCGCTCCGTTAGCTGATGTGCGCTGCCGCGCTGCCAGTGGTTAAGATCCTGCCAGATACGCTCACGGTTAAACGGGTCCTGTCCCACCAGCACTTTGCGAAAAAAAGTATTCACCACGAACGGGCGCACGACTTCCGGAGGCGCAAACGAAAAGCCCTGCGCCCCATCATCAGCGGTGATGGTCAGCATCGCCATTTTGGCCATGCTTTCAACCCCCGGATGGGAGTGCCCGGCGCTGTCGGAAACCCGACGAGTGGGATATTGGAAAACGGTGACATTCACAGATTCAATTTTCATGCTCGGTCCTTATCACGGCCAAATCCGATCGACACAAGCAGATCGGCAAAGCGGTTTCACATTATTGAAAATACGTTTCAATATATAATCTAAGCACAACTTCGTAGTAGTGCCTCGGACAAACACCGCTAAGCAAGGCCATAAATTTGGGCATTGGCACAACAAGACGTGACTGTTTTCACAAAAGATGAGCGAAATGTGAGGCAGATCGACCAGGAGAAAAAAGGGCGTGAGCGCAGAGAAGAGATTAACCGACCAGCTACATCCCGGGAATGTCTGCGCCCACAAATGGCTGACTTAAACCGCCGCCGCTGGCTCCGCGCTAAGCGCTTCCAGCAGTTCAGGTAAGGTTTGATAGCGGCCAGCGGCGGCCTGAAAACGCGCGTGCTGGCTATCTTCTGCAATCACTATCGTGGCAATCCCCGCCGACTGGGCCGCGCAAAAGCCGGTAAAGCTATCCTCAATCACCAGACACTGGCTGGCGTTGAGATTGAGCTTCCGCAGCGTCGTGAGGTACACCGCCGGGTGCGGTTTGCCGCGTGGTTCATCATCCGCGCTGGAGATCGCGTCAAAAAAGTGCCAGAGCGAAAGCTTGTTCAGCACAGCGGCAATAACCTGACGAGATGATGACGTGGCGAGCGCAATCTTATAACCCGCTTCGCGAAAATAGCGTAATACCTCCTGCACCCCGCGCATCGGTTCGCCTTTCGCGGCAATCAGGCGGGTGATGCGCTGCAGGATGGCGTCTTCAAGCCGCTGCGGAGCGAGATCAAGCTGAAAATAGCGGCACCAGGTGCCGGCAATGTCGTCGAGGCGCTTGCCCTTGGTCAGGGTTTCACATTCAGCAACGCTCGCCGTTGCCCCCCACTGCGCGAGGGCGTCAATCTGCGCCTGACGCCACAGCGCCTCGGAATCAATAATCACGCCATCCATGTCAAAAATAACCGCCTGCATACCCATTCGTTCACCTCATTAAGGCTGGCATGAAGCGCATGCCAGCCGCAGTACCTATGAGAATTCAACCTGCTCGCGGGCGGTTGCTTCCTTGTGGGAGAACCCCGGCTGCTCCACGCGGATAAAGGCGCAGAGGAAAAAGGCCACCACGTACAATCCGGTATAGGCGATCACCACCCCGATGGTGCTGAAGAACGGCAGCAGCACCACGGCAATCGCCGGCGCGAGAAAGTTCGACATCCCCGCCGACAGGTTATAGACCGAAATGGCCGCGCCTTTATGCTTCGGCTCCAGCGCCGGGAACACGGCCGCCAGCGGCACGAAGGCGGCGACAAAGATCCCGAGGGCGATGGCGGGGATCAGCGCCATCGCAAAGCTATGGCCAAAGTGCTGAGGAATGTAGTAAAACGCCAGGCTGGAGAGCGCCATCCCGATGCAGCCGAACCAGCGCACCACCTTCATCCAGCCCAGTTTTTCCCCGAGGATCCCCCACAGCACGTTAGAGAAAATGGTGGTGAAGAAGAAGACTGCCCATACCTGGAGCCATTCTGAAGTGCTGAAGCCCAGCTCATCGACAAACATCATCGGCATAATGACCGCAAAGCCGAACAGCGAGAGGGTATTGATAATCCTCACCATGCTCGACAGCAGAATATTGCGGTTGGTATAGAGCAGCGTCGCGGCGCGTCCCAGCTCGGAAAACTTCTCACGGGTGGTGAGATTCTGCATATGCTGCGGCGTTTGAATATGGCGCAGGGAAACCAGGGCAATCACGCCCCCGGTAAGGCAGAAGGCCAGCGCCAGCCACAGGGTGCCCATTTCGCCAATGTGCGGAATGGTAAAGCTCGGAATATAGCTGCCGAAGACCCCGATGCCGATGGAATACACCGCCCAGAACCAGCCGATGGCCGAGCTGGCGTTGTCGCTTTTGACGTTATGGACAATCGCCACGATAAACGAGTAGAGGAACAGCGGATAGGCGAAGCCGCGGATGCCGTAGAAAAGCAGGATCAGCGCATAGTTGGCGTGACCGAGGCCGAAAACGAGGAACAGCACGTGGAATACGCACCACAGCACGAAGCCAATCATCATCGTTTTCAGCGGGGTGATAATTTCCGCCACCACCCCGGAAATCCACGCCGACAGCGCAGCGGCCAGGCCGTAGAGGGTAAAGGCAAAGGAGGCCTCCGCCGGAGAGAAGCCGAGCGCTTTGATATAGTGCGACAGAAAGGCTAATTCAAAACCGTCGCCGGTCATAAATACGGCAATGGCGATGTATCCCCAGAGCAGGTTCAGGGGTAAACCGAGCCACTGTTTATTATTGATAGACATAATGACCTCGTTTTCAGGGTACAGGGTGGCCGCTCCGCGACGTGCAACGAAGCGGCGGTTATGATGAAAATCAGTGCTGTCGATAGTGCAGCTCGTTTAAATACAGGGCTTTAAACTGCGCGTAGCGTTGCATCAGGGTGTGGTGGCGAATGGAATCCGCACGCCAGGTCTGCCAGACTTCCGGTTTTTCACACACCGCGGCAATGGGTTTGCCCGCCGCCAGGCAGGCCAGCCGCGCCGCGCCCAGCGCGCCGCCGGTCTCTCCGCCTTTGTGGGTCACCACCGGCATAGCGAGAATATCGGCCAGCAGCTGGGCCCAGAACGGACTGCGGGCGCCGCCGCCCACCAGCGAGCACTGCGCGATCGGCGTCCCGCTCTCTTTTAACGCCTGCAGGCCGTCGTTGATCCCAAAGCTCACCCCCTCCAGCACCGCGTAGCCTAGCTGCGCGCGCAGGCTGGCGTGGGTCATGCCCCAGAAGATGCCGCGGGCGTCAGGATCGTTATGCGGGGTTCGTTCCCCGGAGAGATAGGGCAGGAAGAACGGCGCGTTGGCTTTATCCTCCTCGCTTAGCTCGGCAATCTCCGCCAGCAGCGCCACCTCCGTGGTGCCGGTCAGACGGCAGAACCACTGCAAACAGCTGGCGGCGCTCAGCATGACGCTCATCTGGTGCCACAGGTTCGGCAGCACGTGACAAAACGCATGTACCGCCGACTGCGGCGCCGGACGATAGGCATCGGTCACCACAAACAGCACCCCGGAGGTGCCGAGCGAAATAAACGCATCCCCCGGCGAGACCGCGCCGACG
>OKVM01000359.1_pt1 | contig 23063 bp, 33 predicted proteins | sample 1606841 | NCBI WGS metagenome assembly OKVM01 (sample SAMN03281010, study PRJEB24777) | human gut metagenome | isolation source: fecal sample PR157 from 1 month old male Malay infant, caesarean delivered... | reverse complement strand
CCGACGAATTAGGCGTGCCTTATTATAATCAGCACGGCTTCTGATTCGTTTTTGCCCCGCAGACGCGGGGCTTTTTTATGCCTTTTCGCTTACCCGCGTCGTCCGACGAACCCGCAGACCAAACACGTTAATGTACAGCCCGGCCATGATCAGCACGGCACCCAACAGCTGCAGCGCGCTTAGCGTTTCATCCAGCAATATCGCCGCACTGGCAAGCCCTACCACCGGCATGATTAGACTTGAGATAAATGACAGGGAATAAGTGAGATAATTATGGGAAGAACTGGGTCAACATGGGAAGAGACTGTATGGAATATGCAATAACGTTACAGTATGTGAAAATCAGACCGGCCCGAAAAAAACAGAACTCGCGCCAGCCTGATTGCAAATGTTACTCCTTTTTCCCCGTATCGGCATCGGGTTCACCATCAAACAGTTTGCCCTGCATCCGATCCAGTTCTTCTTTTCTGACCCGCTTCACCACGCTGTAAACCCACTGTAGCGAAACACCGAATTTGCGTGCCAGTTCGTGATGGTTGCGTCCGTCAAACTCCAGGAAGATTTCCCGGTCGCGCTGGCTGACCTTCCAGACCATGCCCATCGGAAAATAGACGTTTTGCCCACCCCAGACCTGCATCATGCGGTTCGCGACAGCCTGACCAATCTGGTCGGCAACTGCGGGTTCGATATCAATAATCTCGCGGACGGTCTCAGAGGTATGCTGTGCCAGTTCTACCAACAGTTCCGGCCCTTTACTACGAAACTGATTCAGGTCGCTCATTGCTTCACTCCCGCAGCTCTGCGCTGCCACTTCTTCAGTTTCTCAATCACGCTACTTGCCTGCTCATTGCTGAGCCAGCGTAACGCGCTGATGCCCGTTTCCCGCTGAACCCACAGCGCCAGCGCCTGCTCTGAACTGTCACGGACGATGCCTGCCGCAGCCATTTCAAGCCATAGCGCACGGATTTTCTTTGACTGCGGATGGCTATCCAGTGGTAAGCCGGACCTGGCTTTCCCGGCAGGCTTAATGCGAAAGCCTTTCTTTTTCATGGATTCCAGAACGCGGTTTAACTGTGGGGTATCCATCCCTTTGGTTGAGGCTTTGCCGGTCAGCCCCTGTAGCATCTGGCGGTAGGTGTCCTCATCCATCTGGAGGTCGCTGCGGGCAATATGAATGAGTTGAATAAGACGCTGCTTAGTCATCATTGCCACTCCTTTTACCTGCGCCACCGATATAGTCGACATATAAAGGAAGCGCGACAGGCCAGCACAGGAACATAACGGCCCAACTGATCCAATGTCCGGCACCGCTGTAACGTGAGTAAAACCCTGAACGGCGGTGCAGTTCAGCAGTACACCACCCCACGAGACCATACCAGAACAGGGCACATACAATTGATTCAGCCATCATAATGAATACCACCCCAGTTAATATGAATGTTACGGGCTGTAGTAACCGGATCGTTATTCCACCATGCACCTGACATGTAATTTTCAACCTGTTCTCGTCCAGCAATAACACTAATTTGAATGCCGGGCCTTACGTTCTTAAAAAAGGCGCGAGCAAAAAGATATTTAGCAGCTGTACGACAAGGGTTCGGTGCTTTCTTCTTACGCAATAACATAATCATTTAGCCTCCAGTTGCTGCTGCTTGTTACAGCGCTGTTGGCAAGCAAGGTCGAGGCGCATTTTCCCGGTCTTCATACGGAAAATAGTTTTGAGTGCAGCAGTAGATGCGATTGTGTCTACGGCCAGTATCTCATCAACAATTTCGTCAATAGCATCCAGTAAATTCGGCGCTAACTGTGGGACTGTGTATAGAAATATCTGGCGACGTGGATCTGTATTTTTGTCCTTATTTTTTATGGATAGCATTGCTGCATAACCATCTCGTTCCAGGTCTCGCAGTTCTTCTGCATCGGTCCAGGCAATTGGAACAGAGCCATCTGCCTTGCGGCGTTCCTGAAGTTCCGCCAGCGCTACAACACAGTCATGAAATATTGGATCTATCTTTTTTCCACTGAGATAGCTATTTAAAGCATTGTCATGTTCGGCCCAGCGTTTCAGGCTTTGATGGATATGGGCTAGGCGATCATCTGGTAATTTGTCATTCTGCGGCATAAGTCACCCCCAGGCGTTCGGCAAGGCGTTCCAGCTTTTTCTGCTTATGAAAGTCAATCATCAGGCCCATTCCGTTGAGGCGGAACTGTTCAATCATGATTTCAACGTCAGCCAGCTCCCCAGCCAGATCAACTTCATTGCCCAGTCCGTTCATGTTGCGGGCAGCGGCAGCGGCCAGTTCGGCGGCTTCTTCCATCAACTTCAGCGCCTGTGCTTCAGGGCCAAAGGTTTTCAGGGCCAGATGGTAGATCGTCGAACGGTTATATAATTTCATGCCTTTCATTGTTTTGCCTCGCAGGGGATGAACTCCATGGCCGGGACTTCGGTGTAGTAATGCTGGCTGCAGTGCGGGCATACCAGCGTGATGAGGACGGCTGGCACATGGTATTTGCCAGAAGTAATGACGCTGGCGTCGCTGAACTTCAGGGTGGTGATACCTTTCTTACAGTTGGAACACTTGATGGACATGATTTATTCCTCAATGCTGTTTTCGGCGTGCAGAAGCCCACGGCGCTGACGCCGAAATAAAAAAGAAATTGAATTAAAATTAAATGGCAGCGATATCTAACGGGATATTAATTAGCTTTCCGTGTTTATCTTTCTCCCGGAAATTAATATAGGTTTTGGACATTGCCACCTGCAGTGATTCCGATATGGCCTCCATTGCCCGGTTCCAGCGCTCGTCCTGAATCTTGACGCGGCGCAGGGAAAGAATACGCCCGGTGTTAAGCTGGCCCTCTTTGTCCACCTGGAAAGCATCGCTGATGATGGCCCGCAGGTTGGCGTTTGCGCCTTCCGACCACTCGGTGACGCACTCGTCTATCAGGTCTTTGGCAATCTGCAGTTCTGGCCCGAAGGTCAGGGTTTCCTGCACGCGGATGGTGATCTGCTGAGCACCGTCGAAGCTGCTGAAGGTCACGTTGCCTTTGGCACCGCCGCGCGTTCTGCCGTACTTCTCGGCCACAAGGTCAAGCCAGGCATAGCACTCGTCAAAGGCTCGACGCTTGAAGTCGCTGAGTTCGTCGTGTTTAACCTTCGCAGCGGCAACCTGTTCTTTAACGAAAGAATCCATCGCAAGGTCATAGTCAGACACCTGGTCAACTGGCACCAGACGGCCCTTACGGTCTTTCATGTAGTCTTCTTTATTTACTTCGCTCATCTCTGTTCACCTTATGGTTAATGTAATGACTCTGACCAGGTAATGCGGCAGCCATGCAACTCAAAGACGCCCTGACGAAAGCGCCCTGAGCCGTCATGGCCAACATGGGTATAACTCGCTTTGCCCTGCTCCAGCAGGCGGGCACAGTGCCCGTTGCGGGCGATACGGATAACCGGCTTACTACCCGCAATCATGACGCTCTGCACGGTAGTGTTCATGGCGTTGAGCGCCATAATGGCAGACTGCACCTTGTTCATCTGCTGGTTGATATCGGCGATGGATTTCATGATTAAACCCCTTTGACGACGTCGGCGTTGACTTGAGGAACCCCGATTTCAGCGGCCAGATTCATGGCCGCTATCACCAGGTTACTGACGGCCAGCGGATACAGCAGGCTGACCATGCTTTTTCGGTTGCTGCCCAGATTGCTCAGGCGGGCGCGGATGGCATCCACTGCGCTGGCGTCCATGATGTCGGCCAGCTGCTTACCGGCACGTTGCAGTTTGAACGCCAGAAACTCTTCCAGGCTGTTGTCCAGCGGCAGCAGTTCAACCACCTCGCAGCGCTGGACGACCTCACGGACTTCCATGTTGCGTTCAGACAGTTTGTCCGCCAGTTCAGGCTGGCCAATCAGCACGATGGACAGCAGTTTTTTAAAGCCTGATTCCAGCTCGAAGAAGCGTTTGAGGTGCTTCAGCGTCGGGATGGGCAGGCTGTGGGCCTCCTCAATCACCAGAACGTGACTAAAGCCCGCCTGACTGCTGTCCTTCAGGACGCGGTGCAACTGGCGGAAACGGGCGTCCTGGCTGCGTTTGATGCTCTCCAGCGGCGCGATGGTGCTGATGATGGCCTCGGCGATGGCTGCCGCCTTGAGGGTTTTGCCCTTCACGTCGTTGTCCTCCATGGCGATGATGTATGGCTCGATAACAATCACCGGCGCGTTCTCGCGGTTGACGCGTTCAATCAGGTCGCGGCGCAGCGTGGATTTACCCGCGCCGGACTCGCCGATAACCGCCAGAAAGCCACCGTGGCGGGCGGTCTGGAACAGCGCCTCACGCACGTAGCGGATATCCGGCGTGGTGAACACATCGTCCGCGCCCTGCATGGCCTCATCGGCGAACGGGTCACGGAAAAGGCCAAACGCTTTTTTGGTTGCTGGAAATAACACCTGCTTTTTGAGTAACATGTTCTCTTCCTCACTGAGGTTGGTTTTATCGGTAGTACCCGCTGTACGGGGCGTGACAGCGCCCTGTGCAGCATCAAAACTTTTCGCTGTATCAATCCCCTGACTTTCCAGATACAACGCCAGACGCTGGCGTACCTCTTCGGGGCTGGTGCGTGGCCACTCGTTATGGTTCACAATCTGGGCCAGCGTGGCCTCGGAAACGGCGATGGCTCTTGCCACTACCGCCTGCGGGATACGGGCCTCTTTCAGTTGTTGCTTCAGTACCAGCATGTCTTCCCCCTCAGTTGCCGTTAACGATGCTGATAACGCTGTTGCGGGCCGGAGTGGTCAGGGTGACCATGACCTCATCCAGCGCGGTTTCCGGTACGCCATCAGGGTACTGTGCCGCTAACTGGCGGTAATGTTCCGGCGTCCAGGTATGGCCGTTAGCGCTGAACTTCTCGCGCAGGGCTTTCGCGGCCTCCACATGGGTCAGCGGACGCTGCTCAATACGCGGGCCGCGCACGTCTGAAGCCTGACCGCGCTTAGGCATATAGGCCGGAAGCGTGGTGTCGTCGATATGTTTATACGGGTCAAGTCGCCCGCCAAACGGCAGCGCCTTCGCCTTGCGTGCAGCAGCTGCATCGGCGGCGTTATCCGTGCCGGTGACCAGCTCTTCGATTTCTTTTGCCGCCGTCTGCGCCGGGGTCTCAGGCAGGGCTTTGTAGCTTTCGCCAAATACCGCCGCGCTCTCGGCAAAGCCGAACTCGTTCTTTCTGACCTCTTCGACCAGGAAGAACGTCTCGTGGCCGTCTTCGCCGGTCAGCACTACCTGCGCAACATCGCTGCGCCACGGGTTACGGGTAATCATCAGTTTTTCGCCGACCAGTACGCCCGGTACCGTTGACACGTCAAACTCAGCCCCCCGGAACGAGACACGCAGTTTTGATGTGACCTTGCGGATTTCAGGTGCGGCCACCGCCAGTTCACGGCATACCTCAACGGATGGCGCTTTTCTCAGCTGGTCAGCGGTAATTTTCAGCCAGATATCCGTGCGGGTTTTACCGTGGCGGCTGTGAACAGCCGTGGCGTTAAAGTGGCTGCGCCATTTCACCGCCAGCGCGTTCAGCTCTTCCAGGCTGTGAACCGGCTGGAACTTGAGACCCGGCTCCAGCTTGCGTTCGATAATGTCACGCGCCTTTTCCACCTGCCCGGTGGCGCGGGCGTTATGCGGTTTGTGCGCTATCAGGTCGATGCCCAGCGAACGGCACATATTTTTTGTCATGCCAGCGGTGTTCGCCGAGCCGGGGTCGAGGTAGAGTATTTTCGGCACGCCGTGCAGCACGTCAGCGCCACCACGCTCCTGCATGGCGTTGATAAGAACAGAACAGAGGTTCTCACCGGATTCAGCCCCCATCACGTACTCAACGTAAATCCAGCCGCTGGTATGGTCGGTAATCTCGTAACTCCACACGCGGTCACTGGCGATGCGGGCGATGTTGGCAGGCTTGTTCTTGTAGAACTTCGCGCTGTCCATCACCTGCAGTCCTTTATGACCGTTGCTCAGGTAGTAAAGCGTACAAAGTGAGGCATCAATCTCCCAGACGTGATTGGGATGCAGGCTGGCCATCTCGGATGACGGGGCCGGTGCGTCAAGCTGTTCCGGGTGCAGACCATAGTTCCGCAGGGCGCGGCTGATGGTGTCCTCGGATAGCGGGAAAAACTCGCCTGTCGCCTCGTCCGTTCTGCCTGCGGTGATAAAGCCGTTTGACCGCAGGGTCTCCACCGCATCTGCGATGGAATACAGGCGTTTGCCGTTCTTACGGGTGGCCTCGCGCAGCGTGGCTGATATCAGCGCGGCTTCGTCGCGGCTCAGGGCGCTGCGCCCGGCATCGGCGCGTTTTTTACGTTTGTCAGTCACTGATACCTCCTTCAGCTTGCGCAGCAGGGTGGCGCGGGACATGCCCAGTTCAGCGCAGGCGGCGTCGTATATCGCACCGCGCTTACCATGCCCCGCGTCACGTGCCGCGCGGGCAACATAAACCAGTCGTTCAGTCAGGGCGGCACTCATCGGTTATGCCTCCTGCCCGTTAATCTGTGGCGTCGGGTCAGTCAGCCATGAAGGGGCAGCGTTACCTGTCGGCTCATCCGGCAGGTCAAATGTGGAGCGCAGGCTACGCGCGGTGCTTTCCAGCTGGCAGACCAGACCGGCCATAAAGTCTCTGGGGGTATCAATCATGTTTTCAGCGCAGTATGCGCACAGGGTCTCAAAGGCGCTGGACAGTCGAACCGCGATGGCAGATTCCGCCTCAACCGCTAACGACGTCACTTCCGCGCGTAACTTCTTCACTTCTTCGTCAGGCTTAGGTGGCTGGATACGGGATTTCTTCTCCAGTTTTGTGGAAAGCGAGTCGATTTTTTCGTTTTTGTCGGCCAGCACGCGCTGTTGTGCTGCGTTGGTTTCGCGGGCTTCGCGAAGAGACTGGCGCAACTCACGTACCGACATGCGATCAACATCATCTAGCGTCAGGCCTGCCACTGTGCCGCCATCTGCTAATTGAGCCAGTTCTTCATCATCTTCCAGCATTAGTTCGTATAACTTTGAGCGCCCTAAAAGCGAAAACGTTTTCGCTTTTGACTCCAGTTCTGGAGATAGAAATTTGAGTGCGGCCTGCGCCATTTTTTGCGCAATGCGAGGTTCGATGCCGAGATGCTCCCTGACAATCTCAACAAACTCGCCATGCGGCTCATTCTCTTTAAGGATAATCAGCCGCTTACCAGCCTCCAGCATGGCTTCAGCACTCTGAGCCATGTAGAAGCGTGTCTCGTGAACGATGCGGTCACGTTCATATGGCAGGCCATCACCAAACTGCTGCATGATTTCAAGGCGATGTTCGGTCATGGCATTAAGATTGACGCTGAGACCATCGGTCAGCGGTACATCTTCCACTAGTTCAACTGGTTGTGATTTTGTGCGTCCCATTTCAACTCCTTAGCGACTGCCAGCCATAACACGCTGGTTGATTTCATTGATACGATCCTGCGCCCGTGCCATTTCGGTACTGTGCGCCATGGCGATTTGTAAGAGCTGGACTCCAGGGGCAAAACGCCCGTTATCCAGTTTCAGGGCCAGTCCTTCTTCGATAAGGGTATTCAGCGCACGATTGATATTCGCCGGTGACTCACCCAGAGCCGATGCCAGTTCACCGTTAGAAACACCGTTCAGAGCGTGACCGCGTAAAGCTTTAAGGACACGCAAAATACGGGTACCTGAGCTTGATGTATTTGGTTTACTCATGACGCCTCCTTGAGGATGCCGGGGGTAACTTCTTTGCCTATTGCGACCGAAAGGTCTCGCAAAATCCGATAAGTCAAACGCCCGCGTGGAAGTTCGCTTTTTCCTGCCCAGCGACTGACAGCTTGGGTGACTGTTCGTGGCTCATAGCCCGCGTTAAGCGCGAACTGGCGCAAGCTACTGCCTCGTTCAACCAGCCGTGCCCGAACTTGTTGTTTGTTCATATGCACCGTGTTCCTGTTGGGTTATGATGTACTCTATTGGGTCTATTGTACGCACCCAAACGGGTATGTCAAATCGAGATATGTTCAAATGAGTATAAAAGAGAGATTGCGCGAAGCGATGGATGCTAAAAGATTGACAATAAAGGCATTGTCAGACTTGTCGAAAATTCCATATCGCTCACTTCAAAACTATCTGCGTGGAGAGAGAGAACCTAATGCGGAGGCTCTTGTTGCGTTAAGCACCCATTTGAACATATCAATAGATTGGCTACTTACTGGTAAAGGGGAAGCTGTTGGGGTAGAGAAAGCACAGCCAGCTAATCAGGAGCAGCATTTCAACCAGTCTGATCTGAAGTTATTGGAACTGCTCAACCAACTGGAGCCAGAGGTGCGAAAAGAGTTGCTGCGAGGCGCTGAGGAAAAACAGCGAATGATTGATATGGAAAAACAGCTTAAGGAGCTGTCCGCAGCGTTCGATAGATTAAAAAATACGGGTTAATCTGTTCCCATTAAGAACATTAGAGGTATAAGGACATGACTATGCGCAAATTATTTTTACCGTTGATATTAGTTTTATCTGGGTGTGGAGATAATACCGATCCTGCTGATACGTCCACCACAGCTAAGGAGCACACGGTTTTTAGCGTTGAAACAGATAATCCGGTTATAAAACGCGAATTACCGTTTATTCGCCAACAACTCCCCGGCCTGGATAAGTACGCGGACAGTTTTGAAAAAATCGAAGTATCCGAGGATAGCGAACGCCCGGTGACAACGGTGCAGTTTCATATTAAAGATGAAAATAATATTCCAAGTGACTACATAGCCTCTGGTCATAATTGTTATTTGTTCATATCAAATAATGCCCACGAAGTGAAAATATCTAAATCAGCATGTCAGGCTGTTTTTTTCGATAAAACGGATGTTCCCGGTGGAGACCTGACCGTGAAACTTGATAAGGAAAAAGTTCCTATGACAGATGATGGTAAGACCCCGCGAGCAGGTTGTTTGAAGGCTTATTCACCAGAGCCAGATAATGATTATTGGACTTGTCCAAGGCAGGGTTAAATGTTTAGGTGGTGCTGCAGATGCACCACCACCTTTAACTACCTCTTTCAAAAATTACAAATTACCAGCTCTTTCTTCGGGCTGGGTTTGCCTGTTACCTTAAGGTTGTAGCTGATATCAACCGACTGCATGTTCAGACCGTTGAATGCCTGCCGCATTTCCGGGATATCGTTCACCGATATAATCATCGTCCCTTTGATCCTTCGCGCTAAATCTGCCATGTGATCATAGTTTTCCAGCCCGAACTCCACACCATAGCCTTCCGTTCCCCAGTACGGTGGGTCACAGTAGAACAGCGTATGCGGGCGATCATATCGCTCTATGCACTGGTGCCAGTCCAGATGCTCTATCAGCGTTCTGGACAGGCGCAGGTGTGCCATCGATAGTTCTTCCTCAATACGCAGCAGATTGAAGCGCGGCGCACTGGTTGTAGAGGTACCGAATGTGTGATCGGCGACCTTGCCTCCAAATGCCTGTTTCTGCAGGTAGTAGAACCGGGCCGCCCGCTGAATGTCGGTGAGCGTTTCTTCCGGCGTATCCTGCAGCCATTTGTAAATCTGACGGCTGACCAGCGCCCATTTGAACTGGCGGACAAACTCTTCCAGGTGATGTTTTACCACCCGATACAGATTCACCAGCTCACCGTTGATATCGTTAATGACTTCGATCTTGCTGGGTGTCTTAAGAAAATAGAGCGCAGCTGCCCCGCAGAACGGCTCCACATAGCAGGTATGGGCCGGGAACAGCGGCAGAATATGCTTAGCCAGACGACGTTTGCCGCCAATCCAGGGGACGATGGGTAAAGATTGTTCTTTCATTATCCGTAAGCCTTTTGCAATCAGTGAAAATATGGCAGGCTAGTCTGGTCTCGCGAGACTGACTGAACCCTGGTCGGCTCACAGTGCATACCTGTGGGTTGATGACCAGCCCGGTGTACGAGCACCGGGCTGGTCGTTCTTTCACTGTCAGAGTGAAGTTTCGGGATACCTGATTTCTATTAACGCGATTTACTGGATGTCTTACCTACGTGCAGTGTTTGTTCGATAAGGATTGTTTTCTGAATGGGAACGTTTTACACACTTGATTCCGCTAATCGTCTGCCTTCGCCTTGTCATGTAATTACCGGAAAATACGAACCTGAAGCGCCTGAGTTAGCCGCCTTCCTTCATCAGATGTATCCCAATGGTCTTTCCAAGCACGGTCATAACTATCTCTATAACCCCGGCCCTAAAATGGAAGATGACAGTGGAATCAGCAGAAGTCTGCTGGTCGGGCTGGTGTTTGAGTTAGTTCGCCGTAGCCATTTCCCTGACAAACCCTCCCGCTATCAGTCACTTTTTGCCTGTCAGCATCTGAGTGAAGTCAGGAAGTTCCGGGGATTACTGGCCGATGAGAGAGGCGAAGAGGAAATCAGAACGGCACCGATATATGAAGTCATCACAGATGAGCCGGTGCATCGCGGAGATATGAGGTTATTGAACAGCGATTGCCCGGTGCTGGAACTGTATCACCGGGCCTGGCTTTACTGGTCGGGAGAAGCGGCCCCGGTTAAGACTGGTGAGGAAGAACCGTTCTGGGAACTGCTGATTCCGCTTCCAGTATTCGTTGGTCGCAGGATAACTGAGTAGCAGGATTAGGTGCGGCTTTAAATCGTGATGTCGCCGCCACATTGCCAATCATCATGACGTTGTTTTCTCCGCTGGCGAAATGACTTCTTCTCTCTTCAAGTGCAACCAGCGCGTTTTCCAGTTCTGCAATCGCTTCGGTTGGGCAACATGCATCCACGCTTAGCGTGTAAGTTTTATTTTTCTCTCCGGTTCTGATCCCAAAGAGGAACCCTTTTTTAAAACCGGGCTGTTTCGGTTCAGTCATCGTGCTTGCCTCCCCTGTGTTTTGTGTGCCACCATTCTGGCCGCTTCCCTCTGCGAACACTTATAACGCGCTTTAAAATCCGTATCCCGCCACATTTGTGATGCTGTCTCCCACACAACAAGGAGACACCCATGAAAAACCTGAAAAAATTCATTCCCCCTGTTAAAAAGCCCCGTCTCAGCGGCTGGCTGCTGACCTCTGTGCTGTTGCTCGGCACCATCGGTCTGGTATCGCCTCAGCAGCTGCCGGTGGTTGTCTACAAGCTGTCACTCATCACGCTGGCAGCAGTGCTGGGCTACTGGCTTGACCGTTCGCTTTTCCCCAAAGCCCGTCCCGGTCAGTACCTGAAGCACGATGACAGGATGATGGCCGACGGACGTTTCCCGGTGCAGACCGGCCTTCACCTGGTCTTTTCCGCTGCGCTAATCCGCCGAGCGCTGATTGTTGCAGCGGTCTGTCTGGCCGTGGCCACGGGGCTGTGACCATGAACTGGCCTCAAATCACCCTCATCATCCTGCTCGCCTTTGGTCTGGGCGTAACCGCCATCAAGCATGGCGAGCCACGCAACGATAAATACAGCTTCTGGTGGCAGCTCGCTGGCAACCTGGTTATTGCCTGGCTGCTCTGGTGTGGCGGTTTCTTCAGTCAGGCCCGCGCAGCCGAGCCGCCACAGGCCGCGCTGCAGTATCGCGACGATGTGATCCGTAATGCCCGGCTTGAATGGGGACTGTCTGCGCCAGTGGCTGACTTCGCCGCACAGCTGCATCAGGAAAGCGGCTGGCGACCTGATGCGGTTTCGCCGGTTGGCGCTCAGGGGCTGGCGCAGTTTATGCCCGCCACTGCTGACTGGATAAGCCAGCTGATGCCGGGGCTAAACAGCCGCGAGCCGTTTAATCCGGCGTGGGCCATCCGGGCGCTGGTCAGCTATGACCGCTGGCTGTGGCAGCGCGTCAGCGCCGCCAACAACTGTGAGCGTATGGCCATGACGCTGTCGAGCTATAACGGCGGTCTGGGCTGGGTACAGCGGGACAAACGGCTGGCCTTACAGCAGGGGCTGGACAGCACCCGCTGGTTTGGACATGTCGCCACGGTGAATGCCGGGCGCAGTGCTGCCAACTGGCGGGAGAACCGCCACTATCCGCAGCGCATCCTGCGGGAGCTGGCTCCGCGCTATCTCACATGGGGAGGCAGCAGCTGTGTGGAACCTGGTTAAAAGATTACCGTGGCGCGGCATGGTGCTGGCGCTTGTTCTGGTGGCTGTTCTTTATGGACTGAACCGCTGGGGCTATCACGACGGTTCTGAGGACGCAAAACGTGACGGTGACGCAGCGCTCAGTCGGCTGCAGTCAGCGTTTGATACCTACAAAACCGAACAGACAACGCTTGAGAACGCAGCGCTGCGGGCCTGGGCAAAGCGTTATCAGGAACAGGTTGCCGCCGGGCATCAGGCCGAGACCAGTTACCTTGAGCAGATTGCTCAGCTAGAGAGCCAGAACAAACAACTACAGGGGCAAATTAACGATGTCACACAGCGCTGGATTGATGAAAAAGGTAAGAGCCATCCCATTGAGTGCGTGTTTACTCGCGGTTTCGTGCGCCAGTACAACGCCGCGCTCGGATATGACAACGCATCCGTCGACGCCGGTCATTCAGACACAACTGCCACCGCTGGCACCGGCACTCGCGCAGCGTCCGGGCAACCTGAAGCCGCTGACGCCTGGCTACGCGACTCAGGCGTCTCCCAGCGTGACGTCCTCGCCAACATCATCGACAACGCGAAGCAGTGCCGCATCTGGCGCAGCCAGATAAACCAACTGCTGGACGAACGGGAAGGATTACAGAAATGACGTTGCAGGTTGAATTCTGGACGGTGGTGGGCTTTCTCATCACCTTCATGAGCTTTGTCGGCGGTATGGCCAAGTGGCTGTTCAGTAAAGCGGAGGAACGTCAGGCGGCGCGGTTCGCCTCCCTTGAGCAGTCGCTGCAACAGTCCGCCTCCAACTGGGGCGAGCTGGAAAAAGAATTTATGCGGTTTAAGGCGGATTTACCGCTGAACTACGTCCGCCGAGAGGATTACATCCGTGGCCAGACGGTCATCGAGGCCAAGCTGGACGCACTCTACAACAAACTGGAAGTGGTACAGCAGTACCGTCATACAGGAGGTCACCATGGTTGATATCGCCCGCGTGCGCCGGGAATCCCTGCGCTGGAGTCTGCTGGTTGCTCTGAACAAAACCCGCCCGTACACCGCCAGCGAGACGCTGCTGCTGGACGTGTCCCGTGCTATCTACCCGGACACCACACCGCTGGAGCTGCGCCGTGAGCTGGATTATCTGGCCGACCGCAAGATGGTAGATCTGGAGAAAAAACCCTCCGGTGACTGGTTTGCCGACCTGACCCGCCTCGGCGTTGACCTGGTGGAATACACCGTGGAATGCGGCCCCGGCATCGCCCGCCCGGAAAAGTACTGGAGTGAATGATGGCCAGACGCAGCACGATAGAAAAGCTGCCGGAAGACGTGCGTCGCTGGCTTGAGCGGGCGCTGACTGAATCCGGCTTCAGCGGGTATAACGAGCTGGAGTCCCTGCTGCGTGAGCAGGGTTACGTCATCAGCAAATCGGCTATCCATCGCTATGGCCAGAAGATTGAGCGCCGCTATGGTGCCATCCGTGCGGCTACCGAAGCGGCCCGCATGCTGACCGAGGGAGCTGCTGACGATCAGGATGCGCGTTCGGAGGCGGTGATCGCCCTGATTCAGACCGAGCTGTTCGAGAGCATCGTCCAGTTGCAGGAAGCGGAAGAAGGCGAAGTCGACCCCAAAGAGCGCGTGGCGCTGCTGTCGAAGGTGGCAAAGAACGTGGCCACGCTGTCCCGAGCCTCCGTCAACCTGAAGAAGTTTCAGAGCGAAGTCCGTGACCGTGCCCGGCTGGCGGCGGGTAACGCCGAGAAAATTGCCCGCAAGGGTGGCCTGTCAGCTGATGCCGTACAGGCGCTGCGACGTGAAATTCTGGGGATTGCCACATGAGTCAGCTTGCTCCCGTTTTGCCTGATACCTCGGCGCTGGATGCCTTACCAGCAGCGCTGGGTGGCTGATCCCTCCCCGCTCAAGGTGATTGAGAAGAGCCGCCGTACCGGTATCACCTGGGCTGAGGCGTCCGATAACGTGCTGACCGCTGCCTCTTCAGCGCCTGCGGGTGGCATGAACGTCTATTACATTGCCTATAACCAGGACATGACCGTCGAGTATATCCAGGCCTGCGCCATGTGGGCGCGGGCATTCAACTACGCCGCCAGCGAGATTGAAGAAGGTTTCTGGGAAGAGGACGAAGACGACAAGCATATCAAGACCTACACCATCAAGTTTCCCGATTCCGGCTTCCGCGTTGTCGCGCTCTCCAGCCGCCCGTCTAACCTGCGTGGCCGTCAGGGCATCATCGTTATCGACGAAGCGGCGTTCCATGAGCAACTGGACGAGCTGCTGAAAGCAGCGCTGGCGATGCTTATCTGGGGTGGCAAGGTGCGCGTTATCTCCACCCATGACGGTGACGACAACCCGTTCAATACGCTCATTGGCGATATCCGTGCCGGACGTCAGGGGGGCAGCGTACAGCGAATTGCCTTCAAAGAAGCCGTTGCGCAGGGTTTGTTTCACCGTGTCTGCCTGCGAACCGGGAAGGAATGGTCGCAGCAGGCTGAGCAGGCGTGGATGGCGTCGGTATACAAATTCTACGGCACCGGCGCATCTGAAGAGCTTGACTGTATTCCGGCCAACGGTGGCGGTGCCTGGCTGTCCCGCGCCCTGATTGAGTCCCGCATGTCACCCAACACGCCAGTGCTGCGCCTGACCTGCCCGGAGGGCTACGAACTGAAGCCCGACGACGTTCGGTGGAGCGAGACGCAGGACTGGCTGGACGAACACCTCAAACCACTGCTGGAGGCGCTTCCCGCCGATGCCCGCTCGTTTTTGGGGCGTGACTTTGGCCGCAGCGGTGACCTGTCGGTGGACTATCCACTACTGCAGGAGAAAAACCTGGTACGCCGCGTACCGTTCGTGCTGGAGCTGCGCAACGTGCCGTTCAAACAGCAGGAGCAAATCGCGTGGTATCTGATGGACGGCCTGCCAAACCTGATGGGCGCGGCGCTCGATGCCCGTGGTAACGGTTCTTACCTCGCCGAGTACGCCATGCAGCGCTACGGCTCCAGCCGGGTCAAGCAGGTGATGCCTACCGAAAACTGGTATCGCGAACATATGCCGCCGGTCAAGGCTGCGCTGGAAGATGGCAACCTTGTGGATTTACCGAAGGATGAAGACACGCTGGACGACCTGCGGGCCGTTCAGGTGGTCAACGGCGTTCCCCGCGTGCCGGAACAGCGCTCAAAAGCGAAGTCTGACAGTGGCAAACGTCACGGGGATTCAGCCATCGCGCTGGCGCTGGCGTACTTCGCCAGCCGTGAAATTAACAAAGGGCCGGTGAAGGCAAGCTCACGCCGTCGTCGTCAGGCGGCCCGTATGCTGGAGGATTACTGATGGCCCGTGGACTTTGGGTTTCACCCAATGAGTTTGTCTCTTTTGCCGAACCCAATAAAACGCTGACGGAGCAGATCGCTTCGCGCAGCCGCTCCATCGACTTCTTCGGGCTGGGAATGTACCTGCCTAACCCTGACCCCATTCTGAAATCTCAGGGCCGGGATATCCGTATCTATCGTGAACTGCGTACCGACCCGCTGGTTGGTGGCTGCATCCGCAGGCGGAAGGCAGCGGTCAAGTCGCTGGAGCGTGGTCTTGAGCGCGGTCATGCCCCGGCGCGGGTATTCAGCTTTATCCGGGATATGCTCGACGATCTGGATTTGTCACGCATCATCGGCGAGATGACCGACGCCGTTCTCTACGGGTATCAGCCCTGTGAGATCATGTGGGGGCGTTCTGTTAAATCCTGGGCCATCGCCGATATCGTGGGTAAGCCACCAGAGTGGTTCCAGTTCGACAATGACAACCTGCTGCGCTTTCGCGCCAAAGACGCCGGGCTGGAAGGCGAGCCGGTACCGCTGAACAAGTTCGTGGTACCGCGTCAGGATGCGACCTACGACAACCCGTATGGCTTCCCTGACCTGTCTATGTGCTTCTGGCCCGTGACATTCAAAAAAGGCGGCATGAAATTCTGGGTGCGCTTTGCCGAGAAGTACGGCTCACCGTGGGTTATCGGCAAGCATCCGCGCGGGACGGCCCAGGGTGAGATTGACCTGCTGCTGGACTCCATGGAGGCAATGGTGGAAGACGCGGTGGCCGCTATCCCTGACGATTCCTCCATTGAAATTAAGGAGGCCGCAGGCAAGGCCGACAGCAGCGATATTTATCAGAACCTGATCACGCTTGCCCGCAGTGAAATCTCCATCGCTCTGCTGGGGCAGAACCAGACCACCGAGGCCAACAGTAACCGCGCCTCCGCGCAGGCCGGACTGGAGGTCACCGATGATATCCGTGACGCTGACGCTGATATCGTGGAAAGCGCGGTGAATCAGGCCATCAGGATGGCGGTATCGATGAACTTTGGCGATGTGGCCAGCCCCGTCTGGAAGATGTGGGAACAGGGAACGGTCGATGATACCCAGGCGACCCGCGACGAGAAACTCAGCCGCGCCGGTGTGGTCTTCACCCCGCAATACTTTAAGCGTGAGTACCAGCTGCAGGACGGCGATATTGACGAGACACCACCGTCAGAGCGCCAGAAGAACGCGCTGCCGCTGTCGTTCGCCGAGGCGATTGATGCCGATATACAGGCCCAGCAGGACCTCGATGATTCGCTGGATATTCTGATGAACGGTGGCACCTTAAACGGCGTACTTGCGCCGGTGCTGGAGCCGCTCTTTAACCAGGTGAAAGATGGCGTTAACCCGTCTGAGCTGCTGGGGGCGCTGGCTGAACTGTACCCGCAGATGAATGCGGATGACCTGCAGGAACGGCTGGCCCGTATCATGTTTGTTGCAACTGTCTGGGGGCGTCTGCATGAGCGTGACAACGGCTGAACTGGCGTACTGCATGACGCTGCCCCCAAAACGGGCTATCAGTTACCTGAAGTCCAAAGGGTATAGCTTCACGTGGGACTGGGAGGAGATGTGGCAGGATGCCCATGCCCGCGCCTTTACCGTCGCCAAAGTGACCCGCCTTGATATCCTGGAAGATATCAGGAGCGCCCTGCAGCAGGCACTGGATGAGGGCAAGACTGACCGCTGGTTCCGCCAGCAGCTGGAGCCGGAGCTGCAGCGCAAGGGATGGTGGGGGCCACGTGACACCACAGACCCGGTAACGGGCGAGCCGGTCACCATCCAGCAGGGCAGCCCGTGGCGGCTCGACACCATCTTTCGTACCAATATGTCCGTACTCTACAGTGCCGGTCGCTGGGCGGAGCAGATGGAGAACGTCGACGACAGGCCGTACTGGATGTATACCGGCATCAACGACAGCCATACCCGTAAGAGCCATCTGGCGCTGCATGGTCTGGTGCTACGCTATGATGACCCGTTCTGGCAGGCGTTCTACCCGCCGAACGGCTGGCGCTGCCGTTGTGGCGTCATAGCCCTGAGCGCGGCGGATGTGCGTGCCCGTGGCCTCAAGGTGTCAGATTCTGGCACAACCATGGGATGGGAGCTGAAGCTGGTCTCAGAGAAAACAGGCGAGATGCAGAACGTCGCCACCTTCAATACCGGCACCACGAAGGTGGCCACCGACGTCGGCTGGTCTTATGCCCCGGGGGCAGCATACCGTCCCGACCTTGCCCGCTATCAGGGTACGCTTCAGCCGCTGGCACAGCAGGAACTGAGAGGATAACGATGGCTTCCGATAACCTGGTCAATATCACCATTAACGATGAATCCCTGCGCCGGAGCCTCCGTGCGCTGGACCTGGCTGCCACAGACCTGGAACCCGCGATGCGTAAAATCGCCGGAACCCTGCTGGCGGAAACGCAGTTTAACTTTCTCGATGAGGGGCGTCCGGGGTGGACTCCCTCGCTGGCAGCGGAAGAGCGCGACGGGCAAACACTGCAGGATACCGGGCGTCTGATGGGGTCAGTATCAACCGACCATGACGACCGGCAGGCAGCAGTTGGCACTAATGTCGTTTATGGGCCAATTCACCAGTTCGGTGGTAAAACGGGGCGTAATGAGTCCGTCGAACTTCCGGCCCGTCCGTTCCTGCCGCTGACAGGGGACGGTGAGCTGCAGCCTGAAGTGGTTGTCCCCATCCTCGATACGATTGTCCGCCATCTTGAAGCAGCGGCCCGTCGCTGAGTTTTGTCTCTACAGGCGGGTGATTTATCATTGCCAGCCGCTGAGGGGCTGTATTACCTTTATAAAGGCTTTACAGCCCCCGCTTTGCACCACTATTCGCCCGCAGCGTGACATTCCCCGTACTGATACCCCCGATTTTTTCTAAAGCAGATTAAAAGCGCTGCTGATGCTTTTTCCACAGACTGTCCCCGACAACGTAACGCGGGACAGCAAAATGCCAGCCATTCACATTTTTAAAGCCGGTACTCATACCGATATGCACGGCACGAAACTGCCGTTCACGCAAAGCGATCTTGCCGCCTGCGTGAAAGCCTATGACCCGTCCGTCCATGAAGCACCACTCGTTATTGGCCACCCCAAAACGGAAGACCCGGCGTGGGGCTGGGTGAAATCCCTGTCGCTTAACGGTGGCGATCTGCTGGCAGAGCCTGACCAGCTCGACCCGCAGTTTGCCGAACTGGTGGGCAACGGACGCTTCAAGAAGGTCTCCGCCTCGTTCTATCTCCCTGACTCACCGAACAACCCGAAGCCCGGCACGCTTTACCTGCGTCATGTCGGCTTTCTGGGGGCGCAGCCACCTTCCATTAAGGGGCTGAAGCAGGTCTCGTTTGGTGAGAAAGAAGAAGGCGTCGTGGAGTTTGCCGACTGGAGTGATATCACCAATGCCTCTTTATGGGGCCGTCTGCGCGATTTTCTGATCGCCCAGTTCGGGCTGGACGAGACCGACAAGGTGCTTCCTTCATGGCAGGTTGACTCCCTGCGCGAAGAGGCTTACCGCGACACCGGGAAGTCTGAACCGGACTTCAGTGAACACAATCCCAACCCTCAACAAGAGAACAGCACCATGACTGAAGAAGAAATCAAAGCGCTTCAGGCGGAAAACACGCGTCTGAAAGCGGAAGCCACCCAGCGGGCGGAACAGGAAGCAAAGACCAGGCAGGACAAGCTGCACGCGGACAACGTCTCCTTTGCCGAGAAGCTGGTCGGCGCGGGTCGCCTTACCCCGGCAGCAAAACCGGTTGTTGTTGCCATTCTTGACGCGGTCTCTGCAGGTGACAAGCCAGTTGAGTTTGCCGAAGGCGATACCCGCACCCCGCTGGCCACGGCGTTTAAGACGCTGCTGGACAGCACTGATCCGGTACTGAATTTCAGTGAGCATGCGACCAAAGACCGCGTGAGCACGGATATCAAAACGACGTCAGCGGAGTTTGCTGAAGCCGACCCGGAACGTCTGGCGCTGCATCAGAAAGCGCTGGAACTGTCGAAAAAAGAAGGCATCAGCTACGACGCTGCTGTCTCCCGCTGCCTGTAATTAAGGAGAGAACATGTCTGACTATTTAAAGGGTAAGCGCGTCGTTGACCCTGTGCTGACCAGCATCGCACGCGGTTATAAAAATGCCGCGTTCATCGGCGAACGCATCTTCCCCATTGTCCTTACCGATAAGGAAGGTGTGACCGTGCCGACCTTCGGTAAATCCGCTTTTGTGGAGTACGACACCGAGCGTGCCGTGGGGGCTGACAGTAACGTTCTGGTGCGCGAGAAAACCGGCAAGCTGGACCTGGTTCTCAACGAGCACGATCTGGCCGCGCCGGTGGACTATCGCGAGCAGGCAGAGTCGATGTTCAACGAAGAGGCCAAAGCCATTCGCCGTGTGACGAGCGGCGTCAACCTCAAGCGAGAACTGTATGCGGCCCGTCTGGCCCAGGACAAGAACGTCTATCGCGCGGCTAACGTCAAAGCGCTGGCCGCTGCCGACCGCTGGGGTGGTGGTAAGGGTGACCCGATTGGCATCATTGAAGGCGGGATCGAAGCGGTGCGTAACGCCACCGGCCTGCGTCCGAACCTGATGACCATGGGGGCAAGCGTCATGTCGCTGCTGAAGTTCCACCCGGCGATTCAGGCCGCGATTGGGGCCAACGAGCGCAAGCGTATCACCATCGAAATTCTGAAAGACCTTTTCCAGCTGGAAGATGTGGCGATCGGCGAGCCGGTCTCCATGGCCTCCATGAAAGACGCGCAGAACAAGGACAAAGTCCCGACCGATATCTGGGGCGACAACCTGATGCTGCATTACGTCGGCAAACCCCAGCCGGGCACCGACAGCGCCGACGAAAACGAACCGTCCTTCGGTTACACCCTGCGCCGTAAAGGGATGCCGGTGGCGGATAAATACGACGGCGTCGGCGGCAAAGTGAAGTACTGCCGTTATACCGATATCTACAAAGTCGCCGTGGTCGGTGGCGATGCCGGGTATCTCGTCACCAACATTGTGAAATAAGGAGACGGTCATGGGTACAACTCAACAGGTCATTCTGACCACCACTGTCGTCGCACTTGCGCCCCTCTCTCAGCAGCGTTTTGTGGGGGCCGATAACGCCCCCTGCAAGGCCGGAGCCGTGGCGCTCGGTGTGGCAGAGGTGGATGCTGCTGCCGGTGATGTAACGCCGGTCAACGTACTGGGTATTGTTGCCGTCGAGGCTGGTGCTGCGATTGCTAAAGGGCAGAACGTCCAGTCGGATGAGAATGCCTGCGCCGTTCCCCAGACAGCCGCATCGGGCGAGACCCCGGCGGGCATTTCTGCCGGGATTGCGCTGGATGAGGCGCTGGCCGAAGGTGACGTTATCCGTATCCTGCGCGGGGTGTGATATGTACTGCACCCTCGCGGATTTGCTTGAACAGGTTCCTGAGCGGACGCTAATCCAGCTCACCAATGAGGAGCTGGACTTCGACTCGCCCGCGACGGTGAAAACTGAGGTGGTGGACAGCTGTATTCGCTATGCCGATGAACTGATTGATGCCCATCTGCGCGGACGCTATACCCTGCCGCTGGCGGAGATACCGACCGTTCTGCGGGACATTGCCATCACGCTGGTGCGTTACCGGCTCTACACCCGCCGCCCGGAAGGGGCTGTCCCGGATACCGTGAAGGATGACCACAAAGAGGCCCGGCGACAGCTGGAGGGGTTGCGTGACAACAAGCTGACGCTGGGGCTGCAGTCCACTCAAAAAGACGTGCCTGAGTCCGGTGAAATCCGGGCGCGGGCACGTCGCCCCACCTTTGGCGGGCGCGATGGCTTACTGGAGAAATACTGATGAACGTTCTGCCCGTCCTCGATGCAGTACTGACCCGGTTACGGGAGAAGCTGCCGCAGCTGCAGGTGGAGTACTTCCCGGAGAAACCGGCTGAGTATCGCCTGAATCATCCGGTTGGGGCGCTGCTGGTGAGCTATGCCGGGTCGCGCTTCGATAAGCCGAATGATATCGGCGCGGTGCTCCAGACTCAGACTATCCAGCTCTGCGTCACGGTAGTTTTCCGCCAGCTCAACGGTAAAAGAGGCGCGATTGACGTTCTGGATGCAGTCCGTCGCATCCTCGGTGGCTACACCCCGCCGAACTGCCGCCGTCGCATCTGGCTGACCCGCGAGGTGTTTATCGGTGAGGTCAAGGGGCTGTGGCAGTACGCCCTCGACTTTGCCACTGAAAGCGTCTTTATCGAAGACAGCGATTTACCGTCCGGCCCGCTGTTAACCGAAGTGAACTATGAGGAAAGCGAGTGATGAAAGAATACCGCTATTCCGGCCCGGCCAGCGGCGTCACGCTGTCGGACGGAACCGAAATCCTGCTCTGGCCGGGGAAGAATGTTTCCCTGCCGGAGGAACATGACTATGTGAAGGTACTGGTGGCGCTGAAGCATCTGACACCGGTATCTGAAGAGACTAAACCCGCCAGCACACCGGTTGTGCAGTCACCAAAGCGCAGGAACGTCGGCGACAACGATGTGAAAATGGAGGACTCCCATGGCAGCTAACTATTTGCATGGCGTCGAAACCATTGAGGTGGAAAACGGTGCCCGCCCGGTAAAAACGGTGAAGTCTGCCGTCATTGGCCTGATTGGTACCGCCCCGATGGGGGACGTCAATACGCTGGTGCAGTGCCTGTCTGAGAAAGATGCCGCGGCGTTTGGCAGCCAGCTCACCGGCTTTACCATTCCGCAGGCGCTGGATGCGATCTACGACCATGGGGCAGGCACCGTTCTGGTCATTAACGTGCTTGATCCGGCTGTGCATAAAACCGCTGTGGCCGATGAAGATGTAACGTTCGACAAGGCGACGGGCAAAGCGAAGCTGGCTAATCCGGTGGTCGCGCAGCTGGTACTGAAACCGGACAGCGATGGCCAGCCTTATGTGGAAGGTCAGGACTACTCGCTTGATGCACAGACCGGGGTGATTACCAACCTCGGTAAGAGCATCGCGGCAGATGCAACGGTGAAGGCCAGCTATAACTATGCTGATCCCACTAAAGTCACCCCGGCTGATATCATCGGTGCCGTTAATGCGGCGGGCAACCGTACCGGCATGAAGCTGCTTAACGACAGCTTCAACCTGTTTGGCTACTTCGCAAAAATCCTGATTGCCCCGGTCTTCTGCACCCAGAACAGCGTCTCGGTTGAGCTTATCGCCATGGCTGAGAAGCTGAGCGCGGTGACCTACATCGACGCGCCGATTGGTACCACTTTTGCTCAGGCTCTGGCGGGGCGTGGCCCGGAAGGCACCATTAACTTCAACACCAGCTCCGACCGCGTCCGTCTGTGCTACCCGCACGTCAAGGTGTACGACGCGGCCACCAACAGCGAACGGCTGGAGCCGCTGAGCCAGCGTGCTGCAGGTCTGCGTGCAAAGGTCGACCTGGACAAGGGCTACTGGTGGTCGTCCTCCAACCAGGAGATTCTGGGTATCACTGGTGTGGAGCGCCAGCTGTCAGCAATGATTGACGACCCGCAGAGTGAGGTGAACCTGCTCAACGAACAGGGCATCACCACGGTCTTCAGCAGCTACGGCAGCGGCCTGCGTCTGTGGGGCAACCGTATGGC
>OKVM01000350.1_pt1 | contig 23641 bp, 30 predicted proteins | sample 1606841 | NCBI WGS metagenome assembly OKVM01 (sample SAMN03281010, study PRJEB24777) | human gut metagenome | isolation source: fecal sample PR157 from 1 month old male Malay infant, caesarean delivered... | reverse complement strand
GGGGTAAAGCTGAGGTTTAACACAAAGGTATTGTTCTGCAGGTCATAGTTCGCCGGCACGTCAAAGAAGCCAACAACCCTTGGCATTTTCGATGCTGATGCAGCACTCCAGATGAGGTTTCCGGCACTATCGAAAACATCCATGTAACCGCTCTGCATTCCGATGTTTCTCGTCGTGCGGATCATGCTACCTGCATTGTCTTCAAGAAGCTCAGCTCCGGGTAAACCATACTTGTTTACGTCCAGTTTAAGCCACCGTAAGGTTCCATCATTCCAGAATTGTTGTTGGGTGTAACCAAGCGTACTTCCGTCACCGAACGGGCTATCCACGCGGTAAAACCCTTTATCGGTAACAGCGCCCAGCGAGCGCTGATCATAAAAAAGGGTGGACCTGTTTTGTGAGTCAACGAGCAACTTCCCGGCACTGTTATAAACTTCGAATCCGCTCATTGAAAGTTATAAACCTCAACTGTGAAAGTGAATGCAGGGCTACCAGTGATCGGTAAATAGAATGCAGTAAAGCCGCCATTAAAAGCGCGGCAGTAATATTCATTTGCAGTTACTCCCGTCGTTACAATCGTTATAAATGAGCCATCCTGAGTTATACCCGAAAAATAAACGTCTTTTACCGTTTCTCCAGCAGCAAAAGTTACAGATGTGCTCCCTATATATCTAATTGCATAATCAGTTAGATCTACAGCAATACGCCCTGCACTATCCCAGCATTGTAAACCCTGCGGCATTACCATAACCCCATTCTGACGCGCAGCACGTTGTTGCTGTCGTAAATCTGAATAAGAGTGCTGGTTATCAGCATTCTTCCCCCTCCAGCTACGCCGTTAATTTCGAACGTCCCGTTTTTATCAATTCGCCATCCCTGCGACCCTGCAACATAATTATTTGACTGGATGAAATTGCCGATTTTGGCATTGGTGATCGTGCCATCCTGAATAAACGCTGAGCTGATAAATACCTGGCCATTTATCACCGCGAACGGTGAATACTGGGTATCACCACTGCCACTCATCAGAACGAACTGGTTAGCGTTGAAACCAACTCGGGTAACAATCGGATGCCCTGCCTGCGCCAGAACTGCAATTGACATACCGGCGTTATACATGATGCCATTTACCCTCACGCCTGCTTTAAGGGTGTATATTGCCGAAGCGCCGGAGGCATCGACGACGGCGGTAAGCTTGTCCTCCAATGCTGCAGTAACGTCCTCTATCTGCGCCTGCACCTGCGTTGAAAGTTCGGCCATTGCCTTATCAACTTCTGCAATGGTCGTTTTAACAACCAGGACATCGGCACGCACTTCCCCGTACTGTGCCCACTGGTGCTCGACTGTTCCGTGGTTCGCCAGGGCGTTCTGAAGAATTCCCTCAATGTTGGTATCGATGTCACCAGTGAGGCGCTCCCCATCAGCAGAGGTAAGGAAATCATCTGCGATATCACCCAGATAATCATCGGCGTTATCATTTGACATGCCGCGAACCCAGTCGGTCCAATCACTCTGATTACCAATGCGGTCAAGGGAGTTGGAATACACCGCCCACCCGCCACGCCGCTGCGCCTCGCTCTCACGCGTACAACCGATCGCAGTGATTTGTGTCTGCTTAAACTTGAACTGCTTCACCAGTTCCGGAAACATCACTGCCGTTGTGCGGTCCTGGTAGTGGTTATCCGGATCGCTGAAATTAATCAGCGCGCTGGAGAATCGGTTTTTCTCACTGCCACTCGAGTACACCGGCTTACCCACCACTGATGCGCGAGTGAGAATCTGCAACTTCGTAGTGTCCGCCGGCATGTCAGAGACAACATTGAACATGTTGTTGCCCCAGAAAGTCATTCCGTTGAAGCCCGCGGCAATATCTTTAATCACCTGCCAAGCATCAGCCTGGGACTGGATGTAAACGTCAAACATGAAGCGTGGCTCGGTACCGCTTCCGCCTTTCCCGTCGGGTACCTTCTGGTCGCAGCGCTGGGCGATGCGATAGAGCTCCCACTTATCTAGCATTTCTGGCGTCACGCGGCGCCCAAGACCGAAGCGCGGCTCAGTCAGAACATCGAACCAAATCCACGCCGGGTTATTCGTCCAGCCCCATTTAAACGTGCCGTCCCATGTTCCGCTATAAGTCCGCGCTATTGGATCATAGTTCGAAGGGATTCGGATGATGCGCCCCTTCGGCATGCAGGAAATCTTAGGGATGTTGTTGAATGACTTTGCGTTAAAGGACACATACAGCAGCGCGGTGTGTGGATATCGCAGGCGAGCATCGATCACCTCAGTAATCGCTTGCACCTGCGTTTTGTTCTGCAGCATCTGGCTGGTGCTGTCATCGGTGTCACGCACCACTCGAATTTGCCAGCCAGTACTGGCTTTGGGAAGATTAATACGGTGAGTTAGTTCATAGAGCGAACTGAGCTTCTCTGTGACGGTTTTAGTCATGACTGTCGAGTAAGCGCCACCGTCCACCGCCAGATCAATATGGTACTGAACCGTAGTGCCGACGATATCCCCATCGTTTTCCTGCTGCTGTAACCCAGGGATGCCAATACGAACCAGCACCGCGTCAATCTGGGTGTTACTCAGTGCGCGGGTCCATGGTGTGGCCTTTGTCAGCGATACGCCAACCGTAGTTTCATTCTCGACTGCAGGGAATCCCGGTATTGGTGTCTGGGTCTGTGTGCCAGGCCGGAAATCCCATGACACATTTTCAAAATTCATCGTTCCGTCGGGGTTTCCCAACGGCGTACCGTCCAGGAATATCCGGGTCGCATCCAGGCCACCAGCAAACTCCCCCTCCCCGAGCGCCAGCAGCATGCGGCAGCGCGCCATTGACTGAGCCGAATCGGGCTGTTCTACAGGTGTGTGCTGCTTCTGGCTGCCACCCTTTGCACCAATGATCGCTTCCATATTACATCCATAAAAAAAAGCACCCAATTGGGTGCTTGATATTCAGAAAGGAGTTTTCAGATGTCTTCTGCGACTATGCCGGCACTGATGATGGCGCCGCCAACCTCGCGCTCACCATAAAGAAGCGCGACCGGGTTACCCATCGCAAGGGTATTCACCGAGCCACCGAAGGCATATGAGGGTTTATTGTCAGGATCGTCTCGCCCCTGTAGTCCTTTGGGCTGGGGCGAAAGCATCTGGTAAATTCCACCAGCCATCATTCCGATACCAGCGGAGACCATTCCCGCGCCAATGACACCTGCTGAACCGAACGTCATGCCCGTGACGACGATGCCCGCCACAACCATGACAGCACCCAATATCGTCTGGAACAAACCAGCTTTTTTTGCCCCTTCCATCACTGGTGCTATGCGAATATCGGTGCTTCCGGCCAGGTTCTTAAAATCATCCGCGCCAATGTTGCGCCTGCCGCGAAACACCGCGAACGTCATGCCATTCTTTTTGGCGTTCAGAAGATAGCTTTCCAGCCCGTCCAGGTTGATGCAAAGCGCCTTTACCGCCTCAGCTGATGTCTGCACCGCCAGCCTGTGAACACGGCCAAACCGGGCTCCCAGCACACCGTACAATCGAATCGTGGTTAAACGCGCCATGGCTGAATCTCCTGCGGTAGCTCTTTGTGACGGACGCAGATCATCGTCCTGTCTTTGAAATAACCGCGCGCATACGGCGTGATGCAGGACGGCTGCCCGTACAGATGGTGAAGCAGCTCACCTTCCTCGGTAATGATCCCCGCGTGGTTCCACTTACTGGATTCAACCTGCATGATGACCATACAGCCTGGTGACGGGTCGCATTCGACAAACCCTTCCCGCTCCCAGTTGTCGAAATACAGGTTGTCCGGGTACTGGCTTTCCCACCATGGGTAATCGACGCGGAAATCGTTAAGCTTCACGCCTTGGGTGGCATGCCAATCCATTACCAGTCCCCAGCAGTCATTTGAGCCCAGGATAAACGGACGCCCGATAAGGGGTACCGCCTCCGGCATTATCTCAGCGTATTCGTCGCTATCCGGCGCGTAAATACCCCAGACCACGCCGGAGTTGTTGCATTGTTGGCGGTCCAGATCGGATGGAATCGGCCTTGCTCCATCGCCAGGATGGGAATGGATGACGCGCACAATCGTCCCGATATCTTCGGCGTTCGCCCAATGCTCGCCATCGATGCGGAAATGCTCTGTTGGATTTTCGTGAGTGTTTGGTACAGGAATATAGCGCTGGCGACGGCCAGACTGAATAACGAATCCGCAGCTCTCGCGCGGGGATTCCTCCAGCGCATGAGCACGGATAGCTGCCAATATGGTTTTATTCATTGCTATGTCCGGTTATCGGGTGAAGAGAACGGTTGCCGGAAAGCCGCCAAAGTCGAGAATTGCCGCGTTAGGATCTGCCAGGCCGGCGCCAAATCGTTTACGGCAGTCACTGAAGCATCCACCACATACATCAAGGGCAGGATCTGAAACCTGGTTCCCCTTCGCGTCGAAATATGCCGTACCGTTATAGGTGCATCCATCGCCGCTCCGGTACTGCCCGCGTAGCGCCCATTCACAGAGCGAGGTGATTTGTCTGGTTGGGATAACAAGCCCCTGCAAGTCTGCGGGGCTACTGAGTGACCATGAAACCACTTCGTCGTCTTCGGAGGTTTTCGTGTCAAGCCAGAAGGTCTGAAGCGTGAACATCGACGGGTCGGCGGTCGGGTTCACCCCACCAGGGTAATTCACGGCATCGAGGTAAACCGAATAGGTGTCGATAATGCTCACTTTGGCATTAACCATGTCTTTAAATTGCAGGCATAGCGCCGTGATATGACCGTCGAGGTTGGAAACGCTGAGTGTCGGCTCTGCGGCCTGGTCTGTTGAAAGCTCCAGGCCTGCTACCTGAAACGGCCAAAAATCGTAGGTATTGCCACCGAATACGATTGGCTTTGGTCCGAGCTTTTCTTCATCACCATTGGCAGCGTCGATCTCTTCCGGTGTATGGGGGAAAGGTGCGTAGTGGAAACGGTGAATACCGCCACTGAACTCTGAGGCGTCAACTTCAACCAGGCGAACTCTGCCACCCGGTGCCAGCATCGCCGCCTGATCGACTAATGCCATTATGCATACACTCCGTAAGCCCGTTTGATGGTGAACGTCAGCTCAGCAAACTTGCTGCTGATCTGATTTTTCCGTACGGAATCGGCGACTACCCGATAAAGCCCCTTCGCTTCGCCGGGCGGCGTGATGATAAAAGCTTTAACGGTATGAGCCAGGAGGAAATCACGAATACTGTTCACCTCCGTTTCGGTGCCGGTATGCTTCATTGGCACCTGAATAGCAGTAGAGTTAATGCCATTATCAGCAACCTGCTCATAGCCATCACCGAACTGCGCAGCGCGCACCGTTTGACTATATTCAATCGCGCCAGCACCGAGTTGCGAGCGCCAGCTGTATGTTTCAACGGCCATATTTACTCCATAAAAAAACCCGCCGAAGCGGGTGTGACAAATATCGGAAAGCAAAAACCCGCCAGGTGGCGGGTTTGGTAATTTGCAGAAATATTAGCAGTGTTTCTTCCAAAACCTTCTGATTTTAGGTTCCACTTCATCTGATATGTCGAAGCCGTTTAGTATCCGAATGAAAGCCTCATCTTCTATATCTGATGGCTGAGGTTTTATACTTCCCTCATGGACTTTTTTATCTATGCTACCGACCTTCCAAATGACAGCTCTTTCATAAACCACATAGCTATCATGGCGCACAAAGGGATGGTCACCTGCTTTTAGAATGCACGTTGGATCATAGGGAACACCTGCCTTCACGCTCGATATATTGACAGCCAGAACGCAGTCACAACCATCTATAGGATAATGCACAGGGTCATTACATATGACATGCAAATGATCTACGCTGCCGCTGAGCGCTAAAACTGTACCTTTCCTATATGGTTGATATTTAGTCATCTTAACTGAGCACTAAATTCCATTAGCTCTTCTGATTCGCTCATATGCTGAATGATGTTATTGGCCTCTTCCTCTGTTTTGCCTTCAAACATCAAGATTAGCTTTCTGTCGATTGGCTTATTAGAATTGCCTACATCTTCCCACTCAGGACAGAACTCTTTTAGATGGGTCATATCCCTGAGCTCAAAGCGATTCATATGCCCAAACTTGGCGTAAACACCATCGAGTATTCTTAGGTCGGATCGGCTTAAACTGTCGAGAACCTCATCCACATCAACCTTTCTTGGGTCATGGCGAAGAACCAAGTCAGTCCCTTCCGTTTTCAACAGCCTGAACCAGTACTTTCCGCCCTTTTTATGTTTGTTGCGAATCAGATCCAGAGTGTTTGACATCACTGGACCATGTTTCATTGAAAAAAGGTTATCCTCACCCATCATCCTGCCCCTCTCAATGAGAGAACTGCGATTTGAAAGGTAAAGTAATTTCATTAGCTTCAGATATGCCATGCGCCCGCCACGTTTAAGTAGCAGGTAAGCAGCCATCTGAGCTACTTTTTCTTCGCAAAACATAGTTGAACCTCTAAATCAATAATGAAAGTACATCTCTACAACGATTTTATAGCCAGCTATAACTTTTAAGCAATCTTCATTTCGTCAAGATAGCCCCACGTTCGACGATGATCACAATGGCCACTTTGAAAGTTAACAGCACTTTCGCAGAAGTTACCCCTCAGGTAATAGTAAACTATTGTCACGATCTCGGGAGATAGGCGGTGCCTATGATCCTGCTTGAGCTTTCAAGAATGGCATAAATAGCACTTTTTGCACAAAATCCATGACTTGGTTGGAATGCAGAACAACAAAGATTGCTGTAATATTTCGGCCCCCTTGAATGCGGCGCTCATTTTTTAACCACCCCACCCACCTGCAACAACAAAAAGCCCCGCGGATGCGAGGCTCGAGTTCTGTTTGGTTGCCCGGGCGGGGCCTGGGTTCATTTCTTACCAGGAAATAAAATTACGTTTGTCATATCAGGCTCTTCATCAACAGCGTTTTTATATTGCCTGAATAACGAAAGCCCAATTTCAAGTTCTGCGCAGAGCACTGTGCGATTACCATCAAATCCTTGAGGTGATACAAGGCCGATGTTTTCCATTAGTTCAACAAGTTGCCCTGCCCGGTTGTACCCTATTCGAAAATTTCGCTGAATGCCCGATATGGAAACCTTCTGATTGATAACAACCCACTCAATTGCGGGTTCGATCAAAGGATCATCAAAGTAATTATCCATAAACAGATTACTCCGAAGGGGTTGGGCCGCAGCGGCTGACATAAGAGTTTCCGTCGAGATCTATCCACGATTCATCTCTTCCATCGGGATAAATAGCTTTTTCTCCTACTTCATAACTCACGCCTTTGGAAAACATCCCTTTCGAGGTCATCTTTAGATGAACATAAAAAGGATGATATCCAACATACGCACCAAACCCATTTTTGCCAGCGACTCTGCCACATACGAAACCACTGACAACATCCCCGGACTCCTGGTTCTTGTCCATGTTGAACCTAACCATTTTGAACTTGGCGCTATCCGGGTCCATCAACCCATTTGCAATTTCTTGCTGCCCAAGTTGAAGTGCTTTTTCCTCTGAAGGTTTACACGCAGCAAGTGCGATGCAGGCTAAGCTTAAGCAAATAATTTTTTTCACAATCATCCCCTGACTATCATATTTTTTCTAATAATAACCAGGGGATATGAGAATGTAACGCGATGAGCTGAAATTACTTTTTCACAAAGTTCCCGCCGATAGCCCCATCATCCCTGATGGCTCGGATGATGCCTTCCTGTACGTATTGCTTCATCCTCTCCGCTAACGCCCGGGCTGCCGCATCTCCTCCCCCGCTAGTATTTGCTGTCGCGTTACCTTTGTTATCGACATAGATATCCACGTTGATTTGATGTCCAGAACCACCAGCACCATCCGCCCTCACACCGAGACGCCCCGCAGAATCACGAGTTAGCGGCATGATTGCTTCAGCTCCAGCCTCTGCGAAGACTCCGCCTTTCGCAAACTTAGATGCGCCCTGGAAGGTGAAATACTGAGGAGTATCGTAAACACCGTTCACATACTTACCCAGGCCAGGAGAGTCATAGACGCCACCTTTAGCATTGAAGGTTATGCCAGCAGCGGCGTTTGCATATGATCCACCAGGAGTGCTGCCACCGCCAATGCCACCACTTATCCAGCCCATTGCGGCCTGTACTGCATAGGCGACCAGTAACCGGTTGGTCACTTCGGCGATCATCTTTAACATGGATTTGGTGAATTCTTTGAGGCTGGCAGTTCCAGTTGTGACCAAACTGGTCAGCATGTCGGAAAGGCCACTGAAGGTGGATCCAGCCACGTTACGCATTGCTTCGAACGTGTTAGTTGCAGAATCCGCATAATCAGCCCATCCGCGCTTTGCTCCAGCCTGCCAGTTACTGCGAAGTTCGTCTTCCTTCCGGTATGTCTCTTCCTGCTGAGCCAAAACTTTTTTTTGCGCGTCAGGATTGAAGGCATAGGTCTCAGACAAACGCTGACGTGTTGCCGCCCGCTCAGCCTCCCTGGTTGAAGTCCCTGCAGCTGCCGCATCAATTTCTGCTTGCTTAGCTGCCTGCTGCTGAGCAAATTTGGTCGCCTGATCGGCAAGAGAATTCAGTTTCTGCTGCCTTGCAATCTGATCGCCCAATGCTGCATTAATATCAGCCTGCGCCAGAAGTTTATCCTTATTGGCGAGCAGTGACTTCTCATCAATGGTAAGCGCACGGCCTTTTGGATCATTTGCCGTTGCCTCGAGAATACTGATTTTGGATATCAGTTCCCATTGCTGCTTACGTTGCTGACTGATTACATCGTTAATATCACGATGTTCTTGAAGCGTTTTTAGCTGCGCTTGCAGAGCTAAAGTCTCAGCATTGTAAGTGTCGGTTGAACGATCACCTGCAGACACCTTAACGGCTGGGGTTTTGGGCGTTTTATTTGGGTGAAACTGCTTGTTTATCGCGTCAACTGCCTGTTGGCGTTGTTGATCACTCCATTTATCAGGAGCGAGTGCGACATTTTTCCATAATTCAGAAAGGGCTTTACTGCGTTTCTCTTGCCAGGTGGCAGATTGCTCGAGGATACGGTTTCTATAAACCAGCGCATCGGTGCGCTTATTATCAACCTCTATACCTTTTTGAACAGAAACATTGATATCTTCCTGAAGCTGTGCGGCTTGCTGAAGTGGCCCTATCTGAGCCTTCAAAGCGCTTATCGCAGATAATTGTGCTTTCCTACGAGCGTCATATTCCTGATCATTACTGCTCGTATCATAGCTGTACCCATAGCCTTGGCGCTGCCTTTCTGGAAGCAGTGCCTTTTCTCGCTCAGCCAGTTCTGCCTGCATTTTTCGAAGCATATCATTTGGAGCGTCAGGGCGACCGATATTCAGAAGCTCGTCCCACATCCCCTTGAGAGCTTTACTGACGCTACCAGCAGCCCTCTCGATTAAACCCATATTGTCGAGGATTTGCTGACTTCGCTTCTGCTCAGCCTGGCTGTAGGCTTTGGCTGCCGCTTCCGCTGCGTCCTCTTTTTCACCGCGACGCTCCAGTGACGATATGTAGTCGTATTGCGAAGATGTCAGAAAGTGAAGGGTCGAATTAAGATCTTCTGCTGCCTTGGTTGGGCTGGCATATAGTTTTTGGAAGTTCTTAATAGTGGTATCTACAGACTGGCCAGTGGCCTCCTGCATAGCCAACGCCGCTCTTGTGACTGTTTCGAGCTGTTCGGTTTTAAACGTACCGGCCCCAACCACCTCTGCGAGCGTGCGAGCAGCTGCGGCAACTTTACCGCTTGAACCACCAATTTTTTGGGCCAGGTCTGTCAGTTGGCTCGCCGATTTAGCAGAATAATTTCCGGTTAATATGAGCTGCTTATTAAACTCCCCGGCTTCTTGGCTGCCTTTGTACCAAGCTACAGCTATTGCCCCAAGGCCAACCACTAAGCCGCCAATCCCTACTGTCACCGGATTAATGAACCCAATCAGGGTGCGTAAATAATCGCCTACACCAGTCAGCGCGCCCTTGACTCCACCGAACTGGTCTTTAATCTGCCCGCCCTGTTGCAGCAGGATCAGGAACGGCGACTGACCACCAGCCAGCTGCGTGGCGATATCGGTGAATTGCGCCGGAAGCGTGCGCATTGCTGCGCTGTACTGACCAACGGAGATTCCAGCGCGCCGGGCAGCAGCTTCCTGCCGGGATAGCGCTTCTGGTAATACGTCTGCGACACCAGAGAGGCGCTCACGCGTCTGGTTAAGGATTGTGTTGAAGTGCTCGAACTGAGCACCGTTAATGCGCCCAGCTTCGAAATGGGCCACCAGCTGTGCGTGCTGTTCATCCAACGAATTGAACGCGCGGATATCCAGCCGATCGGATTCAAGCTTTTGGCCCCACTCTTTCAGCAATCTCCCCTGAAAAGGTTGCGCCACCGCAGAGGCGTAGACCTGCTCTGGGGCAATGCTTTGCAGCGGGACGTGTTTCAGCACCTGACTGGGTATAAGGCTGCTGAACAGGTCCATCTGATACGCGCTTTTCAAGAGCGCCTTTCTCGCGTATTAATCGCTCAACGGTGAGCGGGGGGAATCCACTTTCTGCTGCTACCAGCTTTGATTCCAAATGTTCAATAAATTCCCTCAGCACGTCGGCGCGGTGCTTTCCCCAGGGCTTAATAACGTCAAAACGTTTATCGGTCTGCACCCAATCTGTCTTATCGCTGTATTCCATGAATGCGGTTCGGAATAATTCAAGCTTCGCGCGAAGACCGTCCCCGCATTCATGATGCCCGCTGCGCCCTCTCTCAAAGGAAAATCCGCAGTCACAATAAAAAACGTTATCTTTCTCGGTGATCATTCTGTTGCTCCCCGGTGCGTGAAACGCTCCCTGTCAAAGTCGATAACTGCACGCTGGTCGCGGAATATGCCACACCGGCCGTGACGGATGAGATTCCCCCGTTCAACCGCAACTCGGATGTATTTTTCAGCGGTGGTGCGATGCAGGCCAAACATTGCGACGATGTCTTTGGTCGTCGCGTGGCCATGTTTTTTCACCATCTCGATAATCCAGGCGATGAACAGGCTGCGTTCCTGTTGGGTCTTAGGCCTTGCCATTATCCACCTCCACACTTACCAGCTGCTGCACGAGATGTTTATGCCGACCAACAACGCGCACCGCATCGCGCAGTTTCTCCAGGCTCGCCAGCTTGTTTCTGGCGCGGCGGATTTCGCGGGAGATCACCCGAGCGGTCGGAATGGTATGGGCAGTTGCTCGCCCTTCGGTGAAGGAGGGGATCTCCCTGATAATCTGCGCGATATCCTTCGGCTGCGCTGTAGCGGCCAATTCAGGCTCAGCAATGGCTGCAGTTACAGATTCAGCAGCAGATTCTGGCTCCGGTTTGGTCGAGGACGCTGGCAGCGACCAGGTTACGCCTTTGCCCTGCCCGTTCTTCACCACAACGCCCTGGCGCTCCAGCGCGCGCATTACGGAGGTCATGCCGCGAGCGTTACGGTTCACCGCTGTTGCCAGTGAAGGGGTATCCATGGCGCCATTCTTTGCCAGGAGACTACGAATAACAGCCGGGTCAACTGGTTCAGGCGCTTCGCCATGTAGTGCAGGCTTAGGCTGGGGAACGAAAGCAACACGCTTAGCATCTTTAGCCGAGCCAATAAACCAGCCACCGTCGGAGAAATCACAAAGACCTTGCTCGCGCTGTTCGCGCAGCATGTTCAGAGCTTCGACAGGCTCGACATCCAGACGGGCTGCCACTTCGCGGTAAGTCGCCCGGCCCATTTTTTCCAGTGCTTGAATTACGGTTTCCATAGCTTTCCTTCCGAAATTATTTAACAGGACGCAGGTGCGACACGTTTTTGCGGTAGCTTGACCAGTCGAAGTTCACCCAGATACCGCCATCCATCTGAAGACGGTCCATAACGCGCGCGCCCAGTGTGTTCACCAGTTCGCCGTGATTCAGGTTGGTAAGAATGCCAACCGGACGCATTGAAGAAAGTCGGCGGTCAATGACCTGATTGATGATGACCTTCTCGCCGCTGGAGCCTCTCTGAATACCGACCTCATCCAGCACCAGGAGATCAACATTGCACAGGTCGTTTAGCAGTGACGATTCAGACTGTCCGTCGTCGTAACATTCACGAACACGGAGCATCAGGTCAGGGATGGTCACCACCAGAACCGAGTGGCCAGCACCCAGCAGGTGATTACCTATTGCCGCGGCGAGGTGGTTCTTACCGGTTCCTGGCGCTCCACTGAATACAAAGCTTGCGAAGCTGCCGCCGCCGAAGTTCTGCGCGTAGCTTTTTGCCATGCTGTATGCCTGGCGCTGCTCCGGCCCATTCACCTCGTAATTCGCGAACGAGCAACTGCGATGCAGTGCCTGGATGCCGGCACGACCGAAAATCTTTTCTGAGCGGGCGCGCTGATTCATCTTGTCGATTTCGCCTGACCGCTTACGACCTTCGGTTTCCTGCCACGCCTGCCACTCTTCAACGCTGGTGAATTTTGGCTGAACGCTGGCCGGGATGATTTTCTTCAGGCGCTCGAGTGCGCTGCCAGTACCCATTACGTTTTTCATTGATGCCCCCTGAAACCCGGTGGAATTTTGCTGTCAGGCTTGGATATCTGGTTCACGTCACGGCCGGCCTTGCTGCCGCCAAAGGCGAATTTCGGTTTGAACAGGCCCTGATAACCATTGGCAATGCTCGCGTTTATAACGGCTACCGGATCGTGGCCTTCGTCCAGACACTCTTTCAGCAGGTTGAAAGCCTTGGTCACTGTCATCTCGGTTTTAATGGGCTTACCGGCCTGGCGACGGTATGTGACCCATTCCTCCCAAGAGGTTGCATTCAGCCATTCAGGGATCGGCACACTGAGTGGGTCAAACTTAACCTTCCCCTTTGGGGGATTAGAGGGGGTTAGATCTGTATTTATATTTGTCTTTGGAAGAATGTCTTTGGTGTTCCCTGTTTCCGGGGATCCCTTTCCCTGTTTTCGGGGATAACCATCCCCGTTTTCAGGGATGGTTTGACGGTTATTTTCGCCATCCCCGTTTTCAGGGATAGCCATCCCTGTTTTAGGGGATAACCATCCCTGTTTCTGGGGTTGGTAATGACTGGCTTCTGGGATTGAGATAACCCATGTGACAGCTTCAGCAGCCGGGAAAGCCGCTGGGCATCTTGTGCAATTTGGCTTTGCGTAAGCCCACTTATCCAGGTGGGTATTAATCCCAATGTATCTGGTTTGCCCAATGCGGCGGAGGATGATGATGTTCCGATAAGCGAGACTCAGCACCGCTTCTGAAACGTGCTTCACCTTAAGTGTGGTTTTGTCCGCAATGAGGCTATTGGCTATCCTGTCCGACTTTTTTGACCAGCCATAGGTCAGACGGACTATAGCGTTCAGAACGCGGAATTCGCGGCCTGATAGCTCGACGATACACAGGGCATCCTGGATCTGATTGGCTAAACGCAAATAGCCGTTCTCCAGTTCAGCCATGCGACTCTCCTGCTTCCCCTCTTGCGTGGGGAATTTGTAAATTTCAGCGGTGTTTGACATACTGTTCTCCGCAACTACCGGACGTATTTGCACCCGAAGGCCGTTGGTGTTCGCGCACCGCGGCTTTCACCTTTTCAGAACAGACCCTGCTGCTTCTCGCGCTTAACGCGTTTCGACTCAAACCGATCTGCCGGAACTGTCTGTTTCTCTGCCCACAACTTCGCGTGACGCAAAACATCATCGAAAATCCTCCCCTTACGACTTGCCTGAGACATTCGCCTGTACATATCGACGGCCTGAAATGCCCCCCCCCTGCGCGACAGCTGCGGTGAAGCCCTGCCGGATAAGTTCTTCGCGAACGTGCTTTTCAATAAATTCGACATGATTCACTGCGCACCTCACATGACGCCTGGGCCCATGACCGCGAGACCACTCAGAACCTGAACAACAGCTTCCCCTGGCAGAAGCGCCAGCAGGTGTTCAATGCCCTCTCTCACCTCTTTCACCAGCTGATGCTGCGGCGCCCTCAGAATTACCGCGCGTTTCGCTTCGCCGATCTCCTTCTCCATCGCTGCATACTTCGTCATAAAGCAGTCCTGAGGTACCAAGCGACCACGGAATTCAAGTGGTAGAACGGCGATGATCGCGGGCGAGAGCAGGCTGATGTTTTGGCGCGCATAATCTGTATCACCATCGAGCCAACGGAATAGCTTCTGACGCTTACGGCTCAGATCTTCGGGAAAATCCAGCCCGGCGCCGCCCTGTCGCTCCCATTCCTCAACGATGATTCCGGCAACGACATCCTGGTTATCCAGTGATGCGGCCCAGGCACGAACGGCATCGCGGATCTGTTCGTGCTTATCTGCCGCACTTGGCTGATTGCGATTTATCATCGCCACCGGAGTTATTCCGGTATTTTGTTGATATGAAATGGCATGCATGGTCAGGACTCCTGTTTTGGAAGCCCATCAGTAGGGTTTGGATATGCCAAAGGGTCGATTTCATGAGGGGTAACCTGCCACTCAAGAATCCGACAAAGGGGTAAAATTCGACCGTGAGGAATTTTTCCTTTCCGAAGCCACTTACCGACAGCCTGCGATGAAATGCCGAAGCACTCTCCAATGCCTACTTGCGTCATGCGGCTGCTGATTTTGTCTTTAAGTTGGTTATCCATTTGTTGTCCTGCATGTTGGTGAATGTTGGCAGGAGAATAGCATTTAAAACTTTTGGTTCCAACAAAAATCAAACCAATAGTTCTGATGAACTATAAAACCAATGGTTGTAAAATGAGAATATGAATAAAACTCCTCACCCTGTGTTTGCCAAAAGAATCCATCAAGTGATGGAGGAAAACGGCTGGAGCATGGCTGATTTAGCCAGGCGCGTGATGCTTTCACATACCTCAGTGCGTAAATGGGCGAACGGTGCAGCAGCAGCAAGCGGCGAGCGCCTCAAAAGGCTGTCAGCCGTAACCGGCAGGCCTGAATACTGGTTCTTTATGGAACCGGGCACAGAAGGTGAGAATGGAGAAGAACTTCCGACATTACCGCGCGTTCTTGATGAACAGGAACAAACGTTGTTATCTCTGTTTAATCAGTTGCCTGAAGCTGAAAAGCTCCGTTTGATCATTCACACTAGGGGTGTGGTGAAAGAAATGGACCTACTGAAGAATGATGTCTACGACATAATGAACGACCTCAAGAAATAGCCTCATTCCCGCTCCGTACAAAATAGACACCGTATTGGTGTCTTTTTTTCACCCCCAAATAGAACTATAGGTTCCATTAGCACTTTACTTGTCGAACTTTTGGTTGTACTCTTCATTCCATCGACAACACGCGCACCGTTGTCAGGTTAAGAAATGTTCCGCCAGCCTGGCGACAAGGGCAAACGAGAGGATTGGGAATGGAAAAGGCATACGAGGAATACTTTGAAAGCTTGGCTGAAGGTGAAGTAGCACTGAGCTTTGCAGAATTCGTGGAGGCTATTTCATGAAAGGAGCTAACCCAGTACCGAACAGCGGTCGCGCTGTTCCAATGCGCAACCAGCGAACCGGAGCAGCATGGCTGGTCTCTTTTAACTACAGCGACGGCACTTACTGGCACGAACCGCAGGGCAATCTGCGCCACATACGCCGGCCATATGCTTCACGCAGCATCGAACCGCATCTGGTCCCAGCAGGTACGCACTGATGAATACTCTTTTTGCATTAGTGCTGACCATTGGCATGACCAATGGCGAATTCCAGGACGTAGTTGTTGATGTCTATGAAAGCCAGCAGCAGTGCGAACAAGCAGCTGTTGAACAACACGTGACAGGAAACTGTTACCCGGTTGAAAAAATTGTACGCGCCGATGAAGTTCCAGCTGACACCACGGCGCAATTCTGAGGAGACGATGATGCTGAAGAAATGCGCTTACTGCCGCAAGCCGATCGAGCAAGGGAAGGAAGTAAAAAACGAACTGCTCTTCATCCACGGCTCGCAGCTGAAACGCGAACAACGCGATTACTGTTCAGTACGTTGCGCTTCGTTCGACCAGATGGCTCACGAAGCATAACGAAAACCCCGCGCAAGGCGGGATTCACGTCCGGTGCCACCGACCAAAGTTACACCGGAATTTATACCAAACCAAAAACACACCCAATGGGCGCTATCTCTGGCCCGGGGATCTTACATCCAAAAATGAGGATCTGACATGGAATTTTTCCATCTGCTTAAAGCCAGTCAGAAGTCTGGCAAGAAAGATGCAGTGATTTGGTTCACTGCGAAAAGTGCAGCGCGCGCCAATCTTCAGCTCGATGTGGCACTGGAAGAAGCCGGCATTGAAGAAACTGGCCGCGGTAAAGACTACGCCAAACCGATCCGCACTGATTTTCCGGTATATAACGACCTGCCGGAAGAAGGCGCGGTGGATTACACCTGGTGTGAGCGCTACGAACTGCAGGAAGACGGCCGCACTTGGCTGCCAAAGGCTGGCGCTGGGTCGCCTGAAGTCGTGGGCAACACTGCCGCACCGGAAACGACTGATAACGTCGAAACTCCCGACGAGAGTGTCACGCTTGAAAACCGCACTCCAGCGGTCCGTTTTGCCTTCCACCTGACCAGCGACAAATATCAGACTCATATCAGTAAAGAGCAGCAGCTGGCTGCCAGCGAAATGTCACTGGACGAAGGGAACACCTATCTTCAGAACCTGCTTCTGGCGAAGAACGACATCCCTGAAGTTTGCGAACTTAGCCTGAATGCAGAGTGGAAAATGATCCAGGCTGTTAAGGAAATTTTCGCACCCAACGAAGAACATGAAGTTAAGGTGCTTGCCGCCTTTATGGCTGACTGGGTAAGAGTCGATGCCGGCGACCGCAATGAGTTAGTGAGAGAGTGGAGAAGCGGAAAGCTTACCCTTCTCAAATCAGAAAGCACCACCAATGAAAATAGCTCGGCTGCTCAGGAATACGTTAACGATGGTGGTATCCAGATTGGCGAGTACGACGACGAAAACACCCGTTATCCAGTGTGCAGAATGCCGTTCCGTAAACAACTGCTGTCTCAACTGACAGCGGACCAGATTCGCCATCACCTCATCCGCGAAGAGTACGAAGCTATCAGCGCGCTGGAGATGGACACTGACAACAGCTATGTCCAGAACCTGCTTCTGGCGGCAGAAAACTGCGAAGAGATTAAGGGCTACGATACCAAAGACCTGTGGCGCTACACCGACGCCATTCGCAAGGTGTTCAGCCAGGAGAAGCGTCACGAACTCGCGGTGGTACTCCGTTTCACCAGAATCTGGGCGGAAACTGATTACATTGACCGGGGCATCCTGGCGCGGGAATGGGCTGCCGGAAACCGCATTAGCAGCGTGCAGCGTACTGATTCCGGCACTAACGCTGATGGCGGCTATGTTACTGACCGCGGCGAAGGCGCGCACCATACGCTGGACACTCTTGATCTTGAGATCGCATGCGCCCTGCTGCCTATGGATTTTCATCACTTTGAAATTCCCTCCAGCGTCTTGCGCCGCGCCAAAGAAATCGTGGCGAAGAAAGAAGAACCATGGAAATCATGGAGCACCATCCTGCGCAACCAGCCTGGGGTATTGTCGGTTAACCGCGCGGCTATCTTCAACGTGATCCGCATAGCTCCAGAACACATTCATCACACGCCAGCAGCTCATCTTGAGTTCGTAAATAAAACCATGACTGCAGAGTTTAACTCCGCGGTTGAGCTTGTTCCGTTACCTGCGCCAGTTGTTGAGACGGAAGCACAAGCAGCTCAACCGAAGGTTGAAAATCTCGGAGGCGGAATGTTCTCCATCGATGCCCTAATGGGTGGAAATACCGATCCGGTCATCAATACCTCCTCAAATGAAGTCCAAAAAACGGAAAACGCAGCGGAGACCAGCAGCGATGTGCAGATGGAAACGACTCAGCCAGAGAAAGTCGAAAATACTGATCCGGTACAACCAGGCGAAGGCGCTGATGCAGCTGATACGCAAGCAGTTACCGTAACACCGGCAGAGATACTTGCCGCTGCCGCGCCAAGTCTGGCGAATCAGGAACAGGCTAGCGTTGACCATAAAACAGTTTCTGCCAGCCAGAATAACGTTCCTGCTCACCAGAATGAGCCAGAACCGGCACAAAACGAACCAGAACTACAGCAGGAAGAACCAGGTGTTGAGTATCCAGCTTATTTCGAGCCAGGCCGCTATGAAGGGCTGCCAAACGAGGTTTACCACGCCGCCAACGGCATCAGCTCAACCCAGGTGAAAGATGCGCGCGTTTCGCTGATGTACTTCAATGCGCGCCACGTAGAGAAAACCATCGTCAAAGAGCGCTCAGCGGTGCTGGACATGGGCAACTTGGTGCATGCGCTGGCGTTGCAGCCTGAACTACTGGACGCAGAATTCAGCGTTGAACCGGTGATCCCTGAAGGCGCATTCACAACGGCCGCGACCCTGCGCGCCTTTATCGATGAGCACAATGCCAGCCTGCCGGCGCTGCTGTCTGCCGACGACATCAAGGTGTTACTGGAAGAGTACAACGCCACCCTGCCGCCGCAGGTTCCGCTTGGCGCTAACCTGGAAGAAACGGCACAGAACTATATGGCGCTGCCAGCTGACTTCCAGCGTATTGATGGTGACCAGAAGCAGACGGCGACGGCAATGAAGGCATGCATTAAAGAGTACAACGCCACCCTGCCGCCGCCGGTTAAAACCAGCGGCAGCCGTGACGCGCTGCTGGAGCAGTTGGCAATCATCAACCCTGACCTTGTGGCTCAGGAAGCACAGAAACCGGCACCACTGAAAGTGTCCGGTACCAAAGCAGACATGATCCAGGCCGTGAAGGCAGTCAAACCAGATGCCGTATTTGCCGACGAACTGCTGGATGCCTGGCGCGATAACCCGGAAGGAAAAGTGCTGGTCACCCGCCAGCAGCTGAGCACCGCGCTGAATATTCAAAAAGCGCTTCTGGCACACCCGACCGCTGGCATGCTGCTGACCCACCCTAGCCGAGCCGTTGAGGTGAGCTACTTTGGCTTTGACGAGGAGACGGGCTTGGAAGTTCGTGTGCGCCCTGACCTTGAGATCGACCTGGATGGCGTGCGTATAGGTGCAGACCTGAAAACCATCAGCATGTGGAACGTTAAGCAGGAAAGCCTGCGCGCCAGGCTGCACCGGGAAATTATTGAACGTGATTATCACCTGAGTGCGGCTATGTACTGCGAAACCGCGGCGCTGGACCAGTTCTTCTGGATTTTCGTCAACAAAGACGAGAACTACCACTGGATCGCCATCATCGAGGCATCCGCAGACCTGCTGGAACTGGGCATGCTCGAGTACCGCAAAGCGATGCGCGCTATAGCAACCGGCTTCGACACAGGGGAATGGCCAGCGCCAATCATCGACGATTACACCGACGAACTGAACGACTTCGACCTGCGCCGCCTTGAAGCGCTGCGCGCTCAGGCTTAAGGGGGATTTATGCAAAATACTAATGTTACGGTTACTGACCAAAACACTGTTGTTAACTCAAACGTGGCTTTGTTCGATTCACAGTATCTGAACGCCATCAGCACGTTCGCGCAGATTATGGCGCAAGGCGCCGCGACTGTTCCTAAACACCTTCAGGGTAATCAGGCCGACTGCATGGCTGTAGCTATGCAAGCGGCGCAGTGGCAGATGAATCCCTTTGCCGTGGCGCAGAAGACGCACCTGATTAACGGTGTGCTCGGTTATGAAGCGCAGCTGGTTAATGCCGTCATTTCGCGCAGCGGTGTGCTGGCCAGCCGCTTTGAATATGAATGGTACGGGCCATGGGAAAAAGTTGTTGGAAAATTCCACATCCGTAAAGGCGAAAAAGGCGAGTACCGAGTCCCGGGCTGGACCCTGGCTGACGAAGCCGGTATCGGCATCATTATCAGCGCAACGCTAAAAGGTGAAGATCAGCCGAGAGAACTGGATTTACTGTTGGCTCAGGCCCGCACCCGAAATTCTACCCTATGGGCTGACGATCCTCGCCAGCAGCTGGCGTACCTGGCTGTCAAACGTTGGGCGAGGCTGTTCTGCCCGGATGTGATTCTGGGCGTTTACACCCCGGATGAGCTCGATGATCGCCGTGAAGAACGCGAGGTAAACCCAGCGCCGGCGCAGCACGTAAGCCTTGCTGACATTTCAGGTGACCATGTCACTACGACTGCAACGGCACAGGAACCAGCTCAAAACATCGAAACACTGGCCAAGGATTTCCGCGACCGCATTGATGCCGCTCAGGATGTGGATAGCGCCAAAGCGCTGCGTGCCGACATCGAAACAGCGAAAGCGACGCTTGGATCCGCACTCTTTACCGAGCTGAAAAACAAAGCCGTGAAGCGTTATTACCTGGTGGATGCACGCAACAAGGTTGAGGCGGCGATCAACTCCCTGCCCCAGCCCGACGAACTGAATGCCACTGAACGATTCGCGGAAGCCGAGCGCGTGCTGGCATCTTCAAAGCGTCACCTGGGCGACGAGCTGCACGATCAGTTCAGCATCACCCTGGCGGATATGAAACCGGAATACGTGTCCTAAGGGAGGCGGGAGGGTTCGCCCTCCCGGTAACGATATGAGCAAATCATTAAATGCACGCTGTATCCGCCGCTGGGAAGTTGAGTTCAAAGGCCTTTGTGATTCGAAGGTGAGCCCGTGGTGGCACAAGCGCGATCTCCGCGGCTACATCCGTGAATGCGCCCTGACAACTGCTGACTGCATGGTAGAGAACCTGGCCTATAACAACGCAATGCATGATTTTTTTGATGAAAACGGCGATGACGGTGGCTGGTCTCCAGAGTTCTCGGTCTGGTACGACAGCAGCCGTCGTGAGCAGTATCGGAAAGAAGCACTGAGCTACCTCAATGAAGAGGCCAGCAACGACGAGATCGACGAAGAGATTCAGAACGAGCTGGAGGCCTGGAATGACTGAGCGCGGGATGATTTTTAACGGCGAGATGGTGCGTGCCATCCTCGACGGCCGGAAGACGCAGACGCGGCGTGTTATGAAGCCTCAACCCGATCCTTGCCCGGCACCACGCGGCGGCCACTGGTGGCCCAGCAACGTTTTCAAAACAATGCTTCATGTTGAAGAAGAAATGCAGAACGGCAAAGGCGGCTGGGGCGGGCTGGTCGGCGACGCGTGCCCGTTCGGCGACGTCGCCGACCGCATCTGGGTGCGGGAGACGTGGGCAGAGGCAGGAGCCAGCGCGCCGGAACTAAAACTTTATCGCGCGAATTACCCTGCGCATGTTCCAGCTCATTACGAGAACGTTCCGCCGGCTGAGGATGTCCGCTGGACACCCAGCATCCACATGCCGCGCTGGGCCAGTCGGATTTTACTGGAGATCACCGATGTACGGGTCGAGCAGCTGAACGATATCAGTGAGGAAGACGCACGTTCGGAGGGAATTTCTGGCTCCTCGGCCCGTGACGTAAAAGAGGCTTACGCAGCGTTATGGCGGTCTATCTACGGATCTGACAGCTGGCGCGCTAACCCATGGGTCTGGGTGATCGAGTTTAAGCGTATCGAAGGAGATGGCCATGCGACTGATTAACCGAGGTAACCAGCAATCCCCGTTAGCGCGTCAGGCATGCGACATCGCGCTGGCCGCCCACCAGCAAAGATACGGCGACTATGGGCGCAGCAAGATGAAAGAGACGTATACGGTGAAGGTTGAAGGCGTGAAGGTCTGGGTGGAGGTAGTGAACCGCAAGGCGAGCTATGTGGCCACGGCAATGACAGGCATGCGCCGCTTGCGTGCCATTCCCGGCCAGGCGTCCTGATAAAGAATTATCAAACGGCCCCGGTAGGGGCCCTTGGAGAACGAAGATGAGCAAAGCAACGAATAAATTTGAGCTGATGAGCACTAAAGACATCTGCGGGCAGCTGTGTATTTCCTCACGTACCCTCGAACGCTATAGAAAAAGAGCCCCAAATGAGAACCCTTTTCCTGAGCCCGATTGCGCTTACATGGGTGGACCCAATAAATGGCTAAGAACCAAAGTCACCGCCTGGCAGATTAAAGAGATGTCACGTTCTACCCGTAAGCCGATGTCTCACCTGAATCTAACCCGTGATGATAAAGGCCGTCTCACCCGACCTGACGCGGCGTGAACTCCAGAATGTCGGGCTCGACGATGCTCATAAGTCGGGCCCACCACTTACCATATGCCACTCTCATTTCCTCAACATAGGTGTGCTTGTCGTACACCGACCACACCCCAGGCAGTTTGTGACCGAGCATTATCTCAGCGATATGCGGCTCGGTTAGCTCTGAGAAATTCGTTCGCGCAGTCCTGCGCAGATCATGAATAGTAAAGTGTGGGACTTGCTCGTTATAAGCCTTGAGCATGAACTTAACCAGGTTACTGCTGATGCTCATATGGAAGCCTTCACTCATCGGCTTGTCTTCATATTTTGAAAAAACAAAGCGTCCTGGCGCCAGCTCAATGGCCCGTTTTATCAGCGGGAGCATTTCCGGGATGATAGGTCGAATTATTGGTTTCTTTGTCTTTCGACCTGTCTTGTGGTTTTCCCATGGAACAGTCCAGATCCCTTCTTCAAAATCAAAATGTGCGACTTCAGCCTGCCGGAGTTCGCCGACCCTGCACGCCCATATCAGTGACAATTTATAGAGGATCTTGTTTCGCTCAATGAGGCGGGAATCCTCAATGGCTCGCCAGACAATCGCCAGTTCTTTACGGTCCAGGGTTCGCTCACCCATTTGTTTCTGGATGCCGAAATCACGGCCAGACATCTCTGATAGAGGGTTAACCTCGAGCAGCTGCCGTTTCACTGCCCAGGAATAACACTGTCGGCCGTTGCTGATTACGCGCCGGGTGATCTCGCTGTAACCCTGGGCCAATCGGTCCAGCACAGTGAGCCAGTTATGCAGCGTGAGCTGATGCGCAGGGTATTTACCAAGCTTGGGGAAAACGTGCAATTCGAATGTACGTAAAATCTGCCCTGCCGTTTCTTTCTGAACACACACCATTGAATGCCATTCGCGAAACAGCTCTTCGAAGGTGTACTGGCTGTTAATCTTGGCTTTGTCGAGGCTTTGCCTGATCCGTGGGTTTTCGCCACGGGCAAGAATAGCAGCCCACTTAGCGACTTCATCGCGCGCGGCTTTTAATCCGAACTCCGGATAGCTGCCGATCGTCATCTTGTCCTGTTTGCCCAGGAAGCGGAATCGGTAGAAAAAAGTAACGGCGCCCTTTTTGGAGATACGTACCCACAGACCATCACGGTCTGCCTTTTCTTCAACTTTGTCTCGTTCGCGCCCAAGGCACGACTTTAGATAACTATCTGAAATAGCCATGATTTGTCCCTGTGTGTGTCCATCAGAACGGGAGGTTATGTGTCCATCATAGGATATGGACGCACTGGTGGACACAAAAACCATGACTTATGATGTCGTAGGTTGACTGTACATGCAAACAGTATAATTTTTGAAAAGGCTGATTTGATGGGGATCTTGAGGCGTTTTTGTCGGAGGTTTGCGGAGGCTGGCGGGGTATCAATTATCGATGTGAGCAATGATCGAAAAGTTACGTATGTTCTTCATATAGTTAAATAATTATGCCTTACGAATTCCTGGAGGCCG
>OKVM01000349.1_pt1 | contig 23733 bp, 19 predicted proteins | sample 1606841 | NCBI WGS metagenome assembly OKVM01 (sample SAMN03281010, study PRJEB24777) | human gut metagenome | isolation source: fecal sample PR157 from 1 month old male Malay infant, caesarean delivered... | reverse complement strand
GACCAAAGCTTTGCACTTTGATCTTAATATCGGATGACATAAAAACACCCCTTCTTATGTTTGCTGTCGCGCAGGCTCGAAGCCCGAGGTTTGTTAATGTAGCGGCAGAGGTAGCCGGACCCTGTAGATAGTGCGAAATCTGGCACTGAATCGTTCAACTGTCCAGTTGCTGGCTTGTTGTGTGATTTAGATCACATGAATATAGGGTAGATGGTGGTTATTGATGTGATATTGATCACAAAACTGCTGTGTAAAAAAACAACAAACCCGGAATCACCGGTGGAAATAGCGTTTAAATGTGAACTGTTTCACATTTTTGATTTGAGGGTTTGTTGAATTTTTGTGATCTAAATCACAAGATATTTTCATCCGAAACCTGTGTGGTGTGATCTTAAGCAGATTCCGCCTCATGCTTCATTCTGATGTGTAATTGAGCAACCTCTCGCCGTGCAAAATTATCTTTTGGTTTGATGGCGAAAATGGCGGACTCGAATTATGTTCAAAATATCGGTGGAATCGTAATACGCCGCCTGTCATTTAACACTCTTATTAGCGTGAAGCCGGAGCAGGTATGTTTCTAAATTATTTCGCGTTAGGAGTATTGATCTTTGTTTTTCTGGTGATTTTTTATGGAATCATCATGGTTCATGACATCCCTTATCTGATCGCTAAAAAACGAAACCACCCCCATGCTGATGCTATTCATACTGCTGGTTGGGTCAGTCTGTTTACGCTTCATGTTATTTGGCCGTTTCTGTGGATTTGGGCCACGCTTTATCAGCCTGAACGGGGCTGGGGGATGCAAGCGCATGTTTCACCACAGGAAAAGGAACCTGAGCCAGAACCGGAGCCTGACCCGGAACTTATCGCCTTGTCGAAACGTGTGGAAGTGCTGGAGCGAAAGCTGGCTGAGGTACAGTCCCCTGATATTCCCCCGTCGGAGAGCTAATCATGGATCTGTTGATTGTTTTGACCTACGTAGCATTAGCCTGGGCGGTATTTAAAATATTCAGGATTCCGGTGAACCAATGGACACTTTCCACGGCGGCATTAGGCGGGGTATTTTTAGTTAGCGGACTTATATTATTAATGAACTATAACCACCCCTATACTTTTACGGCGCAGAAAGCGGTTATTTCTATTCCCATTACGCCGCAGGTAACAGGTATTGTGAGTGAGGTAACGGATAAAAATAATCAGCTGATTAAAAAAGGCGATGTTTTATTCAAAATCGATCCCGTGCGGTATCAGGCGCGGGTCGACAGGTTACAGGCTGACCTGGTCACGGCCACGCATAATATACATACCCTGAAGGCGCAATTAGCGGAGGCTCAGGCCAATACCACGCGGGTGTCCGCAGAACGCGACCGCCTCTATAAGGATTATCAGCGCTATCTGAAAGGCAGTCAGGCAAGGGTGAATCCGTTCTCTGAAAGCGATATCGATAACGCGCGGCAAAACTATTTAGCGCAGGATGCGATGGTAAAAGGTTCTGTTGCTGAGCAAACGCAGATCCAGAGCCAACTGGACAGCATGGTCGATGGCGAGCAGTCGCAAATCGTCAGCCTGCGGGCGCAGCTGGCCGAGGCGAAATACAATCTTGAACAGACGGTTACTCGCGCGCCGAGTAATGGCTATGTGACCCAGGTGCTTATCCGGCCCGGTAGCTATGCCGCCGCGCTGCCGCTGCGCCCGGTAATGGTTTTTATTCCCGAACAAAAACGGCAAATTGTCGCCCAGTTCCGGCAGAACTCATTATTACGTCTTGAGGCGGGAGATGAGGCCGAAGTGGTGTTCAATGCGCTGCCCGGCCAGGTATTCCAGGGCAAATTGTTGAGTATTTTACCGGTTGTGCCCGGCGGTTCTTACCAGGCGCAGGGAACATTACAGTCCTTAAGCGTAACGCCGGGGATGGACGGCGTGCTTGCGTTGATTGAGCTGGAACCGAATAGTGATGTGGATGCCCTGCCTGACGGCATTTACGCCCAGGTTGCGGTTTACTCCGATCACTTCGCCCATGTCTCCGTGATGCGTAAGGTGCTACTGCGCATGACCAGCTGGATGCACTATCTTTATTTGGATCATTAAGCGGGTCGCCACCTGCTTTTTAGTAAAAATGCCTGATGGCGCTATGCTTATCAGACCGACAGGAACAATGCCTGCAATGTGTAGACCGGATAAGGCGCTTGCGCCGCCATCCGGCAAAACTAAGGCAAGATTTATTGATACCACTTTATTTTTTGTTGGCAAAAAGGACACGGCATGAAACTCATCGGCAGCTATACCAGCCCTTTTGTGCGAAAGATTTCGGTTTTATTGCTGGAAAAGGGCATCACTTTCGAATTTGTGAATGAACTTCCCTACAACGCGGAAAACGGCGTGGCGCAGTACAACCCGCTTGGCAAAGTCCCCGCGCTGGTGACGGATAAGGGAGAGTGCTGGTTCGATTCCCCGATAATCGCCGAATATATTGAGTTACTGGATATTGCTCCGGTGATGATTCCGCGTGAACCGCTGGCCTCACTGAAAGTACGGCAGATTGAAGCGCTGGCGGACGGCATTATGGATGCCGGTCTGGTTTCCGTGCGTGAACAGGCGCGCCCGGCGGCGCAGCAGTCTGAAACGGAACTGTTGCGCCAGCGCGAGAAAATCAACCGTAGCCTGGACGCGCTGGAAGGCTATCTGGTGGACGGGACGATTAAGACCGATACCGTGAATCTGGCAACCATCGCCATTGCCTGCGCTGTGGGCTATCTCAATTTCCGCCGCGTGGCGCCGGGCTGGTGTGTGGACAGACCGCACTTAGTCAAACTGGTGGAAACGCTCTTTCAACGCGAAAGCTTTGCCCGCACGGAACCGCCAAAGGCTTGATGCGTATTATGTCCGCCTGAGCAAACTCACGGTACAATCCCCCTCATGTCGATATCCCTCTCCGCACCGGAGGGGGCCACCAACAGCCAGGCCTTTTTCATGACAACCGAAACGCGTTCACTCTACAGCCAGCTTCCTGCTATCGATCGCTTACTGCGTGACAGCACTTTTCTCTCTTTACGTGACACCCACGGGCACACCAGGGTGGTGGATCTGCTTCGCCAGATGTTGGATGAAGCAAGGGAAGCGATTCGCGATACGCAGGCGTTGCCCGCGTGGTGCGAGAACTGGGCGCAAGAGGTGAATATCCGGCTGGCGAAAGAGGCGCAAAGCGCGCTGCGTCCGGTGATTAACCTGACGGGAACGGTGCTGCACACCAATCTGGGGCGAGCGCAGCAGGCGGAAGAGGCGATTGACGCGGTGGCGCAGGCAATGCGCGCTCCGGTCACACTGGAATATGATCTGGATGGCGCCGGGCGCGGGCACCGCGATCGGGCGCTGGCGGATCTGTTATGTCGCATTACCGGGGCGGAAGACGCCTGTATTGTGAACAACAACGCGGCGGCCGTGTTGCTGATGCTGGCGGCGACGGCGAACGGTAAAGAGGTGGTGGTATCGCGTGGCGAACTGGTGGAGATTGGCGGCGCGTTTCGTATTCCTGATGTGATGCGTCAGGCGGGTTGTACGCTGCATGAGGTGGGCACCACCAACCGGACTCACGCGAAAGATTATCGTCAGGCGGTGAATGAAAACACCGGCCTGTTGATGAAAGTGCATACCAGTAATTACAGTATTGAAGGCTTCACCAAAGCGGTGGATGAGGCAGAGCTGGCCGCTATTGGGCTGGAGCTGGATATCCCGGTGGTGGCGGATCTGGGCAGCGGTTCGCTGGTGGATCTCAGTCAGTACGGCTTGCCGAAAGAACCGATGCCGCAGCAGCTGATTGCCGCAGGCGTCAGCCTGGTCAGCTTCTCTGGCGACAAGCTGCTGGGCGGGCCGCAGGCCGGGATCATTGTCGGCAAGAAAGAGATGATTGCGCAACTGCAAAGCCACCCGCTGAAGCGAGCCCTGCGTGCCGACAAAATGACGCTGGCGGCGCTGGAGGCAACCCTGCGGCTTTATCTGCACCCGGAAGCGCTGGCGGAGAAACTGCCGACGCTGCGGCTGTTAACCCGCAGTGAAGCGGCGATTCAGGCGCAGGCGCAGCGGCTACAGGCGGCGCTTGCCGCACGCTTTAGCGCGGAGTTCGCGGTAAACGTGATGCCTTGCCTGTCGCAGATCGGCAGCGGTTCGCTGCCGGTTGATCGGCTGCCCAGCGCGGCGCTGACCTTTACGCCGCATGACGGGCGCGGAAGCCGTCTTGAGGCGCTGGCGGCTCGCTGGCGCGCGCTGCCCGTCCCGATCATTGGCCGAATTTACGATGGTCGCCTGTGGCTGGATATCCGCTGCCTTGAAGACGAGACCCGGTTTATGGAGATGATGTTGAAATGATTATTGCAACCGCCGGACACGTTGACCACGGAAAAACAACGCTATTACAGGCGATTACCGGCGTGAATGCCGATCGTCTGCCGGAAGAAAAAAAACGCGGTATGACTATCGATCTGGGGTATGCCTACTGGCCGCAGCCGGATGGCCGCGTACTGGGATTTATCGACGTTCCCGGTCATGAAAAGTTTCTTTCCAACATGCTGGCGGGCGTGGGCGGTATCGATCATGCGCTGCTGGTTGTCGCCTGCGATGACGGCGTGATGGCGCAGACCCGCGAGCATCTGCAAATTTTACAACTGACGGGCAATCCGCAGCTTACGGTTGCGCTGACCAAAGCCGACCGCGTGGACGAAGCGCGAATCGAAGAGGTGCGGGAAGAGATTCTGGCGACGCTGGGCCATTACGGGTTTGCCGACGCGACGCTGTTTGTTACCGCCGCGAATGAAGGGCGCGGTATTGAAGCATTGCGTGAGCATTTACGGCAGTTGACGGGCCGCGCGTATCCCGGCCATCAGAGCTTCCGCCTGGCGATCGATCGCGCGTTTACGGTGAAAGGCGCAGGGCTGGTGGTGACCGGTACGGCGCTCAGCGGCGAAGTGAACGTCGGCGACACGCTGTGGCTTACCGGTGTGAATAAGCCAATGCGTGTGCGCAGCCTGCATGCGCAGAATCAGGCGACTGAACACGCTCATGCCGGACAGCGTATTGCGCTGAATATCGCGGGCGATGCGGAAAAAGAGCAGCTTAACCGTGGTGACTGGCTTCTCTCTGACGTACCGCCGGATGCCTTTTCACGCGTCATCGTTTCGTTAGAACATGCTGCGCCGCTCGTGCAATGGCAACCGCTGCATATTCACCACGCCGCCAGCCATGTCACCGGACGTATTTCCCTGCTGGAGGGTACGCTGGCGGAGCTGGTGTTCGATACGCCGCTATGGCTTGCCGATAACGACCGGCTGGTACTACGCGATATTTCTGCCCGAACCACGCTTGCTGGCGCACGTGTGGTGACGCTCAACTCGCCGCGTCGTGGTAAACGTAAACCGGAATATCTGCAATGGCTGTCGGCGCTGGAAAACGCCAGGGATGACAGCGCCGCGCTGGCGACGCATCTCGAACGCGGCGCGGTGAATATTCCTGATTTCGTGTGGGCACGGCAGCTCAACGGCGACGGTATGCGCCAGCTTATTGAACAGCATGGTTTTATTCAGGCGGGTTACAGCCTGTTGAATGCCCCTGTCGCCGCGCGCTGGCAGCGTAAGATTCTGGATACGCTCGCGATGTACCACGAACATCATCGCGATGAACCCGGCCCAGGGCGCGAGCGTTTGCGGCGCATGGCGCTCCCGATGGAAGACGAAGCGCTGGTGCTGCTGCTCATCGACCGTATGCGTGAAAGCGGCGTGATTCACAGCCACCACGGCTGGTTGCATTTACCGGATCACAAAGCCGGTTTCAGCGACGAGCAGCAGGCCGTCTGGCAAAACATTGAGCCGCTGTTTGGCGACGACCCCTGGTGGGTGCGCGATCTGGCGAAAGAAAAGGGCGTGGACGAGCAGGTTATGCGGCAGGTGCTGCGACAGGCGGCACAGCAGGGCATGATTACCGCGATCGTGAAAGATCGTTATTACCGTAACGATCGGATTGTCGCTTTTGCGAACCTGATCCGCGAACTGGATCAGGAGAGAGGCTCGACCTGCGCCGCTGATTTTCGCGATCGGCTGAATGTTGGACGAAAACTCGCCATTCAAATTCTGGAGTATTTTGACCGGACAGGATTCACGCGCCGTCGCGGAAACGATCATTTATTACGCGATGCGTTATTATTTCCGGCAAAAGAATGATACGAATTATTAAAATAGAAAATGAATTAATACAATTATTTTCTTGAATTATATAAAGCACAGCAGGCGATGAACCTAATGTGCTTTTTTATATTTTATAATGGGAAAATAACAACAGCGATCATATTTTCACGACAGGTTCATCCGTATGCTGCCAGCCTTATTTCAGTAATTAAGGATGGTACAATGGCTGCTTCAACATTTTTTATTCCTTCCGTGAATGTAATCGGCGCTGGTGCATTAAAAGAAGCAATGAATACCATGGCGGAATATGGTTTTCGCCGTACATTAATTGTCACGGATAGCATGTTAACAACATTAGGCATGGCTGGAGATATTCAGAAAGCGTTGCAGGAACGCGATATTTTCAGCGTTATTTATGATGGCACGCAGCCGAACCCGACCACCGAAAACGTGGCTGCCGGGCTGAAACTCCTGAAAGAACACGGGTGCGATAGCGTAATTTCGCTGGGCGGCGGCTCTCCGCACGACTGCGCGAAAGGCATCGCGCTGGTGGCGGCGAACGGCGGCGACATCCGCGACTATGAAGGTGTGGATCGCTCCGCGAAACCTCAGCTACCGATGATTGCCATCAACACGACGGCGGGAACGGCATCAGAAATGACCCGCTTCTGCATCATTACGGATGAGGCGCGCCATATTAAGATGGCGATTGTGGATAAACACGTTACGCCGCTGCTCTCTGTGAATGACTCTTCGTTGATGATGGGGATGCCAAAATCGCTGACCGCCGCGACCGGCATGGATGCGTTAACCCACGCCATTGAAGCCTATGTTTCTATTGCCGCAACGCCGATTACTGATGCGTGCGCGCTGAAAGCCATCTCTATGATTGCGGAAAACCTGGCGATTGCCGTGGAAGAGGGCAGCAACGCGCAGGCGCGCGAAGCGATGGCCTATGCGCAATTCCTGGCTGGTATGGCGTTTAACAATGCTTCTCTGGGCTATGTCCACGCGATGGCGCACCAGCTCGGCGGCTTCTACAATCTGCCGCACGGCGTATGTAATGCGGTGCTGTTGCCGCACGTTCAGGTATTTAACAGCCAGGTCGCGGCAGGCCGTCTGCGTGACTGTGCGGCTGCGATGGGCGTTAATGTAACCGGGATGAGTGAAGCCGACGGCGCGAAAGCGTGCATTGACGCTATCCGTCAGCTGGCGCAGCAGGTCAACATTCCGGCGGGTCTGCGCGACCTGAATGTGAAAGAAGAAGATATTTCGGTGCTGGCGACCAATGCGCTGAAAGACGCCTGTGGCCTGACCAACCCTATTCAGGCGACCCACGACGAGATCATGGCGATTTACCACGCGGCGATGTAATTGAGTGATTGCCGGATATACGCATCGTGTCATTCCGGCGTCATGCCCGATGGCGCTGCGCTTATCGGGCCTACACTGTGCGGTAAGGTGAAACGGCTTAAACATCCGCTTGTCTATATCGTGACCGCAGTCGTAAAGCAGTAAAAGGCTGGCGAAGATTTCGCCAGTCCCGTCTAACCTTTGTAGTACCCCTACAGTAAGGAGACGGTCATGACCAATAATCCCCCTTCAACGCGTATTCAGCCCGGCGAGTATGGTTTTCCTCTGAAATTAAAAGCCCGCTACGACAACTTTATCGGCGGAGACTGGGTCGCACCGGTAGACGGCGAGTATTACCAGAATCTGACGCCGGTGACCGGGCAACTGCTGTGTGAAGTCGCCTCTTCCGGCAAAAAAGATATCGATCTGGCGCTGGATGCCGCGCATAACGTGAAAGAACAGTGGGCGCATACGTCCGTGCAGGATCGCGCCGCGATTCTGTTTAAGATTGCCGATCGCATGGAGCAAAACCTGGAACTGCTGGCAACGGCGGAAACCTGGGATAACGGCAAACCCATCCGTGAAACCAGCGCCGCCGACGTGCCGCTGGCGATCGACCATTTCCGCTATTTTGCGTCCTGTATCCGCGCACAAGAGGGCGGTATCAGCGAAGTTGACAGCGAAACGGTGGCCTATCACTTCCATGAACCGCTGGGCGTGGTGGGGCAGATCATCCCGTGGAACTTCCCGCTGCTGATGGCGAGCTGGAAAATGGCCCCGGCGCTGGCGGCGGGGAACTGCGTGGTGCTCAAACCTGCGCGTCTGACGCCGCTTTCGGTTCTGTTGCTGATGGAAATCGTTGGCGATCTGCTCCCGCCGGGCGTGGTCAACGTCGTGAATGGCGCGGGTGGAGAGATCGGCGAATATCTGGCGACGTCGAAGCGGATCGCGAAGGTGGCGTTTACCGGTTCGACGGAAGTCGGGCAACAGATCATGCAGTACGCGACACAAAACATTATCCCGGTAACGCTGGAGCTGGGCGGTAAGTCCCCCAATATCTTCTTTGCCGATGTGATGGATGAAGAGGATGCGTTTTTCGACAAGGCGCTGGAGGGCTTTGCGCTGTTTGCCTTTAACCAGGGCGAAGTTTGTACCTGCCCGAGCCGCGCGCTGGTACAGGAGTCCATTTATGAGCGCTTTATGGAGCGGGCCATTCGTCGCGTCGAAAGCATTCGCAGCGGTAACCCGCTCGACAGCGTTACGCAGATGGGCGCGCAGGTCTCCCAGGGTCAACTGGAAACCATCCTCAACTACATTGATATCGGTAAGAAAGAAGGCGCGGATGTGTTAACCGGCGGGCGGCGCAAGCAGCTGGAAGGAGAGCTGAAAGAGGGCTATTACCTCGAACCGACCATCCTGTTTGGTAAGAACAATATGCGCGTCTTCCAGGAGGAGATTTTTGGCCCGGTGCTGGCGGTGACGACCTTCAGGACGATGGAAGAAGCGCTGGAACTGGCTAATGACACCCAGTACGGGCTTGGCGCCGGAGTCTGGAGTCGTAACGGCAACCTGGCGTACAAAATGGGGCGCGGTATTCAGGCGGGACGCGTATGGACCAACTGCTATCATGCTTACCCGGCGCATGCTGCGTTCGGCGGCTATAAGCAGTCGGGGATTGGCCGCGAAACCCACAAAATGATGCTGGAGCATTATCAGCAAACTAAGTGTCTGCTGGTGAGCTATTCCGATAAACCGCTGGGGCTGTTTTAAGCGCCGTATAACCACGTTGCCGGATGGCGGCTTCGCCTTATCCGGCCTACGGGAAATCGCACATGTAGGCCCGATAAGCGTAGCGCCATCGGGCGTGAGGCTCACCTTATCCGGCCTACGGGAAATCACACATGTGGGCCCGATAAGCGCAGCGCCATCGGGCATGAGGCTTCGCCTTATCCGGCCTACGGGAAACTGCACATGTAGGCCCGATAAGCGCAGCGCCATCGGGCATGAGGTTCGCCTTATCGGGCCTACGGGAAATCGCACATGTAGGCCCGATAAGCGTAGCGCCATCGGGCAGATTTGCCGGGGAGAGTGAAGCCGCTGTTCGGTCGTAGGGAACCCGTCGCAGGATTATTAACTGTAATTTGAGATAAATATATAATATTTAATTGTCACATGCACCGGCCCTGTCTATTTAGCTTATACTGCTAATCGTTTGTCTTTAGTAATTACATTAATTTATACAAATATTTTTTTCAGCTATTAAACCTATACCCCATCAGAAAGGTGTGGGAAAAGAGTTGTGTCGGTTAACTATTGAAAATAAATTGCTTTTTTTTACACTTGAGGCTTACACAATAATCAAGGAGGAGGTGAACATGAGCAGGTATCTCTGGTTTAGCTCAACGTGAGTATCTAAAGTATGGAATATCAGTTACATGGATTTATGATTGGCAGGGAAATATTCCTTGATATTAACGAAGCTCGAATTTTCCGGCTGCCGGTTAATAAAATGGATAGCGTCATCTCTTTCTGTGGAGTGTTTTTTAATCGGACAATGCTCCATCTGTTTGTTTACCTTTTGGTCAATGCACGTTCTCAATATGTCTCAAAGGATGAATTACTCATCAACGTTTGGGAAAAAAATGAATTATGTGCTTCCACGCAGCGTTTATCTAAAGTCGTCAAAAATCTAAATAATAAATTAAGTCTGCTGGGGCTACCGAAGAATTCAATTGTCTGCGTGAAAGGAAGTGGATACATACTGGCACTGGATGATATTCAACCGCTTTATAGTGTGGTGGACAATGTAGATTATCAATACCGATATCGCTGAGGTCAGTAACCGTTTATTCCGTAGCGTGATGTCGCCTTCGGATTCTTACCCTGGACGTTTTACGCCCAGGGATTTTTTTATTGTCTTACTGCCCGTAATAGGCGTTCGCGCCGTGTTTACGCAGATAATGTTTGTCGAGCAATTCTGGCTGCATATCCGGTAGCTGTGGCGTGAGCTGGCGCGAAAACAGCCCCATATAGGCGCACTCCTCAAGCACCACGGCGTTATGCACGGCGTCAGCGGCGTCTTTCCCCCAGGCGAATGGCCCGTGTGAGTGGACTAATACCGCCGGGATTTGCATTGGGTTCAGACCGCGTTCTTCAAAGGTTTTGATGATTACCTCGCCCGTCTGGTATTCGTATTCCCCTTTAATTTCCTCCACGGTCATCAGCCGGGTACAGGGGATTGCGCCATAGAAATAGTCGGCATGCGTGGTGCCCCAGGCGGGCAGGTCAAGACCCGCCTGTGACCAGATCGTTGCATGGCGGGAATGGGTATGCACAATTCCGCCGATCTGCGGATAACGACGATAGAGCGCCAGATGCGTCGGCGTATCGGATGAGGGCTTTTTGCTGCCTTCAACGACCTTGCCGCTGGCGATCTCCACCACCACCATATCGTCGGCGGTCATGACGTCATATTCAACGCCGGAAGGTTTAATGACCATCAGTTTTCGCGTTTCATCGACGGCGCTGACGTTACCCCAGGTGAATGTCACCAGATGGTGTGCCGGAAGCGCCAGATTGGCTGCCAGCACCTCGGCTTTTAACTGCTCTAACATGTAAATCCTCCTTCCTGCATACGCGCTTCTATCCAGCGCCGCGCCTGGATAATTTCCAGCACCGGCTCTTTGGCCTTTTCCGTCCACATCTCAATCAAAAACGCGCCACGGTAGTTCAGCTCATGCAGCGTTTTGAAGATGCCCACAAAATCCACGCATCCTTTGCCGAACGGCACGTCGCGGAACTGACCGGGGCTGTTCTCTGTCACCGGCTGCGTGTCTTTAAGGTGGATGGCGGCGATGCGGTCAATACCGAGCTTCAGCTCAGCGGCGACGTCGTTGCCCCAGGCGCTGAGATTGCCGACATCCGGGTAAACGCTAAACCACGGCGAGGCGAGCAGCGCGTCCCATTTTTTCCATTTGCTGATGGAGTTCATAAAGGCGGTGTCCATGATCTCCACCGCCAGCATCACCTGCGCCGCTGCGGCTTGCTCCACCGCCCACGCCAGCCCTTCGGCAAAGCGTTGTTGCGTACCTTCGTCATGTTCTTCGTAATAGACGTCATAACCCGCCAGTTGAATGGTGCGGATACCCAGATCGCGCGCCAGGTGAATCGCTTTGGTCATGATGTCGCGCGCCCGCTGGCGTACGGCCTCATCGCGACTGCCGAAGGGAAAGCGACGATGCGCGGACAGGCACATTGACGGGATGGCCACGCCGGTTTCCAGCATGGCGGTCACCAGCGACGCCCGCTGCGTGGGGCTCCAGTCCAGGCGCGACAGGCGTTCGTCGGTCTCATCCACCGACATTTCGACAAAGTCAAAGCCGCAGCTTTTCGCCAGCACCAGGCGCTCCGGCCAACTGAGGTCTTTTGCCAGCGCTTTTTCATAGATACCTAACGGATGATTACGCATGCTGCTCTCCCCAGATGGCGTTAATTTGCGCGTGGAACCCGGCTGCAACCTGCGCCGGATGCGCCGCCCCTGCCAGCGCGCGTCCGGCGATAAATGCTTTGACGCGAATATCTTTAAACAACGGCAGATCGGCAGGCGTAATGCCGCCGGTAATCGACAGCTCCAGACCGATATCAGAAAGCGCCTTCATCCGCGCCAGATCCGCGTCTCCCCACTGCTGTCCGCTGGCCTGCGCGTCGCGCCCACGGTGGTAAATCGCCTGGCGTACACCGGTGCGATACCAGGCGCGGGCATCGTCCAGCGTCCAGTTGCCGAACAGCTCCATCTGAATTTCACCGCCGCAGGATTGCGCGACGGCATGGCCTTTTTCCACCGTGGCGAGCGGCGCCGCACAGATAATCGTCATCCAGTTGGCGCCTGCGGCAAAAGCCTGCTGCGCGAGCGTTTCGCCCGCATCGGCCACCTTCCAGTCGGCAACGATGATTTTATCCGGGCACTGGGCGCGCAGCGCTTTCACCGCGCCCAGCCCCTCGGTTAAACAGAGGATGGTGCCAGCCTCAACGATATCGACGTGGTCCTGTAACAGGGCGACATCGCGAAGCGCCGCCTGAAGGTTGGTGTGGTCGAGCGCCAGTTGCAGTAATGGTCGGCTCATAATGCGTGCTCCTTAATGCGGGCGTGGTAGCCCTGTAATGCCTGAATCAAATCCTGGTATTGGTGGTATTTGCGCTGATAAAGACGGTGCGCGGCCATGTCGGGCATCAGCGTGCGTACCGGGTGCCGTAAGGCGTGCTGAGCCTCGCTGAAACTGCGATATACGCCGGTGCCGACGCGGGCGGCGAGCGCGGCGCCAAAGCAGCCGGTCTCTTCAACCTGCGGCAGTTCGATGCGCAGGCCGCTGACATCCGCCAGCATCTGCATCCAGACGTCGGAGTGCGCCGGGCCGCCGGTCACGCGCAGGGTGTGCGCCTCAGTAAAGCGTTCGCGCATACGGTTGAGATGGGTCATGTGGCTGAACACCACCCCTTCGTAAATGGCCTGTAGCAGATGCGCGCGGGTATGCAGCGCCTGCATGCCGTAAAAGCCGCAGGTCATCTCCAGCCCGGCATTGCTGCCGTACAGAAACGGCAGGAAAAAGAGTTCGCCGCTCGCTTTCGGCAGGCTGGCGACGGCCTGGTTGATCTCGTCAAAAGAGAGTTCGCCCCATTGGGCGGTAAACCATTCAAGATTGCCGGATGAGGTAGGGCTGGCTTCGTGAACGATGTACTGCCCGTCGTTGACGTAGCGGCCATAGACATAAGGGTGCGCTTCGTGGTCGCGCAACCCCTCGGTGATCCCGCTGGTCACCGCCCAGGTGCCCATCACCGCGTTGAGGGTGAATTCATCTTCAATACCGGCGCAGAGCGCGGTGGAAACCACGTCAAACAGACCGCCGACGACGGGCGTGCCCGCCTTCAGACCGGTGATGGCGGCTGCCTGAGCAGTGATCTCCCCGCATATTTCGGCTGACCCCATAATGGGGGGCAGCGCATCGTCGATTTCACTGATGCCCAACCATTGGGTCAGGCGCGGGTCATACTGCCCGCTGCTCATGTTGTAGAGGTTGGACTCGGAAATGTTGCTCTCTTCGCACCCTTTTATGCCGGTTAAGCGCCAGCGCAGATAGTCATGCCCCATCATCACGCAGCCAATTTGTGCGTAACGTTGAGGGTCGTTCTCTTTAATCCAGCGCAGCAGAGAGGCGGGATGCCCGGTCCACAGCGTCTGGCGGGTAACGGGGTAAAGCTGTTCAGGAATGCCGTCCTGCTGCCAGCGCTGGACTATCTTTAGCGCCCGGCGGTCGGAAGAGAGAATGGCGCTGCCCAGCGGCTGATCCTGCCTGTCGAGCAGAAACAGTCCTTTACCCTGAGCGGAGATACCGACGCCTTTAATTTGCTCGCCGGAGATGCCTGTACGCTGCAAAAGCCCGGCAATGGTGGCTGCACACTGTTGCCAGAGCTGGTGCATGTCGCGTTCGGCGTAACCCGGCAGTGGCGTTGCCGTCTGTAACGACTGCCGGTTGATCCCATGCTCATGACCTTTGGCGTCATACAAACCGGCTTTCAGATAAGTACCGCCACAATCGATGCCCAGCCAGAAGGCCTCTTTCTCTCTCATCTTTCATGTCTCATTTTTGCCGGATGGCGCCACGCTTATCCGGCCTACGGGTTTTGTAGGCCCGGTAAGCGCTGCGCCCCGGGCATGGTGTTACGCGGCGTGTTTACGCGGGCTCATTGTCTTTGCCGGTGTCGAACCCGCATCGCATTTCGCGGGCAGCAACAACGCCAGCAGCGCGGCCAGCGCCAGGGAGATCGCCAGGCAATAGACGCCCGCATCTTTGCTGTACAGCGTGATCAGTACGCCAACCGCGTAGGGGCCGCAGAAGCCGCCGAGGTTGCCAAGCGCGTTGATAACGCCGCGTGCGCCGCCCGCCATCTCGGCGCTGAACAGACGTGCCGGGATCGTCCAGAAAACGCCCGCCGCCGATTGCAGGAAGAAGCCACAGCCGACCAGCGCGGCATAGGCCAGCCAGATTTGGTTTTTCAGCGCCACCGACAGGAACATGCACAGGGCGAAGCCAATCAGCGGCAGGCAGACAAACAGTTTGCGTTTACCCGTGCGGTCGGAAAGGAAAGAGAACAGGAACATCCCGGCGATCGCGCCGACGTACGGCAAAATGGCGAGCATACCGACTTGCCCCATGCTGCTGTGGGTCAGCTCTTTGAGGATGGTCGGCAGCCAGAGGGTGTAACCGTAAATCCCGGTCTGATAGAAGAAGTTCAGGGCGATAAGTTGCCACATGGTTTTGTCGGAAAGGACCGCGCTGAGAGAGGCGTTTTTGACTTCGCTTCCGGCAATGGCTTTCTGTTCTGCGGCGAGGGTTTCCACCAGATAGTTTTTTTCCGCCCCGGAGATCCAGCGGGCTTCCTGCGGCCGGTCATAAATGGTGTACGCCCACAGCACCAGCACGACGAGAGAGAGCAGACCTTCAATAATGAACAGCCAGCGCCAGTCGAGTACGGTGATTATCCAGCCGGAGAGCGGGGCGGTGATAATCCCGGCAATCGGCACAAACATAATCACAATGGCGTTCGCACGACCGCGTTCAGCATCCGGGAACCAGTTGCTGATCATCGTCAGTACGACGGGCAGCATGCCGCCTTCCGCCACACCCAGTAAGAAACGCAGGGCAAGCAATTGATACTGGTTGGTGATTAAGCCTGTGAGGACGGAAATGACCGCCCAGGCAACCAGCGACCAGCCGATAAATTTCTTGCCGCTGCCGTGAACGGCGATTTTGCCGCCGGGAACCTGTAAGAACAGATAGCCGATGAAGAAAATCCCGCCAGCCAGACCGGCCATAGTGGCGGAAATACCTAATTCGGCATCCATTCCGCCAGGCATCGCGAAAGCAATATTCACGCGGTCCATATAAGAAATAATACAGGTAATCAGAATGGGCGGAATAATTCGCAGCCAACGCTGACGAGGTATATCTTTTTCTGTAGGGCGAGAGGTCATATTCATCTTCGTATTCTCGTAAAGTAAGTATTCTGGCGATGAAAAGTAAATTATTTAATGCCTGATGACGTTTTGCTTATCAGACCTACGCCGCCATCCGGCAACGTCTTATTATTTGGCGTTATTTAATGCCGTAATGCCGTCGCGTAATATCGCTACGCGGTGACTGACGTCGGCATTAGCGTTAATTTCCAGTAACTTAATACCCGTGAATTGCAGAACGTCTGTTCCTGCGCAGGTCAGTAATTCACGGGCATGTTCCTGCGTCATCATGCTGTCAGGGCAGAAAGGCGCGAAAGGCGCATGTAAATCCTGCCATTCGCCGTATTCACCGCTTTGCGTTGTACCGGAGAACATCAGCGCGCCGAGTTTGCCAGCCTGTTTCACCTGCTGCGTATGGGTTAGTGGCAGGGTGGTGTTGCGTCCTTCAATGGCGGAACGCGCCCAGTTAATGCAAACGCTGATGTCGTAGTCGGCAATTACCTCCAGCACGTTGTCCAGAGGCAGGAATCCTTTGCGCGGCGCGGCGCTGGTCATTGCGTCGCAGTGTTCCAGCACCAGGTCGCACGGCCAGTCCCAGCCAGCGATCTCTTTCACTGAACGGGCAAATGCGTCCGTTGCCTGCGCGACGTTTGGGTTATCGGCCAGCGGTGCGGCGTGCAGTTCAAGCGCGATCACTTTCCCGGCGCTTGCCGCGTTGATTGTCGTGATCTTCTGGTAAAGGTGGCGATAGTACGCCACACAGGCCTGACGCTGATCTTCATTGCTGGAGGCCAGCCCAAAGCCGCGGTTTTCACCGCGACGGCGCATGGTTTCCATAATCGCCGTCACGACGATTTGCCAGTTGCCTGGCGTATGGCGCAATAACCACGCGTCGCCGAGTGGGTGAAGATGTTCAAGGCAGGGTTGCTCCAGCCCACGAATATCAGGAGTATCGGAGAGTTGCCGCCAGAATTCCTTCTCTTCCTCTTCACTCTTTTGGTGAAATGAGGGTGCACAGGGATACGCACCGATAATATAACCGGTATTGTTCGTTTTCATGTTGTGCTCCAAAGATAACGTTTTATAAAGCGGATATTGCCACTTTAACGACGATTTTCCGTATGGGTGTCGCGACCGTTTTATTGCAGCCAGGGCGATGAACATCCTGCGGGAAAAAAATAGCGTAGCTTCCCGGAACCATTTCAAAGAAAGATTCATGTTCACTGTCGTGATAGAAAATAATATCGCGCTGTTCTAATAACGATTCGCTGATTTGGTTATTACCGGTGTCGATGGCAACCCCTATTTTTTCTTCACCCCAGGCGAGAAACTGAATATCCAGATAACGGCGATGAACTTCTGGACGGTTTTCAGCCGCAGAGCGGGTGGTTAAATCAATTATCTGGGCAAAAATATTTTTGCCGTCGATTTCCACCACCCCAGGGTTCAGCGTGCGAAAGTCGGTGGTGCGTAAGAAATCGAGCGCCTTTTCAATCGCGTCTGGCAGACGACACGGATTGGGCTGTGCGATATGTCCAAATATCATGCTATGCCTCCTTACAGCGCCTGGATTTTGGCCCATACGCTGTCATCGACGGTGATGCCGTTGCGGCGATTCTCATCCCGCAGCCGGGTAAATTCGTGGCCTGGCAGACGGATTGCCACGTTCTCATCGGCGCGCTCAGCGGTGGTGACGAAATCCATAATGCGCTGGAGTTTGGCATCGCGCGTGGCGCCATCAATCAGCTTATCGACCTCAATAGCGATGAAGATCTGCGAAACGCCGTATTCGTCGCTGTTTTCCTGGGTAACTTCGGCAACGGAAGCGCCGTCGGAAAGCAGGGTGGCGATCATATCCAGCACAATCGACAGACCTGACCCTTTCCAGTAGCCCATCGGCAAAATGCGGCGATTTTTTTCGATCACGCCAGGTTCTTTGGTCAAATTGCCTTCATCGTCGAACCCGCCGTCTACCGGCAGCTCACGTCCCGCCAGACGGTTTACCTCTAACATGCCGTAGGAGAACATCGACATCGACATATCGATCATGGTGATTGGCGATGAAGGGATGGCGACGATCAGCGGGTTCGTGCCAATGCGGCACTCTTTTGACCCCCACGGCGGCATCACGGCGATAGAGTTGGTCCAGCAGATGCCGATGTAGCCTTTTTCCGCCGCCTGCCAGCCGTAGCTGCCGCCGCGCATCCAGTGGTTGGCATTGCGTAACGCCACCAGGCCGATGCCGTGGTCGGAAGCCAGTTCAATGGCGCGATCCATCATTTTTTTCGCCGTCAGATTGCCGATGGATCGCTGAGCATCCCACTGCTCGATGGCGCCAAGGCTGGTGATGCGCTGCGGTCTGGCATCAGGAATGATGTCGCCATTATCCAGTTGCTGAATGAAACGGGGAAAGCGATTCACGCCATGCGAATAGACGCCGGATTCTGTGGTACGGGCAAACATCTCTGCACAGGCGTCAGCCGTTTCCACCGCAACGCCGCGCGCCAGCAGCACCCGATTGAACGCCTCTTTTAACTGCTCAAAAGTCACTTTCATTCCTGCTTCTCCCGTTTATTTTTGACCGCTTTTTTATCTTTAAATTTCACTATGCGAAATCTGATTTCAAATATAGCGATCAAATTTTGACAGATCAACGGGGTGGTCTATTTTTTAAAATCATCAAAATCAAATAGTTGTGTTTTTTCGGTTCAGATCGTGAACTGAAACACACTTTGCGCTACCATCAGAGCGCGACGAAAAGGGGAGCGGAAGCGATGGGCATAAAAGAGAGCGAAATGACGCAAGAAAAAGAGAGGCCAGCCGGTAGTCAGAGCCTGTTCCGTGGTTTGATGCTGATTGAGATCCTCAGTAACTACCCGAACGGATGCCCGCTGGCGCACTTGTCTGAACTGGCAGGGCTGAACAAAAGTACCGTGCATCGACTGCTACAGGGGTTGCAGTCCTGCGGGTATGTCACCCCCGCGCCTGCCGCCGGAAGCTATCGTCTGACCACTAAATTTATCGCTGTCGGGCAGAAAGCCCTGTCATCGCTGAATATCATTCATGTGGCTGCGCCGCATCTTGAAACGCTGAATATCGCTACTGGCGAGACCGTCAACTTCTCCAGCCGTGAAGACGATCATGCCATCCTGATCTATAAGCTGGAGCCGACCACTGGCATGCTGCGCACCCGTGCCTATATCGGTCAGCATATGCCGCTGTATTGCTCTGCGATGGGGAAGATTTACATGGCGTTCGGCCATCCTGACTATGTGGAAACCTATTGGGAAAGCCACAAGGATCAGATCCAGCCGTTGACCCGTAACACCATTACCGGGTTGCCGGCAATGTATGACGAGCTGGCGCAAATTCGTGAAAGCGGTATGGCGATGGATCGCGAAGAGAATGAGCTGGGCGTCTCCTGCATTGCCGTGCCGGTGTTTGATATTCACCATCGGGTGCCATACGCCATCTCTATTTCGCTTTCGACGTCCCGGCTCAAGCAAATCGGCGAGAAAAATCTGCTCAAGCCCCTGCGTGACACTGCGCAGGCGATCTCGAATGAGTTGGGTTTTACCGTGCGCGATTAAGGCAGGTGCCCGGAAGATGATGGGCATCTGACAAAATTTAATCGTTTCCCTCGTCGGATCAAAGCAGCGATCGCGCCCTCTCTGGCACTCTGGGGTTTTACGCAGGTGGAGAGGGCAATGAACCGATTTATCATGGCGGATGCGGCGAAATGTATCGGCTGTCGTACTTGTGAGGTTGCCTGCGTAGTGGCGCATCAGGAGAACCAGGACTGTGCGGCGGTGTCGTCCGGGGAATTTGTCTCCCGCATCCGGGTCATTAAAGACGATGCGTTTACCACGGCGGCGGCATGTCGTCAGTGTGAAGATGCCCCCTGCGCGAACGTGTGCCCAACGCAGGCTATTCGTCGCGATCATGGGCACATCTTCGTGGAGCAAGCGCGCTGTATCGGGTGTAAAAGCTGTATGCTGGCGTGCCCGTTCGGCGCGATGAACGTTGTGTCGCGAACCTCACGCGTACAGGCGATTAAATGCGATCTCTGCTGGCACCGTGAAACGGGCCCGGCATGTGTGGAGGCCTGCCCGACTGACGCATTGCAGTGCCTTGATGTGGAAAACGTGCAGCGACAACGACTGCACGCGCAACCCGTCTGAGTGTCACCCCGGTCAGGCGATGACCGGGGAGGCTGTTAGCCTTCGCGCCAGGCGCGCTCAACCTCTTCAGCAAGAATTTTCACCCCTGCCTCAATTTTTTGCGGATCGGGAACGTAGTTCATCCGCATGCACTGGTGCGTATGCGGCCAGGGTTTGTCCAGCCCCGGGAAGAAGTAGTCGCCGGGAACCATCAATACGCCGCGCGCTTTCAGACGCTGGTACAGCAATTCAGTTGAAATCGGCAAATCTTTGAACCACAGCCAGAGGAAAATAGCGCCTTCCGGTTTATGGATCAGGCAGCGATTTTCCGGTAAATACCGGCGAATGGTCGCGATTGTTTCCAGTACGCGCTGGTAGTAGAACGGTTTTATTACCGTTTCCGACAGGCGCAGCAGGTCGTTACGCTTAATCATTTCGCACATCATTGCCGGGCCAATACCGCCAGGCGACAGGCTGATAATGCCGTTCATATTGGTGATGGCGGTGATGATTTTTTCATTGGCGATAATGATGCCGCAGCGGCTGCCGGGCAGCCCCAGTTTGGAGAGGCTCATGCACAGGATGATATTCGGATTCCACAGCGGGCGTGCTTCGCTGAAAATAATGCCCGGGAAGGGAACGCCGTAGGCGTTATCGACCACCAGCGGGATGCCGTGCTGATTGGCAAGGGTATCCAGCTTCATCAGCTCTTCGTCGGTGATCACATTGCCTGTTGGGTTAGTCGGGCGCGACACGCAGATCATGCCAGTCTCTTCCCCGATGCGCAGATGTTCAAAATCAACGTGGTATTTGAACTGACCTTCCGGCAATAGCTCGATATTCGGGCGAGCGGAAACGAAAAGATCCTCTTCCAGCCCGGAATCGGCATAACCAATGTATTCCGGCGCCAGCGGGAACAGCACTTTTTTAGTCGTCCCGTCGGCGCGGCGTCCGGCGAAGAGATTAAACAAGTAGAAAAACGCGCTCTGACTGCCGTTTGTTAGTGCAATATTCTGTGGTTCGATATCCCAACCCAGATTCTCACGCAGCAGCGACGCGAGCGCTGTCAGTAGCTCCGTTTTTCCCTGCGGACCGTCATAATTACAAAGCGCATCAGTGGCTTTGCCGTTTTCCAGCATTTCGCCCAGTAGCGAATGGAAGTAATTCTGCATTTCCGGGATTTGCGCTGGATTACCCCCGCCGAGCATGATTGCGCCGGGCGTGCGTAAGCCGTCATTGAGGTCTTCCATCAGGCGGGTAATGCCTGAATGGCGGGTAAATTTGTCGCCAAAAAGTGAGAATGTCATAGCAGGTGGTCTGTCGAACTCATTATCAAAGTGGCTAACCATAGCGCTACCTATGGCAGGGTGCAAATCAGGCGTTAACGCCGTGGGTGATGCTTTATGCTGAAGATTTTTATCTGGCTGGTGTTTTGTTTTGATGAGACGTCCGGCGGATAGGTACGCCGGACGTCAGGCAGGATTAAGGGCGACCCGCCCAGATGATCATGACCTTATCGTCGTCGTGCTCGCGCACAAAACCGTACCCCTGCTTCAGCGAGAGCGTGGTTTGCTTACCGGCGCCGATGGCGGGGTGTCTGGCGCGGAACTGGCTGATTCGCTGCCAGTGGGCAACGGTGGCGGCGGATTTACCGTTGATATCCTGCCAGTTCATGTCAGAACGGGTGCCTTGCAGCGGATCGGAACCCGTCGGGCCAAAGGGACGTGCGGATTCGTCGCCATAAAAGATCTGTACGGCGCCGGGCGCCAGCAGCAGAAGCTCTGCGGCCTTATCGCCGCCTTCCCGAAAGAGGCGCGTGTCGTGCGAGGAGAGATAACTCAGCACGTTGAAATCCTGTAATTTCTCTGCCATTTGCTGCCAGGTGGCGTCCATATTCGCCAGACAATCGACCGCTTTTGCCGCCTGCTCCTGGTAGTCAAAGTTGATCATCGCATCAAAGCCGTGGCGGTAATAATCACTCTGCATGACGCCGTGGCCCCAGGCTTCACCAGTCATCCAGAAAGGCGTGTCGTCCAGCGTCTTGTCCGGGTTGGCCTGTTTCCACTCGGTCAACGCCGCGCTGGCCTGGGTTTTCAACTGCTGCCAGGCCGGAAGTTCGACGTGTTTGGCGGTATCTACGCGGAACCCGTCGATGCCGTAATCACGCACCCACTGACTGAGCCAGTGGGTCAGATAATCCCGCGGCGTGTAGCCCTCAATGGCTTTTGCACGGGTATCCGGTTTGTTTTTATAGAACACCGGCAGGCCGGAAGGGGTTGTGGATTCCGTTTTAATATCGGGTAGGAAGGCCAGCGACATGGTCAAATCGTCAAAGCCTGGATTGTCATAATCGCCAATATCCGTGCGAATCCATTCTTTCCCCCACCATGCTTCCCATGCCGCTTTGTCGCTGAAGTTGATGTAGTCATTAAAGCTGTGCCAGCTTTGCCCGGCGGCGGGCTTCCAGTCAGTCCAGCGTTCGCCCAGCGTCTTTTTCAGCTCATCGCCTTGCAGATATAGCGCGCCAAACCGGAATGTCTGCATGTCCGCCAGCGTGGCGTAGCCCGTGTGGTTCATCACCACATCAAACAGAATACGGATGCCGCGCTGGTGTGCGCCATCGACTAACGCGCGAAGGTCGTCCACGCTGCCCATATTGGCGTCCAGCGTGGTCCAGTCCTGGGTGTAATAGCCGTGGTAGGCATAATGCGGGAAATCCCCTTTTGTACCGCCGCCGACCCAGCCGTGGATTTGCTCGAACGGCGCGCTGATCCACAGGGCATTCACCCCCAGGTGTTGCAGATAGTCCAGCTTGTCTGCCAGCCCGCGTAAATCGCCGCCATGAAAGGTGCCAATCTCCTCCATGCCGTCTTTGTGGCGGCCATAGCTTTGGTCATTCGTCGGATCGCCGTTCTGGAAACGGTCTGTCAGCACAAAGTAGACCGTCGCGTTATGCCAGTTGAATGCGGCGGGCGTGTCGGTTTCCGCGCGTTCAAGCAACAAAAGCCCGTTGCTGGTCGCGCCGGGTTGCAGCGTAATCTGACCGTTCTTAACGGTAGCGGTTTGCTGGCTGTAGTAATCGCGCACGACAGCGCCTTCCGGGAAGGTGTGACTCACCTCCAGGGTCAGCGGCGAGCCGTTCCACGTCGGGCACTGGCGCACCGTGCTGGCGACGGGATCGGCGGTGCTTTTTATCGACAGCGTTAGCGTTGGCGTACCGGAGCGGGTATCAATCTCCAGCGAGTAGTCGCCGTCTTTAAACAGTCGCCACTGCGGCGGCGTGCCTTCACACGGTTTGAGCGACAGCATCTGATTGAGTTTTATGGCATCAGCAGGTTGCCAGCACTGTTGGTCAATATGCAGCGTCAAAGGGCGCGTACCTTTCGTCAACGCGGCATGGCTGACAAACTTACCCGTCCCTTCCGTCGTAAAGGGCGGGAATCCCTGAGATGTCCATGATGAGGCGAATACGATGCCGGGCATGAGCGCCAGCGCAAAAGCGGTAAGTTTCATTACGCTTTCCTTATTGCTGCGATTTTAGCCAGTATGCCGTTGAAAGATAGCGGATAACTCATCCCTCTGGCGTATTCCGCCAGGCTGAGGCGCGAGGGTGAGCGATCGTGCGCAGAAAATAGCCATGTTTTGCGATAACCACCACATTTTCTTCGTATTAATAGCGTTCTTCGCCATTATTGCGTGACAAGGTTTCGGAATTGGACTATTCCTTGGGGTGCTCTTGACGGTTATTTTTGATATGATTTGAGATTCATCTCTCATTTTTTTGAAAAATATAAGGCGTTGGAATGTATAAATCCGACCAGGAGACCTAATGATATTGACGCCCATACGACGATATGGGGCAATGATTCTTATGTTACTCACCGTAGTATTTTCGGGTGAGGTGCTGGCGAAGGCGCACACGACAACAACGAGTCAAAAGTCCCACGTAACCAAGACAGGTCATAAACAGGTAAGCAGTAAACAAGAGTATTCTCGCAATAGTGCAAAGAGTAGTTCACTTCCTGATTTGCGAAAATAC
>OKVM01000338.1_pt1 | contig 24478 bp, 20 predicted proteins | sample 1606841 | NCBI WGS metagenome assembly OKVM01 (sample SAMN03281010, study PRJEB24777) | human gut metagenome | isolation source: fecal sample PR157 from 1 month old male Malay infant, caesarean delivered... | reverse complement strand
CTGAAAGCCTGCCCGTCCGCCGGGGCGATTATTCAGTACGCCAACGGCATCGTCGATTTCCAGCAGGAAAACTGCATCGGCTGCGGCTACTGCATTGCAGGGTGTCCGTTTAACGTCCCGCGCCTCAATAAAGAGGATAACCGGGTCTATAAATGCACCCTGTGCGTGGATCGGGTCAGCGTCGGCCAGGAGCCGGCCTGCGTGAAAACCTGTCCTACCGGTGCTATCCACTTCGGTACGAAGAAAGAGATGCTGGAGGTGGCCGAGGAGCGGGTGGCTAAGCTTAAAAAACGCGGTTATGCCAACGCCGGGATTTACAACCCGCCGGGCGTCGGCGGAACCCACGTGATGTACGTCCTGCATCATGCCGACCAGCCGGAGCTGTATCACAAGCTGCCGAAGGAACCGCAGATCGATACCAGTATCAGTCTGTGGAAGGGGGCGCTGAAACCGCTGGCGGCGGCGGGCTTTATCGCCACCTTCGCCGGGCTGATTTACCACTACATCGGTATCGGGCCGAACAAGGAAGTTGACGACGACGAGGAGAAGCATGATGAGTAAATCGAAGATGATTGTGCGCACAACGTTTATCGATCGCGCCTGTCACTGGACGGTGGTTATCTGTTTCTTCCTCGTGGCGCTGTCGGGAATATCGTTCTTCTTTCCGACGCTACAGTGGCTAACGGAAACCTTCGGCACGCCGCAGATGGGGCGTATTCTGCACCCGTTCTTTGGGGTGCTGATTTTTGTCGCGCTGATGTTTATGTTCGTGCGCTTTGTCCACCATAACATCCCTGATAAACAGGATATTCCGTGGCTGAAAGGCATCGTCGAGGTGCTGAAAGGCAACGAGCATAAGGTGGCGCGCGTCGGTAAGTATAACGCCGGGCAGAAGATGATGTTCTGGACCATCATGAGCATGATATTTGTGCTGCTGGTGACCGGGGTGATTATCTGGCGCCCATATTTTGCGGAATATTTCCCGATGCAGGTGATTCGCTATAGCCTGCTGATTCACGCAACATCGGCCATCATTCTGATCCACGCCATCCTTATCCATATGTATATGGCGTTCTGGGTGAAGGGGTCGATTAAGGGAATGATTGAAGGCAAGGTGAGCCGCCGCTGGGCGAAGAAACACCACCCGCGCTGGTATCGCGATGTCGAACGCCTGGAAGCGATGAAAGAGAGTCGTGAAGGGATGAAGTAAGCCTTCACGGCGCGAAACCCGCTCCGAGGATGTCGGAGCGGGTTCCCGGCAGTCAGCAGTTCGTGATAAGTGTATCGATTGAATCGATAACGCCCTGGCGCGCATGACTCAGATTGCAGACGAAATCCTGTGGCGGGATCCGTTTATTAATTAAGTTACTGCTCATTGGCGTACAAAGTAAAAAGCTGTCAATTCTATATTTATCCTTGGTACGGCATGCTGATGCCAGCGTGGTAACTGTTGTGGTCGCATTAAAGGAATAATGACTCTCGTGGCCAGGTCTGCATAATAATCATTCTGCACGATCATATAATATGGCAGGGTTTTATTTGTCTGAGCAGAACAATTTCGATAAACATTGAATTATTCAAGCATCATAGCACCCTGAAAAATTCATCATCAGTAAGAGTGCCTCCTTTTGCAATAAATTCATTCATTGCGGCAATGAATTCCTTGTGCTGTCGCTGTTTATCAGCTTCTCGTAAATCCTTACCTGGCTGTTCTGACGCCTTCTGGACGGGTACGTCAGTGGGTCTTTTACGTAGCGTATTACTTTTCATCATAGGCTCCTTGCGGTTGGTTCTGTGATTATTTACTTTACCCACTAAAAAATAAATACCAGCAGTAAGTTTAATATTTATTTTGCGAGACAGCTTCCAGAGGGAAGTAACAGCCTGAAATATTCATGGTTATGGTAATAAACCTGGCGCTGGTATTAACCAGCGCGACGGGAAATAATCAAAACTTCTCTGGAATGAAGCGGAAAGGAAAATTAGTCTGTTTCATTTTGCCAATTTTGCGCTTCGGCAGCGTCACAGGCTCCACCGGTAAAGCTTCATAGGGGATCTGCGACAGCAGATGGGTGATGATATTCAGACGCACGCGCTTTTTATCCTCCGAGCGGGCGACGAACCACGGCGCCCAGGCGGTATCGGTGGCGGCGAACATGGCGTCGCGGGCAGCGGTATATTCATCCCAGCGGTTGAAAGACTTAATGTCCATCGGCGAGAGCTTCCAGATTTTACGCCCGTCGTCGATGCGATCCCGCAGACGGCGCTCCTGCTCCTGCGGAGAGACCTCCAGCCAGTACTTGAGCAGAATAATGCCCGATTCGACCATGCCGCGCTCCACCATCGGCGCGCCGTCGAGGAACTTCTGCACCTCCTCCGGCGTACAAAAGCCCATCACCCGTTCGACGCCGGCGCGGTTATACCAGCTGCGATCGAAAATCACGATTTCGCCGGCCGCCGGGAGATGCTTGATATAGCGCTGAAAGTAAAGCTGGCTTTTTCGCGCTCGGTGGGCGAGGGTAAGGCGACGACCCGGAAGATACGCGGGCTGACGCGCTCGGTGATGGCCTTAATGGTGCCGCCTTTCCCGGCGCCGTCCCGGCCTTCAAAGACAATGCATACTTTCAGTCCTTTGTGCACTACCCAGCGCTGCAGTTTCACCAGCTCAACGTGGAGTTTGCGCAGCGCTTTCTCGTACGCTTTGTTGTCGAGCGGCGCGATTTTTGCCGCCGTGTCGACCGGATTACCGCTTTTCTTGTTGCCATCGCCATGCTCCGTGTTGCCGAGGTATCCCTTTGAAGTGTAATCCTCCCCCGGCGAGGCGGTGGAAAATTATTCGCCGGGTTTTCCCGCCAGGATGACTTCCAGTCCCACCCGCTGCCCCCACGACAGCTCCAGGGTGTTACCGTCCGGGTCGGCAAAGAAAGCGAAATAGCCCACCGGATCGCCCAGCTGCTCCGGCTCCCGGCGTAAAACACCTTCCCGCCGTGCGAGGGCCACTTTCTCATCGATCTCGGCCTGGGTGGCGCAGGCGACGCCGAGATGGCCGAACGGTCCCAGCGGCGTATCGGCCGGATCGTCACTTTGCACCAGCACCAGGGCGAAAGGCCGGGTGCGGTCGCTGAGCCATGCCACTTTTCGCGCCGAGGGGAGGTCGGGCTCGCGCTGGTGAATGACGGTCATCGCGGTATAGCGGGTATAAAAATCGATGCTGCTGGCCAGACAGCGGACGGTAAAGGCGACATGAGTAAAACCGACATCAACACTTTGCATGGATAATTCTCCCAAGGTGAACGATGTTTTGACTTTACAACCTCAAGTTAACTTGAGATCAATGAGGTGTTTATCTCTTTGAGCTCACTGATTTTGATAGGGGATTGTTTCTACGAAACCACGCCGCCGGTATGCCACGCGGCTGGGGAACATGAACGAATCAGGCTGTTGTATGGAGGAAACTGCCGTCGGGCGTTTTTAGCTGGTGTGTCGGGGCGGGATGGTAAATAATGCCGGCCGGCTCTCAATACCCCTATAAGATGTATGAAAAAAACGATTTTTTCACTGGCGCTGGGCACCTTTGGACTTGGCATGGCGGAGTTTGGCATTATGGGCGTGCTGCCGGATATGGCGCACGATGTCGGAATATCCATACCCGCCGCCGGCAATATGATTGCCTGGTATGCCTTCGGCGTGGTGATCGGCGCGCCGATCATGGCGCTGCTCTCCAGCCGGTTTTCCCTGAAATCGGTGATGCTGTTCCTGGCTGGCCTGTGTATTCTCGGCAATACCCTGTTTACCTTCTCCAGTAGCTACGCCATGCTGGCGCTTGGCCGGCTGGTTTCCGGGTTTCCCCACGGGGCGTTCTTTGGCGTCGGCGCGATTATCCTGTCGAAAATCGCGCCGCCGGGGAAGGTGACCGCCGCGGTGGCGGGGATGATTGGCGGCATGACGATCGCTAACCTGGTGGGCGTCCCGGGCGGCACCTGGCTTGGGCATCACTTCAGCTGGCGCTATACCTTTGCGCTTATCGCGGTATTTAACGTGGCGGTATTTCTGGCGATCTTCTGTTGGGTGCCCACGCTTTATGACCGGGCCAGCACGCGGCTGCGCGAGCAGTTCCGTTTTCTTGCCTCCCCGGCGCCGTGGCTGATTTTCGCCGCCACCATGTTCGGTAACGCCGGCGTGTTTGCATGGTTCAGCTATATCAAGCCCTTTATGCTCAACGTCTCCGGCTTTGCTGAAAGCAAGATGATGCTGATTATGATGCTGGCGGGGCTGGGAATGGTGGTCGGCAATCTGTTGAGCGGCAAAATTTCCGGGCGCTACAGCCCGCTGCGCATTGCGGCCATGACCGACGGGGTCATTGCCGTGACGCTGCTGCTGATCTTTGCCTTCGGTGAACACAAAGTCGCTTCGCTGGCGCTGGCGTTTCTCTGCTGCGCGGGACTATTCGCCCTGTCAGCGCCGCTGCAGATCCTGCTGCTGCAGAACGCCAAAGGCGGCGAGATGCTGGGGGCGGCCGGGGGACAGATCGCCTTTAACCTCGGCAGCGCCATCGGCGCCTTCTGCGGCGGAATAATGATCGCCCAGGGCTTTGGCTGGAACAGCGTGGCGCTCCCCGCCGCCGCGCTGTCGTTTCTGGCGATGAGCGCCTTGCTCATCTATGGCTGTCATCAGCGGCGACAAGCTTACTAACGACGCCTACTCACGCCAGGGTTCGCCCAGGGTCAGCATCAGGCGGTTGGCCCAGGCGAAAAAGGCCGCGGACTGCAGCAGATCCAGCTGGGCCAGAGTATCTAAGCCCTGCTCATCAAGCGCCGCCAGATGATCGGCGTTTAATGCGGGTGGCGTCACCGATAGCGCGGCGGCGGCGTCGATTTCCGCCTGCCAGCGCGGCGATTGCCCGTCGCGCAGATCCTCTCCCGGCGTCACCGCCAGCAGCGTGTCGACGGCGATCTCGTCCTTCGCCAGCTGCGCCGCTTTGCGGGCATGCACCGAGGCGCAGTAAATACAGCCGTTGATTTTACTGGCGACCGTGGCGGCCAGCTCGCGTTCGGCGCGCGGCAATCCTCCCGCGGTATAGAAAATGCCCTTATCGGTCAGGGTCCGCTGCTCCAGCACCGGCTGGTTGCGCGCCAGCAGGCGAAAGTAGGGGGAGTCGCTATGGCCATATTTGGCCAGAATCGCCTGTTCTTCAGCGTTGAATTCCGCCAGCGGTTTATCGGCCAGCCAGGGTTCCCAGTGCAACTCGTCGCGGGTGAAGCGAACCGGGGCCGCTTTGCCGCTCTGCGCGTACGGGGTGGTATGCCAGTATCCGGCGACCAGCGGCGTATCTGCGCTGACGATGGGCTTATGGTTGAGCGCCCGCAGGCCCAGCAGTAGTCGGCTCTGGAAGCTGACAAAGGCTACCAGCTGCGCCAGGGTGACGATGCCCCGCAGGCTCCAGCCCGCGCTGGTTAAGGTGTGCAGCGCGCCGGGAGTGGCTTCAACGGGGGTGAAGGTGAGCAGGCGGGCAAAGGCCAGCGCCGGGACCAGACGATCGGTGGTCGGATCGGCGAGGCCGAAACCGGCATAGTGCGCCGCCAGCGCGTCCGCCTGGTGCAGTTTCGCCACCTTCGCGGCCACCGCGAAGCGTTCATCAAGAGGAAAGTCAGCGTCCTGCTGGCGGAACAGCACTTCATAACTTCCCTGGGCGTGACGGGTGGCGGCATCGCGGACGACGCGCGCCTGATCGAGCGGGGAACCGGGGGCGATCTCCGCCAGTTCGGCCAGAATATCCTGACTCAGCGTCATGGGGACTCCTTATCTGATGTGGGGGGCAATATGCTGAGCGATCAGCTCAATGGAACGCAGCGTATCCCGGTGCGAAGGCTCGACCGAGTGCACCTGAAACGAAATATCGGTGGCGCGGGCCAGCACGCTGTCCTGCGCCAGGGAGGCAATAACATGCTCAGGATCGCCAACGTGGGCATCAAGCTGTTGCAGATAGTCGGTGACACTGTCACCTTCTATCGTATGACCCGCCGCCCGGTGCTGAGTTGCCTGCTTGCGCAGACCGGGCTCGGCGACCTGCAGGGCGTGGGCGAGACTGTCGGCGACGAAGGCGGTGCGCGAGGCGAGGATCCGCGGCGCAACGCCGTCCGGCAGCGCCGCCAGGTAGGCGTCGATGATCGGGTTCTGAATGGCGTCCAGCGGCAGGCGTGGCTCGCCGGGCGGCCGTGGCTGAGTGCGGGACAGCATCAACCCGTGTCCCGCCTGACCGGCGCGGATAGCGCCCTCCGCCGAGAAGGTGGCGATCCAGATACGCTCCGCCAGCTGCGGCGCCGGCGGATAGAGACGGTTGTCCGGGTGGCTCAGCGTGTCGCCGCGCCAGGCGCTATGGATCAGGTGCAGATGGTCGGCAAACGCCGCCCCGCGCTGCTCGCTGGTCAGGCCGAAGGGCAGAAACGAGGTTGGCGTGCCGCCGGAGCCAAAACCCACCTCCAGACGTCCGTCGGTGAGTAAATCCAGTACCGCTGCGTCTTCGGCGACGCGCAGCGGATTTTCCATCGGCAAGGTGATAATCGCCGTACCGAGACGGATCCGGTCGGTCTGCGCCGCGACGTGGGCGAGAAACACCAGCGGTGAAGGCAGGCCGCCTTCCTGTTCATGAAAATGGTGCTGGGCAATCCATGCGCTGTCGAAGCCCAAACGCTCCGCGTGGCGGATCTGTTCGGCCGCCAGCCGGTAGCGCGTTTGCGCGGAGCCCTGATCGAGCAGACGGGTAAAAAAACCGAGGCGTTTTGGCATTATGCGTTCTCCGTGTGGGCCTGTGCTAAGCGGGGGGAAACCTGGGGAATGGCGGCGATCAGTTCGCGGGTGTAGGCCTGCTGCGGGGCGGCGAACAGGCGGTTTACGTCGCCATGCTCCACCACCTGGCCGGCGCGCAGCACCGTGACGCTGTCGGCGATCCGCCTGACCGTCGCCAGATCGTGGGTAATGAACAGGTAGCTCAGACCCAGCTGCTGCTGTAGCTGCTGCAGCAGGGCGAGGATCTGCGCCTGAACGGTGACGTCGAGCGCCGAAGTCGCTTCGTCAAGGACCAGTATCGCCGGCTCGAGGATCAGCGCCCGGGCAATCGCCACCCGCTGGCGCTGGCCGCCGGAAAGCTCCCGCGGCGTACGCGACAGCAGCTCGGGGGCCAGGGCCACCCGGGCGGCAACGCTCTCCACACGCTGGCGACGCGTCGCCGCGCTGAGGCGCTCAAAGTTTTTTAACGGCTCTTCGATAATCGCAAACAGCGTCTGGCGCGGGTCGAGCGAAGCGAAGGGGTTCTGGTAGACAAACTGGATCTTGCGCCGCAGCTGACGCTGTGCCTCGCGGCTGAGATGCCCGGCGTCGATACCGTCGATGATGACCTGTCCGGCATCGGCGCGCTCAAAGCCCAGCAGGATCCGCGCCAGGGTGGTTTTCCCGGAGCCGGATTCGCCCACCAGCGCATGGGTGCTGCCGCGTCTGACTTCAAAGCTGACGCTGTCGAGCGCCTGCAGCGCCTGTTTGCCCAGCGAGAAGCGTTTGCTGATCCCCTCCACGCGAATGGCCGGCGTGGCCAGCGGCCGGTGACGAGCCGCCGCCAGCCCCAACGGCGCATCCAGCAGGTCGTGGAGCAGCTGGCGGGTGTAAGGATGCTGTGGACGCTGGACAATCGTCTCGGTGGCGCCTTGTTCCTGAATCTCTCCCTGGCGAAACACCATGATCCGGTCGGCGCGTTCGGCGGCCAGCGCCAGATCGTGGGTGACAAACAGCACGGCGGTACCCGACTCGCGACGCAGGATATCGAGCAGGTCGAGAATGCGCTTCTGCACCGTGACGTCGAGGGCGCTAGTGGGCTCGTCAGCAATAATCAGATCCGGCTGCAGGGCAATGGCGATGGCTATCAGCACCCGCTGTTTCATCCCGCCAGACAGCTGATGCGGATACTGGTCAAAACGCTGTTCCGGGTGGCTGAGACCGACTTTAGCGAGCAGGTTAAGGGCCTGCTGTCGGCGCTCAGCGGCGGAGAGGGACTGATGCAGCCGCAGGATCTCTTCCACCTGCTGACCAATGGTTTTTACCGGGTTGAGCGAATTACCGGGATCCTGCGGGACTAGGCTGATGCTCACTCCGCGCAGGCGGTTCAGGCGTTTATCCGACCAGTCGCTAATCACTTCGCCATTGAGGACAATCCGCCCGGCATCCCGGCGGGCATTATCCGCCAGCAGGCCGATAATGGCCTGCGCGGTGGTGGTTTTCCCCGAGCCGGATTCTCCGACGAAGGCCAGCATTTCGCCGCGCTGGATGGAAAAGCTGATGTTGTGCACCACCTCGCGCCATTCGCCCCGCGAGCGGTAGCTGATGCGTAGATCTTCAACGGACAGAACGGTCATGGGCGTACTCCACTCCACTGGCGGCTAAGACGATTGGCGGCAAGGACCACGGCGACCACGGCGAGGCCGGGGAAGGTGGTCAGCCACCAGGCGGTTGACAGGTAATTGCGACCTTCGGCGATCAGTAGTCCCCACTCCGGGACCGGCGGCGGAGTGCCGTAGCCGAGGAAGCTGAGGGTGGCCAGGGCCAACATCGCCTGACCGAACTGCAGCGTCGCGAAAGCAAGCACCGCAGTGAGCGAGTTGGGCAGAATATGGCGCCAGAAGACGGCGAAAAAAGTGCCGCCGCTGCCCCGGGCCGCCTCGACGTAATCGCTGTGGCGCACGCGTACCACTTCTGCTCGCGCCAGGCGCGCGAAGCTGGCGATAGCCGCGACGCCAACCGCCACCGCCGCATTTACCGTGCCGAAACCCAGCAGAATAATCACCGTGAGCTGCAGCAGCAGGGAGGGGATAGCCAGCAGGACATCGACCAGGCGCATGATGGTGGATTCCACGCGTCCGGCCAGCGCCCCGGCGAGGGTGCCAAGGGCGGTGCCCACCACCAGGCCGATGGCGACGGCGATCAGCGCCGCCGACAGGGAATGCACCGCGCCGTAAACCACCCGCGTCCACAGGTCGCGCCCCAGCTGGTCGGTACCCAGCCAGTAGTGCGCCTGCGGCGCCAGGCGCTGAGCGCCGGGGATCCCCTCCAGCGGGTTAGCGGAGGTAAACCACTGTGGGGCAATGGCCATTAACAGGGCGGCGATCATCACCGCCCACGCCAGCCACAGGCCAGGCTGCAGGCGCACTCTACGCCACTCCGGGCGGCGGCGAACCGCGATGGTATAGTCGACCAGGCTCATTTCGCACCTCCGGTCTGTAAATGGAGTCGGGGATCCAGTCGCGGCATGACCAGGTCGACCAGCAGGTTGATCAGGACGAAACCGAGGGCGGAGATCATCACCACCGCCTGTAGTACGGCGATATCCTGGTTATTGACCGCCTGCTGGGTCAGCTGGCCGAGGCCGCTGCGGCCGAAGACGGTCTCGGTGATCAGCGCCCCGGCAATCAGTTCGCCGAGCAGCAGCCCGGCAATATTCAGCGCCGGCAGCAGGGCATTCCCCATCACATGGCGCCAGAGGACGCCCGTTTCGCTCATGCCCTTGGCGCGGGCGACCGCGACGAAGGGCTGAACCGCCACCTGATCCATGCTGCGCATCAGGATCTGCGCCAGTGGGGCGGAAATGGGCAGTGCGACGGCGATAACCGGTAAAATCAGTCCTTCCAGTGGGCCGGGGTTGATCACCGGGATCCAGCGCAACTGAAACGAGAAGAGCTGGATCAGGGCGATACCCAACCAAAAGGTAGGTAGAGAGATAAACAGCACCGGTAGCGACTGCAGAAAATTGCTCAGCCAGCGCAGCCCCGGCAGCCGCGAGGCGAAAGCGAGGGCGAACGCCAGCGCCACGGCCAGCAGGAAGGCCGGCAGCGCGAGGCTTAAGGTATCCGGCAGGTTGCTGGCAATCAGACCCGCCTGCAGGGAATAGCCGAAGTCGCCGTGCAGCATCGCCAGCAGTGTGTGCAGGTACTGGCGCCACAGCGGGCTATCGGCGCCGTAGGCCAGCCGCATCTCCGCAATTTGCGCCGGGCTCAGGCCGAGGTCCGGGTTCTGAAACTTGATCAGCACCGCATCCCCCGGCAGGACCTGCAGCAGGAAAAAGGTGAGGGTAAAGGCCGCCCACAGGACCAGCAGCCCCTGGCCGAATCGTCGCAGAAGATAAGCGCTCATAACCGGCCTCTTAGTGCTTGTCCAGCCACGCGCCGTAGAACGACGGACGACCGACGGCCTCGAAGCTGACGCCTTTGACCCACGGCGCGCCGGCGAACACCTGCGGCTCTTCGAAAATAGGGATCACATAGGCGTTATCGATCAGATAGCGCTGGGCGTCACCGGTTAACTGCAAGCGCTGCTGCGGCTCAACCGCCGCGGAGATGCCGGTCAGCAGGTCATTGAGCTTATCATCGCGGAAGCGCTGCACTTTATCGCTGGAGCCGCCTTTCTGCAGCAGCGCATCGCGGTTGTTGGGGAAGAACATACTTTTCACCACATCCGGGTCGGCGCGGCCCACTTCTGAGACGGTGAGCGGGGTTTTCTGCGGGTCGAGGTTATCCAGCGTACGGCTACCGGCATCCCCGGCTTTGACCGTCAACGCCACACCCACCTGGCGCCACTGCTGGGCGATCAGCTGCAGCACTTCCTTATTTTGCGGCTGCGGCAGCGACTCATAAACGGTCAGCGCCAGCCGCTGACCGTCTTTGCTGCGAATACCGTCGGCGGCGGGCTTCCAGCCGGCGTCATCCAGCAACTGCCGGGCTTTGGCCTGGTCGAAGGTGAGTTTATCGCTGAGATTGACATAGCCGGCGGCAGAGCTGGCCAGCACGGAGGTGGCTTGCGGGTAGTTAGCGGAGAACAGCGTCTCCACCACCTGCCTGGCGTTGGTGGCATGGAGCAGGGCCTGACGCACCCGCAGGTCGGCGACCAGTGGGTTATCCGGGCGGAAGCTCAGGCTGTCGTTTACCCCGCGGGTAGGGGCAGCGTAGATCTTAAATCCCTGATCGGTAGCCTGCTTTTCATCGTAGGCCTGCACCTGGCGAATAAAGCCCGCCTGACCTGCCAGCAGCGCGCCGATACGCACGCTGTCTTCCGGCGTCACAATATAGGTGATGCCGTCGAGGTTAGCGGGCCCCTGCTGGGCAATGTTTTTCGGCCCCCACTGGTAATCCTTGCGCGCCACCAGCGTCAGCTCGCGGCCTGGTTTTTCATCCTGCACGACGAAGGGGCCGGAGCCGATAATATGTCGGGCATCGCCCAGCTCTTCAAAATTACGCTGCAGGGTGCTGAGAGATACCAGACCGGAGCCGATGGTGGCGGTTCCCTGCAGGAAGCCCGGCGACGGCTTGTTGAAGTAGAATTTTACCGTCAGCGGGTCGATCACTTCGCTGCGCTGGTAGTTATTGATGACCTCCGAGACGGGCAGACGATGGGCTTTATCTCCCAGACCATAGGTATCGAAGTTTTTGGCGACGGCGGCGGCGTCCAGCGGTGTGCCATCTGAGAAAGTGACCCCTTTGCGCAGGTGGAAGGTGTACTCGGTTTTATCGGCATTGCTGGTCCAGCTCTCGGCGATCCACGGCTCAATCTCCAGCGTTTTCGGGTTCTGCCAGGTGAGCTTGTCGGTTATCTGATTGAGAATCCCGCCATTCGGGTAAAAGCCGCCGGCGGGCGGATAGAGATTGGTGTGCGGTTGCTGCTCCAGATAAATTAAGGTGCCGCCTTTAACCGGCGTGTCGGCGGCCCAGACGGAAAAGGCGCCGGTGAGAAACAGCGCGGCCAGCGCGGGCAGGCGAAAATGACGATGCATGGTGAATTCCTTTGTTATCTATTGTGTTGCCATCATCGGGCGCGGCTAAAAACAAAGGAACCAAGGAATTGCGCTAAGCATTTGCGGAAATTGCATTTACTTCCCGGGTTGGGAAGCGAGAGGACGTGCCAGGGGGATCGCCTCTCCCGGACGGGAGAGGCGCGGGTGATTAGCTACGCAGATCGATAACCATACGGCCGCGGATCTGACCTTGCTCCATCTCTTTGAAGATAGCGTTGATATCTTCCAGCGGACGCAGGGTGACTTTCGGCACCACTTTGCCTTCGGCGGCAAACTGGAAGGCTTCCACCAGATCCTGACGGGTGCCGACCAGCGAACCGACCACCTCGATGCCGTCCAGTACCAGACGCGGAATATCGAGGCTCATCGCCTCCGGCGGCAGGCCCACCGCAACCACGCGGCCACCGGCGCGAACGGCATCCACCGCCGAGTTAAAGGCCGCTTTAGCCACCGCGGTTACTACCGCAGCGTGGGCGCCGCCGGTTTTTTCCTGAATCACTTTCGCCGCATCTTCATTGCGGGAGTTGATGGTCAGGTCGGCGCCCATCGAGGCCGCCAGCTCCAGCTGTCCGTCGTTGACGTCGATAGCGATCACTTTGGCGTTAAAGACATTTTTCGCATACTGCAGCGCGAGGTTACCCAGCCCGCCGAGGCCGTAGATGGCGATCCACTGGCCCGGTTTGATGTGGGAGACCTTGACCGCTTTGTAGGTGGTGACGCCCGCGCAGGTGATGCTGCTGGCGGCGGCGGAGTCGAGGCCGTCCGGAACTTTTACCGCGTAGTTGGCGGTGACGATGCACTCTTCCGCCATGCCGCCATCGACGGTATAGCCGGCGTTTTTCACCGAGCGGCAGAGCGTCTCGTTGCCGCTGTTACAGTATTCGCAGTGGCCGCAGCCTTCGAAGAACCACGCCACGCTGGCGCGGTCGCCCGGCTTCAGGGAGGTGACGCCCGGGCCGACTTTTTGTACCACCCCGATCCCTTCATGGCCGAGAATGACGCCGGTTTTATCGCCGAAATCGCCGTTTTTCACGTGCAGGTCAGTATGACACACGCCGCAGCATTCCATTTTCAACAGCGCTTCGCCGTATTCCAGCGGGCGCAGCGTTTTTTCCGTGACGTTAACCTGATGGTCGTGGGTAACAACAGCTGCCTTCATGCCTGTCTCCTTGTGGGGGAATTGATTAACTTAATTAATGCAATAGTACCCAATAAGGATTAGACGCTGAGTGGTAAAATACAAGGCGCTTAGTACAGAATGTGGCTTTTTGCTACAGAGATAGCACAAAATTCAGACAATATCGCTATATTTGGTAGGTAATAATATTGACGCTGAATGGTCATGTTTTTGTCATCACTCGAATCTATTGTTTTGCGCATCAATTTCTTATAACAACAGAGTGATACAACAATGCATCTGGTAAAAACCATCCTCACCGCCGGTCTGCTTTTGTCCGCCGCCGCCCAGGCCCACAATGTGCTGGAATTTCCCCAGCCGGAAAACAACCCGGAAGAATTTTACGCCGTCACTGAGATCCCGACGGGCGGGATCATTAAGTACGAAACCGATGCTAAAACGGGGTTTATCGTCGCCGACCGCTTTCAGTCGATGCCGGTGGCCTACCCGGCGAACTACGGCTCGCTGACCCAGTCGCTGGCCGGGGATGGCGACCCGCTGGACGTGGTGTTTTATACCCGCGCGCCGATGGCCCCGGGCACGCTGATTAAGCTGCGGGCAATTGGTGTGCTGAAGATGATAGACGGCGGTGAGAAAGACGACAAAATCATCGCCGTACCGGCCAGTAAAATTGACCCGACCTACGACGACATCAAGACCATCTCCGATCTGCCGAAAATAGAACAGCAGCGGCTGGAGGCCTTCTTCCGGGTCTATAAAGAACTGCCGGAGGGGCGTAAAAAGGTCGAGCTGGCCGGCTTTAATGACGCCGCGGCCGCGAAGCAGGAGATCAAATCGGCCTGGGAGGCCTGGAAGGCGAAGAACCCGCAATAATATTCATCGCGGGCGCTGTCCGGCGCCCGCGGCATTCGCTTTCACGATCCCTATGGCGGCAAAATCACACGTCACACGACAACGCTTATCCCACCATATTGCATCTTGACGCAGGATGAGGGCGATGGTTGTATTGTACAACCATTTCATTTTCTGGACCCGCCGCCATGCCTGATACCCCCTTAATCCAACAGATTCGTACCGCCTCGCGGTTAATGGTGCGCGAGCTGGGCTTTATGAGCACCACGCTGGCCGCCACCCATTATTCACCTTCGGCGGTGCACACCCTGCTTGAGGTATCGATGAGGGGGGAGATGACGGCCGCGCAGCTGGTCACGTTGCTGGGACTGGAAAAATCAAGCGTCAGCCGGATGGTCTCTCGTCTGCTGGCGGCTGGTGAGCTGGAGGAGCGTCCTTGCGCGGAGGATGCGCGCGCGAAATCACTCGCCCTGACGGCAAAGGGGCACGATACGGTGGCGAAAATTAACGCCTGGGGTACCCGTCAGGTGGTGGAGGCGTTAGACCATCTGGATGAGACGCAGCAGCAAACTGTCGCCACTGGACTGGCGGCCTATGCCCGGGCGCTGGCGCAGTGTCGGGATAGCGCGCTTGCGGATACGGCTCCGCAAATTTCGCTGATGACCGGCTACCAGCCGGGGATGATCGGCCGGATAGCCCAGATGCACGGGGAGTATTACGCCCGTCATCATGACTTTGGCGCTTTTTTTGAAGGCAAGGTCGCCAGCGGCGTAGCGGAATTTGCCACCCGGCTCTCCTCCCCGGCCAACCAGATCTGGCTGGCGATCCGCGAAGGGAAAATCGTCGGCTCGCTGGCTATCGATGGCGAGGACCTCGGCCAGCAGGAGGCGCATTTGCGCTGGTTCATTCTCGATGACAGCTGCCGGGGAACCGGCATTGGCAGGCGGCTCCTCAGCGAGGCGATGGCTTTCTGCGATAGTCGCCAGTTTAGCGCGGTGCAGCTGTGGACCTTTAAAGGGTTGGACGCGGCCCGCAAACTGTATGAATCCTTTGGCTTCACGTTAATCCGCGAATGGCAGGGGGAGCAGTGGGGAAAGGTAATGACCGAGCAGCAGTTTACCCGGTCCGGAAACATCGGCTAAGGGTGTTGCGCCTTAGCCGGTGGGGGGACATGGAGATTACGTCAGTTGGTTAAGCAGGCGGGCAATCTCCTCTTGCCACTGTGCCTGCAGTGACGGCTTTTGATGTTTTGGCTTGCGGGCCATGTCGTCAGCCAGCCACTGCTCCAGGTCAATCAGCCGCGCCAGCAGCGCCTCCTCATCATCGTCAGCCCCGGCGGGTGTACTCTGCAAAGCGAGCCGACTGTCCGGGGCGGGCGCCACGGCCTGCAGACGGGCATAAACCGCCTCCAGGCTGTGCCACTCCGTTAGCCCGGCGCTGTCAATCAGCCAGAAGCGGTTACAGCTTTCGCTAATCAGCTGGCGGTCATGACTGACCAGCAGCACGCCGCCGGGGTAATCGCGCAGCGTCTGCGCCAGCGCCGCTTTACCCTCCATATCAAGATGGTTGGTGGGTTCATCCAGCAGCAGCAGACTGTAGCGCGCCAGCGACAGGCCAACGAACAGCAGCCGCGATCGCTCGCCGCCGCTGAGGGTGCTGACCTTCTGGCTATGTCTCGCCCAGCCAAACCCGGCGGCGATCAGCGCCCGTTTACGGGTGTCCGCCGACGGGGCAAACGGCGTCAGGGCCTCGAGCAGGCTGGCCTCGTCCGGCAACTGCGCCAGCGTCTGGTCATAGTAGCCGGGGTGCAGCCGGGGATGCAGGCGCAGCCCCGGGAGAGGCGATGCGTTGTTCATCTGCTGCCACAGCAGGCGCAGCAGGGACGATTTGCCGCCGCCATTACGTCCCATGATGGCCACGCGATCGCCGCTGCGCAGGCGCGCCACGCCGGTGGTGAAGAGGGATGGCTGACCCGGCGCGGGCGAGACGGGAAGGGTGTCCATCTCCAAAAGGCGGTCGGCCGGCAGGGCGTCCCCCTGTAACACCAGGCGCCACGGCGGGCCGACGCTGAGCTCGGTCTGCTCGTCTTTCAGGCGGGCGACCTGCTTCTCCATCTGTTTGGCTTTGCGGGCGAGATCTTCATTGTCATAGACCCGACCCCAGGTGGCCAGCCGCCGGGCGCTGGCGCTGACCCGGTCGATCTCTTTTTGCTCCGCCTTATGACGTAACGCGGCGCTTTCATCCTGCTCCTGCAGTGCCTGACGGGCAGCGCTGCAGGGCAAGGCGAAGCTGTGAAGCGTCTGGTCGCGGAGGATCCAGCTGGCATTAGTTACAGCATCCAGTAAGGTGTTGTCGTGTGACACCAGCACGAAGCTCCCCTGCCAGGTTTGCAGGAAGCTTTCCAGCCACAGCAGGGTGGGCAGATCGAGATGGTTGCCCGGCTCATCCAACAAGAGCAGATCAGGCTGGCGGATCAGCGCCCGGGCCAGCAGCAGACGCGTGTGCTGGCCGCCGCTCAGGGTGGCGGTCTGCTGCTCCATCACCGCCGGGGTAAAGCCCATCTGCGCCAGCAGGCGCTCGGCCAGCCAGCGCTGTGCTTCCCGCGCGTCGGCGGGTAATGGGGCCAGCACCGCCTGCAGCAGCGACTGCGTATGCAGCGCCTCCGGCAGATGCTGTTCAACGCGGGCCATCAGACACTGACCGGCGAGCGAGACGCTGCCCGAGGTGGGCGCGAGGGTGCCGTCCAGCACCTGCAGCAGGGTGCTTTTGCCGCAACCGTTATGGCCGATGAGACCGATCCGGTCGCCTTTCTTCAGGGTGAAGGAGAGGGAGTTAAACAGCGGCCCAAAAGCCGTCTCCACGTGGAGCGCATGGGCAGTTAGTAATGTACTCATAGTCAACTTACTCAAGAGTTACAGGCATGCAAATGCCTCGTCAAAACTCGCTGACGATAACCCGGTAAGCCGGAGAGAAGGGGTTGCGTGAAGAGTCTTCGCTCAAGCCATAGTTATCGCAGCACGATACCGATAACGCTTGAGCTGGCGCAATTGCCTAAGGCATGTGAAACAATAAACATTTCACAATACAGCATGGGGGGCCTCCTTTTTTATTCAGTAAGTGGATGGGTGATGGCAGTGTAGTGGGGAAAGGGAAAGCGCGCCAGTGACAAAACTGGCAGGGGCCGATACCCACCAGTTTTCGTGTTCAGTGCCATTACCGGCGAGATATTGTTGGCGCAGAAGGCTAGTGTGTTTGCTAAAACGTAATGGGAAACCAGCGGGCGTGGTCGCGGGTATATTCCGTCATCGCCTGGGGATCCTTTATCGCTTGGCAGGGAGCCTCGAGAATATTCGGATACGAATCCGGATACCAATCCTCTTCGGTCGTTAAGGTAAAAAAGCGAGACTCCCGGTGGGTTTCACAGGTATAGGCGTTTTTAATATTGTCGACTTTGCGATATCCCCTGGGATCACGATATTCGATATACACGTTGTACTCAGAGCGGGTACCCCGCCACGCGCCAGGCTCCGGTTTCTGCCAGCGTATCGTCTGGTAGTAGCGCTCCCGCTCGCCGTAGCGATAGACAGGGGTTTCCCCGCCGGGAATCACGTCGGGTCTCAGGAAGAAAAACAGCAAACCCGCCAGCAGGAGTAACACCGATGGGAGAGTGTGGGTCAGCAGCCGCGGCGCCCGACGGTTAACCAGCAGCAGCCACAGCAGCGGCGGGATCGTGCTGACGATAAAAGCAAAGAGGATTTTCGCCGGCGTATAGAGTTCATGCACAGAGACCTCGCCGGCTTTCGCCGCGTAAAACGCCTGCTTATCGCCGAAATACCAGTACTCACCGTGAAAGGCGCTGATGGCGCTCACCAGCAACAGTCCGCTAAACAGCCCCAGCCAGAGGCGTAATATCGGCTGCAAAACCATTTTTTGCTGGCTCATTTACGGCTCCTGATGGTTTTAGTGACAAGCAGCTCGTCTTCAGAGACCGTATCCAGATCGGCAATCTGACTACACTGGTTGGCAAGGACCTGCGGATCGCCGTTCGGGAACCAGCCCTCATTGAATGACAGGGTGTAAAACTGGGTATGCCGCTGCACTTCACAGCGCCAGGCGCGGCGAAGATTATTTCTGTCGATAAGCCAGCGGGGATCTTTCGCTTCAACAAAGGTTTCATATTTTGATTGCTTAGCGGAATAACTACCTGACCGGGTTTTCATCCAGAATATGGACGCATAATAGGTATTGTGTTTACCGTACTGAATACTGGCATCCCGACCCGGGGTGACCTCCGGGTGGAGGAAAATAAATATCCCGGCGGCAATCAGTATTATCAGCGGTAATATAGGATGCTGTATCGGCCGCCAGGGGATTTTACGTACCGCCAACAGCCAGACCAGGGTAATAATAAACACGTAGAGCAGGGCGAGGATAAATTTACTCGGCTCATAGATGACGACATCCACCAGATCGCCGGTGGCGGGCTGATACTGCTCAGCGCGCGGGGTGAGCATCCACATATCGCCGCCAAACAGGCACAGGCCGGCGATGATGGCGGACCCGCCCGTAAGCAATAAAATAACACGGATCAGAATAGCGATCGTTTTATTTGTGCCTGGGGTTAATTTTTGCATTTCACATTCCGTTGTGAGAGGAGATGCAACTATTTTGCACAGCGGAGGGCGCGCGGCAAATGCTATCCGTTTTATATTCTTACGATGAATGAATATGGGCGAAAAAAACGTTTCTGTGGCTGGAGGTATTATTCTGACGTTATTAATAACCGGGCCGATATGTCGACCCGGTGACAGCGATTAAATCGAGGTGCGGCGATAATTGCGATATTCCGGTAGCCAGAAATTATCGCTGATCGCTTGCAGCAGCGCTTCGGCGGAGGTTTTCACCGCCACGCCTTGCTCCTGGGCCACCTTGCCGACCGCGAAGGCAATTGCCCGTGAGACGGTCTGGATATCCTTCAGCTCCGGCAGCACCGGACCTTCGCCGTTGTTGACCAGCGGCGAGTGCTGCGCCAGGGTTTCGCTGGCAGCCATCAGCATCTCGTCGGTGACCCGCGACGCGCCGGAGGCGATCACCCCCAGTCCAATACCCGGGAAGATATAGGAGTTATTGCACTGGGCGATGGGATACTGCTTGCCTTTCACGGTAACCGGGGAGAATGGACTGCCGGTGGCGACCAGCGCCTCGCCGTCGGTCCAGCTCAGGATATTCTGCGGCGTCGCTTCCACCCGTGAGGTTGGGTTGGAGAGCGGCATCACGATCGGCCGCGGGCAGTGCTTGTGCATCTCGCGGATAATCTCTTCCGTGAACAGTCCCGGCTGACCCGAGACGCCGATCAGGATGTTCGGCTTCACGTTGCGCACTACGTCCAGCAGGGACAGCGCCTCGCTGGTGGTATCCCAGCTCTGCAGCTGCTCACGCTTTTGCACCAGCTTGTTCTGGAACGGTAGCAGATTAGGCATGCCGTCGGTTAACAGGCCGAAGCGGTCAACCATAAACACGCGCTGGCGGGCCTCTTCTTCACTGAGTCCTTCGCGGACGATCTGGGCGATAATCTGTTCAGCGATACCGCAGCCGGCCGAACCCGCGCCGAGAAAGACGATTTTTTGCTCGCTCAGCTGGCTACCGGCGCCGCGGCTGGCGGCGATCAGCGTCCCGACGGTCACCGCCGCGGTGCCCTGAATATCGTCGTTAAACGAGCAGATTTCATTGCGGTAGCGGTTGAGCAGCGGCATGGCGTTCTTTTGCGCAAAATCTTCAAACTGCAGCAGCACGTCCGGCCAGCGGGCCTTAATCGCCTGGATCACGTCGTCAACGAACTGATAGTACTCGTCGTCGGTAATGCGTGGATGGCGCCAGCCCATATACAGCGGATCGTCGAGCAGCTGCTGATTGTTTGTTCCGACGTCCAGCACGATAGGCAGGGTGTAAGCCGGGCTGATGCCGCCGCAGGTGGTGTACAGCGACAGTTTACCGATCGGGATCCCCATTCCGCCGATACCCTGGTCGCCGAGGCCGAGAATGCGCTCGCCATCGGTGACCACAATCACTTTCACGTTGTGGTTCGGGACGTTCTGCAGGATGTCGTCAAGGTTATGGCGATTCTGGTAGGAGATAAAGACGCCGCGGGCGCGACGATAGATCTCGGAGAACCGTTCGCAGGCCGCGCCTACCGTCGGGGTATAGATAACCGGCATCATCTCTTCAAGGTGGTTGCCGATCAGGCGATAAAACAGGGTTTCGTTGGTGTCCTGGATGTTACGCAGATAAATATGTTTGTCGATTTCAGTTTTGAATCCCTGATACTGGATCCAGGCGCGTTCCGCTTGCTCTTCGATAGTTTCAACCACTTCCGGCAGCAGGCCGAGCAGGTTGAAATTGCTGCGCTCTTCCATACTGAAGGCGCTTCCCTTGTTGAGCAGGGGGAATTCAAGCAGAACGGGACCCGCGTAGGGGATGTACAGGGAACGGTTTTTCTTATGGGTAAATTGCATCGCACTAACTCCTTGATCATGACCACAGTCCCGGCGCGGCGATAAGCGAAGGGCGGGTGGAAAGCAGCGGGCAGAGTATAGAGCAGAAGGTCTTCAAGCGGGTAAACAAGCAGTCAATTGCCATAAAAAAACACCATCCTGGCAACAGGACGGTGTTGTTTATCATCACTCAGGCTGAAAATTAACCACCGCGGCGTTTGCGGCCGGTAGCATGGATGTGGTTGATGGTGGTTTCTTCATCGCCTTCCAGCACCACTTTTTTCTGCCGGGAAAGCTTATAGTTCAGACCGAGAAGATGACGTGCCTGATGGTTCGATTTCATTCTGACTCCTTTATCCTGTTCTGGTTTCAAGGGCAAACCCGGTAATGACCGGATGAAATGTAACCCAAAGTCGGCCGCGCGTTTTTTGTGCGGCCACAGGTAGGGTGGTCCATTTTCTCGGTAATAGCAACCCTGGGGAGCCAGATTAAGAACAGTCCTCCTTGCGCGCCGCAGGGGTCACCACTTCATCTCACCGGTATTAACTTTGGCGCTTAACTCCAGCGAGCTGGTCTCCGCCAGGCCCGGCCACTGTGCCTCCATCGCCTTGATCACCCCGGCCGAATCCGAATGCGTCTTCAGCGCCTGCTCGAACTGCTGGAGATAAGTTTTTGTAAAGCGCACCGCGCTGTCTCCCTCCGGCGGGGTGCCGAGATAATGGCCCGGGATCACCCGCTGCGGGTGCAGGGCGATCATCTGGTCCAGCGTATTACGCCATTGCTGACGACTGGCCGGCGTCTGGGTGTCGGCGGTCCAGAGATGCATACCCCACGCCACGCCGGTGCCGCCGAGGATCGTTTTGTTCGCCCGGATCCAGACGAACGCCGCGTAGTCATGCGGCTGCATGATGGTCACTTTCTCGCCATCGATGGTAAAGCTGTTGGCCTCCAGCGCCTGTGGGACATACACCTGCGTCGGCGCGCCGTCTTTCATTTGCGGGCCCCAGTACGCCAGTTTGGCCGCTTTGGTGGCTGCAATATGTTTGACGACCTCCGGCGTGGCGACCACCTCCGCCTGCGGGAAGGCTTTTACCAGCGGCTCAAGACCAAAATAGAAATCCGGATCGCCAGAGGTGATCACAATCCGCGATAGCGGTTTGCCGTTTTTCTTGATCATCTCCACCAGCTTTTCCCCATCTCTGACGCTGAACTGCGCGTCGAAAAGTACCGCTTCATGCGGACCGGAAACGAGGGTCGAGTTGACGGCAAAAAGTCCTTTTTCCTGCGGGTTGTAAGTTTGCAGCGTCAGAGGCGCCGCGAAGACCGCGCCGCTGAACAGGGCGGTAGCAACAGCAAGGGCAGATAATTTCATGATTTATTCTCAGTAACAGGTGAATGCGTTCCATTGTACGGATTTCGCTATTTGATAGAATTCCTGAAACAAGAGATGCTGAGTTTCATAAAACGTGCAGATCAGGGGGAGTGATGGACAGGGTGATTGCTGCGCAGGTGTATCTGCGCATCTGCGAGCTGGGAAGTCTTAGCGCCGCGGCGCGGGCGCTGGGGATGTCGCGCCCGATGGTGAGCCGCTATCTGGAACAGATGGAGAGCTGGGCCGGCGCCCGGCTGATCCATCGCTCAACCCGGCGGCTGACGCTGACCCCGGCCGGGGAGAAGGTGTTGCTCAAGACCCGCGGTTTGACGCGGATCGCCGATGAAATCGCCGGCGAGCGTCAGCGGGCCGATCCCAGCGGCACACTGCGCGTCGCCTGCGCGCACTTTACCGCCATGCAGCTAATCTCCCCGCTGCTACCGGACTTTCTCGCCCGCTATCCACTGCTGCGCCTGGAGCTGGATATCAATAACCATCCGGTCAGCCTGATCGGCGAGCGTATCGACGTGGCCATTCGCATTACCGACAACCCGGAAGCGGGGGCCATCGCTCGTCGCCTCGGAGTGTGCCGTTCGCTGCGCCGCGCCGCGCTGGATGCGCCAGCATGGCCCGTTGACGACGCCCGACGATCTGCAACGACATAACTGCCTGCTATACAGCCATTTCGCCAGCCAGCACTGGCAGTTCAGCGATGCGCAGGGGCGGGAAGCGTCGGTGGCGGTGAACGGTAATCTGAGCGCAGGGATATCTTCATTGCTGCTGGAGGCGGCGGTTGCCGGGTGCGGCATTGCGATGCTTCCCGAACTGGAGGCCCGGGGCGCGATTGCCAGCGGCACGCTGGAGGTGGTGCTTCCGGAGTGGACGCCGAAGGCGTTGAGCGTTTACGGCATCTATCTTTCCCGCGACTACCAACCTGACGGATTACCGCTATTTCTTGATGCGCTGCAGAGGCGTCTGGGAGAGGAGACTGGCCACGGCTGAGTCTTGGCGCTTCGCGCCCCGACAGCACCGACGGAAGGCAATTCCGCCGGTAGGCTGACGTTGAGCTTTATTCGTTGCCCCACTGATTAAGGAAATTAGCGATATCGTCAATGCGGTCTTCGTTAATGGCCGCCTCGCGGGCCATTTCTCGCTGCGCCTCTTCGTCAATCTCTTCGTTATTAGTTAACCGCGCAATCAGCAGTTGGAAATAGCGCGCCAGCGCATCGCGTTCTTCATCCTTTACCGGCGCAGCCGCTTCGGTCTCGTATTCGTCCACGATGTCATAAAATTTCAGGGGGATGTCATTACTCATCTGTCGTCCTCAGGGGTGGCGTTGGGGCCAGGGTTAGCGCACAGCGGCGGGCGGACATCATAGCATGCGGCCAGAGTAGCGGAGTGGAGGAAAGAAAAAATTGCCGCAACCGGGAGGCGAGGGGCCAGTATATAGCCGCAAGGGTTGGCCGGGAAAATACCGGCGCGCGCTGGCGCGCGTCGGTATGCCGGGAGGCTTAGACCACACCATCCCCGCCGTCAGAACACCACACCTGTCCGGAGGTATATGAGCAGGCATCGGATGCCAGGGTGACATACAGCGGGGCGATCTCTACCGGTTGCCCCGGGCGCCCCATCGGCGTGTCTTTGCCAAACTGTTTCACCTTCTCGTCCGGCTGGCCGCCGCTGGATTGCAGCACCGTCCAGTAAGGGCCAGGCGCTACGGCGTTCACGCGAATGCCTCGTTTCGCCACCTGTTTAGCCAGCGATTTAGTGAAGATCGCGAGACAGGCTTTGGTCTGCGCATAATCGAGCAGGATCGGGCTGGGCTTATACGCCTGCACCGAGGTGGTATTGATAATCGCGCTTCCGGCCTGGAGGTGAGGCAGTGCGGCGCGGGTGATCCAGAACGGCGCGTAGACGTTGGTTTTAAAGGTAGCGTCGAAATCTTCGGTGGTGAGTTCCTCAAGGGTTTCGCAGTATTGCTGACGTCCGGCGTTATTAACCAGGATGCTCAGACCTCCCAGCTGTTCCACCGCGTCGGCCACCAGCGACTGGCAGAAGGATTCTGAGCGAATATCACCCGGGAGGGCGACCGCGGTGCGCCCTTCGGCTTTGATCAGGGCGATAACTTCATCCGCATCCTTTTGCTCTTCGGGCAGATAGTTTATCGCGACGTCGGCGCCTTCGCGGGCAAAGGCGATCGCCACCGCACGGCCAATACCGGAGTCGCCGCCGGTAATTAACGCTTTCTTACCAGCCAGTCGCCCGGAGCCGGTGTAGCTGGTTTCACCGTGGTCCGGGGATGGCTCCATTTCCGCATCCAGACCCGGCGGGGTTTGTTCTTGCTCCGGGAACTCCGGACGTGGAGCCGTCTCTTCTGGCAACATGGAGGTGGGTAACTTCTTCATTGGCGGTTTTTCATCTTGCATAGTCATCTCCTTCAGACAGAACGGGCCAGCTCTAAGAATAGGTCAGCTTCTCCTGGCGACAGCCACTGAATGACTCGCAACATCGCAGTCAATGGCCAACCGTAGGCGTAACGGTATGCCTTAACCGACTGATCCATGGCGTATTTCGGGGGATAGCGTTGCGTTATTATTGCTGACGTTAAATTAGGATTATTCCATCCTTAATCAAGGACCGAGGGCTATTTTCGTAACGCGCATGATCTTTTTCTCGAGTTAGGATGAAGGTGCTCCCTGAATAAACGATGAAGATGTTCATTGGCTTTGTTGAATAAATCGAACTTTTGCTGAGTTGAAGGATCAGATCACGCATCTTCCCGACAACGCAGACCGTTC
>OKVM01000335.1_pt1 | contig 24644 bp, 24 predicted proteins | sample 1606841 | NCBI WGS metagenome assembly OKVM01 (sample SAMN03281010, study PRJEB24777) | human gut metagenome | isolation source: fecal sample PR157 from 1 month old male Malay infant, caesarean delivered... | reverse complement strand
ATACAAATAAAGAGAAGTTGTTGAATTTACCTGAGAAAGAAACTATTAAAAAAGCCCTCTTAGATAATAAACCAGTAATCGTTTATTGCCAAGGGGCAATAGAGTTAGTCCACTTAAAAGACGGAGACGAATTTAGAATCATAACAGTTACTGAGCATATTTACCGTTCGCTTTTCTTTAAGAGTCATTCTGAATCGCTAGGTATTCTTTAAAATTCTTGTTTTTGTAGATAGGAGAATAGCTTTTATAAGCATAGTAGAAATCAAAAAAACTAATGAATTCCCCATAAATTTCATCTTCGAGTTGCTCTAATTCCTCAAATACATTTACTGATTCTGGGTCATCACTGGTTCTAAACAGCCAACCATAATTGATAAAATCGGCGCTTACTGTATTTGACATTTGGTTGTAGGCAAGAGCAATTAATTCATCCACACTCGTCTTTTTCCAAAAAGGTTTGTGAACTTCTTTGTGGTAGTCAAATTCAGGAAATAGCTTTCTTATTTCTTCAAACATTTCTTTTTCTATTGTCATTTAAAATCCTTTCCAAAAAACAACACAGTTTAATATTCTGTGTTGTTTTCATATTCTATTTCTTCTTTCATTCGTTCATAATCACGGAGATTTTTTTGTTCATCATACGACTTTTCAAAAGCTGCATTCAAGTGATTCAGACTTCGCCCTCTCCCATGAAAGGAAGACGGATAATTAGGATACTTGACAAGGAGTTTAGCTTGCGTTTGATTGGATTTATAATAGGCATTCATATCTTTTAATAAGCCATTGCCTAGACTTGCCTTAAGGTCATTCAATTTGTTTTCTTTAAAATCATCATAACGACTTTCTCCGTAGGTTTCTTTATAAAAGAAGACGGCATTATCCAAAGCGTCATTGAGTTGTTTAAATTCATTGGAGTGGTAGCTCTCAATATAATCGTCAATGAACTGGTCAATCAGAGGACGAACCGAACCAAGGGCATTGTTATTATATTTCCAAAGGGAACGATTTGAGGGGAGCTGTTGGTAAATCGAATCGTAACTTTTTTGGAGCTTGTGGTCATGACTAAGGACATGATAAAGGTCATCACGTTTGCCCACTTGCTGCCTTGAGAGGTCATTGATTTTACCTAACATCTCACTTTGGTCGGCAATGGCACTTGCGACTTGTGACTTTATCCGCTCCAAATTTTTTTGGTGGAGTTTTCCTTTATAATCCCAAATCACTTCGCCTGTTTTTTTAGAGTAAAGGCGGTTGCCATTTTTGTCCAAAGGATAGTATTTTTTTCGAGTGGGAACAGGTTCAACCATTGCAATATGCACGTGAATATTGTCGGTATTATAGTGAATGGCAGCCGTCCAAACCGCACCTTCCATTCCCTCATTATGAATCAACTCTTTCAAGGCACTTCGTGTGCCATTCATGACCGCTTCCTCATCAAGCGTGTGAGTCTTAGGGTCATATCGTCCGTGTTTTTCCAGCCAAGCATTATCAAAAGAGACAACGTGTTGCCACATGAGAGAACGATTGTTTTGAGCTTGTTGGAAGAGTTGAATGGTTTGTTCCACTTGTTCAGGCGTGAGGAAGTCGTGTGAATCACTAAATAAGGCGGAGGTCTTTTCAGGATTACTCATATAGTAATTGTAAGTATCGAAGTTTGTTTCCTTTAAATCGTCCATTGCAACATTGTACCAATCGTAGGCTTCCGTTCGAACCGCTTCAGGACGATTCATATAATCTAAGTAGGACTGAAAGCCATTAGAAGTGGCCGAAACAAACTTGGTAGAATCAATAACGCCTGGGCTACTCATTTAAGTCCTTCTTCCCACTTTTCCATTTCATAACTGGCTCGCTCCGCTCGTTCTTGTCGAATCGAAGTAAGCATGTCTTTCCATTTACTTTCGAGAATGGCGTAAGGCTCTGTTCGATAATCTGCCAAGGTTTTTGCTTTAGGAAACGGTTGGTCAGGACGAAGCACTTCTCGTTCATACAACTCTGTATTTTTGATTTGTGTGAGCATCCATGTTTGCTTTTCGGTGGCTCGAAGTGCCAAACGAAGTTGTAAGAGTTCGGGCTTTAAAAGTCGCGTGAAGTCTTCTAAAATATCTCCTCGTTCTTCAATTATTTTTTGTTGCATTTGAGTTTGTGCAAGGAGCGCTTCAAGTGCTTGTAAAGGCGTTCCTTCAAATGACTCGAAGTAGTTCACAAGTTTAGGGTGGCGCTTTTTTGAAAGTTGAAGATTAATGTATTCTGTCATTGATTAAATCCTTTCTTCTATTTGCGTAATTAAGATATGAAGTAAGTCGTTATTTTTTTTGAGTTGTGAGGCAAGGGCTAATCGTATTTTACTTTCAGAGTCAATTTCTAAAAACTCTCCTGCCGTCATCAACTCCCGTCTAATGAGCCGCCGTAAATATTCTTGCCTACTAATCTTTCTTTGTTTAGCAAGACGGTCTAATTTAGCGACTTCTTCATCGGTTATAAATCGAAGTTTAATCTCCATGCGCTTGCTCCTCTTCTAAAAAAGTTAAGGCTCGTTCCATGACTTGATTATTCTTTTCAAGTGTTGGAATGATTTTAGCGACTTCTTCTTTAAAAAAGGTTCGATGTGCAGCTAAAAAATTTTTTCCATCGAGGTACTCGCTAATAATTTTTGAGAGAAGTTTCTCTCTTGAAAGTTTGTTTTCTTTTGCAATTATGTCAAGATTTATAACTTGTTCATCGGTCAATGTTCTAAGTTTAATTTCCATCATTTCCCTTTCTTGAATGGAATTTTTTGTTTTCTAATCTAATTTTGTGTTTATTATCTAAGAGCATAAGAGAAACTGCCCCCAAAACGTGGGGGAAGTCGCAGTGCGACTTGTTTTAGCTAGGGGTCAGATTTTTTCTCATTTAAAGTGTTTTTAAAGGAATTAAAATCGCTCAACCACAGCTTCGTAAAGTGTTTTTAAAGTGTTTTTAAAGGCTCTTTTTACATCGATATCCTTTAAAATGCTAAGTAAAAGTTCGTCTTTTTTTGCTTTTGGTCAAGATTGGTTAAAAGATGATTATTCGCTTAACAGTTGACGTTGTTCTTCCACCTTTTTTTGATTTTCCTGAACAGTTTTGATTTGGGAATTGATGTTGGTAATGGCATTATTATTAGACTGAATTTGTGAGAAAATCTCTTTTTGTTGGTCGGCAGTTTTCAAATTCATATCCGCTAAGTAAACTTGATTTTCTTTATTTAGGGCTTTGATTTGAGTCTTAAATTGTTCAATTTCTTTGTCGTATGCATTAATTTTTGCTTCGACATCTTGGCGAGCATACTGCTTGTACTGATTGACATAAAAGTCTAAAGGTTGAGCTTGATAGGTGTCGTTTTTCTTTGTGACATTAGCTTGTGTAATGGCAATTCCACCCACGGAAGTGGACTGATTTTGATTGTCTTTTAAAGTGATATTATTAATGATTTGTTTGAAATTAGGAGATACATTTGGAGTAAAAACCACATAATAGTTGGCATTGATTTTCTCTACAGACGCCTCCATTTTTTGTTGGGTGCGTCCGTTAATGGCTTCAATTTTAAGCGTATCTGTTGGGACAACTTCATCACTTTTCAAGTAAAAACCAGTCACCAATAAATTGCTTTTCTCATAATATTGCGCATTTTCAAACACAATTTTGCTGGTTTTATTTTCAATATTTAGCACACGACCAATCGCAGTAGAAACCACAGGTTGTGTCTTTTTTTGAATGAACCCACTGGTTAAAAAACCGACGGTAATGAGGACACATAAGACAATCGGAATGAAGAAACGTAGGTTATATTTATCATGGATTAATGCTTTCATTAGTTCTCCTAATACTCTAAGCCGAGTTCTATTTCTTTTGATTTTTGGTATTTCTCTCGGTCGTGATGTTCAATACGATTTGCATCGACCGTCTCTTCTAACAAGTCATATTGTTTCTGTGTATGAATGTCATAAAAGGGTTGAACGAGAGGCTTTTCTTTTTCTAAAACATCAAGCTGACTTTCGTAAATTTCCAGTTGCGGTTTAAAAAATTGAAGTGAGGAATGTTTGTATTTTAAGTCGTTGGGATGGAGCTGATAATTTAAAACATAGTGCGAAAGGCGCTTCATAAATTCATTTTCTTTGACCTTCAACTTACGATAGTCCTGTGGGGGAATGAGGGTTGGCGTGGCAATTGCGTCATCAAAAAAAGTATCATCTAAGACGAGCGTTTTTTCAAGTGCGATAATATCTTCAGGGGGACTATTTTCTTCGTCTGATAGATTGACATAACTCTCAGGGTCTGAGAGTGTATGCGTTAATTCTGCTACATTGAGCAAGGGCGAAAAGTAGGTTCTTAAACCATCATTCACAATTAAACCTTGAATGCTTTCTCCGAGATGTCCTACAAATAAATCATCTTCAGGAAGGTTTTTTTCATAAAAAGAGCGAGGAATTTTTACAAGTAACATGTTGTCTTTCTCCTTTAAAATAATCTGGTGCTGACAAGGTCAACATAATAAAAAAGACATTAAATCATGTCTCCTTCTTCACTTGGAAGGTTCATTGATTCAATGTCTGCGTTAAAACTTTGGTTAGGATGATAGTTTGGAAAAGCGGACGAGGGTCGCTTTGTTTCTTGAATAGGCAGGGTTTGAGCTTTTGCTTTTGCCAGTAAGTTCCAACTCATCACATGTGTTTTGGTATAGTATTGTTTTTGACCGTTAGGATTGGTAACAACATCCGTTTGAGTGCGACCAGTAATGCTCACTAAGTCCCCTTTCATACAATGCTTTGCGAAGTGAGTGGCTTCTTTTCCTTTGAGGGCAATCGTGATAAAGTCGCTCTCATAAGTTCCCTCACGGCTCTTATAGTTTCTTGTACAAGCAAGAGTCGCATTCGCATACACTTGTTTGTTTTTATCATCCACTCGGTAATCAGGATTCTTGGTTAATCGTCCCTCGACAATATGTAAGTTTATCATTTTATTTAATTCCTTTTTGTATTTTAGTAACGTTCGGAAATTAATCTTTCATTCCTGGAATTTTACCAGGAAGATTCTAGTAAAAACCGAACATTTATTTTGTCGTGATAATCTCAACATCCGATACTTTATTATCTGTGACAGATACCCAAAGCAATTGAGTTTTTGATTGAGTTTCTTTTGTCGTCACAGGCGTTTCATCATAGTTTAGTTCCACATAGAACCGATTAGGTTCTTGCGCACTTGGCGTGACATTGGCCGATTGATATTTTTGACTGACCAATTGTACATCGCCTGAGGAAGTATCCACTTGCTTTGTCGTCAACCATTTGTTTGTCATCGCAACTAAGCTCTCTGTGGTGGATTGAATCTTCATTTGCTCATAAGCGTCTTTGGTCATGAGCTTAGAAAGTGTTTCAGAACGAGCAAGGATTGATTTAACGGTCAAGTCATAAGTCACATCAGTCATCAAGAATTGACTAACCAATGCTTTTGTTTCAGAACTGACTTCAACTTTTGCCTCTTTTGATGAAAAGGTTGAACTTGAACTTTCAGAAGTTGAAACTTTGGGTGGTGTCGATTGATTGGTAATGTATTCTTTTGAGACCCGCTCTATGGGTTGTTTCCTCGCTTGGAGAAAAGCAAACACGCCAATGAGCGCAAGAACGAGTAGTATTGCGACGATAATTAGTAATTTCTTTTTCATCTTTCTTCCTTATTTTGGGGGTCTAATAATTGAGGCTACGCCTTCGGCATGATAAGTATAGGTACTGGTATGTGCGGGCGCTCCGCCCCCTTGTTCATAAAGCACATATTTATTATTGCCGAGCACTTTACCAACGACGCCTGTATGTCCAAAGGCTCCATCAGAATACCAACCATCCACTAAGCCTCCGGGTTGATAATTAATCACATCTCCTGCTTTTAAATCTGTGTATTTTGGCTTTTTAATGATTGACCATTGGTGGCTTGTCCATTGATCTGGACTATCCGCAAACAGCCCTGACGCTCCATTCGGTGCAATCGGTCTAAAATGAGAAATAGACTCGGCATAATAAGCGGTCAAGTCATAACATTGAGCGCCGTATGCTCCGTCGATATCTAAGGCTTGACCTAAGATTTTATCAAGAACCGATAAACCTTGACCGCCTGCACCTGAATTTGAACTGCCAGAGAGGTAGTTGTACCATTGTTCTGCCGTGCTTAAATGTTTTTGTTTCCCATCGTTTCCAGCACTTGGGGAATTCTCCCAGCCAACCGAATACTCAAGGTTTCCATACCACCACTTGGCGGCTTCTGTGGCCGTTTTAAAAGATTGAGTGAGATATTTTTTATAGCTTGGCGCATAACTATCCGCATTTCTTAAATATGCAAATTGCGTATCAATTCGCCACCAATCTTTATTTATTTTTTTGGCATAATTGATTAACCCAATTAAACGTGGGCCATCCCATTGCATCATCCCACCAGCGTATCCTATTCCATCTGCGGGATAATTCCCGCTTGGATAAGTGGAAACAAACCAACTGATGGCTGCCTTTTTGGTATCTGAAATCACAAAGGCGGGTTGGTTGTACATATCCGCCGTGGTAATGGTTCCCCAATTTCTTTTTTGAACACTTGTGGGGTCGCCTCCTGATTCAGCATCCCAGTTAGAAAGCGTTCCTGAAATCTGTTGGAGCGAGGCGTTTTCTTTTTTCATCTCAGAAACAATCCCCATCGCATTAACCAACGCTTGCCCTGAAACAGGCGCATTCCCATCTGGAATGACATCATTAGAGGTATTATTTTTTAAGGATGCCATACCTAAGAAAAGAAAGACGAGAATCGCAAGAACCGTAAAAAATAACCCACTAAATCCTGTGAGAGAGCTAATTACCCATAGCGTACTCTTTTTTTTATTCATAGGCAATCACCGTATAACTTTGTATCGTCAATGTGGTGCTGTAAGTTTGTCCCACATTAATGACCATTGAAAACTTCTGTTGTTTCTTTTGGTAAGTGCCTGTCACATCATAAGTGATAAACACGTTAGAGGCATTATCTTGCGTGGCCTGCTTAAGCGTGTAAGTAATTCCAGTTCCTTTGCCATACTGTTCAAAATATTGAGCGGTATCTGTCGTTACGCCTTGAATAGCTTGGAAATCTTTTATTTTTTCTTGGTCAAAAAGAAAAAAGGTCGATACAAAAGCATTGGTTTTTTTTAAAATCTCAGGTTTGACTTCAATCTTTTGTAGGGTACTTTTTTGCGTGGCAATAAACTTTTTTGGTGGGGCAACTTCTTGGGCTTTTGGTAAAGTCGAGAACCAAAAAACAAAGACCCCAACTAAAATAAGCACGATTAAGCCAATAACAGCACCTATTTTTATTCCTTTTTTCATTAAGCCCCTCCTTGGAAGATAGAGAGTTCATGAGGAGTGGCATAATGATACATTTCAAGTCCTCTCTCTCCAGTTCCTGAGAGAATCAACTCACTTCCGACCTTCTTATCGACCTTGAAATTCTGCAAGGCTTGATAATCACTTTCTTTAAAGTAGCCTGAAAAGTTATTCTTAATAGTTTGGATACTCGTATTGGATTGCCTCATCCATGCTTTGTATTGGCAGAGTCCAATAATGGCTTTCAGATTTTGTACCGCAAGCCCAGCTTTCCCACTCATTTGTGCGGCATTATCAGGAATCATGGTTTCAATGAGCTGGGTGGCTAGTGCAACCCCATAATAGAACTTCCGATTTTCCCGTAAGGCCTCTAAAAACATTTCTGTCGCCTGTAATTTATAAGGATTTAATACATTGTGGCACTCATCGACCACAATGAGGGAACGAACAATTTCATCAAAGGATTTTTGACCTGTTTCATAGCGGTTCTTTTCTTTTCGCCCTCGATTTTGAGCCATTGAAAATAAGAGCGAGAGCGTCACATCAAAGAGAATGTCCGCGTCCCCTGTTGCTTCAGTCGTGATATTTGAAATATCAAAAGTGATGAATTGACTCGTTAAAAGATTATCCATTGTTGTATGCCCCACAAAGGTTGAACGTTTGCGAGTGACAACATTTTTAGCCATTTTTGTTAAGCGTTGCGTGGTCTTAGGGTCAACATCTTTCACCTTTCCGCTCATCAGAAAAGCATAAAAATCATCAAAGGTCGGATAATCTTGATTGGCTAAGCCAGTAATATCAAATTTTTTCCATTGATAGCCTTTGATTCTAATAAAATAGTCTTGATAGAAGTCATCAAGAATAGAGTTGACATCTAAGACATCATCTTTCGTCAAGTCAATCCAGTTTTTAAAACGGTTAATGGTTTTTGAAATATGAAGATTGTAACTTCCCCAAATATCTTTCGTGACATCGTCACTCTCATCGCCCCCTAAGGACTGTAAAGGCAGGACTTGTAACATATTAACCAAGCCTTTTGTTCCATCGAGCGGAAGGTAATCGCCCCCCAAGACCCGTGACAGTTCTTTAAATTCTCTGGCTTTATCAAACACATAAACAAAGCGACCAACAATAAAATTGGATAAGACCAACTTTTTAAGAAAGGTTGACTTTCCACTTCCTTTCATGCCCGAAATAAAAATATCATAAGAGAGGCGTTCTTCAGTTTTTGTAAAAGTATCTAAATAAACTGAGCATTGTGTTTTGGTTCGTCCAAAATACTGTCCTGTGGGGTCGCTTAAGTAGGTTTGATTATGTGCGAACCCAAGTGCTAAAGCGAGCGCCGAACGCTCCACGCCTTCTCTTGATGTCCTTAACTCTTTTTGGAAATCCGAAGAGACAAAGCGACTCGACCAATCATAAAAGGCCATGTTTTGATAAACTTGGACTTTTGTCCCTTTCCCATTCATATTCCGTGCAATGGTGTCTATCTTGTCGTTCAAGTGCTTTAAATCAGGAGCGGAAACAAGCAGGCGAATAGTCACTTCTTTAATGACTTCCCCTTCATTGGCAATATCATAATTTTTTTGTCTTAAAATTTGATATTGTTGTTGGAAATAGTCTTTATTGGTTGTTTTACCTCCTTTTTTATATTTTTTTTCGTAGACTTCGATGGAATCTGAAATAATTTTAGGATAATCAATTTCATCTTTCGTTCGATAATCGACCGTTGCCGCATCCGCATACTTGTGATGTGTAAAGGTTTGAAGCCAGCCATTTTTAACGGTTGTTGAAAGGGTGGTGACCACAACGATCGCCTCCTCATGCCCATTAACGGGAATATGCGTGGCGTAATCAAAACAAATATCTTCAGGCGCTGTTTTTTCAGCGAGTGTTTGATGTCCAGTTTTTTTCTGTGATTCTCCTCGATTCAACAATTCAAACAGGAGTTCAACTTCGTCTTGTTCTAACTTCTGTAAGCCAAGGAGTGACCCTCCAGCTTCTCTTACTTGGCGCAGTCGGTGGTCAAGTTCTTCTTCTGTTTTTCCATAAATGGCAATGAAGGAGCGTTTACTTCTAAATTCTTCTTCAACGACTTTGAGTTTGCGAATTTCCTCTTTAAGATAATTATCCTTGATTTGACTCAGGCGTTGCATTCCCTTTTCTCCTGAGAATTTAGAGAGCAAATAATTTTGATTTTTGGAGTTGTTTTCAGGGAAATTCATATACAACTCTTTAAAAGCGTAAGTATAATTTTTCTGAAATGCCCAATATTTAGCTTTAATTGCTTTATATTCTTCGACGGACTGTCCTGCTAAGTCATAACCTTTAACCGAGAGAAGATAAGAAAATTCTTCTTTACCATCAATGGTAGTGTGAAGTCGTCCTTCAGAATCAATCGGACGGTCAAGCGGATAAGTCAACAAATCACTTTTTTTAATTTTGAAGTATTTATCAAAATCTTGTTTGATTTTAGAGAGGGAATCTTTCTTTTGAGGGACTGGTTTAGTCTCCACTTTTGCTTTTTTGGGTTGCGTTTTAGTTTTTTTTCCTTTTTTCTTACGAGCCATTCTTGAAAAAGAAAAGACACTCTTTTTTTCAGGTGCTTCTCTTGCAGGCTCTTCCATAAAATTATAAGTTTTCATTTTTGAGTTCTCCTACAATGGCATTGGTTTTTTCACGAAGTTGGGTCGCCACTTGATTTACTTCAAGTTCTACATCTTCTGAACGGGTGGCAATCAGCGTTTGAATCGCTAAAAGCGTTTCTTTGGCTTTTTGACGAGCTTTTTTAAGGGCTTCTGGTCGCTCTTTTTCAAGACGCTCCATCTCATCAAACAAGGTGTTAATTTCCTTTTTTGTGGCTAGGTGGCGCTCTTTTTCTTCTTGAAGGGCTTGCGTGCGCTCTTCTTGAATAAAAGTGAAAAAGTCAAAAGGTTCATCACTTAAAGGAGTAACCTCAGGCGATGATTGGGGGCTTTGGTGAGATGTGGCAATTTCCACATGTTCTGTTTCTTGAGTTTCTGTCGCTGTTTCGTTTTGGTTAATGAAATCGTATTTCATGTGATTCTCCTTTGAGTTTGAAATGTTATTGCTTTATTTTTGTATTTTTTGTTAGGTCAAATCGTCCTCTTTGACAAAAAAGATAAGTATAAATGACTTGATAGTTGCGCATGTTTTTACTTGAGCGACTGCGCATCGTGAGCCAAAAGACTAGCCCTACAATAAAAACCAGCCACAGGTATCTCACAAGGTCAATAGGAATGACGAAAAATGAAGTTAAGAGGGCAAAAACAGCGGAAAAGACAAGAACGGCTAATTGTGACTCGTCCCAAAGGTCATTTTCCAATCCGTTTTTGACTTTATAACGGGTGGGTTCTTGAATTTGGTCAGGCATCATTTTCTCCTTTTTTATTGATACGATTTGTAACAGAATTTATTGTTCCTTGACTCAAGGCTTTACTTGACTGATAAGCACTGTTATAGCGTTGAATTAAGTTCGGTCGAGGGGAGTTAATTTTGTTATTTACATAGCCCTGCGCCATATTCTTAGCGGTTGTTCCAAAAGTCATTGGACGAGCAGGGGAGCTTGGAGGAGTATCCTGTATCTTACTCTGTCCCATATTTTGGCTTGTCGTGTCGTTTTTAGGGTTTGGCTCTCCATTGCCTTGGCTCATTCTTTCATTGGTCTTATCGTCCATTTGAGCTGCATGTGAAGCACTACCATCAAATCCTGTACTATGTTCGTTTGAAGTGTCATTAAAGGCTTGATAAGCCCCTTGTTCAGATTCTGTTTGACTTCCAGCGTTTTCCATTTCAGAAGCCATGCTTGAAAGATTAGGGTCAGAATCATCGAATGAACCATTTGAACCGTTCATTTCAGAACCCTCTGCTGGAGTGTCGTTGTTAACTTCTTCCGACTGATTCCTATTTAATTGCTCGTCACTATTCATGTTCGCAGATTGGTTATCTTTAAACTGTTCGTCATTGTTAAGGTCTGTCCTTTGATTTTGTGTATCTTCTTCGTTCATTTCAGAATCGGCCTCATCAGAATTCATTCCTTTACCGTTTCCATCTAGGTTATCAGTATTCTCTCCTTGACTAAAAGCCCCACTTGCCATTCCAGCGATTCCGCCAGCGCCATAAGCGCCTCCTGCAAGAATTCCGCCTCCGACTGCTTTTCCGCCTGAAATCGTGTTCTTGGCGAGCATTGAGCCTTGTGAGAGGGTCATTAAGTCTTTCAGCCCTGTGTCAAGTCCAGCGGAAACACCAAAGAGAGATTGGAAGACATTCGGCCCTTCAATAACCGCAAAAGCAAGGGCAATTCCAGCAACAAACTGAACAAAGACACCGCCTTTTAACGTGGAGGTGACCGCATATCCATCTGAGAATAGCACTTGTAAAAACAGCACCATAATCATGGCACTAAAGCCTGATGAGATTTTAGTGATGAGTTCCCAGTTTCTCTTCCCTTTGGTATCAGTCATTGCGGTGGCTTGTAAAATCCCTGCATTCGTGACAATCTCAAACTCAATCTTAATCAGTTTATAAAGCAAGAAGGCTGACACGATTAACACGAGCAACTCGTAGAAAATAATGGTAAAGAAATTAACATGGTAACGGTAGTAACTGGCATCGCCCGTCAAAAGCGATTGCCACCAACTTTTCCCAACTCCGTCATTCAAAGAAACGACGGCTACTTTCCCTTTCTCATTGACGACAAGCATATTCTTAGTAATATCTGCCCCTGTTTTACTGAGTTTAGAGGGGTCGGCAACCCCATTAATATCCATTCGTTGTAATTCTTGTTTTGAGGGACTGCCTAAAAAGTTTTGTTTTTTAGTCGTTTCATCAATGGTTTCGGTTGTGGGCAGCACCCAGTCATAATTCTTATCTATGGCATAGAGGTCTCGAACATTTTTATTAATGACCGCATAACCAGTATTACTTTGTGTCGCCACTAATTTCCCTGTTTGACTGGTCAGCGTTGAAAATTGACCAAAACAAAAAGGAAGTAGGACGACAATTGAAGTGGACAAAAGTAACGACTTCAAAAGTGTTACCACTTCCTGATTTTTAGAAAAGACAATTCCTAAGGTCATGAGGACAAAAACAAGTGTTCCGACTGCCACAAAGATGGGCATATAATCATCAATGGTTTTTTGAAGCGGACCAGGGTTTTCTTCTGTGCCATAAATATTTAATAAGTCAAAAGTATTCTTTGACGCTCCAGTAATCCCATTGACAATATCTCCGCCTTGAATAATGACCCACCAGCCAAACCCTCTAAAAATACTTTTAAGAGGGTCATTGACTTCTAAATCGCTCCCCCACTTCTCCAAGTTTTTCTTGGTATCTCCTGTCGACTTTTCAGCGGCTGTTCCATTAGAAATGACATTATCATCTTCTCCCTCTTTAGCTGTGTCATCTTTAAACGCAGGTAAAGTGGAGTCCGTTGGTAAATCATAGTCAAAGGCTTTGACTGGACTGGAAGTTGAAAATGAGACAAATAAAACGACCGCAAGCATTGCCAACAGCACTTTAATTTTATTTTTCACGCTTCCTCCTTTATTTTTTTGATTGAGCCAAAAGCATTAAAAACTCTTTAAACTCTTGCTCTGATATTTTAACTTTGTTTTGTTCGATTAAGTGGTCAAGTTGAAAAACAAAAGTCACTTCTTCTTTAAAAAAGAGCTGAATGACCTCTCCAAAGTAATGCGCAATCAGGCGCTCCACTTTTTCTCGATGAAAAAGTTCTTCAACTCGAGGGGAGATTCTGCGCTCATCTTGTGGTTCAACGGGTTGATTAAAGTGAGCAGAACTGCTCGACTGATTCTCAACTTCTTCTTCGGTTGGCACGTTAGAATTTTGAGGGGCACCCTCTGCTTTTTTCTTTATTGACTTCGAATCTTTTTCGGATTGTGAAACTTCACTCTTACTCATTGTCGGTATTTTGATGTGCAATTGAATTGCGTCTTCAGTAATTAAAGGCTCATCTGAATCTTTCCCAATTTTAAAGTCAAATTCATTGAGACCTTTTCCATGGTCGTCAAAATCGCCCCCTGCCTCCGCAAATAAATACTCCCAAGCCCCAAGCATGTTCGTATAATCTTCAAATTCGTCAAACTCTTTTTCCCCTTCGCCTTTTTTTATTTGTTTTTTATAGGCTTTAATCGGGTGGGGACGAATATCTCGTCCTTCCAAGTCTTTTCGTTTCTTGGTTCGGTCAAGAATAATTTCACTCTCCAACAACTTCCTTAATTCGTAAGTGTTAATGAGTTCTCGTCCATCCTCAAGTTCTGTGAAACTCTTATTTAAGTCCATTGGAGAACCGGAGCGTTGTTCCACAATCACCGTTGTATCCCCCAAGTTTTCCGCAAAGTCTTTGGCGTCTTCCTTATCATCCGACTGGATAAAAATACTATTGCCAGCCGCTTGTAAAATGACTTTCCCTAGCGTATCGCCATAATTTTCATAGACTTGTTGGTAAGACTGAGAATAGAGTCTAAAAATGCCTCCTGCTTCAAGACCAACATTCAAATGCTTATTGAGATTTAAGATTGGAGGGATATTTGGAAACTCCTCAAAAATGGACTGAAGCCTGAAGTCATATTTTTTCCCTTTTTCCGTCGCCGTTTTCGCAATGGTTTGGTAGAGCTGATTATAAAAAAGACTGAGCATAATGGCATTGGCTTCATCTGCATAAGGAAAGACCACAAATAAAAGCGTGGGCTTGCCATTCGTTGGATAAACCAACTCACTAAAATCAATGTCATTGCCACTCGTTAAATGAATCATGGATGAAGTAGTCAAAAAAGACAGTTTCCCATCAAAAATCATCATGAATGACTTTCTTTGTTGCTCTGTTCCTCGTTTGGCTTGACGGTAGAATTTTCGAGCCACGTGCGTTCTTGGCAATTGTTCCACATAACGGTCAAGAAGATATTCGCCTTTTTTGTTTAAGTCCTTTGTTTGTGTCGTTAAGTCGATGAAATCTGAAACTGAGGAGATGTTTACCCATCCAGGTTTATTCTCTTTCATTGCAATTTCACAGACCAAAACGACCGCTGTTTCAAAGACTGATTTTGCCCCCATATTCCAAATCGGGTCTTTGGCTTCAGGTTCATCAAATAAGACAGCGCTTATGGTTTTGATAGCCTCTTGCGCACGGTCGTTATCTGATTGCCAATACTTTGCGACTTCATGAAGAGGATTATAACGCAAGGAGTTTTTAGGATTGACCAAATTAAAGGTCATCATATTAAACTTCCGACGAGCCATCGGATGTTCCCATGTCCGTCTTGTGATGTCGCCCTTAATATCATTAATGACCATGGAATCAGGTTGTTTCGAGCGAATATTAAGGTCAATCGTGGGATAAGTAATATACTGTGTCTTCCCTGTTTGCGTCCCCCCCATCGTTTTAGAATTGGTATTGGCAGGGTCAAAATAAATTTCTTGACGATTCGGGTCAACCGCAATTGGTAACCCCGGTGGAGAATCAAATTCAACGGCTTTAGAAATTGAAGCCTTCGGATATTGTCTTCTAATTTCTTCGAGGGTTGTCCATTTTGATGTCCCCTTTGTTCCCTTATTCAAATCTCTGTAGGAACGGCGGGCTTTATAACTTAAAACTGCAAGGAGAACGCCAACAAGAATTAGCACGAGTAAGTAAAGCAACCAGTAGGTGCGTTTCGTCCAATAAGGAAAGAAAAGTGACACCCAATGAGTTTTCACTTGATAACCAAAAACCTTGATGTTTTGACTATAACTTAAGGGAGTCGCTCCTTTCATCGCATCAATAAAGAAACTTATGAGATGATAGAAGACATTAAAGGCGACCGAGGTCATAATAAAAACAAAAGTGGCTAAACCAACCAAGAGCTTTGGTTCAGCTAACCACTTTTTCCATTGTTTATAGCGTTGATTCATCTTGTACGACCGCCATTTCTTCAAGCAATTGCTCGGCAGAATGAACGCCATCGGCAGTTGCCAGTCGTTTCAAGTTAGAATTTCCAAAAAGGTCATCATAAACTTGAAGTTGTTTCGCTACCTTTTCACGTTGTTTGAGTTGTTCTTGTCCCACATAAAGAAAAACTTCTTTGGTAATGGTTTTCTCCAGCACTTTTCTTTGCGCCGATTTTATCACTTTGGCTAAGTACCAATCTAAGATAAAACCTGAAACAATGACAGTCAAACCAATGACCCAAACATTTTGATAGTGGAGGGTCACAAACAATGTGAGTAAAGCGCTAAGATAAATTAAAGGTAAGAGCGTAACGATCAGTGCGATTTGCCAACTTGCAATAACCCCAATTGTTTTTTGTCCTGCCTGCGCAGTCACATGATGGACTTCCTTTTCAATTTTCTCAGCTTCAACATCAGACTTAGGCGGACTCCAAGTGTTCGTACCCTCAGGAATAACCGTTTCTTTTGGTTCTGAGATAGTTTCTTTAGGGGCTTCTTGTTTCTTTGAAGCCTCAAAAAGCTCCGACAAAAAAGCGGTAATCTCATGGGCTGGAACACCGTTTTTTTCTAAGGACTCCGTAATGTAGGCTTTCAAACTGCTCGGCCCATAAGGCGAGAGCAATATTTTATCTGTCCAGACAGTCTCCTGCTCATCAAAAAGGGCAAAGACGACTTCTGTTTCCTGCTTCAACTTTTGTTGGAACTCACTAATTTGAACTGCTGATTTCTCAACAGGTGAGGTTGTCGTTTCTTGGTCAGAAGTTATTTTTAAATTAAACATGGCTTCTCCTTTTTATAGCAGTGATTTGAGAGTGGCAAGAGGAGTGATGGCCATTTCTTTCGCCAAGGCTCCCAAGGCGTTCAATTTATATTTGTCGCCATATCCCAAGACTGTGAGCATCCATTTGATAAGTTGCGGAATGGCTGCAACTAATGCTGCAATTACAAACGCCATTTTTGCTCGACCATACCATGTCTCCTTGGTACGCTCGCTAGCAAAGAGCGAAAGAATAACACCAAAAATAGCAGATAAGACTGCGACAGCAACCCCTATCACTTGGGCAATAACAATAAGATTTCCAATCAATGTAATAATAGAGTCTTGATTAATAGCAGCCTCGGCTAATACAATAGAATCAGTAATTTTCATTTATGTGTGTCTCCTCTTTTGAAACCTGAGGAACCGTTGAAGGTTCAGGTTTAATTGTTTGTTGTTTTTCAAGTTGCGCTAAGCTAAAGTTATTTTTTTCTAAGGCTTCAACTAAGCGTTTTTGTCCTTCTTGCGCATAACTTTTAAAGTGGTCTGTCTGAAGGTCAAGGGCTTCCTTTTCAATTTCAGAAAAGTTATCGCCTAAAAGACTTGCGATTTTTTTTGCGTTTTTTTTATGCTCGGTACGCTCCGATTGTGTGTAAACCATTTTTTCTCCTTTTGTATCTTGATTGTCATTAGTAACAAATGTTTCGCTATATTTTTCTTTGGCTTTTCCTTTAGTCAAAAAATGTATTAAATAAAGATGACCAGTAAAAAACATGACGCCAGCAAAGACAATGTAGTATCTTAGTATCAAATTTTCAAACAGTAGTGAACTGAAAACAATAAAGAATAAACTAAAACAGATAATCCAAATTGAAAGACTTTTTGTGAACTTTTCATTCCTTCGCTCAATTTCAAGCGATAATGATTGAAAAGATTTAATCTTTATTGATTTCTTTTTTAATTCAAAATATCCTAATGCACTAAATAGGGTTAGAAAAAACATCAGCACTAAAGCTAATAAACAATAATTAAGAGATTGGATATTAGGAAGCGACTCAATACCTTTTGGTGTTATTCTTCCACTCACTAATTTTCTTTGTAGTTTTTCTAGCGCAACTAAGTAAACCAAAGAACTAGCACTAAAAAAAATCACTAAAAATTGGATAAAATCATTTTTCATTAATCTTTTATCTTGCACGATGTTTTACTCTCCTTCTTGAACAATAATGTTCACTTTATAGCCTTTTGCCTCATACTCTGCTTTCAATCGCTCGGCCTCTTTTTGATTTTCAGCCTCCTGTTTGAGTTGCGCCTCTCTTAGTGCTTGTGATTCATTGCTTTGAACTGGCGGACAGGTTGAAGAAGATGGAGAAGGGACAGTTTGGACAGGTGTCGAAACTGTGCTTTGCGGAGTTGGTGGAGCTTCTACTTTTGAAGCGACTTGTTGGGATGTTGTTGCTTTTGTCTCTTGGCTCTCTCTTGATTGAGCTGACGGAGTCGATGAAGCAGCTTCAACTTTTGACGAACTGGATAAGCCTGTGGATTGATGAATGACGACAGGCTTTGAGGGGAGCTGGGCTGTTTTATCTCTCCCAATTCCTGAACAAAAAACGGACACGATAGCTAGAAAAAGCACGGAAACAAAAATTAGAGAGGATAAGGCAAAAAGGACGTTCTCACTTGGAGAACGAATGAGCTGGCGGAGTCGATTGATGTGATTTTCCATAAAAAAACCTTTCTTAATCAAAAAAGAGCTAAGTTAGATTAGCTATTTTATAATTTAATCGCTTGTTTAAAAGCGTTAAACCCTTTTTTCAAGGTGTGGCGCTTGCGTTCATTAAGCACAACGCCCCCAACAAGAGCAAGGGTAATCAACCATGCACCGAGGGCAGTCATCATTGATTTGGCGTCGCCTGCTTTTGGAAGATAAATGTTTGCGACTTTTTGGATGGGTGTTTCTACTTTGCCGTACCATTTATCATCGTCAGAGACATGTTTCTTAGAGTAAACTCCAATCCCATCAATCGTGACTTTGTCGCCATGAAGTTCGCCATTAGGAAGCGCATCAAGTGTTCCTGAGCCAATGATTGATTCTTTAGGTTGTAAAACAAGAAGTTTTCCGTCAAGTTCAAACTCTCCGTCTTTATTGACGGTCAGTTTTTTCTTGTTAAAAGTAAAACTCATCCCTTTGATGTTGACTGAGCCATTGGTCGTTTTATCGACCACTTTAATATGTGTTAAAGGTTCTGTCCCATTATTTGTTCCACGGAAGAAGATTTCTGTCTTGTCTCCTGCTTTTACTTCAAAATAAGTGTCTTCTGTATCATGGTCATTCACGCCGATATTGTTATCTTTGTCGGTATGATTTCCATTTCCTGCATCTGGCACTTTTGCATTGGCTTTTTCAATATCAATGGAAGGCGTCACTTTTTCAACCGTCAACGTTTGGTCTTGGTCTTTCAAGTCATCATGTTTGGCTTTAGGTTCATCAGTTTCAGGATTTGCCTCACCGTCAAAATCTTTTTCAGTAAAGACATAAGTCACTTTAGAACCTTCTGGAAGGTCAAAATCTTTGGTTGTATCTTGAGTGGTGTCAAAACGATGTTGTTGGGTTTTGACTGTTTCATCATCCGCCACGTGTTTTAAAGTTTGAACGATTTTGTCTTCTGTCACTTTTCCAAACTTGTCAGTAACGACACGGTGGAGATAAGAAAGAATTTGGTCGCCTTTGACCACATTAGTAAAGTCGGCAATATCAAACATTTCAGTCTTTTCAGAGACTTCATTGATTTGAATAATCTTGTCACCATCTTTAGAGTGTGCTTGAGTCTTAATCGTTGGAACAACTGGAGTTACTGGTTTATCCACTAAAGTTCCGAGATTGACTTTAAACATGGTGTTGTTATCTGTAATCTTACTCATTGGAACATTCAGCGTGGTAATCACTTGTTTAGTGACCGTATCTTTGAATTCAACGGTATATCCTGTAATTTTACCGTCTTTGTCTTTGCTTGTCGTGGTCGTGACCGCAATCGGATTGATAAGTTGGAGTTTATCATTGTCTTGTGGGAGTTCTTCGAGGAGATAATTCCCAAACACAATGTTTGAGAAGTTCACTTGACCGTTGTTTGTAAAGCCGCTAGCATCTTCACTTTGAGTAGAAGTCACTTCTACTGGGTCGACTTTTGTTTCCCCTTGTGGAGTTAATCGGAACGTCCGTCCATTTAAACCAGTCAATGAACCATTGACATCTTGGGCTTTAATGTAACCAAAGTTGAAACGAAGAACACGGTCGGTCGCAGTCACATTATCAATGTAATTGCTTGTTTTGTCATTAAATTTATCTGAGGCATCAAAATGCACTTTATAACGTTTGGTTGATAATTCGTAGCCTTCTGGCGCTTGAAGCTCACCCCATTCATAGTCGGCATTGTTGATAAGGTTTTTAACCCCTACCCCTTTTGCAACATCGGTCAATTTGAGTTGGACTTCTTTATCATCCACTTTCTCGCCGTTTGTAAGGGTCACAGGATAGCCGTTTTGTCCATCTGAGTATTTAACCAACGTATCTGTTCCAGCTTTATACAAGCCCCAAACAGAGCCTGTGAGCCATGCATTCCCTTGAGTGTCTGTGTTCTTATTGTCTGCGTCTTGTTTTAAGAGGGTGGTTTCTCCGAGACCAACAATATTAACGTTTAATGTTGCTTTTGCTTGAGAAGGGTCTTGAGTTGCAAGCACTGACTGACTCGAGTTACCAGTAGAATCACCACCAGTTGAAAAGATAAACCAAGGAATATAGTTATCAGGAATACCATTGTCTAAGTTTTTTAATTGTACAGCATTATTAGTTGAACCAAGCTTACTTGTAATCCCTGCTTTGAGATTTAAATCATTTCCATCTACTTTAGCAGTCAAACCATCTGTAAATACTTTTAAATAAGGAAATCTTGATAGCACTTCGTTACTATCTTTTACTGTTTTTGTGACCCCTTGAACGACTTCAACGGTTGTCCCAGAAAAACTTGGTAACTGACGCATTTTTTGAGCTTCTTTTATCATTGCATTAGCGCCATCTTTGACTTTTTTCATGTCTTGAAGTTCAGAGCCTTCAACCGCCTTTAACTCAACTGGTTTATGTTTTGCGACTCCATATTGGTCCATAAGGTAGTAAATGCCAAGACGCCCTTGCGCATACCCTTCCATATTTCCTTTTTGTCGAGCTTGAAAGGCGACATTATTTACAATGGCTTTTTGTTCACTACTCAATTTCACAAACAGTTGATTCGTCGCATCAGCTTGTGCAGTTACAGATTCTGAAGCCAAGGGGATTCCTAGCCCCACACAAAAGACAGGCGTATTATCATCTAAATAAAGATAAGTTAGCGACTCTGTGCTTCCATCTTCTAAAATCAAGTGGAGCAAGGAGGCGTTATCTTTATAATTGACATGCGTATCCTTTGGAGGGTCAGGATAAGTGGATTGAGGAGAAGACGCAACCGCTTCGGTTCGATTGTGAACAGAAACAAAGCCAAGTCCTACGACGGTAAGCAGAGTTGCCCCAAATAAGAACAACCGCTTTTGTTTTTTTAAACCAAATAAACTTTTGGTCTTTTTTGTTTTACCCATGTAAAACTCCTTTCTTTCTTTTTTTGTTTAAGCTTAAACAAAAAAAACTGACCATGAGCCAGTATTTTTTATCCAGTTTAAAGTCTTAGAGGACTGATAGAAGTAGAGGGAGTTGAACCCTCTTCAAATCTTTCATTCAACCGTCATTAAATTTGAAGTCCCATGACTACTCCTTGAAAAATAAAAAAAGCTCAAAGAAATTATCCTTGAACTTTTTATCTTTGTTATCCTAACCTTGGACTGGGCGAACTCCCCAACTAATATCATTAGCATCCCAATTGGTTGTTCCTTCTTGTCTATACATTGACAAAGCATACTGTTGAGCTTCACCTGCTGTAGCAAAGGTCTGACTATATTTTACTACGCCATCTACGGATACCCAACCCATGTATTTAATGGTCGGTTGCGGAGTAGGTGTTGGAGTCGAGTTATTATTGTTATTATTTGTGCTTCCGCCTGAATTAGCATTACTGTTTCCTCCACCTTGGCTATTCCCTCCAATGTTCGGATTGCTTTGTGTATTTCCACCTGTATTTGTATTCCCTTGGTAGTTTTGGTTGCCTTGACTATTTTGAGCATAACCATTAGAAGACCCACCATTTGAGCTGGCTTGATTACTTGTACCGTCTGAAATATTATTGTTAGCTGTTGTATTATTTTGTTGTGAATTATTTGACGAGGTCGATTGATTGGCATTAGCACTTGCTTGTTGGCTGGCTTTCGCTTGTTCTGCTTTAGCTGATTCTATCGCTTGTTTATTGCTTGCATCAAAAAGCTTTTGCAATTCTACTTTTATTTTTTCGTCATTCTCATTTTTTATGGCATTGACAGCATTAATTGCGTTGATTGCAGCCTGAGCTGCTTTTTGTTTGCTTGAGTCCGTCGCATGAGCTTGATAATCTTTTACTGCATCCTGTGCTTTTTTGATGATTTCAAGACGCTTCTCAATCGCTTGGAGTTGATTGGTATCTTTTGCTTTAACCGTTTCATCGGTCAGCTTTGAAATTGCTTCTTTTGCTGCTTTAATCGTCGCATCACTTGGATTCTTTGAAGCTGTTTCAAGTAATTGAGCCACTTCTTTTTCCTGTGCGATTTCTTTTTCTTCAGCTAGTTGCTTTGCTTTTGCTTTTTTGTCTGCTTCGACCTTTGCCTTTTGAGCCACTTGTTGGGCATGAACGTTGTTGTTATGTGTCACCACTCCTGCAGTCACACCGCCAACCACTAACACTCCTAGAATAACTGAACTGGTCACAATTTGCTTTTTCGTAAATTTTTTATTGATTTGTTCCGCAAAATTTTTCATAAAGTTTTTATCCATTGTCTTATTGATTCCCTTCTTTTCTCCAAGCCATGAACTCTTTCATTAGTCCACCAGCCATTGACTCGTTCATCTCAGGAACAAATAAAGTTCGACCTGTTCTCAATCCCATGAATTGTTTTTCAACCATTTCTGAATAAGCCCCTTGTTCAAAAAGAGTAGGATTGACCGCTTCCATTGGCTGACCATAGGCTTTTCTTTCACAAATTAACTGTCCGTCCATTGTCAATGAAGCAATGGTTTGAAAATCTGATTCAAAAAACTCGGTCACTTGAATGGCCATTTTTTCATTCCCTCTCAGTTTTGCAAAGGTGCTATGAGCTTCCACATAAGCTGGCAGTTTTGATAATTCTGTATCAGAATAGCCTTGTTCTGTATTTGGAGAATAAATTCTAAATTCAAATTCACTCTCTTTATGTTCTGCCATGACTCTTAATACATCAATTGCTTTAATCATTAACTTCTCCCATTCCTTTGTATTATTAGGTTTTTTACCAGCCCATTTTTTTAGTTTTAATTACAAAATCTTTTAATTGATAATAAAGTTTAGCTAGTCCAACAAGTAAAGCAGCCATTAAAAACATAAAGACAGCCATTACCCTGACCATAACATTGAGAAAAACAGAGAGAAAAGCTCCGATTCCTAAGATAAAAAGACCGATTACAGCTAAGAACAACATATTTTCTCCTTTTCTTTCACTTACATTTCCTTTAAATTACATTTAGTATAACATTTTTCAATATTTTTTTATTACACTTTTTGGTCGTCGTTATGACGTTAATAAAATTTACGCAGGGTTTCTAGTTAACCCCTAACTCTGAGGCTCCTTTACGCATTCAGCGACCTCAACTGTGGCAATGTTCACCCTGACCCGCAGGCAGTAGGTTTTCTCCCAATGTTCTCTCACATCTAGGCGTCCTGACTTTTCTCATTGGCAAGTCTTTCTGTTAGTGGACTGATTACGTATACGTGTCCTCAAGGGACACGGTGTGATTTCATCCAAAAGGAAAGAAGAAAGCCTAATCAACTCACACTCCCCTTTTGCCCCCTTTAGTAGCCACGCTGATGAGGGGGGCGGTCATTAACCAAGCTCAATTAATACCATCTTAACCGAGTTAATGCCGACTATTTAAATTTTCAAAGAACAACTTCCATTTGCTTTGGTTTCTTGTGCTTAACCTACTTCATCTTTCTCATGAATCAAAAAAGCTGAAGCAACATTCTTAAAGTTCTAATGTTCCACAAAGCGGGAATATTGGAAATAAAGGATTCGAACCTTAGTAGAATTTCTCTAGCGCTCCCAGTGAGCTTATTTCCTTTTAAATTTAAAACGCATTAGTTTCCCTCGTGCCAGTAAGAGTATTTAGCTTTGACTTGTTTTACGCCTTTTCCTGTCGCATAGAGTGGCGAATTAGGCGTGATTCTTTCTGCAATAATGGTTTTACCTAATCGAATTTGTGTAATTTCTTTGAAAACGCGGCGATTGGTCAAGCTCACATGACAAAATTCTTTTCCTCGTTTGATAATGACTAAAGGGTAAGCAATTCGTCCTTGTTCTCCACTTTGGAAAACGACCGTTTTACCATTGAGTCGTCTTAATTGTCTAGGCTGTATCATTGCCCCTTTTGAAAAAATATCCATTCCTTACTCCTTTAGCTTCTTCTCTTCAAATTTATTTCATGATAATTGGTAAGCCGTATTTGATAATGACTGAAAATAAAGCAATTCCAAAAGAAATTATTATAACTCTTTTAATCTCTTTTCTAAATTCCATCCCTTACCCTCGTTAAGCATTTTAGACACTTGTCACAAATACTTACTTTTCCTCTTGTGACATTTCGCCTATTTATCACTACTGATTTTTGACAAAATTGACAGCTAACATGATAGTCAGGCAAATGGTGCATCTTCCCGCATTCCTCACAAACACTATTAATATCCATTTTGTTCTCCTTACCTTTTTTTGTCGTCAATCAATGAAAAAACTCTATTCCAAATATGAGAGAATAGAGTTATATACGTTCGACAAAAATAACTTTGTCAAAATACATCCCATATCTCCCAGTCTGATATTAATGTCATTTCTTTTTCAAAAATAACATTAGGATAAAATTTAGTTTTTTATAGCACCGACAGGAATTGAACCTGCAATAGACGACCACTGGGATGTCGTAGCCTATTATTAACCAACATAATCGGTACTGCCTTTAGCAATTGCTAATGTGCTAGAAACAAGTCTAGCAATACCCAACTTGAGGACTCGAACCTCTTTTTTTTAAATTCGAATTATTTAATCCGTGTTCCCATTTGAACAAGACAGGCAATATAAATCACATTTTGATATACAATAGTGATGTCGTTATCGTTAGAAAATGTTATAATGAAGATTGCATTGTAAGTAAAATAGCACGTTATTTAAGTTTTGCATGATTTAGTAACAAACTATTTTTTCACCCAGTGACTCTTGATTTCTTGTGTAAACAAGAGGCAAGAGTTTTTTTGTGAGTTTCAATTTTTTGAGACTCGCTTTTTAAAAGTGCTATAAATCTTGTTAGAGCAAGATTTATTATGACTTATTAAAATATTTATTATACAATGATTAATCATTTCATTCCCTATAAATAT
>OKVM01000326.1_pt1 | contig 25220 bp, 23 predicted proteins | sample 1606841 | NCBI WGS metagenome assembly OKVM01 (sample SAMN03281010, study PRJEB24777) | human gut metagenome | isolation source: fecal sample PR157 from 1 month old male Malay infant, caesarean delivered... | reverse complement strand
TTGAATGGGTTCATGTGCAGCTCCATCAGCAAAAGGGGATGATAAGTTTATCACCACCGACTATTTGCAACAGTGCCCAAAATCTGATAGTGTTCAAGACGCTTTGTTTATGAAGCTGGTTGAGATACATTTCCAGAGGTCAATGCAATCGTGGCCGAAGCGCCGCCTCAAACCAACGTTTGTGATACATGCTGATCGGATATGCCCGCGTCTCCAAAGCCGATGGCTCGCAGTCTCTCGACCTGCAGCACGACGCCTTGCGCGCCGCAGGTGTCGAACGGGACAATATCTATGATGATCTTGCTTCCGGCGGTCGTGATGATCGCCTTGGCTTGACTGCCTGCCTCAAGTCATTGCGTGACGGCGATGTGCTGGTGGTCTGGAAGCTCGATCGCCTCGGACGATCGCTTGCCCATCTCGTCAACACGGTGAAGGAGCTGTCAGACCGCAAGATCGGCCTGCGGGTTCTGACTGGAAAGGGCGCTCAGATCGACACCACGACTGCGTCCGGTCGCATGGTGTTCGGAATCTTCGCCACCTTGGCCGAGTTCGAGCGGGATCTGATCCGAGAGCGCACCATGGCGGGTCTCGCCTCCGCGAGAGCGCGCGGTCGCAAGGGCGGACGAAAATTCGCGCTCACCAAAGCTCAGGTGCGTCTCGCGCAAGCCGCCATGGCCCAGCGCGATACTTCAGTTTCCGATCTCTGCAAGGAACTCGGCATCGAGCGCGTCACTCTCTACCGATATGTCGGTCCCAAAGGCGAGCTCAGAGACCATGGAAAGCATGTTCTCGGACTTACGTAGCAACTCGTTTCTTTTCGCAGGTTGAGCCACCTCCGCGCTTCATCAGAAAACTGAAGGAACCTCCATTGAATCGAACTAATATTTTTTTTGGTGAATCGCATTCTGACTGGTTGCCTGTCAGAGGCGGAGAATCTGGTGATTTTGTTTTTCGACGTGGTGACGGGCATGCCTTCGCGAAAATCGCACCTGCTTCCCGCCGCGGTGAGCTCGCTGGAGAGCGTGACCGCCTCATTTGGCTCAAAGGTCGAGGTGTGGCTTGCCCCGAGGTGATCAACTGGCAGGAGGAACAGGAGGGTGCATGCTTGGTGATAACGGCAATTCCGGGAGTACCGGCGGCTGATCTGTCTGGAGCGGATTTGCTCAAAGCGTGGCCGTCAATGGGGCAGCAACTTGGCGCTGTTCACAGCCTATCGGTTGATCAATGTCCGTTTGAGCGCAGGCTGTCGCGAATGTTCGGACGCGCCGTTGATGTGGTGTCCCGCAATGCCGTCAATCCCGACTTCTTACCGGACGAGGACAAGAGTACGCCGCAGCTCGATCTTTTGGCTCGTGTCGAACGAGAGCTACCGGTGCGGCTCGACCAAGAGCGCACCGATATGGTTGTTTGCCATGGTGATCCCTGCATGCCGAACTTCATGGTGGACCCTAAAACTCTTCAATGCACGGGTCTGATCGACCTTGGGCGGCTCGGAACAGCAGATCGCTATGCCGATTTGGCACTCATGATTGCTAACGCCGAAGAGAACTGGGCAGCGCCAGATGAAGCAGAGCGCGCCTTCGCTGTCCTATTCAATGTATTGGGGATCGAAGCCCCCGACCGCGAACGCCTTGCCTTCTATCTGCGATTGGACCCTCTGACTTGGGGTTGATGTTCATGCCGCCTGTTTTTCCTGCTCATTGGCACGTTTCGCAACCTGTTCTCATTGCGGACACCTTTTCCAGCCTCGTTTGGAAAGTTTCATTGCCAGACGGGACTCCTGCAATCGTCAAGGGATTGAAACCTATAGAAGACATTGCTGATGAACTGCGCGGGGCCGACTATCTGGTATGGCGCAATGGGAGGGGAGCAGTCCGGTTGCTCGGTCGTGAGAACAATCTGATGTTGCTCGAATATGCCGGGGAGCGAATGCTCTCTCACATCGTTGCCGAGCACGGCGACTACCAGGCGACCGAAATTGCAGCGGAACTAATGGCGAAGCTGTATGCCGCATCTGAGGAACCCCTGCCTTCTGCCCTTCTCCCGATCCGGGATCGCTTTGCAGCTTTGTTTCAGCGGGCGCGCGATGATCAAAACGCAGGTTGTCAAACTGACTACGTCCACGCGGCGATTATAGCCGATCAAATGATGAGCAATGCCTCGGAACTGCGTGGGCTACATGGCGATCTGCATCATGAAAACATCATGTTCTCCAGTCGCGGCTGGCTGGTGATAGATCCCGTCGGTCTGGTCGGTGAAGTGGGCTTTGGCGCCGCCAATATGTTCTACGATCCGGCTGACAGAGACGACCTTTGTCTCGATCCTAGACGCATTGCACAGATGGCGGACGCATTCTCTCGTGCGCTGGACGTCGATCCGCGTCGCCTGCTCGACCAGGCGTACGCTTATGGGTGCCTTTCCGCAGCTTGGAACGCGGATGGAGAAGAGGAGCAACGCGATCTAGCTATCGCGGCCGCGATCAAGCAGGTGCGACAGACGTCATACTAGATATCAAGCGACTTCTCCTATCCCCTGGGAACACATCAATCTTACCGGAGAATATCGTTGGCCAAAGCCTTAGCGTAGGATTTCGCCCTCTCCCGCAAACGACCCCATTCTGCCTGCCCTCAACGCCGTCGAGCGGGCGAGCGCCGAAGCAATCACCCGCGCCAACCGGCGCATCTACGATGCCTTGGCCGAACCGCTGTCGGACGCGCATCGCCGCCGCCTCGACGATCTGCTCAAGCGTCGGGACAACGGCAAAACGACCTGGCTGGCCTGGCTGCGCCAATCGCCCGTCAAACCGAATTCGCGGCACATGCTGGAACACATCGAACGCCTCAAAGCGTGGCAGGCGCTCGACCTGCCTTCTGGCATCGAGCGGTCGGTGCACCAGAACCGCCTGCTCAAGATCGCCCGTGAGGGTGGCCAGATGACGCCCGCCGACCTGGCCAAGTTCGAGGCGCAGCGACGCTATGCCACCCTGGTGGCGCTTGCCATCGAGGGCATGGCCACCGTCACCGACGAAATCATCGACCTGCACGACCGCATCCTGGGCAAGCTGTTCAACGCCGCCAAGAACAAGCATCAGCAGCAATTCCAGGCGTCCGGCAAGGCGATCAACGCCAAGGTGCGGCTGTTCGGCCGCATCGGCCAGGCGCTGATCGAGGCCAAGCAGGCGGGCCGCGATCCGTTCGCCGCCATCGAGGCCGTCATGTCCTGGGATGCCTTCGCCGAGAGCGTCACCGAAGCGCAGAAGCTTGCGCAGCCCGAGGACTTCGATTTCCTGCACCGCATCGGCGAAAGCTACGCCACGCTGCGCCGCTACGCGCCGGAATTCCTTGCCGTGCTCAAGCTGCGGGCCGCTCCCGCCGCGAAGGACGTGCTCGACGCCATCGAGGTGCTGCGCGGCATGAACAGCGACAACGCCCGCAAGGTGCCCGCCGACGCGCCGACCGAGTTCATCAAGCCGCGCTGGCAGAAGCTGGTCATGACCGACACCGGCATCGACCGGCGCTACTACGAACTGTGCGCGCTGTCGGAGATGAAGAACGCGTTGCGTTCCGGCGACATCTGGGTGCAGGGGTCGCGCCAGTTCAAGGACTTCGAGGACTACCTGGTGCCGCCCGCGAAATTCGCCAGCCTCAAGCAGGCCAGCGAATTGCCGCTGGCCGTGGCCACCGACTGCAACCGGTACCTGAACGACCGGCTGACGCTGCTGGAAACACAGCTTGCCACCGTCAACCGTATGGCGACGGCCAACGAGCTGCCGGACGCCATCATCACCGAGTCAGGCTTGAAGATCACGCCGCTCGACGCGGCGGTACCCGACACCGCCCAAGCGCTGATCGACCAGACGGCAATGATCCTGCCGCACGTCAAGATCACCGAACTGCTGCTGGAGGTGGACGAATGGACGGGCTTCACTCGGCATTTCGCGCATCTGAAATCGGGCGACCCGGCCAAAGACAAGAACCTGTTGCTGACCACGATCCTCGCCGACGCGATCAACCTGGGCCTGACCAAGATGGCGGAGTCTTGCCCCGGCACGACCTACGCCAAGCTGGCTTGGCTGCAAGCCTGGCACATCCGCGACGAAACCTACGGGGCGGCGCTGGCCGATCTGGTCAACGCACAGTTCCGCCATCCCTTCGCCGAGCACTGGGGCGACGGCACCACCTCATCGTCGGACGGCCAGAACTTCCGCACCGGCAGCAAGGCCGAGAGCACCGGCCACATCAACCCGAAATACGGGAGCAGCCCAGGGCGGACGTTCTACACCCACATTTCTGACCAGTACGCGCCATTTCACACCAAGGTCGTGAACGTCGGCGTGCGCGATTCGACCTACGTGCTCGACGGCCTGCTGTACCACGAGTCCGACTTGCGGATCGAGGAGCATTACACCGACACGGCGGGCTTCACCGATCACGTCTTCGCCCTGATGCACCTCCTGGGCTTCCGCTTCGCGCCGCGCATCCGCGACCTGGGCGACACCAAGCTCTACATCCCGAAGGGCGACGCCGCCTATGACGCGCTGAAACCCATGATCGGCGGCACGCTCAACATCAAGCACGTCCGCGCCCATTGGGACGAAATCCTGCGGCTGGCCACCTCGATCAAGCAGGGCACGGTGACGGCCTCCCTGATGCTCCGAAAGCTCGGCAGCTACCCACGCCAGAACGGCCTGGCCGTGGCGCTCCGCGAGCTGGGCCGCATCGAGCGCACGCTGTTCATCCTGGACTGGCTGCAAAGCGTGGAACTGCGCCGCCGCGTGCATGCCGGCCTGAACAAGGGCGAGGCGCGCAATGCGCTGGCCAGGGCAGTGTTTTTCAACCGCCTGGGTGAAATCCGCGACCGCAGTTTCGAGCAGCAGCGCTACCGGGCTAGCGGCCTCAATCTGGTAACGGCTGCCGTCGTGTTGTGGAACACGGTCTATCTGGAACGGGCTGCGCACGCGCTGCGTGGCAACGGCCATGCCGTTGATGACGCGCTGTTGCAGTACCTGTCGCCGCTCGGTTGGGAGCACATCAACCTCACCGGCGATTACCTCTGGCGCAGCAGCGCCAAGATCGGCGCGGGCAAGTTCAGGCCGCTACGACCGCTGCAACCGGCTTAGCGTGCTTTATTTAATGAGATGGTCACTCCCTCCTTCCCAGTACTATGCTGAGGACAGGCTTTCATTCGGAGAACCATCATGGAAAACATTGCGCTTATTGGTATCGATCTGGGTAAGAACTCTTTCCATATTCATTGTCAGGATCATCGTGGGAAGGCCGTTTACCGTAAAAAATTCACCCGACCAAAGCTAATCGAATTTCTGGCGACATGCCCGGCAACAACCATCGCGATGGAAGCCTGTGGCGGTTCTCACTTTATGGCACGCAAGCTGGAAGAGTTAGGGCATTTTCCAAAGCTGATATCACCGCAATTTGTCCGCCCATTCGTTAAAAGCAACAAAAATGACTTCGTTGATGCTGAAGCTATCTGTGAAGCAGCATCACGTCCATCTATGCGTTTCGTGCAGCCCAGAACCGAATCTCAGCAGGCAATGCGAGCTCTGCATCGTGTCCGTGAATCCCTGGTTCAGGATAAGGTGAAAACAACTAATCAGATGCATGCTTTTCTGCTGGAATTTGGTATCAGCGTTCCGCGAGGTGCTGCCGTTATTAGTCGACTGAGTACCCTTCTTGAGGACAGTAGTTTGCCTCTTTATCTCAGCCAGTTACTGCTGAAATTACAACAGCATTATCACTATCTTGTTGAGCAGATTAAAGATCTGGAATCTCAGTTGAAACGAAAGTTGGACGAAGATGAGGTTGGACAGCGCTTGCTGAGTATTCCCTGCGTTGGAACGCTGACTGCCAGTACTATTTCAACTGAGATTGGCGACGGGAAGCAGTACGCCAGCAGCCGTGACTTTGCGGCGGCAACAGGGCTGGTACCCCGACAGTACAGCACGGGAGGTCGGACGACATTGTTAGGGATTAGCAAGCGGGGCAACAAAAAGATCCGAACTTTGTTGGTTCAGTGTGCCAGGGTATTCATACAAAAACTGGAACACCAGTCTGGCAAGTTGGCCGACTGGGTCAGGGAGTTGTTGTGTCGGAAAAGCAACTTTGTCGTCACCTGTGCTCTGGCAAACAAGCTGGCCAGAATAGCCTGGGCACTGACGGCGCGACAGCAAACTTACGAAGCATAAAGGCAGAAATACACCAGTTTAAACAATCATTCATCTGGTTTTGCGAATACTGATATTGATGATACTAACGGCCCACCGGCCTGTTGAGGAACCTGTAAAACGGAAAGGCTCATTGAAGCCGTATATTTTCTGGAGGTTCATCAGGCGCGGAACTCATCGAGGCGCGGGAATAAAATCCCATTCAGACGCCGGATAGATTCAAGCAAGCCAACTTGTCGTCAAAATCGGTGTTGCAAAAACGGGAGTGACCATAGATTCCGTTTTCCAAGCGGACCCCAAGAAGCACTGAGCTGGATGCGCAGTAATGGAGAAGAAACCGGGGTTGAAAATATCGCCCGGTTATCCCCACTGATGCACGGGCATATCAATATGCTGGGGCATTATACGTTCACGCTTCCGGAGGATATTGTAAAGGGAGAACTGAGAGCATTAAATTTTAATATAAATAGCGAATTATCTTCTCAACGTACGTTTGCGTTCCATTGGGCCTCAAACCCCTCATAATAGTCAAATACGCTACTGCATCCCAGGCAACCAAAATTATAATTGCCTTAATACCAATATTATATTGAATTCTCAGGATGAATTACGATTATTCATTTTTATTAAATCTTGGTTGAGCTCATTTTAACTATTCTCTCTGGCGCGGAACCGTTCAGCTGTCTTTTACAAAAAATAACGGTAAACACGGCTCCGGCCAAAGAAATTTTCACAGTACCGGATAATCGTGAGGCTGCCGCTTATCCAGCGAAGAGTTCATTGAGAAACTCCTGAGTAGTGATTTGCCTGCAATAACCTTTTATAGCGTTGAGAGAGTTTTGATGGCGTTCAGCCGACAGTGTCGCGCAAGCATCAGTCACTAAGGTTACCAGGTATCCCAGATCACAGGCGTCACGTACTGCGCTTTCAATACACTGGTCGGTAAGAAAACCCGCAACCACAAGATAACGGGTACCAAGGTTACGTAGTACATAATCAATGTTGGTCGAGATAAATACGCTGGAAGAGGTTTTTGACAGAACAATTTCATCTTCTGCAGGAGCAATAGCTTCCAGAACCTGCGCGTCCCAGGAATCACGCGGCACGTTAAAGCCGGTAATTTTGTAGTCCAGGCTGCGGTCACGGCCATCTTTGGTCAGACTTTCTATAACGGTATACATCACTTCAACCTGACCTGCACGACATGCAGTCTGGATTTTTTGCATATTAGAAATTGTTTCGCGTTCAATTATATCAAAGAAGTAGCCGAACCTCTCACTCAGTTCGGTTGTCGACATCCCAACATATTCCCCGCCATCACGGCGAGCATTGTAATTTTGTACATCAATAAATAACAGCGTTGCAGCTTGCTTCTCAATTGGGATCTCACGGCTGGACGGTTTAAACATTCGTTATGCCTCTTTTTTATATTGTTGACTGGTGAGAATGTTCCAGCTATCTGCGAATATTTGAGCCAGATCTTCTGCCCAGGTCCGTTGACCTTCTGATTCTGTAATCAAATCCTGACGAATTTCTATTTCAACATAGGGAAGTTCATTTTTATTGGCGTGCTGAGGAACAGCATAGTCAGTCACATCTGAAACGGAGTAAGGCAGATTATCTCCAACACACCATCGCCGGGTTTGTTTTAATTGCTCCAGCACCGTAAGAGCATATTCAGCCTGATGCTGGTACAGAACACCGATCTCCCATGGCCGCGATTCACCATGATATACCGGTGTAAAGCTGTGCATCGCGAGGATACAGGTAGGAATACCGTGTTTCTTCCTTTCAGTCAGTATCGCGCGTATAGCATCATGATAAGGTGTGAAAATTTCGTCACGCCTCTGGTCACGCTCCTGCTGGGTCAAGCCGATATTTCCCGGAATGGAAGTTGCTTCAGACACCTCCGGGATGGAGCTGGGGATACCTGGTTGCCGGTTACAGTCAATCACAAGTCGGGAATATATCTGATGCACCAGTGGAGCGTTCAGTAAACGGCTAAGATGTCGGGAAACGGCCAGCACGCCTAAATCCCAGCCGATATGTCGATCTATTTCATGCTGCGGTAAACCTAAATCGCCAAGCTGGCGGGGGATACGTTTTCCACCATGGTCACAAAGGATCAAAAAAGGAGAAATGCCCGATTGGTTTTCCATCATTACCGGAGCAGGTTCATCTGAAAAAAGAAGAGGGGAGCTCACGTCTCGATTACCTCATTTGGATTTTGCATTTAAAGATAGGGGGCCAAGAGCTTCCCACTGCTGCAGGCGCTGCACGGTTTTATCACCCTGGCTTTCCATAATGCTGGCGATAATGGCATCAATAAGGACAATACCGGCGGCGTACCCATCAAAAAGCCATGGTGTTTCGACATGGATGGCCAGAACGACTTTAGCGAGAGAAGCTATGGGGGAAAGTTGGGTATCCGTCACGGCTATGATTGTGGCACCGCGTGCCACAATCTCCTGTGCCAGCTGATACATATCCTGCTGGTAACGACGAAAATCGAACAACACGAATACGTCATTTTTATTAACGTCTATGAGCTGCTGAATACGATCGTGATGGTTTTCGGCGAGCAATTCCACACCGCGTCTCACCTGTTGCAGGTTGCGGCCAAAATACATTGCCAGAGACTGGCTGATACGACCGCCACCGAGGATAATATGATGTTCTTTAGCACCGATGAGACGGGTGGCTTCAGCTATCTCATATTCCGCTATGTCACGTAAGGAACACTGTATCGCCAGCGTCGAGGATGTTATGGCGGCTTCTATCAACGACGATGCGCTTTCTGTCGTTACCCAGTTATCCAGGCGCTGTAAAGGGCCTTTAGCCTGTTCCGATATTTCATCCCTCAGCGCCTGCTGAAAATCAACGAAACCACCATATCCCATTCGACGGGCAAAACGCACCACGGAAGGCAGACTGACGCCAGCCCGATCGGCCAGCATTTGCACTGAACCTAAACCAGCACCGGGATAGTCAGCCAGCATGGCCCTGGCAATTTTACGCTCTGCAGGACTTAGCTCCGCCATGTTGTCTTTTATCTGTTGTGCCAGCACCTGGCTCTCCTTCATTCCACTTCAGGCAAATAACATTACCACAAGCGTTACGTCTGAATCATACGAATATAATATATATTACACATATTGCTTTTTTTTAAAATATGTAACATACATAAAAAATAATCAAGCGGTGTTTTTTATTCCAACTATAACGGGAGTTTTCGATTTAATGGGCAAGCAATCTGTACGTGTCGATGATGAATTCATTGATTTACAAGACATAAGTGAGAACCTCAGAGCTCTGGGGGTCACGACCCTTTTTACCTCGCTGGTCGATTCTGCGGGCGTAATCCGAGGCAAATCTGTCCCGGTAAATCGGCTCAAAACCCTTTGTCAGTCAGGGGTGGGAGCATCACCTTCCTGGGCTCTGTTCTGCGCCGATAACGCGATTGCCTGGATCCCAGCATTCACGGCTGTTGGCGATCATCGCCTTCGTGCCGATATCAGCTCACTGGTGACATTGCAGGATGGTTTTTGCTGGGCTCCGGTGGATGTTTTTGAACAGGAAGGGCAGCACGCCGCCTGGTGCAGCCGTCATATTCTACGCCAGCAGGTCACAGCACTGCAAAAACAGGGCATCGAAACTCTGGCAGCCGGTGAGCTTGAATTCTATTTGTTACCAGAACAGGACGTACCGGGGCATAGCGGATGGCACGCTTACGGTATAGGGGGGCTACTGGCACATGAGTCGATGATCAATGATCTCGTCAGAACGCTTGAAGAAGCGAGTGTCGGCCTGGAACAATTTCATGCTGAATATGGCTCCTGCCAGTTTGAGCTTTCACTGGCACCGGCCGATCCCGTGACAATGGTGGATCGCCTGGTGCTGACACGTATTTTACTGGGCCGTATTGCACGCAAACACCATTTACGTGTCAGTTTCTCCCCAAGGCCATTTGCGAATGAGGCAGGTAACGGTGCTCATCTGCATTACTCCTTTACACGTGAGGGGCAACCTCTGCTGGCCGGCGGTACCGGTATCTACGGTATTACCGCTGAGGGTGGGAGCCTGATAGCGGGGATCGTACGATATCTGCCGGAAATGGTGGCATTACTTGCCCCGTCAGTATTGTCTGCCGAACGCCTGCAACCCGGCCACTGGTCAGGCGCGTATGCCTGCTGGGGACTAGAAAACAGGGAAGCCGCAGTACGTTACTGTGCGGCAAATCGGGGCAACCCTTATGGCGCACATCTTGAAGTTAAGTGTATAGATCCTTCTGCCAACCCCTACATTGCCTGTGGCTCAGTGCTTGGGATGGCGCTGGCTGGTCTGAAAGACGAACTTCCCCTACCGCAGCCTACACAATCTGCTCCAGCCGATCTCTCAGAAGCTGAACGCAATGAGCAGAGTATCCAGCGACTTATCACAAACCACAGCGAGGCCTTAACCCGTCTCGCGCAAAGCTCACTGGCGCAGTCAATGTTACCTCCGGAGCTACTGGGCGCGCTGATCGCCGTACGTCAGCATGAACAGGATACCTGGGGGCATCTACCGTTAGAAACCATCACGGAGATATTCCGCTTCGCATGGTCGGTTTAAGTCTGAACAACATCGGGGCAACCCATAACACATCTCGCAAATTAATTGCGCTTATGAGGGTGATGAAGATGAGTCATGCATCAAATAAAAAGCGAAGTTTAAAACTCTGGGAGGCTCTGGCGCTCTCTTTGGGAATGGTTGGGCCAACACTGGCTATGTCAGGTAATGCGCAGGGGTTAATCGACTCAGTTGGCAAAGCATTGCCGATTGTGTTTGTGTTAGGTCTGATCGGGGTAGCATTAATTGCCTATGGTTTTATCCGTTTGACTCGATTTTATAATCACGCTGGTAGTGCCTACGGTTTGGTCGGAAAAACTGTCGGTCCTCGCGCCGGGTTCTTTTCCGGTTTTGCCATTATGGGGACGTATCTTTTCTTTTCGATTGGCACACTTGCGGCACTGGGTGCATTTACCAATGCTTTTCTGGCCGCATTATTCCCCTCCTCCGGTTTTCAGATCCCATGGATTATTACTGCGACAGTTGGGGTGATATTTAGCTGGATCCTGAATTCTCGTGATGGAAAGACGGTCGCTCGCGTACTGATGGTGATTGAGGGGCTCGGCATTGTATTGATGCTGGTACTGGCTGCAGTGATTGTCGTAAATCAACCGGCGACAGGGGCAGAACATGCTTCATTGTTCAGTTTGAATGGCGTCAGTTTTCAGGCGGTAATGGCTGGCGTCGTCGCCGCTTTCCTCTCCTGGGCTGGCTTTGAGGCCTGTGCCACCCTCGGGGAAGAGACAGAAAACCCCAAGCGCAATATTCCGCTGGCACTGCTGGGTTCCATTCTTCTGACCGGTGTGCTGTTTGTAGGGATGATGTATGTACAAACCCTTGGTTATGGCCTTAGTGAGTCGGGCCTGAATGCCTTCAAAAATTCAGCGAACTCCCTAGGTACATTATCACAAACATACGTTGGCACTGCATTTACCTTAGCGATGTTGTTTACCGCCATGATGTCTGCCTTCGCGGCAAATTTATCTGCCGCCGCCACCTCCAGCCGTCTGTTATTTGCGCTCGCTCGCGATGGGTTTGGTCCAGCGTGTTTTGCGAAAATGTCAGATAAAAATCATCAACCTCGTAACGCCTTAACCCTGATACTTATTCTCAGTCTGCTGGTTGATGTTGTGGCCTGGCTGAGTGGTAAACCGGCAATGGGAACGGGTAATAGCGCGATAGATGCATACTTTTATTTTGCGATCATCGGCTCCGTTTGCCTGATGATTGCCTATCTGATGATTGAGATTGGTGTGATTAATTTTATCGCCCGTATGGGTCAGAACATCCCTAAATGGGAGCTGATCATGCCAGCACTGGGCATCGTCATTATGGTGATGTCGTTATATTTCAATGTGGCAGGCCAGGAAGAGCTCTTTAGTCCGGCACTGGTGGCGTTTTACTGGTGCATCGCCGGGCTGATCACCATCATTTCGGCACCCAAGCTGGTACGAAATATCGGATTGTCCCTGGCGTCAGAGTTTGCAACCCCAGGTGATAAAGTGGCAACCAGGACAGTACAAAAGGAATGGATATGAGCAAGCAGATCTTTCCTGACGAAGCAGCCAGTTTGTATCAGCGAGACACCCGGTCCGTAGCTGGAATTGAGAAGTTACGCTTCTTCCCGTTAGCCGTTACCGCTGGCAAGGGATGCTGGTTAACTGAAGCAGGTGGCCGGGAATTGCTCGACCTGTCAGCCACATGGACCGCGGCAGGACTGGGTCATGGTCACCCGGAAATCACCGCGGCTATCACCAGGGCTGCACAGAATCCAGCCGGGGCCGGTGGCCTTTCAGCGGTACACCCGGATTCGGTCGGACTTGCAGAGGAGCTGTTGGCCATTACCCCGGGCAACGGGGATCGCTGCGTCTATCTCGGACATGCCGGTAGCGATGCCAACGATGTGGCGCTTCGCGCCTGCCGGCTCGCCAGCGGAAAACGTAAGGTCGTGGCTTTTGCGCATGGGTATCACGGAGGTATCGGGCTGGCGATGAAAGTATCTGGAGTGCATATATCGGCAGGTAACGCAGCTGATCCAGACCTCTACCTGGCCACTTATCCAAATCCATTCAGAACCAATGATGAAGGCGCCGCGGCAGTCAGCGCAAGCCTGCACGAAGTTAAAGAACAACTCGATCAAGGTGATGTGGCTTGTGTGATTGTTGAACCCATCCTGTCGGATGGAGGGATGGTCGTACCACCAAAAGGTTTTTTAGGTGGGTTACATCGATTATGCGTAAAGGCGGGTGTGCCGCTGATATGCGATGAAGTCAAAATGGGTCTGGGGCGCCCCGGGCTGATGCACGCCTTCCAGCATGAGAACATCGTTCCGGAAATCGTCACTTTTGGCAAAGTGTTAGGTGGAGGTTTGCCGCTTTCTGCAACTGTGGGACCCAAAGAGATCCTTGGTGGTCCCGCAGCGCATGCATTGCTTACCACCGCAGGAAATCCTATATGTACAGCCGTAGGGCGTTCTGTGTTGCGTGTGCTGCAGCACGAAGAGCTGCCTGAACGTGCTGCTCAGGCTGGGCTTTACTTCATTCAACTTCTGCGTGAGCTGGAGAAGGACTTACCCGAGATCGGCGATGTTCGCGGGCATGGTCTGGCTATTGGCATCGAGTTAGTCGTTCCTGACGGCAGCAAAAATCCGGACCGGGCGCTCGCGCAAAAAGTCGTATATCAGGCATGGAAAGAGGGCCTGGTGGTGTACTACGTCGGGGGGAATGTGCTGGAAATAACGCCACCGTTAATTATTACCCGGGATGAGATAACCTGCGCGGTAGAAAAACTATCGCTCGCAATACGGAATGCCCCGAAGGTCACACGTGAAGAAATACAGCCTTATGCAGGCTGGTGAGTCTTCCTCATTATAAATCACCTCGCCAGCCAGTCTGGCGAGGTCTGCTTTTAGTGATGTGTGGCCTTATGCAATAGCCCCACCACCATCGAAGTTTTCACCTGTGCCACCAGAGTTAACCGGGATGATGTTCCACTGTTTAATGTTTTTACAGTAGGTGAGACGTTAAGCCCGGTACGTGCAAGGGCTGGACTGAAAATAGATCCTGTGACCTGCCCCCAGGATTAGATACAACCGTCAGTTAGTAAGGTCGGTTTGTTTACCTTCACATTTTCCATTTCGCCACCGTGCTGCAAACTCTGATGGCGTCTGATAATTCAGTGCTGAATGTGGACGACACTCGTTATAATCCTGCCGCCAGTCATTAATGATTTTCCTTGCGTGAACGATATCGCTGAACCAGTGCTCATTCAGGCATTCATCGCGAAATCGTCCGTTAAAGCTCTCAATAAATCCGTTCTGCGTTGGCTTGCCCGGCTGGATTAAGCGCAACTCAACACCATGCTCAAAGGCCCATTGATCCAGTGCACGGCAAGTGAACTCCGGCCCCTGGTCAGTTCTTATCGTCGCCGGATAGCCTCGAAACAGTGCAATGCTGTCCAGAATACGCGTGACCTGAACGCCTGAAATCCCAAAGGCAACAGTGACCGTCAGGCATTCCTTTGTGAAATCATCGACGCAGGTAAGACACTTGATCCTGCGACCGGTGGAAAGTGCGTCCATGACGAAATCCATCGACCAGGTCAGATTGGGCGCCGCCGGACGGAGCAGCGGCAGACGTTCTGTTGCCAGCCCTTTACGACGTCTTCTGCGTTTTACGCCCAGGACACTGAGGTGATAAAGCCGGTACACGCGCTTATGATTAACATGAAGCCCTTCACGGCGCAGCAACTGCCAAATACGACGGTAGCCAAAACGCCTGCGCTCCAGTGCCAGCTCAGTGATGCGCCCTGATAAATGCGTATCAGCAGCCGGACGGTGAGCCTCATAGCGGCAGGTCGACAGGGATAAACCTGTAAGCCTGCAGGCACGACGTTGCGACAGACCGGCCGCATCACACATCAGCATCACGGCTTCCCGCTTCTGGTCTGTCGTCAGTACTTTCGCCCAAGAGCCACCTGAAGCGCCTCTTTATCCAGCATGGCTTCGGCAAGCAGCTTCTTGAGTCTGGCGTTCTCTTCCTCAAGCGACTTCAGGCGCTTAACTTCAGGCACCTCCATACCGCCATACTTCTTACGCCAGGTGTAAAACGTGGCATCGGAAATGGCATGCTCGCGGCTGAGTTCACGGGCGGGTACCCCAGCTTCGGCTTCGCGGAGAATACTGATGATCTGTTCGTCGGAAAAACGCTTCTTCATGGGGATGTTCTCATGTGGCTTATGAAGACATTACTAACATCGGGGTGTACTAATCAACGGGGAGCAGGTCAAACTGTTTAATCTGTCCTGTCAGTCTCCGGTCTGCCTGATGGCGTTGTGAATGCGGCTGCTGAAGCCAGGAGTAAAAGCCACTGGGATAAACATCCAGCACCCGACAGAGCAGGCGAACAGGCCAGCAACAGGTGTTGTCACGGATAAAGGCGTACCTCAGTCGGACAGCTTTGCGAAGTACTTTTAATATGTCCCGTTCGTCGGTAACCCGCTTCAGCTTTTTCTGGAGACGCGGATCTCAACCTGAGCATCTGACTGTTCTTTATTAGTGGAAGAATCCGGACCGTACTTCTTTATCCAGGCGTAAAGGCTGTGGGTGGTGATATCAAGACGTGTTGCAACGCTGGAAACAGAATAACCACGATCAACAACCTGTTTGACTGCTTCAATTTTAAACTCTTCGGGATAACGCTTACCGCTCATAGGCACCTCTCTTTAAGTCATCTTAAATGACTCCGAGGTGTCAGTTAAACCCGTGGCGATTCAATGTACGTCTCGGGGGAAGCCCTTGCTGATGTTCCCTTGGATTGTTATCTAGATTGATGGCTATGAGGATCGAGGTCCGGCCTGCATGCTGCTAGTTATATCTTAACCGGAAGCGGGTTTCATCCGGAACCGTAGCCCCTGGACTGAACATCAGGCCCGGACTGGCGAGCAGTGCGCAGCCAGTCTTCTGAATGCCGCTTTGCGGCATGGAGGCGCCAGATGAGGTTACATGCGTCTGTGGAGTCAAATGGCGCCGAAAGCCCGACGTAGCCGGTTACCGGACTATAAATTCTGCCCGTTTGCCCCCTGTCCTGGTTAGCTCTACCCCGCTATCTCGCCCTTTCGGGCGAGGTGTGGTCAAGGACACTCCGGTCCGGCGCTGGTTTGATCGCCGGGTTTTAAGGGATGTGGTGATATACGGATCCGTCTCCTATCTTCCGAATCTCGCGTAAGCGTTAACGTCAACCAACGCATCACTAGGGCTACGTCACTTGTGGCTCGTTGATGTTATGAGGTTGCCGTGTCTTCTGCGCTTTCCCCCTCCAACCCCACTAGGACAACTTCCCGCTGGGGCTTGTACGTCAGCATTGTGCTGATTGGCGCGAATCTGCGCGCCCCCATTACGAGCCTCGGGCCGGTTCTTCCCGATATTCAACGCGCCTTACACCTCGGAGGTCTTGGGGCGGAAGCAGCTGGCACCGACGGCAAACATCTCCAATTCAATGCGCAGCTGGCGACAAACCATTTCCATCAATTAGGGCTGGCCGCTTTGTGAATTCCAGAAAACGATCTTGCGAATACCTGTGCGCCAGGCGCTTTTAGCCATTTCAAAACACACTTTCCCCAGAACATCATATGGCAACGAAAGTGTGTCAGGGTAAGCTAGGTGTTCGTCAGATTTACCTACAGGCAAAGTGGCCAACACCAGCATCGGTAAATTGGCAGGCAGTAATTCTACAGCTCGCTCAATAATGCTGGCATTAATGGCAGCAAACACCCGAACCGGCAGATGAGCTCCGTGTTGTTCTACGGCGCAAATAGGTAGTACGGCGACGATATTCGCCATATCCAGTTTACTGAATTCCCGCGTGGTGAGATCACACCACTAGGGAGAAGACGGTTTAAGCATGTTCACCTCCGGTTTTGTCTAACAATAAAAGATACGGTACGTTGCATTTAGGGCATTTTAGACCGGCTCTATGTCCTGCTATGTGCTAACTTTTCCAGTTTAATGGCCTCTCGTCGAGTTGTGTGGCAACATTGTTGCCACCGGCGGAAATCCGCCGGTTTGAATGCTTTTTTGTTCAGCAGGCGACGAGGTGCCCGTCGCCAAAATCGGTAAAGCGCTGCGGTACTCTCTGATAGCCGATGGGTTTGATCGGTTCTGGTCTTATCGGCATTGCGCTGGTGGCTCGGGGTTGCCGTCTTTGCTGAACGTCAGGTATAGGAACGGCGCTGAGCAAGTGCTGAGTATAAGGATGCTGCGGATGGTGCAACACTCGATCTCGTGGGCCGATCTCCACGAGTTGGCCGCCAAACATCACGGCTACCCGGTGGCAGATGCGCTCCACCACCGCCATATCATGGGAAATAAACAGATAGCTGAGCCGATAGCGCTGACGCAAATCTTCCAGCAGCGTCAGCACCTGCGCCTGTACTGAAACATCCAGCGCGGAAACCGATTCATCGGCGATGATCACTTTCGGGTTCAGCGCCAGCGCGCGGGCAATGCAAATGCGCTGGCGCTGGCCGCCGGAAAACTGGTGCGGATAACGCCGCATCGCTTCCGCTGGCAGGCCGACCTGCTGCAATAGCTGCGCCACCCGCTCCGTGCGCTGTACTGCGGGCATCTGCTCATGAATCAGCAGCGGCTCCCCAACCAGGTCGAAAATAGTTTTGCGCGGATTGAGCGCCGCCCAGGGATCCTGAAACACCATCTGCAAATCGCGGCGTACCGCTCTTAACGCATCGTCCTTCAGGCCGTGCAGCTCCTGTCCGTTAAGCTGCGCGCTGCCGCTAAATGGCACCATATTCATCAGCGCTTTTGCCGTCGTCGATTTACCGCAGCCGCTTTCACCGACGATGCCCAACGTCTCGCCGGGGAAAAGATCGAAGCTGACGCCATCGACGGCATGGACTTCGCGACGCACGCGCAGGCCGTCGCCGCGCACCGGAAAGCGCACGCTGAGGTCGCGGACGCTGAGCAACGGTCGCGTCGCCTCGACCGGCGCCAGCGCGGGCGCCTGGCCCAGCACCGGTACCGCCTGCAACAGCTGGCGGGTATAAGCCGCCTGCGGCGAGGTAAACAGCGTTTTTGCCGGAGCCTGCTCCATGATTTTGCCGTGACTCATGACCAGCACATCATCGGCCATTTCTGCCACCACTCCCATATCGTGGGTGATCAACAGCAGGCTGGTGGAAAACGCCTGCTGCAGTTCGCGCATCAACTCGAGGATCTGCGCCTGAATAGTGACGTCGAGGGCCGTGGTCGGCTCATCGGCAATCAGCACCTGTGGCTGGCACAGCATTGCCATGGCGATCATCACCCGCTGGCGCATACCGCCGGAAAGCTCGTGCGGATACTGTTGCAGGCGCTTCTCCACATGACTGATTTTGACCGCGTCCAGCATCGTGCTGACCCGGCTGCGCCGTTCACGGCGGCCCAGCACTTCGTGGCGTTGCAGCGTCTCTTCCAGCTGCTGGCCCACCGTCATCAGCGGATTGAGCGAGGTCATCGGTTCCTGAAAAATCATGGCAACCGACTTGCCGCGCAGCAGCTGCATTTGCCGCTCCGGCAGACTGAGCAAATCCTGGTTATCAAAAATAATCGCGCCGCCTGGAATCTGTGCCTCCTCCGGAAGCAAACCCATGATCGCCAGCGAAGTCAGCGATTTACCGCTGCCCGACTCGCCGGCAATGCACAGAGTTTTTCCCGGCCAGAGCGCAAAGCTGACGTCATCCACCACCCGCTGTGTACCAAACTGGATCGACAGGCGCTCGACCGAGAGCAGCGGCGCCGGAAATAGGACTGCTGACATAACGCTCCTAATTAAACACGCTGTTGGGAAAATAGAACGACACCACCCAGTTAGGCCGATCGACGATTTCGCTGATGCGCAGATCGCCGCACACGGAGCAGAGCATATAGGCCTCTTCCGCCGACATCCCTTGTTCGCGGCACAGCGCATCGATGGTATAGCTTACCGCGTCGCGGGCGGCGGTCATCAGGTCAGGGCCAATGCCGGTGAAGGCGCTGTAGCCGTGCCGATCCAGATGTTGGGTCACTGGGCCAGGGGTGGCGAAACGCGGCGTTTTCAGCGGCATATCTTTAACCACTTCCAGCTTCACCACCACGTCCATCGCGCTTTCAATCGCCGTGCCGCAGACTTCACCATCGCCCTGCGCGGCGTGGGTGTCACCAATAGAAAACAACGCGCCTTCTACTTCCACCGGTAGCCATAATGTGCAGCCAGCGGCCAGATCGCGAATATCCAGATTGCCGCCCACGCGGCGCGGCGGCACCACCGAATGATGGCCCGCGGCGGCGGGAGCGACGCCGAGGGTACCGGCGAAGGGTTTCAGCGGTACGCGGCCATATCGGCCAAAGGCGCAGGGGGTTAAGCCCTGGCGGTCATATTGCCACAGCGTCAGCGCCGGATCAGAAAACTGATCGGCCAGCAGGCCGAAGCCCGGGATATTCGCAGTCCAGCCAAAGCCGCTGGGACGAAAGGATTCCAGCGTCACCTTTAGCGCATCGCCCGGCTGAGCGCCTTCCACATAGACCGGGCCACTGACCGGGTTGAGCTTATCAAACGGCAGCGTTGGGATATCCGCTGCGGTAGAACCGGCGTTGAACCAGCCGTTAGCCGCATCCAGGCAGTGAAACTCCAGTTGGCTGCCGGAAGCTACGTGCAGGACCGGGCTCAGGCTGTTATCCCAGCCGAAATGATGTTGAGCATGATGAATGGTCTTCACCAGACAATTTTGGCACATCCTGACTCTCCTTTAAGCAGCGGCGCCGTCCCGGCGCCATCAAATTATTTCAGTCCGATATAGTCGTAGTTGACTGGTACATGCACTGGATCGACATACAGCGCGTCCTCGCCCCCCATGCGTGCGGAATGTACGGTGTAGCGCTTCTCGTTGAATACCGGCACCCAGGGCGCGTCATCCATTGCAGTGATGAAGATTTTGCGCCAGGCTTCAATGCGCGCGTCCTGCTGGTCGGGTTTCACCATGCTGTCCGCCGCGGCCGCCTGCGCGTCCAGCGCTTTGTTGCAGTAGCGCGCCCAGTTCCAGCCGCCCTCTACCGCCCCGGCGCAGCCGAGGATCGGGCCATAGAAGTTGGAGGGATCCGGGAAATCGGCGATCCACGCCATGCCGCCGGACCAGACCATCGGCGCTTGGCTGGCGGAGCCGCCCGCCGCAATCACATTCGCCTGCGCCAGGGATTTGATGCTGGCGTGGATGCCCACTTTGGCCAGATCCTGCTGGATAGACTGGGCGATACGCGGCTGCGGATCGGTATTCATCACGTACAGTTCGGTAGCAAAACCGTTGGGGAAACCCGCTTCGCTGAGCAGTTGCTTCGCTTTTGCCGGGTCGTAGCTGAAACCCTGATATGCCTTGTCATAACCGGGCATGGCGGGTGGCAGTGGCTGGTTGGCCGGCGCCGCGCGTCCATTAATGATGCGCACGATGCGATCTTTGTTGACCGCCATGTTCACCGCCTGGCGGACTTTGAGATTATCGAAAGGCGGCAGCGTGGTTTTCATCGTCACGTAGCCGGTCTGCAACTGGTCGCCAGTGACCATCAGGCCCTTATAGGCCGGGTTGTTTTTAAACGACAGAAACTGTGCGGGCGGTACGCCGTCGCCGGCAATATCCACTTCGCCTTTTTCCAGCCGCAGCAGAGCGACCGAGGGATCCTGTCCCATTTCGAACTTTATGTGATCCAGCCGCGGCACGCCGGCTTTAAAGTAGTTCGGGTTTTTGCGGAAGATCAGCTCCTGGCCCAGCTTCCACTCCTGGAGCTCAAACGCGCCGCTGCCGACCGGATGCTTGCCGAAGTCGGCGCCCCATTTCTCCACCTCCTCACGGGGAACCACCGAGGCAAAGTTCAGCGCCAGCACATGCAGGAAGGTGGCGTTGGGCTCTTTCAGAGTGATTTTTACCGTATGATCGTCGACGACCTCGATACCGCTCAGGGTCGTGCTTTTACCGCTGGCCTCCTCGTCATAGCCCGCGATGGGACTGAAGAACCCGGCGCCCGGACTTTGGGTTTTCGGGTTGACTGTGCGTTCAAGAGAATATTTCACGTCCGCCGCCGTGACCTCGCGGCCGTTGTGGAATTTCACCCCTTTGCGTAGCACAAAGGTGTAGACCTTGCCGTCCTCGGAAATGGCGTAGCTCTCCGCCAGGTCGTTCACCAACTCGGTGGTGCCGGGACGATAGTCCATCAGGCCGTCGAACAGGCTTTTGATCATCGACCAGTTTTGCCAGTCATAGCCAATGGCCGGATCGAGGGTCGCCACGTCGTTCTGGTAGGTCACCACGATATCGCCGCCGGTCTTCTCGTCAGCCTGCGCGCCATAAGAGAAACAGGCCGCGGCCACCGCCATTGTCAATAACGCATTTTTCATCATCTTCCCCTGCTACTTTTTGACATCAATGCGCGGATCGACCCACGGCAGCACCAGATCCGCAATAAGGTTGCCGCCAACAATGGCAACCGCTGACACGGTGGTTACCCCGACAATCACCGGGATATCCACCTGTTGAATCGCCTGCCAGGCCAGCTGACCGATACCCGGCCAGCCAAAGACCGATTCGACTACCACCAGTCCGCCCATAAAAATGCCGATATCAATGCCTATCATCGGAATTAGCGGCAGCACGGCATTCGGCAGCACGTGACGCAGCAGTACGCGGGTTCGGCCCAGCCCTTTGGCCCGCGCGGTACGGATAAAATCCTGATGCAGCACCTCAATCATCGACGAGCGCAACATGCGTGAATACCAGCCGCTGCCGAGCAGGCCGAGGGTTAGCGCCGGTAGCGCCAGATGGCTGAAGCCGCCATAGCCTCCCATCGGGAACCAGTTGAGTACCACGGCGAAAAGATAGAGAAAAAGCATCGCGGCGATGAACTGCGGCGCCGAAACACCGATAAAGGAGAGCGCCATCAGAAGCCGGTCCGCCAGCCCGCCGCGTTTTAACGCCGCCAGGGTGCCGAGTGCGATCCCCAGTACCAACTCGCAGAGAATACCCGCCGCCATCAGCTGCAGTGACGGCCCGATACGGGCGGAAACCAGTTCACTCACTTCGCTGCGCTGAATAAACGAGCGTCCCAGATCGCCGTGCAGCAGCCCCTGCAGATAACGCCAATATTGCTGATAAAACGGCAGATCCAACCCCAACTGATGGCGGATGTTTTCGACTACTTCCGGCGTGGCACTGCGCCCGGCGATTTGGCGCGCTGGATCGGCGGGCAACATAAACAGCAGCAAATAGCAGATCAACGTAACGCCAAGCAGGATCAGCCCGGCATGCAACAGACGTTTTCCCAGAAATAGCATTAGTTTCGTCCTTTTAAGCCGGGATCGAGGGCGTCGCGCAGGGCGTCACCAGCGATATTGAAAGAGAGCGACAGCAGCACAATCGCCGCGCCGGGAAAGAACACCAGCCAGGGAGCCGAAGTAAAATAGCTCTGGCTTTCAAAGATGATGTTGCCCCAACTCGGCGTTGGCGGCTGTACCCCCACCCCGAGGAACGATAGAGTAGCTTCCAGCAGGACTGTGGTGGAGATGCCTAGTGTGGCCCAGACCAGCACCGTTGGCGCCAGATGTGGAATTAAATGCACGCCGAGAATACGCAACGTTCCGGCCCCCAGGGTGCGTTCTACGGCGATAAAGTCGCGGGCGCTAAGCGCGCTAGTTTCGGCGTAGATAACCCTAGCGATCTGCACCCAGTTCACCATGGCGATCACCAGGGACACGATCCAGACACTTGGCTGGAAAATCGCCGCCAGGGCAATCGCCAGCAGCAGTGCGGGAAACGCCATCATCAGATCGGTAAAGCGCATCAGCAGCCCTCCGATACGCCCCTGCAGATAACCTGCGCTAAGCCCTACCAGGACGCCGATCAGTACTGCAGTGCCGTTGGCGACAACACCGATGAGTAACGAAGTACGAGCTCCGTAAATTAAACGCGAGAAGAGATCGCGTCCCAGCAGATCGGTTCCCAGCCAGTAAGTGCTGTTGGGAGAAAGCGGTGCGCCTTCCAGGCTCAGTCCCTCGACAAACTGTTCATCGGGATCGAAGGGGGTGAGCCAGGGGGCAAACAGCGCGCTCATCACCACCAGGAGAATAAACAGCAGCGAGAGCAGCAGGGCTGGCCGGCGCAGAAAATATCCGACTCTATTCATTGTGCTCCCCGCTTGCCGGACGACATTCGTAGCAGCCACTTCTGCGCCACCTGTGCCACCGACTGGTTCGTACACATTGATTCCGAGCGCAGGCGAACCCATGCCTGTTGTTCATCAATACTTTCCGCTTGCATCTGGGCCGCCAGAGCTTGGGTAATCTGCGGCATTGCTGCCAGACGCTGGCGCAGTAGCATCTGTTGCTGTTGAATGTCATGCAACTGCTGACGCAGCCCCACTGCCATCATCAGGGTGGTATAGATGGCTCGCTGTGTAATAGGCTTGGTAAGGAGCGCTGTTGCCCCTAACTCCAGCGCGCGCTGTACCTGGTAAAGTCCCTCATGTGAGGTCAGCGCGATCACCGGTATTCCCGCCAGATTGATCTGGCTCAGGGTTAGCGGGCTGGCGAATGCCTCCAGTTCCACCAGTACTGCACAGGGGGTGAGAGGAGGTAAAGCCTCATCTCCGGTCAGGTGATGCCAGCGAATACCCATCCGCGTCAGGTTTTTTTCCAGCGCTTCGCGACTCCTTGCTTCACAGTCTACCAGCAGGAGCGGCTGAGCATCTAAATCCGGGGACAGCAGCGTTTTCATTTAACAATCCTCAGAGCAGGTCTGGCTGCAACCGTTCGGCTTTCACGTAGCTCGGTCGCGGAGAGATAGGGATCGGGCATAACCGGCAGCGGTTCGCGATGCAGTATCTGAAAGCAAGTTTGTTGCAACTCAGCGATGTAGCAGGGCAAACAGGCGTGGTTGTTTCGAGCCATTACTGAGCGAGCGCCCGGAGAATCAACGCCGTGCTGACGATGCAGTGCCGCCAGCACCGCACCCGGCTCGCTGTTTCCGGCCTCGCGCAGGCTATTGGCAAACAGCCTTACTGCCCGCCAGCCGCCGATATAGTAGTGGGAGATGCGCTGTGCGCCATGTTGCAGGTGCTGCCGCGCGCAAAAATCGAGATCGACGCTCTCAAAAAACGGTCCGCAGGAAAGCAAACGTACCGCCCTTAGTGGCGCGACTTCGGCGACTTCGGCTTCGGTAAAATTACAGCTGAGCACCGCTAACGTCCGCCGATCGCGAAGGCAGGCCTCGTCCAGTGCGCGCAGAAACGCATAAGAGGTTTCGCCTACCAGGTTATTGAGCACAAAATCTACCTCTGTGCTGAGAATCGCCTCAATCAACTCGGTCACGTTGCTGTTTCTCAGGTGCAGATATTTTTCGCCCACCACCGTACCGCCGGAACCTTCCACTACCTCACGGGCGATACGATTGCTTTCCCAGCCCCAGACGTAGTTAGAGCCGATCAGCCAGGAGCGATTTCCGAACATATCCAGCGCCAGCCGCAGGAGTGGCAGCAGAGTCTGGTTCGGACAACCGCCCAGATATACGACCTGCTCGCAGCTCTCGAACCCCTCGTAAGGACAGCCATACCACAGCAGCAGGTTATGCTGCTCCAGGTCCGGGATAATCTCCTTCCGACTGGCAGAGGTAATGGTTCCGAAGATATGGCGGATGCCGTGAGCGATAAAGGTGCTCACCGCTTCACTGTAGGCTGCGAGTTCACCCGCAGGGTTGATATGTCGGGCCCGCAGCTGAAAAGGATAAGCAGGATCGGCATTGATTTCCTCTAAGGCATGGCGCGCACCAAGCAGTGTGCTGTTCGCCAGGTGGCTGTAGGTACCTTCTGTGGAAAGCAAAATTCCAATATCAATAGTTTGCACGTATGTTCGCTCTCTGCATTAATAAAAAAGCCTGATTGTCCTTATTAGGACAATCAGGCTTCATTACCTGTCGATATTTAATGGATTCAAGGCTTAAGGGTTGCCCCTGCTTGCATATACCCGACATGAAAAATTCATGCCATTTTTAAAGCACAGTTTAATCAATGGATTATTTATTTTTGGAGACACTTTTGCACCAATGGGATGCGGCTTGCTCAGTTATGGTGCAATTTTCTGATGCAGTCTGGTCTCTTCAACATGAGGTGGAGTAATGCAAACCTGTTTTAGTTCCACGCACTTTTTGAGAGTTCCTGTTTTTCAGCCATCAGCAGGTGATCCTCCGGCGTCAGGTTATTCAGGGATTCATGGGGACGCTCTGGATGGAAGATCCTCGTGACGAAGCCGAATTTGCCCCCGGCCACGTGCTTTTTTTCGAGCGTAATGTGGTAATGACTCCAACTTACTGATAGTGTCTTATGTTCAGATAATGCCCGATGACTTTGTCATGCAGCTCCACCGAT
>OKVM01000299.1_pt1 | contig 26729 bp, 25 predicted proteins | sample 1606841 | NCBI WGS metagenome assembly OKVM01 (sample SAMN03281010, study PRJEB24777) | human gut metagenome | isolation source: fecal sample PR157 from 1 month old male Malay infant, caesarean delivered... | reverse complement strand
CCATAAACTGCATCAGGAACGCCCCCGCCCCCAGCGCCAGCGAGCCGCTGGCGAAAGCCCACAGTGGAATGACCGGCAGCGCCAGCAGGGCGGCGATCATAATCGCTTTGCGTCGGCCAATCTTCTTCGACAGCGAACCGAAGAACACTCCACCAATGATCGAGGCGATGTTATAGCAGACCGCGATGATGCTGACCGTTTTAGGCTCGAAGCCGTGCTGAACTTTCAAAAAGACCGGGTAAAGATCCTGCGTCCCGTGAGAGAAGAAGTTGAAAGCCGCCATCAGCACCACCAGGTACAGGCACAGCTTCCAGTGGCTACGCAGTACCGGCAGCAGGGCCGTACTCTCTTTATTCTGCCTGGCCGCCTGCCAAACCGGAGACTCCTCGACGCAGAAATAGATAAACGGCAGCAGCAGCACCGGCGCGGCGCCAATGACAAACATCCCGCGCCAGCCGAGTTGTTCAAAAAGCAGCCCATAGGCGACGGCCGCCAGCAAATAGCCGAAGGGGTATCCCGCCTGGAACAGGCCGGACATCAGGCCGCGCGAGCGGTCGGGGATCGTCTCCATCGCCAGCGAAGAGGCCACGCCCCAGATCCCGCCCATCGCCACGCCGTACAGCACCCGCAGCAGGAAAAACAGCATCAACGACGGCGCGGCGGCGGAGAGCAGCTCAAAAGCCGAGAAGAACACAATATTGAGCATCAGGATTGGTTTGCGACCAAACTTCTCCGCCGCCCTGCCGAAAATTAGCGCGCCGACGGGCCGCACGGCCAGAGTCAGCAGAATCGCCAGGGTGACCTCCTCAAGGTCGACATGAAACGAGTGGGCGATATCGCTCAGTAAAAAAACTAACAGGAAAAAGTCGAAAGCATCGAGCGTCCAGCTTAAAAAACTGGCTATCGCCGCATTACGCTGTCGTGAGGTCCAGCCGTGCATCTTGTCATCCCTATCCCGACGGCATTGCCGGGAGTGTGCGCGGCGTCCAGCAGAGCGAGCTGGGGTCACCGCTTGTGTAAATTGTTTGTATAGAAAGTTGCTCTTTTGTTAATTACACCCCTTTTACGACAATCGGCAAGTTTATTAGCATGCTAATTTGTTTCAAATTGCGTGTTCCCCTCACCGGTTCGGCAATTTTCGACCAGAATTAAAACCAGGTTCGCTTAAGCGAAGCGTCATCAATGCCGCATCTGCCCACAGGAAGGGAGAGAATCATGAAGAGAATTGCCATCGTCGGCGTGGGGCCGACGGGGATTTACACCTTTTATGAACTGGTGAAGCGCGGTGAGCCGCTGGCCATCACTCTGTTTGAAAAAGAGGCGCAGGCCGGGGTGGGTATGCCCTACAGTGACGATAATACCGCGGCGCAAATGCTGGCCAATATTGCCAGCATTGAGATCCCCCCCATCGACCTGACCTACCTGCAATGGCTGCAGCAGCAAAGCGATGACTGGCTGGCGGCGCGCGGGCTTGAACGGCACGCCCTGCATGAGCGCCAGTTTCTGCCGCGGGTGATCCTCGGCGAATACTATCGCGACCGTTTTCTGTACCTCGTTGAGCGGGCCCGGGACGTCGGCTTTGTGATTAGCGTTTGTGAATCCTGTGAAGTCACGGATATTGCGGTTCAGCCCACCGGGATCGCCATCCACACCGATAGTGCAGCAGACCCGGTAATTGTCGACCTGGTTGCGATTGCCACCGGCCATCTGTGGCCTGAAGAAGAGCGCGCCAGCCGACAGTACTTTCCCAGCCCGTGGACCGGCCTGATGGAGGCCCGCATTGCCCCCTGTCGGGTGGGGATCCTTGGGACTTCATTAAGCGCGATTGATGCCGCCGTGGCGGTAGTGGCCCGCCACGGCGTTTTCCATACCGAGGACGACAAAACGACCCATTTTTCCCTCCATCCAGGCAGCGAAGCGCTGGAGATCACCCTGATGTCACGCCACGGCGTGCTGCCGGAGGCCGATTTTTACTGCCCGATCCCGTGGGAGCCGCTGGAGATTGCCACTCCCGCCGCCCTCGAAGCGGCCATTGCGGAGGGTAGCGACGCTCTGTTAGATCGGATTTTTGAGCTGATCGTTAAAGAGCTGGAATATGCTGCCCCCGACTGGAGCGAGGCGATCGGGCTTCGTCAGCTGACGCCTGACAGTATCGCCGACGCCTGGTTTGCCGACCGCCTCACCCATGACCCCTTTCAGTGGGCGCAGCGCAATCTGCAGGAGGTGGAGCGCAATAAGCGCGAACACCACACGGTGCCCTGGCGCTATGCCATTCTGCGCCTGCATGAGGCGATTGAAACCGTGGTGCCGCAGTTCAACGACGCGGACAGCCGTCGCTTCCGCCAGGGCCTCGCCCGGGTATTTATCGATAACTACGCCGCCATTCCGCCGGAGTCCATACGTCGGCTGCTGGCCTTGCACCGGGCTGGCATTCTGCGGATCCTGACGCTGGGCGAAGATTATGAGCTGCAGCGGGAGCCTGACCGGACGCTGATTGTTCATCATCGTCAGCGCTGCGAATTCGATGTCTTTATCGATGCCCGCGGACAAAAAGCGCTGAAAACCCGGGATCTGCCCTTCCCTTCACTGCGCCAGCAGCTGCTGGCCTACGGCGACGACATTCCGGACGTCGGTGATGACTACACGCTGCAGGCGCCGGAGACAGTGCGCGGCCGGGTCGCCTTCGGCGCCCTTCCCTGGCTGATGCACGATCGCCCCTTTGTGCAGGGGCTGACGGCCAGCGCCGAGATTGGCAGCGCAATGGCCCGCGCCGTGTCGCAGCAGGCCGCCGGCCGACGGCGCCGTCTCTGGTATATCGAATAGCGGAGTGCTTAAGCGCAATATCCGAATACTGGGGGGGTGAACAGGCGTGCTATAAACAGCAACTGTCCGTCCCCTGCACGACCACGTTTAACATTTACGAGGTATTCATGAGTCATCTTTTTAGCGCGACGCGAATTGGTCAACTCACCCTTGATAACCGTATCGTTATCGCCCCGATGTGTCAGTACTCCGCCGACGAGGGTAAGGCGACCTCCTGGCACCGGATCCATCTTGGCCAACTGGCTTTCTCCGGCGCCGGCCTGTTAATTCTGGAAGCCACGGCGGTAGAGCCTGCGGGGCGTATTTCCCCGGGGGATCTGGGGCTGTGGGATGATGAAACCGAAAACGCCCTGCGCGGCGTAGTCGAAGATATTCGGGCCTGGTCGCCGATCCGTCTGGGGATCCAGCTGGGTCATGCCGGACGCAAGGCATCCTGCGCCGCCCCGTGGCTGGGAGGCCATCAGCTGGCGCTCAACGATGGTGGCTGGCAGACCGTCGCCCCTTCCGTCGTGGCGTTTCACGATGGCGATCGCGCCCCCGCTGAACTGAGCCATGCCGATCTGGCGCGCATCAAAGCGGCCTTCGTTGCCAGCGCGCTGCGCGCCCAGCGGCTGGGCTTTGAGCTGATTGAACTGCACGCCGCCCACGGCTATCTGCTGCACCAGTTTCTCTCGCCGCTCAGCAACCAGCGCCGCGACGAGTACGGCGGTTCGCTGGAGAACCGAATGCGCTATCCGCTGGAAGTCTTTAAGGCGATCCGCGAGGCAGTGGGCAACACCATGGCGGTGGGCGTCAGGCTGTCGGCTACCGACTGGGTCGAAGGCGGCTGGGACTGCGAGCAGTCCATTAAGTTTAGCCAGCAGCTGGAAACGCTGGGCAGTGACTATATTCACGTCTCCAGCGGCGGTTTGTCGCCGCAGCAGGCGATCACCGTTGGGCCGGGATACCAGTTGCCTTTCGCCCGCGATATTCGCCAGCAGGTAGCCATCCCGGTGATTGGCGTGGGGCTGATCACCGACCCGCAGCAGGCGGAAGCGGCGCTGGAGAATGGCGATGCCGACCTGATCGCCCTCGCCCGCGCGGTACTCTACGATCCGCACTGGCCGTGGCACGCAGCGGCCAGCCTTGGCGCCCTGGTCCGTGTGCCGTCGCAGTATTTGCGCTCGGAGCCGCACGGCCTGAAAGGCACCCTGCTGCCAAACCGTTGAACCCACGGCGGGCATAAAAAAGGGGTATCGTAAGATACCCCTGAGCAGGATGTTATTGCGGTCCATGTGCCGGGCGGCGGCGACGCCTTGCCCGGCCTACAAAAGGGTGATACCCGGTCATTGCGCAGCCAACCCGCCCCCTGCGTAGGCCCGCGCAAGCGCAGCGCCGCCGGGCAATCTATCAGGCTCCGCTCCCTATATTTCCGGGCGGCGGGTCAGGCAAACACCGCGAGTTACTGTTGTGCGGCAGGCGGCGCGGCGTTCTGTTTATCCTTCGCGATACTGTCCTGGATGGCTTTGGTTTTGCTCGCCGCTTCAGCCGAGAGCTGATTGGCGTCACCGATGGCGTTGTCTTTGATCTGACCCGCCTCTTTGACTATGCGGTCACTTTCCTGCTTTGCGTTCTGCTTCACCGCATCGGCCTGGGCTTTCGCCTGCTGGGCGATGGCGTCCGCCTTCTTGTCCGCCTCGGCCTTGATGGCGCTGGCCTGATCCTTCAGGCGATCGGCCTCGGCGTCAGCCTGGCTTTGCAGCGTATCGATTTGCTTATCCGCATCCTGTTTAATTGCCTGCGCTTTATCCGCCGCAGCATCCTTCATCTGCTCCGCATTATCTTTAGCCTTATCCAGTTTGTTATCAACTTTCGACGCATCGTCGCAGCCAAACAGGGTCAGGCACAGGGCGGAAGCGAGTAGTGTTTTATTCCAGAGTTTCATCAGCATTCCCTTACAGGTTAAGTCGTTATCCAGCTTTGTGATTCGTTGCATTAATAGCATTCACATTTTATATATAAACGCTCAGCCGATAGAGTCAAGGCGATACCGTTCGATCCAGCGTCGCCACCAGCCCCTGCAGCCAGTCGGCAAAGACCCGAACCTTATGCGAGAGATGCCGGTGCGGATAGAGCAGCGACAACGGTCGACGCGGCGCCGGAAAGTCCGGCAAAACTTCCACCAGTTGCCCGCTGTCGATATAAGGTTGCAAAAAGAAACGCATCCCCTGCAGCATCCCCAGCCCCGCCAGCCCGGCAGCAGTAAAGACTTCAGAGTTGTCCAGCACCAGTTTACCGGGAATGGCGATCTGCCTGATGCCCTCCGGGGTCTGGAATCGCCAGGGCATAATCTGTCGGCTGCTGCTGTTCACCCAGTTCACCGCCAGATGCGACTGCAGGTCCTCCAGCGTCGCGGGCGCCCCATAGCGCGCCAGATAGCCCGGACTGGCGCAGGTGGTTAACGCCACCTCCCCCAGCGAACGCGCCACATAGTCGCCATCCTCAAGATCCCCCACCCGCAGCAGGCAATCCAGACCATCGCGCAGCATATCCCGGCGTACGTCGGAGCTGCTGAGGACAATCTCCACCTCCGGATGGGCCTGATAAAAATCCGGCAGATGCGGGATCACCAGCAGCCGGGCAAAGGCGATCGGCATATCAACGCGCAGCTGGCCGCGGATCGGCCGGTCCGGCGCGAACGACTCCAGCAGATCGTCGGCCTGGGAGAGCAACGGTTTGCTGCGACGATAAAACTCTTCCCCCTCCGGTGTAAGATACAGACGCCGGGTGGTGCGCTGCAGCAGCCGGACCCCGCTCTCCCGCTCCAGCTGCTGCAGCGCTTTGGTCACCGCCGGTCGGTGGATCTGCAAATTTTCCGCCGCCTGGGCAAAGCTGCCGGCATCGACGATTTCAATAAAAATTTTAATATTTTCAAACAGATTCATTTGCATGATGGCCCGCCTCCCACCTCTTCATCAGTTCACATTATTACTAATTTAATAATAGTGATGAAAGTTTTTGCTCATTTTTTAAAACAATAAAGACGCCTACACTGCCCTCATTGCCGCATCGCTGGGGCGAAAAAATTTATAACTTATTAACATACAAGGGAAAATAGCATGCAACCTAACCGCGTCGCCCGCATTCTGGGTATTGAAAAACCGGTGGTCCAGGGGCCCCTCTCCTGGCTAACCGATGCTCGTCTGGTGGCGGCCGTCGGCAACGCCGGTGGGCTTGGCGTGCTGGGCCCGAACGCCGGACTGACGGCGGCAACCGCCGTCTCCACCCCGGAGGCCACCGCCGAGAAAATGCGCGAAGAGATCCGCAAAACCAAACAGCTGACGGAGAAACCCTTTGGCGTCAACCTGATCCCGACGGCGGAAAATGACATCTGGACGCCGGCGATCCTCCCGGTGATCAAAGAGGAAGGGGTTAAGGTGGTGGTCTACACCGGCTACGGCGACGGTTCGTTAAAACCGGCGCTGTTCGACGAACTGAAAGCCGCCGGGATCACCATTATCTATCGTGACATCAACCCGACGCCGGAGAACAGCCGCCGCGCGGAGCAGGCCGGAGCGGATATTATTGTCGCCACCGGCTTTGACGAAGGCGGCACGCTGCCGGGTACCGCCCTCGGGACCTTCACCATCGTCCCGCTGATCGTTGACGCGGTACAGCGGGTTCCGGTGATGGCCGCCGGAGGGATCACCGACGCCCGGGGCGCGCGCGCCGTTCATGCCCTGGGGGCGGAGGGCGTCTTCGCCGGTTCGGTATTTATCAGCACCATCGAAAGCCGGGTTCCCGACTCGGTGAAAGCGAAAATTGTGGCCGCCAACGGTCTGGATCTGCGCCTGTTCCGTACTCTGCCGGACTACTACCGCGCGCTGCCCGGCAAACTGAGCGACACACTGGTGGCCATGGACCGGGCCGGCGCCTCCAGGACCGAGCTGGCCCAGGCGATGGGTGGTCTGCGCGGGATGCGGCTGGGCATGCTGGAGGGGAATACCGATGAGGGATATATCTCGGTGGGCGCGGGGATCGGCAACATCCATGCCATCACCTCCGTCGCCGAGGTGGTCAACCAGCTGGCGGTGTAAAGCCGCCAGCCGGGGCACGGTGACCGGCGCGATCAGGCGTCGGCCACCTTCTCTACCGCCCGGGAGAAAGCGTCGATAGCCAGCCCGACGTCGGCGGCGGTGACCGACTCCGCCGGGTGATGGCTGACGCCCCCCAGGCAACGCACAAACAGCATGGCCGATGGCCAGCGCTCGGCGATGGCGATAGCATCATGCCCTGCGCCGCTCGGCAGCGTCAGGGAACGCCCCTGCACCGCCACCACCGCCTCGCTCAGCACCGCCTGCAGGTGACTGTCGCAGGCGGTGGCGGCGATGCGATAATACTCCTCGGCGGCGAAACTCAGCTGGCGGCGCCCGGCAATGGCCTGCGCCTGCCCCAGCAGTTCCTCAAGCAGCGCCGTCAGCGGCGCATCCTGCGGGCCGCGAATATCCAGCGTCAACTGCACCTCGCCCGGTATCACGTTTACCGCGCCCGGCGCACAGCGCAGGGTGCCGACCGTCGCCACCAGGTTACCGCCGCGCTGCCGGGTCAGGTTTTCCACCTGCATCATCCATTCCGCCGCCGCGGCGAGGGCGTCCTTGCGATGGAGCATCGGCACCGTGCCGGCATGGCCAGCTTCGCCGGTAAAACGGCAGTTCAGCCGTCTGGCGCCGTTAATCGCCTCCACCACGCCGAGCGCCAGCCCCGCCTGCTCCAGGCACGGCCCCTGCTCGATATGCAGTTCCAGATAGGCGGCGATATCCCGCGGGTGACGGGCCGCGTGGGCGATCCGCGCCGGATCGAGTCCGGCATTCACCAGCGCCTGGGCGACGCTCACCCCGTCGGTATCGCACTGTGACAGCCAGCTTTCAGGCCAGGTGCCGGTGACGCCGCGACTGCCGAGCAGGGTGATGCCAAAGCGGGTGCCCTCTTCATCGCCAAAGCCGACGATCTCGATTGCCTTCGCCAGCCGTCGCCCCTGCTGGTGCAGACGCTGGACCACCTCAATCGCCGCCAGCACGCCGAGCATGCCGTCGTAGCGTCCGGCGTTGCGCACGGTGTCAAGATGAGAGCCCAGCAGCACCGCCGGCGCCCCCTCCTGTTGTCCTTCATAACGTCCGCAGATGTTGCCGACGCTGTCCTGCCACACCATCATGCCGGCAGCCTGCATCCACTGCCCCACCAGCTGGTTGGCCTGCAGATGCTCGGGCGACAGATAGACCCGGGTCAAGGCATCGGCGGTTTCGCTGAGGGCGGCCAGCCGATCGGCACGCGCCATCACCCGGCTGGCGGCCGCCTCTCTCTCCGCCTGCTGGCGGACGGTGTCACTCATAGGGTGGCCTCGGTGCGGTAGTGATCCCAGGCCGCCTGCATCGCCGCGCCCTGAGTGGTGGTGAACCTGAGGTAGTTCAGGACCGCTTCCAGCGCGCTGAGCGTCTGCATCACGCAGTCTTTACGCGCGTTATAGCCCATGGTGCCAATGCGCCAGACTTTACCGTGCAGCGGACCAAACGAGGTGCCAATTTCAATGCCGAAATCTTCCAGCATCAGTTTGCGTACCTGATCGCCGTTGACCCCGTTGGGGATCACCACCCCCAGCACGTTATTCATTTTGTGCCGCAGATCGCCAAAGGTCTCGAGCCCCATCGCCTGGATGCCCTTCAGCAGCGCATCGCCGTGCAGTTTGTGGCGGGCGATGCCGTTGTCGAGTCCCTCCTGGAGGATCAGGCGCGCGCACTCCCGGGCGGCGAACAGCGCCGAGGTCGCTTCGGTATGGTGGTTAAGGCGCTCCGGCCCCCAGTAATCCATCACCATGCCGAGATCGAAATAGTTGGAGTAGATCATCTCGTCGACGCCATCGTGATGGGCATCGGTGCGGATCCCCTGCTCAATGCAGCGGCGGCGGCGGATGACCTCTTCCATCCGCGGGCTGAGGGTGATGGGCGAGGTGCCGGAAGGACCGCCCAGGCACTTCTGCATCCCGGCGGACACCGCGTCCAGCTGCCAGGCGTCGATTTCCAGCGGGTTACCGCCGAGCGACGCGGTGGCGTCGGTATAGAACAGCACAGCGTGACGACGGCAAATCTCCCCCAGCTCCGCCAGCGGCTGCAGCATGGTGGTGGAGGTATCGCCCTGCACGGTGAGCAGCAGGCGCGGCCGCACGCGCTTGATCGCATCCTCAACCTGATCCGGTTTAAAGACCTCGCCCCACGGCACCTCGATGGTGTGCACTTCTGCCCGACAGCGACGCGCGATCTCGCACAGCAGATGACCAAACCGGCCGAACACCGGCACCAGCACCTTGTCACCGGGACGGATCGCCGACAGCAGAATCGCTTCGATCCCGGCGCGCGAGGTGCCGTCGACCAGCATCGTCCAGCGATTTTCGGTGCGAAACACGCCGCGGTACAGCGCCATGACTTCATTCATGTAGTGGGTCATCGCCGGATCGTACTGGCCAACCAGCTGGCTCGACATGGCGCGCAGCACGCGCGGGTCGGCGTTGATCGGCCCCGGCCCCATCAGCAGGCGCTGCGGCGGGTTAATTTGCGAAAACTGAGTGATATCCATCTGCCATTCCTTACGTTAGTTAAGACCGCGCACCGAGGAGATAAACTGTTTCAGTTCGCTGGTCTGCGGGCTGGCGAACAGCGTTTTGCTGTCGCCCTGCTCCCAGACGCGTCCCTGATGCATAAACACCACGCGGTCGCCCACTTCGCGGGCAAAATTCATTTCATGGGTGACGAGGATCAGCGTCATACCTTCCGCCGCCAGTTGCTCCAGCACCTTCAGCACTTCACCCACCAGTTCCGGGTCGAGTGCCGAGGTGATTTCGTCACAGAGTAAAACTTTCGGCGACATGGCCAGCGCCCGGGCAATGGCCACGCGCTGCTGTTGGCCGCCGGAGAGGTTGGCCGGGTAGTAATCCAGACGGTCGCCGAGCCCGACCTTCTCCAGCATCCGCTGCGCCAGCTCCCGGCATTCTACCAGGGACTTCTTCAGCACCCGCCGCGGGGCCAGCATGACGTTCTCCAGCGCCGTCATGTGCGGAAAGAGATTAAAGTTCTGGAACACCATGCCGATGGAGCGGCTGATCTCCCGGGCCTGGGAATCGCGGTTGGTGATGGTCATGCCCCCGAGCTTGATGCTTCCTTCCTGGTAGCCCTCCAGACCATTGATACAGCGTAGCAGGGTGCTTTTACCCGAGCCGCTGCGGCCGATGATCGAGATCACTTCCCCCATGTCGATATCCAGATCGACGCCCTTCAGCACATGGTTGTCGCCGTAGTACTTCTGCATCTGATTAATGGTGATGAGAGGCATTGAATTTGTTCTCCAGATAGCGGCTGTAGCGGGACAGCGGATAGCACAGAATGAAATAGCCCAGCGCCACAAGGGCAAACACTTTAAACGGCTGATAAGTGACGTTGGTCAGCATCGTCCCTGCCTTGGTCAGCTCCACAAAGCCGATAATCGATGCCAGCGCCGTGCCTTTGATCACCTGTACGGCGAACCCGACGGTCGGCGCGATGGCAATGCGCAGCGCTTGCGGCGCCACCACCCGGTACAGGGTCTGGCCGAAGCTCAGCCCGAGACAGCGCGAGGCTTCCCACTGGCCTTTCGGCAGCGCGCGAATGCTGCCGAACCAGATATCCAGCAGAAAGGCGCTGGTGTAGAGCGTCAGGGCGACCGAGGCGGCGGTCCACGCCGAGACGTCAACGCCGAACAGCGCCACGCCAAAGAATGCCAGAAACAGCTGCATCAGCAGCGGCGTGCCCTGGAACAGCTCAATATACCCGCGGATCAGCCGTTTCACCTGGCGTCCGCCGGTGAGGCGCAGCAGCAGTAACGGTAAGGTCACCAGCGCCCCGCCGGTGAACGCGACCAGCGACAGCAGCACCGTCCAGCGCCCGGCCAGCAGCAGGTTGCGGATAATGTCCCAGTCAGTAAAAGTGGTCATCAGGCCTGTACCCCCAGCCATTTACGCCCCGCCGCCATCAGCAGCTGGCGCATCGCTATCGATAACGCTAAGTAGATCCCGGTGGTTACCAGATAGACCTCAAAGCTCAAAAATGTCCGCGACTGGATCAGGTTGGCGGCGAAGGTCAGCTCCTCATAGGAGACCTGCGACACCACTGACGAGCCGAGCATCACGATGATGCACTGGCTGACCAGCGCCGGATAAATCCGCTGCAGCGCCGGGGGCAGTACGACGCGAACGAAGGTTTGCGTCCGGCTAAGCCCGAGCACGCGACCGGCTTCCCACTGGCCCTTCGGCGTCACCTGAATACCGGCGCGGACGATCTCGGTGCTATAGGCGCCGAGGTTGACCACCATCGCCAGCAGCGCCGCTTCACCGGCGGTCATCTTCAGTCCGAGGTTCGGTAAACCAAAGACGATAAAAAAGAGCTGCACCACAAACGGCGTATTACGGATGATTTCCACATATCCGCCCCATACCCGGCTGAGCATTCCCGGGCGACCGCTGCGGATCGCCGCCCCAAGGATGCCGATCGCCAGTCCGCCGATCGTCGCCAGCACCGTCAACTGCACCGTCACCCACAGGCCGGCCAGCAGCTCCGGCCAGTGCGGCCAGAGCTCAGAGAAATGAAGTTGCTCCGTCATCCCCAGACCTTACGCGCCGAGGTTGGCAGGCAGTGGCGCTTTCAGCCACTTCTCAGACAGACCGTTGAGGGTGCCGTCCTTAATGCCCTGCTCGATGAGGGTATCCACTTTCGCCTTCAGCGCCGGTTCGTTCTTTTTCAGACCGATAAAGCACGGCGAGTCCTTCAGCATAAAGCTCGGGACCGGCGCTTTGTCGGCGTTCTGCCGGGAGATAGCCGCCACCACCAGGTTTCCGGTGGCGACATACTGCACCTGACCGGACAGGTAAGCCGACAGCGTAGTGTTATTGTCCTCGTAGCGCTTAATCTGCGCCGCCTGCGGCGCCACGCTGGTCAGCACCATATCTTCCACCGCCCCACGGGTCACGCCGATGCTTTTGCCGCTCAGCGCGGCCGCGTCCTTCAGCTCCGCCCCTTTCGGGCCAAACACCCCGAGGAAGAACGGGGCGTAGGCGCGGCTGAAGTCGATCACCTTCTCGCGCTCGGCGTTCTTGCCGAGGCTGGAGATCACCAGGTCCACCTTATCGGTCTGCAGATACGGCACGCGGTTGGCGCTGGTCACCGGGACCAGCTGCAGCTTGAGCTTCATCGATTTCGCCAGATAGCGCGCCATATCGATGTCATACCCCTGCGGCTGCAGGTCGGTGCCCACCGAGCCGAACGGTGGAAAGTCCTGGGGTACGGCAATGCGGATGACGCCGCGTTTTTCAATATCCTGGAGCTGGTCAGCCTGCGCGGCAGAAACAGACGATAGGAGACAAGCGGCCCCGGCCAGCGCGATCAACAGTTTCTTCATGATGTTTACCCGTTACGTTAGCATGAAACAAAAGATTCTTTGAATCTGTTTTTGCAACTAATGTGCCAGATACAGACGAGGCGAGGGTTGGCGAGGAATTAAAACAAAAAGTGAGAAAGGACAAGCGTTAACGGAAAAGTGTTCAGAGAGCGGCGGCGCCATCACGTGGTTTTTATTGCACCATAATAATGCACAGCACCACGCTGGCGCCCCATCAGCGTTGTTCCAGCTCGTCCAGCTGCTGGTAAAGCGTGGCGATATCGTGGATGCGCGGACGACCGCTGTCGAGCGTTTCATGGAGAAAGGCATTGGCCAGCAGATTAATCAGGCTGTTGACCGAGGCATAGCTATCGTAGGCGGAGACGCTGTCCAGCGGCGCGCAGAGCTGCCAGCGGGAGAGCGGAAACAGGCTGTGGGCCTGCGGCTCGCACATTAACAGGACCGGCACCCCGTCGCGCTGCAGCTGCTGCAGCAGCGGGCGTACTATTCGCGGCCGGCGGCGAAACGCCATCATTACCACCAGATCATCGGCGGTCAGATCGACCAGCTCTTCGCTGAGACTCTGACCCGGCTGGGGCAGCACCAGCACCTGGCCGCGGGCCTGCAGCAGCTGCTGGCGCAGATGCAGCGCCGCCGGATAGGCGTTGCGCATGCCAATCACCACAATGCGGCGGGCGGCCACCATCGCCGTCAGCGCCTCAGCGAACTGGCGGGCGTCGAGGGCGTTGACCCACTGGGTGAGGTTTGCCATCTCCTGCTTATAATGGCGCGCCAGCAGCGTGTTACCCTGCACCGCGTCGCGCTGGTCGGTGAGCGGCATCCCGCTCTGACGCAGAGTGCGCAGTTCATCGCGCATATCCTTATATTTGTCGTAACCGAGGCGCTTAAACAGCCGGCTGACGGTGGCTTTCGACACGCCGCTCAGCTGCGCCAGCTCGGCGCTGTTGTAGCTTATCAGGTCGTCAAAGTGGTCAAAGATGAAATCCGCCACCCGCTGCTCCTGCGGCGACAGCGAGGCGTATTGCCCTTTCAGTCGTTCATCGAGTTGTTGCATAGCGCCCCTGTAACTTTCGTTTCATCATCCATTCCTCATCATACTGTATCTGCTATGCCTTACACATAGCGTGCCAGTGGGAAAATTCTGGTCATCGTTTTTATCAATGAAACGAAACGTTCAGAGATGGAACAGCTTTTGCAGTGTTCTGCGGGTGATTCGTTCAGAAAGGATAATTTATGCACAGTAGCAACGTTTCGACCCACGGCATGGCGGTGGCCCCCCACCACCTCGCCAGTCAGAGCGCGCTGGCGATCCTGCGCGAGGGCGGCAGCGCCATTGAAGCGATGGTGGCTGCCGCGGCGGCCATCGCCGTCGTCTATCCCCATATGAATGGCCTCGGCGGCGATGGCTTCTGGCTGATCGTGCCGCCTGAGGGAGACCCAATCGCCATTGACGCCAGCGGGGCCGCCGGATCGCTGGCGACCCTCGAGGCCTACGCCGGACAGCGGCATATTCCCCACCGGGGACCGCAGGCCGCGCTGACCGTCGCCGGCACCGTCAGCGGCTGGGACGAGGCGCTGCGTATTTCACGGGACTTAACCGGCCGCGCGCTGCCGGTGGCCCGCCTGCTGGCCGATGCGATCGGCTATGCCGAAGACGGCATTCCGGTCACTGCCTCGCAGGCCCACGCCACCGCCAGCAAACTGGAAGAGCTGCGCCATCAGCCGGGCTTCAGCGAAACCTGGCTGATGGCGGGCGAGCCCCCCCGGACCGGCAGCCGCTTCCGCCAGCCCGCCCTCGCCGGAACGCTGCGCATGCTGGCCAGCGACGGTCTCGACAGCTTTTATCGCGGGCCGCTGGCCGAGCGTCTCGCGCAGGGTATGGCCACGCTGGGGATGCCTGTCACCCTCGGCGACCTGCAGGCCCACCGCGCCCGGCGTCCGGGGCCGCTGACGCTCCAGCACCAGCAGGGCACGCTGTGGAATCTTGCGCCGCCGACGCAGGGACTGGTGTCGCTGGCGATCCTTGGCATCACCGACCGTCTGAAGATGGCCGATGCCGACGACGCGCAAACGGTGCACCGTATCGTCGAAGCCACCAAGCGGGCATTTGCCCTGCGCGATGCGCATATCACCGATCCACGCCATCTGGATGTGGATGTACAGCAGTTGCTCACCCCGGAAGCCCTGCAGCCGCTGGCCGACAGCATCGACGACGCCAGCGCTTCCCCCTGGGGCGGCGGCAAAGGCCCGGGCGATACCGTCTGGATGGGCGTCGTGGATAACAGCGGACTGGCAGTGTCGTTTATTCAGAGTATCTATCACGAGTTCGGCAGCGGCGTGGTACTCCCGGACACCGGGATCGTCTGGCAAAACCGCGGGGCGGCCTTCAGCCTCGATCCGCAGCATCTCCTGGCGCTGGCCCCTGGCAAACAGCCATTCCATACCCTCAACCCTGCCGCCGCCCGCCTGAACGATGGCCGGGTGATGGTCTATGGCTCGATGGGCGGCGACGGTCAGCCGCAAACGCAGGCGGCGCTGTTTACTCGCTATATCCTGCAGGGGGTACCGTTGCAGGAGAGCATCTCCCGTCCGCGCTGGCTTCTGGGCCGCACCTGGGGCCAGTCCTCCGACTCACTGAAGCTGGAGGGACGCTTTGCCCCCGCCTGTATCGCGCGCCTGCGCGAGCTGGGGCACGACGTAGAAGTGCTGGCCGATTTCAGCGAAGCGATGGGCCACGCCGGGGCCATTGTCCGCCATCCCAACGGTCTGCTTGAAGGGGCGACCGATCCACGCAGCAACGGCGCCGCCGCCGGGTACTAAGGAGCAGACCATGACCACACAGCCAGACTGGAGCGAGTATCTGACGCAGATGACTCACCTGTTGGATATGGAGCTGGATGCGCCGCGCCGTAAGGAGCTGGAGCGCCAGTTTGCCCGCATCGCCGCCATGGCGCAGCCGCTGATGGACTATCCCCTCGGGCCGCGCGAGGAGATTGCGGGGGTGTATAAAGCATGACTCTTCAACACTTCACCATTGCCGATCTCCAGCGTGCGCTGCACGATGGCGAACTGAGCGCCCGGGAGATCGCCCGCCAGACGCTGGACGATATCGCCCGCGTGAATCCGCAGATCAACGCCTGGACCGAGGTCACCGCCCAGCGCATGCTGGCGGAGGCCGACAGCATCGACGCCCTGCGCCGGGAAAAGCGCCCCCTGCCGCCGCTGGCAGGGATTCCTTACGCAGTGAAAAATCTGTTTGATGTCGCCGGGCATACCACCCTCGCCGGCGCCGAACTGCTGAGCGACCGGCCGCCAGCGACCAGCGACAGCTGGGCGGTGCGCCAGCTGCACAGCGCCGGCGCCCTGCTCAGCGGGATGCTCAATATGGACGCCTACGCCTACGGCTTCACCACCGAAAACAGCCACTATGGCGCGACGCGCAACCCGCACGATCTGTCGCGGATCGCCGGCGGTTCTTCCGGCGGTTCGGCCGCGGCGGTGGCGGCCGGGCTGGTTCATTTCAGCCTCGGCAGCGACACCAACGGCTCGATCCGCGTCCCCGCGTCGCTGTGCGGGATCTTTGGCCTGAAACCCACTTTCGGGCGCCTGTCGCGCTCTGGCAGCCATCCGTTTGTCGCCAGTCTGGATCATATTGGTCCTTTTGCCCGCCGGGTAGCCGACCTCGCCGCGGTGTATGACGCCCTGCAGGGGCGCGACCCGGCCGATGACTTTCAGGCTGATAAAGCCAGCGAGCGCACCGGCAATCTGCTGGAACGCGGACTGGAGGGGCTGCGCTGCGCGCGGCTGGGCGGCTATTTCACCACCTGGTGCGATGACGACGCCCGGGCGGCCGTGGATCGGGTCGCCCACGCGCTGGGCGCCGACAGCGAGCTGCAGTTCGCGGATGCCGCGCTGGCCCGCTCGGCGGCCTTTATCATCAGCGCCAGCGAAGGCGGCAATCAGTACCTGACGGATCTTCGCCACTCGCCCGAGCGCTTTGAACCTCACTCCCGCGAGCGGCTGCTGGCCGGCGCGATGATCCCCTCCGCGTGGTATCTGAAGGCTCAGCGTTTTCGCCGTCATGCCCGTCAGGCAATGAAATCCCTGTTCAGCCAGGCCGACGTGCTGATCGCCCCGGCCACCCCATGCAGCGCTACGCCGATTGGCGCCGAGGAGATAGTGATTAACGGCCAGCCGCTGCCGGTGCGCGCCAGCATGGGAATGCTGACGCAGCCGATCTCCTTCCTCGGGCTGCCGGTGGTGACCGTGCCCCTGCGTACCGCCAGCGGCAAGCCGATTGGCCTGCAGCTGATTGCCGCGCCGTTTAACGAACAAGCCTGTCTTCGCGCCGCGCGGGCGCTGGAAGCGATGGGCATTACCGATGCCCGAGTGGCGGAGAGTGCAGCATGATCAATCTGGATAATGTAGACCGCCCGGCGATCCTCGCCGAGGTGACGGCGGCGTTTTATCAGTATGAAGAGGCGCTGGTCAGCAATAACATCGAGGCGCTGGATGCGCTGTTCTGGCACGACCCGCGCACCGTACGGCTGGGAGCCGGCGAAAATCTGTATGGCATCGAGGCGATCCGCGCCTTTCGCGCCGCCCGCCCCGCCGCCGGTCTGGCCCGCGATCTGCGCCATACCACCATTACCACCTTTGGCGCGGATATGGCGGTGTGCAGCACCGAGTTCACCCGCGAAGGCAGCGCGCGCCTGGGCCGCCAGCAGCAGACCTGGGTACGCTTCCCCTACGGCTGGCGGATTGTCGCCGCCCAGGTCAGTCTGATGGACTGAGTGGAGTATACGGGAGCGGACCGGAGACTAAGGTATCCACCGGCCCGCTTCCGGTCCGGTAACACGCTATTTGGAGTCGAATATCATGGTGTTCATCAGAGCTGCGGAAGCAAAAGATATCCCCTCGCTGCAAACGCTATTTCTGCAGCTGGGCTATCAGACGGAGACGGCGATCTTAGCGCAACGCATCACTGCCCCGCAGAGCATGATGAGTGCGCTGGTGGCGGAAACAGAAAACGCCGTGTGTGGCGTAATCGTTATCAATTTTATTTTACCGGTACATGAGAACCGTTTATGGGCATTAATTTCCGCGCTGGTCATCGAGGAATCGTCACGTGGATCAGGGATAGGCCAGCAGCTTCTCCAGGCCGCAGAGCGCCTCGCCCGTGATAAACAATGCGCTCAGATCGAGCTTTCAAGTAGTGAAAAAAGAATCAGAGCGCATCAATTTTATGAAAATAACGGCTACAAGGAGGTTCGCAAACGCTTCGTTAAACATTTGTCTTAACCGCCTGCGCGCGAGGGCTTTCCCCGGATGACCGTAACTATATTTTGCCCAGCAGGATATTTAACATGCGGCGCAGGGGTTCCGCAGCGCCCCACAATAGCTGATCGCCAACCGTTAACACCGAGTAGACTGGGTCATTATTTAGCGACATTTTCTTGTAGCGGCCAATACCTACCTGCAGCGAACCACTAATAGCAGCCGGGGTCAATTTACTGACACTCTCTTGCTTATTATTGCGGACATAGTTTACCCACGGATGGGAATGGGTGACTAACTCAGCAAATTCTGCTTCGCTGACCTCACGTTTAAGTTTCAGCGTAATCGCCGCGCTGTGACAGCGGATCACCCCGACCCGAATGCATAAACCATTGACCGGGATGGTACCCGGCGCAAGGCCAAGAATTTTATTAGTTTCCGCCTCGCCCTTCCATTCTTCGCGGCTGTTTCCATCGCCCAGATCGCTGTCGATCCACGGAATGATGCTGCCCATCAGCGGTACGCCAAAATTCTCCACCGGCATGCCAGCGCTATTAATCAACTCACTCACTTTATTGACTAAAGGCAGCACGGAACCTGATGCCGTCAGTTCATCCGCAGATAAATGCTGACTGATATACGCGCTTTGCGCGATTAATTCCCGCACCTGTTTGGCGCCCGCTCCGGAGGCAGACTGGTAGGTCATCACGCTCATCCATTCAATCAGGTCAGCCTTGATCAGCCCGGCCAACCCCATCAGGCTCAGCGTAATGGAGCAGTTGCCGCCGACAAACAGTTTAATTCCCGCTTTTACCGCACTATCGATATTTTCGCGGTTGACCGGGTCGAGAATAATGCAGGCTTTTTCATCCATCCGCAGCGCCGAAGCCGCATCAATCCAGTAACCTTGCCAGCCATGGTTAATTAACGCTGGATAGATGGCTTTGGTATAATCCCCGCCCTGACAGGTGATGATGATATCCATTTCGGCGAGTGCGCTAAGGGAATTCGCATCTTTCAGCCTGTCGCTTTTACCATTAATAACCGGGCCCGGGGCACCCGCACTGGAGGTGCTAAAAAAATGCGCTGTAATATCGTCGAAATCATTTTCTTCGATCATGCGTTGCAACAATACTGAGCCCACCATCCCTCGCCAACCAACAATACCTACCTGCTTCATTTATTTAACCTTTATAAGTTATGAGAATGTTAATTTGAGTGTCGCCATACCTTATATCGTATCCCCCAATAAAGGTCATTACCCAGCACATCGATTTTTATCATTATTAAAATGTTTCATCTGCCATCAGCGATATTTATCTCTTATTACGGTCAAGCAGATATAAGGCGGCGGCGACTGTCCAGTTTTCGGCATTCAAAGGTGAAACGGCGTAGCGAAACGGCAGCAGCTTCTTCTCCGGGTACCATGAAGAGTAACTTGCATTTTGATAGTGACTATGTCAATTTGCTGGCAAAAGCCACCTGGTTACTGGACAGCCCATGAAAAATGAACCGCTTTGCCGCGCTCCCTGCCCCATCGCCCGCAGCCTGGGCCGCATCGGCGACAGCTGGAGCATCATGATCCTGCGCGACGCCTTTGCGGGCTTTACCCGCTTCGACGAATTTCAGAAAAGCAGCAACGTCGCGCCCAATATTCTGTCGCGCCGCCTGAAGGAACTGGTCGATGACGGACTGCTGGAGAAGGTGTGCTACAGCAGCACCCCGCCGCGCTACGAATACCACCTCACGCCGCGCGGCCGCGATTTCCGCATGGTGCTGCTGGCGCTGGCGGAATGGGGTAACCGCCACTTCGCCCCCGAAGGGCGTCAGATGCAGCTGGTGGAAATGGCAACCCAGCGCCACGTGGAGCCAGTCATGGTGGATAAAGCGACTGGGGAAGAGATTATCCCGGGTAAATACGCCATGGTGCCGGGCCCCGCCGCCTCGCCGCTGATGAAATATCGTCATGAATATCTGCTGCGCAAACGCGAAGGCGATAGCGGGCAAAAATTCCAGCCTGAACCTTACAGAGATGCCAGCAATGAATCCGACCAGTAAGAAAAGTGTCCTCGTTCTGGCGGCCATCTGAATAACGCCAGGATTTTGTTCAGCGCAGCGCGGCAAACTTCGCCACGCGGGGATCTCACCGGATGCCGCGCTGGCGCTACGGGAGGCGCGAACCCAGGCCTTTTCCGATGCGTTCTACCTCATCATGATGGGTTTTTTACTTGCCGCGCTGCTGGTTCCCTTGATGAAAAAGCCGCCGGCACACTGATACTACAGGAGAGTTAACTATGGGCGTTTCCGTTAAACGCATTGTCGTCACCGGGATGGGGATTGTCAGCCCGCTGGGCTGCGGCGTACAGCACGTCTGGCAGTCGCTGCTGGCAGGTAAATCCGGGATCACCCGACTCAGCGAGCAGCTGGTCGCGGATATTCCCTGCAAAGTGGCCGGCCAGGTGCCGTCCATTGACAGCGATCCGCTGCACGGCTTCGACCCGCTGGCGACCATCCCGGCGAAAGAGCGCAAAAAGATGGATCGCTTTATTGAGTTTGCGCTGGTCGCCGCGCGCGAAGCGCTGGCCCAGGCCGGTTGGTCGCCAGCATCCGAGGCCGAACAGGAACGCACTGCCACGGTGATCGCCACCGGGATCGGCGGGTTCAGCGAGATCGCCAATGCGGTACATACCACCGATGAACGCGGGCCGCGTCGTCTCTCGCCGTTCACTATCCCCTCTTTTCTGGCCAACCTGGCCGCCGGGCATGTGTCTATCGCCCACGGCTTCCGGGGGCCCATCGGCGCACCGGTCACCGCCTGCGCGGCAGGCGCCCAGGCCATCGGCGATGCGGCGCGGATGATCCGCAGCGGCGAGGCGGACATCGCCCTCTGCGGCGGCGCGGAAGCGGCAATTCATCGCGTTAGCCTGGCCGGATTTGCCGCGGCAAGGGCGCTGTCCAGCGCCTACAGCGCCCAGCCGGAAAGCGCATCCCGCCCCTTTGACCGCGACCGCGATGGATTTGTGATGGGAGAAGGCGCCGGGCTTATCGTGATCGAGTCGCTGGAGCACGCGCTGGCGCGCGGCGCCACGCCGCTGGCCGAGCTGGTGGGCTACGGCACCAGCGCAGATGCTTATCACCTGACCGCAGGCCCGGAAGACGGGAACGGCGCACGTCGGGCCATGGAGATCGCTATTCGCCAGGCCGGGGTGACCGTCGAAGAGATTGATCATATCAACGCCCACGCCACCTCGACGCAGGTCGGTGATAAAGGTGAACTGGCGGCGATTAAAACGCTGTTTGGCGTCCATCCGGTCGCTATTACCTCGACGAAATCCGCCACCGGCCATCTGTTAGGCGCGGCCGGCGGGATCGAGGCCATCTTCACCATTCAGGCGCTGCGTGACCAGGTGGTGCCGCCGACGCTGAACCTGCATCACCCCGATGAAGAGGCGGCAGGTCTCAATCTGGTGGCGCTGCAGGCCCGCCCGCAGAAGATGCGTTACGCGCTGTCGAACGGTTTTGGCTTTGGCGGCGTTAACGCCAGCCTGCTGCTGAAACGCTGGCAATAATCGTCAGCTCCCCTGCGGTACTGGCCGACGGGGGATTTCCACCGTTGCGGCTTTTGCCCTGCTGCTGGAGTAAATCAAGTACAGCGCAATACCCAGGGAGACAATGGCGCCGATTCGGCTCATCGAGAATGGAATCGACGCATTGTCCAGCCAGCCGAAGTTATCGATCAAGGTCAGTTTTGAGCGAAGAACGGACCACACTATCTAAAGAATGATATCGCCTATTATGTTGGGACCGCTCATGTTAAAAAAGGGATAGCTTTTCTTTTCATTGACGATAACGAAGGAATTTTCATGGTTGAGGTTGAGGAAATAAAAAAGAAATATCCCGGCGCAGATGCCTGGCAAATGGGTGACAGTCCGCAACTGGGTAACGAGCTTGCTGACCTGATCAAAAAAGGGATCAAACGGCCTCTTGCGGATCTTTTGCCTCTTACCAGCAGGAAGAATCCGCCCCGAGAATCGGGAGTTATAACATTATTCTTGATGGTCAGAATGTTCCAGTCTGCGTGATCAGACTGATTTCGATGCAGCTGGTTCGTTTTTGTGATGTCACTGAAGCGTTCGCCCGCAAAGAAGGTGAAGGCGATTTAAGCCTTGAATACTGGAAGAAAGAGCATCAGAGATTTTTCAGCTCTGAAGGTCATTTTTCTGAAGATATGGAGTTGATCGCAGAAGAATTCGAAGTGGTTGAGGTGCTGTAAGGCAATGTCAACGGGCTGACGTTTTATCACTGACCACTCATAACACTGTTCGCTTCTGGCGCGGAGCGGACAAGCTATCGAGCGAAAGGTCCGCATTGAGCAAGGTGCTGACGTGCCAGCTATAATTGGTAATAAAGTGAGAGTAGAACTATTCTGATTTGTTTAAAAAAACATTTTTACATCCAAGGGCAAAATATTTTTTATGCTATCTTACATGCTATCTCAATATGCCAGGCTACCTGTGCCTGAAGTTACTCTACGTTCATGGTTAAAACAATGGTTGTCAGAGCAGGAATCGAGGTGTACAGACAGAAATTTCTCGGCGCGATTTCCCTGGAGAGAAACTGGATTATGTCAGGAATATTTTTTACAACGAAAACTCAAAATTGATGGAAAGCAATTTCTTACTGGCCCCCGTTATCAGGGCGGAAATATTAACAAACCTTTTATTGATATTGTAGGTATGGATTCTGACCTAAATCATACTGCATTAGAACTCATTAGTAAGGAATGGTCACAACTCAGAGCTCAGTATGTCCGCATTCTTGTACCCGGCCAGTCCTTCCTGCAGGGTATTCCCGACCAGTATATATATGCCACGTCTTTTTCTGACCCCCCTGAATTCAATGATAAATCTCTTGTTGTCAGGCCCTGGGTGATGCCTATAAGCATACATGGCAGACAGTTCGCGAACTGTCTGCAAGCAATTTGGTAGCAGTTGATGACGAAGAGTTGTGTGACCATATTTCAGAGAGAGAAGTATATATTATCTATGAAAACGATGTTCGCGCCGGGTTGCTAATATGCCAGAAAGGAAACATCGCTTTTCTGAGAGGATATCGTATTACTGACAAAGTAATACTTCCTGCTTTTCGTGGTCGATCATTGTCGGCCCGAGCGCAACGCCTGCTGTACCGATTATTAACTCATTCCGATTCGGAACTATCTTTGTATATGGGCACAATTATTCCGCAGAATATCCCCTCGATGAAAACTGCAGAAAGAGCGGGACGAACTTGCATCCTAAGTTATCAATTTCTACCCATCTGCAGAACCCACGATTAACAGCAATGCTAATTTATCTTCAGCCTACTTCCGCTTTTGGCACACAGGGGACGTGCAGGGCCCGGGAGTACTCCCCTGGACGCATTAATGGGCAGGATGTGATTGTTGCGCAGGCTATCATATGGCCTGAGGTGCAGCAGAATCAGCCTTCGTAGCAATGAGGGGCTCACAGCGTCCGGAATCCACCCGGTGCCGTAAAACACCGCAAGGTCTGTCGTAAGGTAATTTCATCACGCATCGCGACACCTTTTTTCTTTACGCAGGCCTTCTCTTTCACGGTTTGTCAGAACTGTGGACCGCAGTAATCTCCACTCCGTGCTTTAATCAATGAGAGTGATGTCGGGTGCAAATTAAACTACCTTTCTCAACAGCAAAGGCGGGATACCCCTGCCCTCGCAGGGTTTCTGCGTCTGGTAATATGCCCATGACAGTCTCAAAGACCGCTTTGAGGGTTTCCCGGTTTAAGGCACATAATCGCGTGGCGTTGCCCCCAAAATGCAGCGAAAAGCAGCGGTAAAGGCCGCCGGGCATGAGAAACCAAGCTGGTAAGCGACCTGTTTGATTGGAACACCGTTCGCGAGAAGATCCAACGAAGCGCAAATTCTGGCTCTCTGCTTCCATGTTCTAAAACTAAAGCCTGTATCCTTCATAAACAAGCGGGAAAAGGTCCGTTCCGACATGGCCGACATAAAAGCCAGCTCGCTCAGCGATGCTTCCCAGCGCTGATTGACCAGTAGCGATCTGGCCGCGCTAAATAATCGCTCATCATTCGGCATGGGAAGCACCATCGTTAAAGGTGGAGCCTCGCTGAGAATTTCCAGAAGCAACAACGCTATCTTCCGTTGACTCGGTCTGGCGTAGTCCTCACTGAACAGCCCAGCGATAAGCTCTTTGACTAACGGCGTAGCCGTGATCACATGTACCTGCTGACTCTTCGTAAAGCTCGTACATTCTGCGATAAGGCTACTGCTGAAATAGATCGCCCTGAGATCGGTTTGTGAAAGCAGATGATAACTATGGATATGCAGAGGCGGTAGCCATAATGCCCGCTGAGGAGGGATCACCCAACGGTCGCTCTCTGTTTGCACCAGCATAACCCCTCTGGTGGCGAAGAGTAGCTGCCCCTCAACATGATGATGGGGAGGATCTGCCTCGCCGCGTTGATAGCTTATCGCAGTACTGGACCAGCCTGTGGCTTCATCATGTCTTGGCGCTTTATCTATACTACCTGGCATTTCAGATTTAGCCCCTGCCATTATCATATCGAAACTGGAACCACCCGGAGTAGAGCCTTAGGCAATGGGTGCGTGACTTATCATCCTGAGCATCAAAGATATTACAGGAGCTTAACCTCATGCGTGTACACTTTATCGTACATGAAAGTTTTGAAGCCCCGGGCGCATATGAAACCTGGGCAATAAACCAGGGTCATGATGTAACTTACTCACGCGTCTATGCAGGCGATCGGCTACCTGATGACGCCGTAGGCATCGATTTTCTTATCGTTATGGGCGGTCCGCAAGATCCTGACACCACGCTTGAAGAGTGCCCGCACTTTAATGCTAAAGCGGAACAGGCGCTGATTGCTTCCGCGGTTAAAACCGGTAAGGCGGTGATCGGTATCTGCCTGGGTTCACAGCTAATCGGTGAAGCGCTGGGCGCGCCGTTCTCTCATAGCCCGGAAAAAGAGATTGGTAAATTCCCGATCACATTGACCGAAGACGGCAGTAAGGATGAGATGTTCTCTCACTTTGGGAAAACACTGGCAGTGGGTCACTGGCATAACGATATGCCAGGTTTGACGCCAGAGGCTAAAATTATCGCTTACAGCGAAGGCTGTCCCCGGCAGATCGTTGCCTATTCAGACCGCGTCTTTGGTTTCCAGTGCCACATGGAGCTCACATTGGACGTTGTAGAACGGCTGATCGCTCATTCTGAGAAAGACCTGAGCCGTGCAGCAGAATATCGTTTCGTTGACACGCCTGAAGCGCTCCGGGCGCACGATTACAGTGAAATGAACCAAGTGCTTTTTGACTTTCTGCATAAGCTGGAAGCACGTTACAAAGCAGCGCAAGCATAATGTTATGCTCGGTGAGCTTGCCATCGGTTTTGATTTTAATGTCCGCTCCTGGCACAGAGCGGACAAGCTATCTGAGTTGAAGGTCTGATATGAGCGATCAGCGGACGTTGGCTACACTGTTAAACGTCGCAGACTCAGCTTCTGACTGCCAGTTTTTCGCGAGTTGGGCCTTCAAAGTAGATGCTCCTGATATGGCAATTACGGGGTTGAGTCAGCACAAAGCGAATTGCTTCCCAGACTGAACGCCCATTCATCAGACGTTCCCCCATTTTGGGCTGGCTATCGACAAACGCCTCTAACCCTGTCAGCTCGAAATCCGGGGGATACAACCCAGTCACACGTATATTTTCTTTAGACAACTGGTACGAAAGTTTAGTTGTAAACCCGCTAAGCCCGTGTTTACTGGCAAAAAAAGCGGGGTGCGCAATTGAATCTGTAAAATTAGGAATCCCACATGAAGATATAATTGAGACGATATCCGCACTTTCTGAACGTCTTAACCCGGGTAGCAATGCCTGAGTCAGCAGAATAGAACCTGTCAGGCCTGAACTGATAGTATTTATGATTTCTGTGTCTGATTGATCGTCTAACGTTCCTGAAAGCCACTGAGCAGCATTGAGGATTAAAATGTCTATGGGCTTGTCTAAAGTTAACAACTGTGAAGAAAACTGAGAAAGGGATTCAGGTAGGGTTAAATCACAGAGATGCCCTTTCGCCATTCCGCCTTCAGCCGTAATGATACTGCAAGTTTTTTGAATGTCATCAGCGCGCCTCGCGCAAAAATCCACCTCGACGCCTTCTCGCGCTAACCATACGCTCAGCGCCTGACCAAATCCCGTGCCACCACCGGTAATTACAGCTCTTTTACCTCTCAGCATCTTCATCCATCCTTTATTAATGAATAGGGGGGAATGTAGATATATATGAGGAAGCAGATTGACATCTTTCAGTTAGTGCCATTTTTTGACGATAGGGATAAGTTGTACTGCTACATTTCCATCGCGCTCCTGTGGGCATGCAACATCCGCTCCTGGCACTAGTCTGCCGTAAAGGGCAGCTTTAAGGGAGGAGCGGACGAGCTAACGCAGGTGAAGATCCGCTGTGAGCGAAAAGCGGATTTTTGTCGTTCTGTCATCAAAACTGGCGACTTATATTAGGATATCGCAATACCCCTCGCCCTCAGGCTACGTCTGCTTGAATTGATTGCCTCAAGAAGGCGGAGGCGGCTTTCCGCTGATTGCCGCTACGCGCACAGCAGGCGTACCGGTCATTTATGTCAGCGTCGGATTCCGCAAGGGGTATCCAGAGGTCAGCAAAAACAACACTATCTTCGCTTCGATTAAGGAGAATGGAGTTTTTATGGCTGATAACGAGAGCACGGCTATTCATCCTGATGTTGCTCCAGCAGAAAATGAAGTCGTCATCGTCAAACGCAGAGTCGGAGCTTTCTCGTTTACTGAACTTGAGATGATCCTTCGTGCTCAAGGCATCGAAGACCTGATTCTTACGGGTGTAACTACCAGTCGTGTGGTGCTTTCCACAGTCGGACAAGCTTTTGATCTGGATTACCGCCTTATCGTTGTGAATGATTATTGCGCAGATCCAGATCCTGACACCAATATGTTTTTACTTAAAAAAGTTCTACCTCAACATGCTTTTGTTACCAGTTCCTCTGAAATATCAAAACCTGGGCATAAAACTATGAATTTCTGACGTCAAAAAACGGGAGGATATAACCGGGGATCCCCAATCATC
>OKVM01000285.1_pt1 | contig 27809 bp, 10 predicted proteins | sample 1606841 | NCBI WGS metagenome assembly OKVM01 (sample SAMN03281010, study PRJEB24777) | human gut metagenome | isolation source: fecal sample PR157 from 1 month old male Malay infant, caesarean delivered... | reverse complement strand
TTTGTAAATAAAGATTTTGAAATGTCTGTTTCGAATCTTGTCTGGCAAGGTTTGGAAGTTTGAGTAAAATTTCTAATTCCCTCTTATCTGAATAGATACCTGTAAGAAGTGTATTGAAGATAAGGAAGTAGTAAGAAAGGATTTCTATGCAACTCGAAAATTTAACAAAAGAACAATTCATCCGTGACTTTAAGGATACTCTCCATCAAGAGCAGTTGATTAAAGTTGCTAAGGCCACACCAACGGAGATTTTTACTGCCTTGGCTGGTTTGATCCGTAAATATTACACAAATACATGGATTGAACGTAACCATGCACTTTCAGATAATCAAGAAAAGATTGCTTACTACTTCTCGATTGAATTTCTTCCAGGTCGTATGTTGGAAACTAACCTTCTCAACCTTGGTATTCTTGACCTTGTTAAAGAGGGATTCGCAGAACTTGATATTGACTTCCGTGAAGTTGTAGAAGCTGAGCATGACATGGCACTTGGTAATGGTGGTCTTGGTCGTTTGGCTGCTGCCTTCATGGATTCACTTGCGACTACTGGTTATCCAGGTTTTGGTAATGGTCTTCGTTACCGTTATGGACTTTTCAAACAACGTATTGTGGACGGTTACCAAGTGGAACTACCAGATGGTTGGTTTGGTTCAACAGGAAATGTTTGGGAAACACGTAAGGACCATGATATTGTCGATGTAAAACTCTTCGGTGATGTTGTCCTTGAAAGCAATGAAGATGGTCGTTTTGTTCCAACTTATAAGAACGCTCAAGTTCTTCGTGCCGTACCTTACGATGTGCCACAAATTGGTTACCAAAATGGTGTGATTAACAACCTTCGCCTTTGGGATGTTGAAATTCCTGAAGAATGTGAGTTGGATTACCCAACTTTGGAAGCACGCCGTCGTGTGAAAGATATTACTGCCATTCTTTATCCAGACGATTCAACAATTGAAGGTAAAGAATTGCGTTTGGTTCAAGAGTACTTCATGACAAGTGCCGGTCTCCAAACAATCATTAAATCATATCTCAAGATGGGCTTGCCATTGAAAGATATCCACGAAAAAGTATCTGTTCACATCAATGATACCCACCCTGCGGTTGCACCAGCTGAATTCATGCGTCTTCTCCTTGATGAATATGGTCTTTCATGGGAAGATGCTTGGAATGCGACTGTTAAAACTATGAGCTACACTAACCACACTATTCTTCAAGAAGCCCTTGAAAAATGGGATCAACAGCTCTTCAAACGTGTCCTTCCACGTGTTTACCAAATCATCTTGGAAATCAACAACCGTTACATCGCTGAAATGGCTGGACGTGGTATTGCTGCGGATGTCATTGAACGTACTCGTATTGTTAAGGATAACCAAATCCACATGGCTAACTTGGCTATCATTGGTGGTCACTCAGTCAACGGGGTTGCAAAACTCCACACAGAACTCCTTAAAGAAGATACCCTTCACGATTTCTATACTATTTATCCTGAAAAATTCAATAACAAGACAAATGGTATCGTTCAACGTCGTTGGACACAAATTGCAGCTCCAGAACTTTCAGCAGCAATTGATGACGTGATTGGTGACGGTTGGCGTAACGATATCCATGAGCTTGAAAACCTTACAACTTACTTGGATGACAAGGAAGTCTTGAACCAGTTCTATCAAGTTAAGAAGACTGCTAAACAACGTTTGGCAGACTATATCAAGGAAACAACAGGTGTAGAAGTGTCTACAGATGCTATCTTTGATGTTCAAGTAAAACGTCTTCACGCTTACAAACGTCAATTGCTTAACCTTCTTCACATAATCAAGCTTTATTGGGATCTTAAAGATAATCCAGATAAAGACATGGTACCTCGTGTATTCATCTTTGGTGCCAAAGCTGCCCCTGGTTATCACTTCGCTAAATCTGTTATCAAACTCATCAACGAAGTTGCCAATCTTGTTAACAATGACGAAAGCCTTCAAGGGAAACTTAAAGTGGTCTTCCTTGAAAACTACCGTGTCAGCCTTGCGGAACTTATCATTCCAGCAGCAGATGTCTCTGAACAAATCTCATTGGCTTCTAAAGAAGCATCTGGTACATCAAACATGAAATTCATGATGACTGGTGCCATTACCTTGGCAACACTTGACGGTGCCAACATTGAAATCAAGGACGAAGTGGGCGATGAGAATGTTGTCATCTTCGGTATGGACAAGGACGAAGTTTATGAACACTATGCACGTCACGATTACTACTCTCGTGCAGTTTATGAAAATAACCCAGTCATTCGTCGTGTCGTTGATACCTTTGTTAACGGTACGATTCCAAATGCTCAAGCTGAAGGTACTGAAATTTACGAAGCCCTCATCACCCACAACGATGAGTACTTCCTCTTGGAAGACTTCGCTGCTTATGTAGAAGCTCAAGAGAAAATCGATGCACTTTATCGTGACCATGACAAGTGGGCACGTATGAGCTTGGCTAATATTGCTAAATCTCATAAATTCACTTCAGATGATACGATTACAGAGTATGCTAAAGAAATTTGGGAATTGAAAAAATAGGCGATAGCTTATGAATCACAAAAAAGATAACGACTAGAAATGGTCGTTGTCTTTTATTTTTTACGAAGAGAGGGGTCGTAGACAGCTAAGTAGCATTTATACATGGCAGTAGGAGTTTACCCGCAGATCTAACTTAGCCCTTGAAACTTGCACTTGCTTATCAAGATGTTATAATGACCTATAGGTATAAGCATCAAAAAGGGGGGAAATTTATGGCTTTACGCAGCCAATTGATTACCAAAGAGTTTCCAGAATTAGATAGGGTAGAGCGCTTAAATAACGAGGCTTTTCCAGAAGAAGAACGTATTCCATTAAGTGACTTCTTAAAATTGGATGGTCGTGATGATTATCATTTCTTTGCCTTTTATGACGAGGATGATTTTGTTGGATTTGCCTCAGTTCTCTACAATGCCAAAGTTTTTTATGTGAGCTTCTTCGCCATCGTACCTCAAATGCGGAGTCATGGCTACGGAAGTGAGATTATTGATAAACTGGTGGACTTTTATGGACCATCGCGTTCTATGGTCTTGGAAGTAGAGCGCTTGGATGAACCTAACGACAATCCTGAGCAACGTGCGGCGCGTTGGGATTTCTATAAGCGTAATGGTTTTAAGACTTCCAATGCTTTTTTGGAATATGAGGGTTTGAGCTTTGAGATTCTCTATCGTGGCGATCACTTTGACGAAAAAGCTTACAGAGACATATTCCACAAACTTCAGGAAAATGCTTATTTTGATTTTAGTATCAAACATCGTCGCTTGAGCGATTTATAAACAATTCATTCAAACAGGTCTTAGTCGGCCTGTTTTTTCATTTGTTTTCAACGTTTGCCAATCGTTTTCAGAATATTTTGTCCACCTATGCTATAATGGAAGTACTATGAAGAAAGTAATTTTACAGTATCTGGCAAGTGCCCTGGCTGTAATCCTCATACTTGGTCTTGTGGTTTTCAATCGACAGCGAAATGACTCTTTGGTAAAGAAGGTCAAAGACCCTGAGATTTCCTATATCTATCAGGATTCTTTGGAAAATATAGATAAACTGGCACTTAGTCAGGCTGGGGTTATCCAATCTTATCAACTCGATGCTTTGTCTGTTAGGAAGGAAGACGGGAAAATTTACCTCGTTCTCCATATCAATCATTCCTATGATATGCAGGTAAATCTTGTCCTAAAGGCAGATATCTACGGTGATTTATCTGTGGTTCAAGCGACACCATCAAAGGCTTTGAAGCTGGCCTTGGAGGACGAGTCTTATCAAAAACGATTGACCTTGATTTCACAGAAGGCAAATGCTATTATGGCTCGTGACCACTGGGATCAGGGCATTAAGCCAGCCTATGTGGCTCAGGTCAGAAGCAAGATGAAAAAGACTTCCTTGACCCAGTTAGACAAGGTTTTACAGGACATTGACCAAGAAAGCAAGGAAGTGGGCTCAGATACCTATACGGCCTTTTTCCAAGCATCTCAACTCCCTAATCATGACAAGCTCAATTTGGTTATGGAGCACATGCAGGTTTATGTGGACAAGTACCAGTTCCTCCAGTTAGGGAAGTCAGGTTATAAATTTTCCAAGAAGCTAGAGCCAACCAGTCCTTTTTATAGTTACTTCCGTGAGGCTATTATGGAGACCTATCAGACGGATCTAGGGCTTGGGGTGGATGACTTAGGTATCAAGCTCCATCTTTTTAGGTCTTGGATTGATAAGCAGTCCATGGACTATATTAGGACCAACTACAAGGGCAAGACAGATTTAGACAAACTTCTGGCCTACAGCAAGGACAAGAAGATTCATTTGGATTACACTACGGGTGCTTCCTACCATAATCGAAGCTTGGGAGACTTTACCTATCCGCAGAACATGAAAATTCAGCTACCTCAGACCAGTGTCATGGGACCTTATGGAGTTAGCAATTCCCGTTTTATTGAGTTTATTGTCAATATGGATACGGGGAGATTTGTCTCTGAGTGGAATGTCTACAAGAAAAGGAAAGACGGTAGCATCGACTCCAATCCCAAGCATTACAAGATTGAAGACGGTGCTGACATTGCCGATACGGATTCTGCTAATTATGGGCTGTCTAAGGGATTGAATGCTGACCTACCAGCCTATCTCAATAATAGCCATACCTATCTTGACGTTCGTCATCCTGCTGACAATGCGATTAGACGCAAGATGGTTAGGAAGTGGAAAAATCCCAAGAATGTCTTAAACGGTGGGCGCTATGCTGATATTGTTAAAAAAGGAGGCTTGAAAGACCTTGAAACATGGAGACAAGTTAAAGCTGAAGACCGGCTCCAGGTCTACAATGCTTACCTTGATTATATTCGCTCTCATCTTGTGCTTAATGGGTTTGACAGCTTTTACCAAGAAACCTACAAGCCCCAAGGTGGAGACAAAAAAGACTGAAAACCTTGATAGTGTCCTTGTCGCTAAGAATTTCTATCGAGTAAGGGATGCTTATGCCATTAAGCTCTACGGACAGGATGAGGGGATGTCCTTTGATGTAGCTGGCCAAAGACTTTTTGGATCAAACATTGCTATTAAGGATGGCCTATTATATGGCTCCAGTCTTGGGGATTTAACCATTGAGGCTTATTTTCAAGGAGAGCTGTCCTACCTTTTAGAGGCTACCCAGAAGCTCCCAGTGGACAAAAATCGCATCAAGGCTAATCACTATAGTCAGGACATTGTTCTGAATAAGGTTTGGACTAGTCTGGAAGGCCAAGAAACCTCCAACAGTATCATCACTCAGTTTCAGGATAAGACCCTACTCAAGCTGCGGATCAGCTACAACAAAGAGTTTCTTCCCACAAAGATTCAAGGTTTCTACAATAGCCAAACCTTGAATGGCTGGCGGGACCTCTTTTACATAGATTATCCTTACAGTAATCAGGAAGCCTTCAATCAGGCTCAAGATGCCTATATACAACACATCCAGTACATGGAAACTCATCCTGAGGAAGAAGCAGGAGAGTTTGGTTAATAAAGCAAAATCACCTTTATCTCGAGATAAAGGTGATTTGTTTGCGCCTAAGATTTAAGTTTTAGTTTTGATTTGTGGCAACTTCTGGAAAAAGCTTGTCTAAGATTTTTGAAGTGATAGCCTGTCCAGGTCCTTCAGCACAGTAGGTGTGCATATACATAGAAGGGTTAAAGTTGAGCTCGATGCAGGTGCAATGAGGGTTTTCTTTGCTAGCAGGTTGGGTTTTATCTGGAATAATGAGGTCAACCCCACAAGCCCAAGCGCCCATACTAGTTGCCATAGCTGCAGCTAGTTCTTGGTAAGAGGAATCCATGGTCTCAGTGACATCAATAGAGTCACCACCCGTAGAAATGTTTGAGTTACGACGTAGATTGACCTTTTTCCCTTCTGGGAGAATATCATCTGGGGTATAACCCTGTTGTGTTAACATCAGTTGTTCGATGTCTCCTAGCGCAATGATTTCAAGTGGTGAGCGGTGATCACGTCCTCGCAATGGATTGGCATTTTTCTGAGCGACCAATTCACGAATGGTGTGTTTGCCATCACCGACAACATTGGCAGCGACACGAAGGAGTACAGCCTCACAACGTCCATCCAAGATAAAGAAACGGTATTCGGTTCCTGGGATAAATTCTTCAACAAGAACAGCTGTATCTTCTGCAAAGGCAATCTCGAGGGCTTTCTTATAGTTATCAAGGCTGGCAGGCTCTTGGAAAATGGAAATGCCCAGACCAAAGTTGGTTGATTTTGGTTTAACTACAATTTGCTTGTCCTTGATAAGAGGATAGTAGGCTAGACCTTGCTCCAGACTGGTAAATTCGTCGCCAGCAGGAACAGGGAAACCAGCGTCAGCCAGGATTTTTTTGGTCACGGTTTTATTAGCCATGGCAAGAGGTACTACATAGTTGTCTTTTGAGGTCATGTTACCATTTTTGACGTACTCAACATGATCTTTATGCCAGAGTTTAAGGAATTGATCCTGCTCATCTAGGATTTCAAAATGGATTCCTTTTTGAATGGCATCAAAGAGTAGCATCTGAGTAGAAAGTTCCATCTCCTCATAACCCTTAAGAGCATAGTGGGCAGTCCAGTCATAATCATGATAGGCAAGAGCCTTGTCAAGGGCAAAGTCAGCAAGAGACTTGTCTTTGATATAAGATAAGAGTTGGGCTGCTAGTGTATGACTAGGATCAGCAAAGGCATCTTTAAGTTGTTTGACCAAACCTTGATGATAGTCACCTAGTCCAAAATGTTGCACCAGTTGGTCCAGAGCCGTCGTAATGTTCTGAGTTTCAGCTTCAGAAGGTAGAGGCTCTAAAGGATGAGAGAGGGCGATTTTTTCATTCAACGCGTGACCTTGAGCCAGAGCCTGATCGACATTTTCAGGGGCATCCATCCAGAGGAAGGCTAGCAGGAGTAGGTGTACGGTATCCATGGTAGTTTGGCTAATACCGATACGCTCAAAGGGGTTGAGGTCGAAGTTACGGAATTCCAGATAGGTGATTCCCTTGTCAAGGAAGGAACGATTAACCTTTTGTCCACGGAAACGAACAGCTGAGTAAAATTCCTTCTCCGCAATCAAATCTTCTTGTTCGATATAGTTTTCGATGGCAGAGACATAGTCTTCTAGGTTTGCAAAAGATACTTGGATTTCTTCCTTATTGACATAACCATGGTCACTGTTACGGAAGGAACGCACGGGTTCTGGCACTTCTTGGTCGAAGAAGCCTTGCTCAGCAATAGGTGCAGCCCCAAAGAGGTAGGTAATCACCCAACGGTAGCGCAAATAGTTCTGAGCCAGCTTAAGGTAGAGGGCGTTCTTGAAAGCAATCATATCAGTCTGGTCACTTTCTTTGAATAGGGCCTCAACCAAACCTTTCCCTAGTTCCATATTATAGTGGATACCTGAGATAGCTTGAAGTTTAGTTCCGTATTTTTCGGCCAAGTAGTTGCGATAATGGCGTTCGAATTCATTTTCCAGTTGGGCAACTTGGATTTCTTGGGCCTTGATACGAGGTGGCATGGACAAGGGCCAGAGAAGTTCATCTTTACTGATGGAACGTCCAGCTACATCGGTAATGGCTCCAAGAAAACGACGGGCCTCAGTGGTAGATTTAGCAACTGGTGTGATGAGCTCCATTTGAAACTCACAAAAATCTGTTTGAATATAAGGGTGGAAACTTCGAGCTCCTAGGCAAGAAGGGTGAGGCGTATGTGCTAATTTTCCCTGTCTATCGACACGAAGACTTTCGCGTTCAATTCCAAAGTTAGCTTGAAGGATAGGGCTGGTAGGCTCCAGCTTTTGAAGCAGTTGATTTATAGTCATAGAGTCACCTTTTCATCTAATGTTAGTGTTAGTCTATTATAAATAGGAACAGAAAACAAATTTCTGCTACGTTTGGCTATGATTTACGAACATTTATGATAAGTTTGTGAAAAATGAGAAGGTTTTAGAACGATATTTTTATCAAACATCATAAAAAACTTACAAATGTTAGTGAAATGATATTGTGCTTGCAATTTTACTCAATTTAACCTATACTAATGACATATATATGAGAACGAAAAAATCCCTAGGGTCTGCCCTCAGGGGCTTTTGTATGCTCTCAAAAGGGTATGACTGTTCTTTTATAGATAAATGATAAGCATAAGACTGTTAGTTTTAAGCTTTGCTATGCCTAGAGTAGACGATATTTTTCGCCGTGGTCGAGACCATTCTGAACCTATTTGCACTTGTTCGAAGTTGCTCACAATTCGACAGTTCGCTCTGCCCAACAGCGATGCTTTCGCCGTGATAGATTACAAAAATGGTGTATATCTATCGATGCATGAAACACGCTCTGCACAGAGCAGGCGATATTTTTCGCTGTGGCAATAGTTATAGAAGTCAAGAGACTTCTATAACACGGAAGTTTTGAGACCTAGGCTCAAAACTTAGCTATGAGATTCCGAAGGAAGCTGCTAGCGTCCGAAGCCACTTAAGAAAAATATCAAAAAAAGAAAAAAGAATAAAAAACGGAGGTAATTATGTTTCAAACCCTGATCGCCCAGATAAAGGAATACAAGAAACCCTCAATCTTAGCGTCCCTCTTCATGACGCTAGAAGTCATGTTTGAGATTTCCATTCCCTTTGTCATGGCCAATCTTTTGGACAAAGGTGTCCAGCAATCTAACATGTCTAACATTTGGCTCTATGGTGGCCTCATGTTGGTCTGTGCCTTCCTGTCGCTTTTCTGCGGTATGCAGTCGGCACGCTATGCGGCCTTTGCTTCTGCTGGATTTGCTAAGAATCTACGTCAGGCCATTTTCAAAAAGGTTCAAACCTTCTCTTTTGAAAATATCGATAAGTTCTCAGCTGGTGGTTTGGTAACACGTATGATGACTGATGTTACCAACGTGCAGAACTCTTACCAGATGATTATCCGTATCTGTGTACGTGCACCCCTTAACTTGATCTTTGCCATTGCAGCAAGTTTCCTGATTAATGGTGAAATGGCTTGGATTTTCGTTGGTGTGACACTTTTCCTTGGTCTGGTTTTGGCCATTATTACCAAAATCGTATACCCTCTCTTTACTCAAGTGTTTGAGGCTTATGACAACCTCAACAACAGTATCAAGGAAAACATCACCAACATGCGTGTGGTGAAATCCTATGTTAAAGAGCAGGAAGAGACGGATAAATTCAAGAAGGCCTCACGTCGTATTTACAAGATGTTCATGCGTGCCATTCGTGTGGTTGTCATGTCTAACCCAGCCATGATGTTGTCTATGTATGCATCATTCCTCATGATTTCTTGGTTTGGTGCTCACCTTATCGTTGTCGGCAAACTATCTACAGGTGAATTGACTTCCATGTTCAGTTACACCATGACTATCCTAATCTCACTCATGATGTTCATGATGATCTTTGTCATGCTGTCTATCTCTATGGCCTCTGTAGAGCGTATCAATGAAGTGCTTAATACTGAATCAACCATTGTTTCACCTGAAAATGGCTTGACAGAAGTCACAGATGGTTCTATCAGCTTTGATCATGTGGATTTCTCATATACTGATGAAAATGGTGACAAGACCCATGTTCTCAAAGATATTACGCTTGATATTAAGTCTGGTGAAGTTATCGGTATTCTTGGTGGAACAGGTTCTGGTAAATCAAGTTTGGTTCAGCTCATTCCTCGTCTTTATGATGTGGAAGCCGGTCAAGTTAAGGTTGCTGGCCACGATGTTAAGGACTATGATTTGGATAGCTTGCGTAAGCAAGTTGCCATGGTGCTTCAAACCAATGTCCTTTTCTCAGGAACTATTAAGGAAAATATGCGTTGGGGAAATAAACAGGCAACAGATGAAGAAATCGTTGAGGCTTGTAAGATTGCTCAAGCGGATGAATTTATCCAAGAATTTAAGGATGGCTATGACACTAAGATTGAACGTGGTGGAGCCAATGTCTCAGGAGGACAACGTCAACGTCTCTGTATTGCACGTGCCCTCCTCATGAATCCAAAAATCTTGATTCTTGATGATTCAACATCAGCGGTTGATACCAAGACAGATAGTTTGATTCGTCAAGGTTTGGCATCAAGTCTTAAGGACACCACTAAGATTATCATTGGTCAACGTATTTCATCTATCCAAGATGCAGACCGCATCGTTGTTATGGATGATGGCCGAATCGATGCCATTGGTACTCACGATGAATTGGTGGCTAACAATGCCATTTATCGTGACGTCTACAAGATGCAAACACAAGGGAAAGGAGTAGCAGATGCAGAATAAGAAAAAAGCTAATTGGGGCTCTCTAGCACGTCTTCTACGCTTTTTGTGGCAAGACTACAAACTTTCGCTTTCTATCGCCTTTGTCCTTATTGTGGTTGCTTCCTTGGCAACGGTCAATTTGACGGCTTCTATTCAGTCCTTGGTTGACGTTTACGTTCAACCCATGCTCAAATCTGGTAGCCATGACTTTGGGCCACTGTTACGTTTCTTGACTTCGGTAGCTGTCTTCTGTCTTATTGGTGTGATTGCCAACTATGTGGCTTCTCTCCTCATGGCGACGATTTCGCAAGATTCCTTACGTTCCCTTCGTAATCAGCTCTTTGCTCGCATGCAAAAGCTTCCTGTTCGCTACTTTGATACTCACCAACACGGGGATATCATGTCTATCTACACCAACGACATTGATGCCCTCCGTCAGGCTGTTGAGCAGTCTATCCCACAGTTGCTACAAACAACTATTACCCTTATCGGAGTGACTGTGACCATGCTTACGGTTAGTCCTCTCCTCTTTATCGTGGTCCTAGTCATGGTAGGCATCATGTTTATGGTCATCAAAAATGTATCAGCTAAATCAGGTCGTTACTTTGGTGAGCAACAAAAGAATCTAGGGATTGAGAATGGCTTCATTGAAGAAATGATGTCAGGGCAAAAAGTGGTCAAAGCCTTTGTCCACGAAGAAGAAAGCATGGCTGACTTTGATAAGATTAACGAACAGCTCTTCCAATCATCATACTTGGCCAATCGCTATGCCAATGTCCTCATGCCCATCCTTGGGAACTTAGGAAATGTTTCCTTTGTTTTGACTGCCTTGGTTGGTGGGGTATTTGCTCTAAATGGTGTCGGTAGTTTGACTATCGGTGGTCTCATGGCCTTCCTACAATTGAACCGTTCCTTCAATGGTCCTATTACTCAGGTGTCTCAACAACTTAACTTTGTTCTTATGGCACTTGCTGGTGCAGACCGTATCTTTGACCTTTTGGATGAAGCAGAAGAAGTTGACCAAGGTAAGGTCACTTTGGTCAATTACGAATTGGTAGATGGTCAAATGGTTGTGACAGACAAGAAAACCAACCTCTGGGCTTGGAAACACCCACGTCCAAATGGCGATTACGAATTGGTCGAGTTGGTCGGAAATGTGGTCTTCCAAGACGTTGATTTCTCTTACGATGGTAAGAAACAAATCCTTCATGACGTTAATCTCTATGCAGACAAGGGGCAAAAGGTAGCCTTTGTCGGTGCGACAGGTGCTGGTAAGACGACGATTACCAACTTGATTAACCGTTTCTACGATATCCAATCTGGTGTGATTACCTACGATGGTATTGATGTGAAACTGATTGAAAAAGATTCTCTTCGTCGATCACTTGGTATCGTGCTTCAGGATACCCATCTCTTCACAGGGACTATCGCTGAAAATATTGCCTACGGCCGTGCGGATGCGACGCGCGAGGAAATTCTTGAAGCTGCTCGTATTGCTAACGTGGATTCCTTTGTGCAACATTTGGACAATGGTTACGACACTGTTCTTACAGATGATGGCGCAGGCTTGTCTAATGGACAACGTCAGCTGATTGCCATTGCGCGTGCAGCCCTTGCCAATGCACCGGTCCTCATCCTTGATGAAGCGACATCCTCTATTGACTCTCGTACCGAAAAAATGGTACAAGAGGGGATGGACCGACTTATGGAAGGACGTACTGTCTTTGTTATCGCCCACCGTCTTTCAACCATCGTTAACTCTGACGTTATCATGGTTATGGATCATGGACGTATCATTGAACGTGGTGACCATAACAGCCTTATGGAACAAGGTGGTACCTACTACCGACTCTATACTGGTGGTCTTGAAATTGATTAACATTAAAAGAACTCAGGTTTTGCCTGAGTTCTTTTACATATGAAGAAAAGGTTTCTTTTGAGACTTTTCTTGTAAAAATGATAGATGTGATCTCTTAAATCTCAACTTCTTCTAAACCGTATGAGTTCAGGCGATATATCTTTTGGCAAACTTGTCTGAGGTAGTTGACATCATGTGATACTGTAAGAATTGCACCTGGATAGTTCTCGAAGAGCTGTCGGACTTGTGGTTGTGAGGTGGGTGAAAAATTTCTGGTTGGTTCATCTAGGATAAGGAGCTGAGGGTTTTCTAAGACTAAGTGCAGTAGGAGTAGTTTTCCTTTTTGCCCACCAGATAGGTCATCAATTGCATGGTTCATTTCATCATGACTGAAGTTGAGGTTGGCGAGATGGGAACTTATGATTTCTCTCTCAGTTTTGTCGCCAGTCTTACTCAAAAATGCTATTGGAGACAGTTCCACTGGCAAGATAGCGTCATAACGTTGAGGCATGTAGCCGATAGTCAGGTCTGTTTTCCTGCTAAGTTCTTGGTAGAGATAGTGTAAGAGAGTGGATTTACCGCAACCGTTATCTCCGATAATACCAACTTTTTCCTGTCCTTTCAAAGAAAGTTTGAGATGGTCAATGGTTAGGTGAGGAGCGATGTTTAGCTGGTTTTCATCCAGATTTAGAAGATATTTTCCCTGAGGTAGAGGATTGATATGAGAGAAGAAAAGATCGATGCTGTCTTCTTTATCAGGCATCTGTGTCATGTCTTGGGCAAGGCGGTCGTAGCGTTTTTCTTGTGAGAGGACTGCTTTCATCTTTTTAGCAACCAATCGTCCTTGCGTGCTATCATGCGTATTGCGTAGGGTGGTTTGGACATTTTGTTTGATACGGCGATGCTTGGCCATGGCTTTGTCATAGGCTTTTTTCTCGGTTTTCGCTTGCTGCATCTGTTGCTGGAAAGCATCGGAACGTTGTTGACTATAGTTATTATAGTCGAGGTGTTCCACACTGGTCCTAGCCTGTCGACGACGTTTAAGGAGTTCCAGATGGATAATGGTATCAGCTGTCTGACTGAGCAAATCCTCGTCGTGAGAGATGTAAATAATCGTTTTTTCAGAATGTTTGATAAAGTCTTTTAACCAAGTGATGGTAGTTAAATCCATATCGTTTGAGGGCTCATCAAGAAAAATGATGTCGTGGGGTCGAGCTAATTCTCGGATGAGTTGAATTTTGAGTTTCTCGCCACCTGACAGAGAGGAGATAAGCTGACTACTAGCAAAACGCTCACTATCAAAATGAAGTTCATCAGCCAGACGATAGAGGGTAGCATAGTCTAGGTCATAAGTATCCGCAAAGAAGTAGTCGTTAAGGGTTAGGGATTGTAAGTCATCCGAAATATGTTGGGGAATATAGACCTGAGGGCTATCTGGTTTAGTAATAGTTCCCTCGTAAGACAGGTGGTCAAAATGTGCATTAGAATTGACAAGAAGGGCAAGGAGACTTGACTTTCCATTACCTTCCTCCCCAATGATGGCGACTTTTTCGCCTGTAGCTATATTTACATTTAGATCATGGACTAGTTCACGCAAATCTTTGGTATGCGTAATGGTTAGGTGTTGAATCTGTATCATAGGACCTCCTAGGTCTGAGTGCTTGTTGATAATGTTTCATGGGTAGTACAGTTTTTACTTCAAACAATATCAAAGATCAAAAAACAGTCCTACCTTATAGGATAGAACCGTTTTGAGTCTAGCTAAAAAGCTCTCTAGGAGATAGTGATGGTATTGATGCAAAAAAAACGCAGATACCACCAATAAGTTTTCTACAGAAAAAGAGCGCAAAAAAGACATGAAAACAATCTATCAAATAAAGCAGGTTTATTGTGAATAGACTTAGTTGTTCATGTCTCCATTTACCTCCGAATGTTACTTGTCTTGATTGTACGCTGTCTGATTGATTTTGTCAAATGAAAGTAAAATATCCAACCTTATCAGACTACCAATCTACCTTATCAATAGTCTCCACCTATGCTATACTAGAATTAGTACTAAAATGGAGATTATTATGGAAAATAAGTTTGTAAAGAAACCAACACCTAAGGGGGATAAGTCCACAAAAATTGTTTTTATAGGTCTCTTAGTGGCATTGCTTTTTATAATCGCAGGGACGGCTATCTTCTTTGCTGTGAATAGTAGCAGTAAGGCTACCAAAGGTTCAGCTGCATCCAGTAAGTCGAGTACGACTGTCTATTCCGGCAGCAATGCAGAAGACCCCTTGTTCAAAATCACCCTGAAAACTTTCGGAGATAATAAAGAATTTTTACTCGTGACACCAAATCCTGGTCATGATAGAAATATGTTTAACATTGTGGGGGTAGCTGGTCAATACTTAGTCACTCAGGAGTACAAGGGGGGTGAATCTGGTAAGAAAAATGCCAAGGGTGAGACACTTTATAAGTATGACTACTTTAATATCTATATGTATGACACGGAAAAACCAAATCAAAAACCTAAACAAATTGACCTCTTGAAATTGGCTAAAAAAGCTGGGGATGAAGATTATTTAAATCAGGCAAGTCTAAGGCTTTTCATGCTTAATGAGGAAGCTTACTTACAAATGCCTTTTGGTGCGTCATCAGCTGATTTTGCTTCTAATAAAAAATACCTCAATCTTAAAACACAAAAGATCGAGGAAATGAATATTCCAGCTAACTCGAATACTTTGGACTCGGAATTGGATTACGCCAATGTTGATATGCGTAAGACTTTAGAGCTTTTTGGTCTTGAAATGTGGCCAGGTGCAACTAATGGTAAGGATCTAGATCATCCAACAGAAACACCAATTGCGAGTCTGCCTGCTCTTTATTACATTTCTGAAAAAGACAGAAGCCTCAATATGGATAGTACCAACTTTGCCAAAGAGCATAAGGATGCTTATGAAGCGATCAAGACCAAACATGCTAGGATCTACACCATTCCAAGCAAGATTAACAATGAAACCTGGTTCAATACCTTACTCCATTGGATGGCATCTGAAGGCCAGGATGCCTACGAGTTACCGGTTAGGGCATTTAGACCGACTCAGGAAGAAGGGAAAGTCAAGTCCTACCAAGAATTGCAGACTTGGAATGACAACCATATCAGAAAAAAATAGAGGAACTTACCTCTGAAACCCATAAGATTATGAACCCAAGTCTATGATGCTTGGGTTTTTTAGTGTTTTTGAAATGCTAATGGGAGACTTTAGTCGTGAAAGGGGATTATTAAATTGTGTATCAATGGTTTATCCAGTCTGTTACATAATCGAAGAGTTTGTAATAAGATAGTTAAAATTAGAATCAAAGTGAGAAAATCAGCCAATAAAATGAGTTAAACTCTCTCATAAGTCTAACATCTTACTTGAAAAAGATGAGAAAGTTAGGATTGAAAAGAAAATAAAATAGAAATCTGAAAACGGTATAAAGCAAATAAAATCAAGGGTTTTACACTTGTAAAGGAAAAAACCAAACAAAAGTTGTTGGATAAATTGTCAGACAACTTGATTTTTTTTAAAAAAGTTGACTTAATCACTTGACCATAAATTGTCAGAATGTTAGAATGTAATAGAATCATGAGTTCAAGTATAGGATTCTTGTATACTCGTGACCTATAACTAACTATTTCATAGAGGGAGACTTGAAATGAAAGACATTTTCAATAGACGCCAACGCTTTTCATTGCGTAAATATTCGTTTGGTGTCGCTTCAGTCTTGCTAGGAACGGCACTCTTTGCTGCTCATACTGCACAGGCTGATGAAGTCACAGCGCCTGACGCTTCTTCATCAAACCCTGGTACATCAGTTGAGGGCGAAAGTTCTTCAGACCTGGTTGAGACATCTACAGCATCAACAGCTCAAGCAGATCCTACTGCAGCTGTATCTTCAACTGAGGCAACTGCGTCAACATTTAACTTGACGCCAGAAGCATCAGTAACAGATAAAGCTGCCGCAGAGACAACTGACAAACAAGCTACAGAAACTGCAAAACCTGAAGCAGCAAAACCAGCTTCAGAGGCTGCAAAACCAGCTGAAAAAGCTACGTCAGAAGCAGCTAAACCAGCAACTGCAGCTTCAACTGCAGCAGCTAGCGGTAAAGTTGAAACAACAGCTTCAGCGACAACCGCTGCAGCAACTCCAGCTGCAACAGCGGCTAATCGAACTGCAGCAACAGCCGCTCCAGTAACTGAAGAAACAGCAGCAGCCGAAACTGCGGCAGCAACTACAAGTCTTAACACACGTGGTTCTGCGCGTTTTTATTCTGTAGGATCAGCAGCAGTTCGTAGTGCAACGCTTGACCGTGCAGCAACTGATTTGACGAATGCTGGCGCTTTGGCAACAAGAAGCAGCCGTCGTAATCGTCGTGCCGCTACAGACCACAATAACGAGCCGGTTGCTGTAGCAACTTTCCTAAAAGACGGTGAAGTTGCTACACCTGAGATGACGGATCCAAATGGTGCAAGTGTTGCATCTCAAACTGTACCAGCTGGATACCAAGCTAAAGAAGGCGACTTCTATACTTATGCTATTTGGGACCTTACTGAATTCAATAATCGTTATGGTACAAAATATTATGCGCGTGCCTATAAGAGATTTGATGACTCTACCGATACAACTGTTGAATTGCTCGACAAAAACACTGGTAGTGTAGTAGAAACAAGAACTGTTACCGCTTCTAGTGGTGTTCAAAAGTTCACGACTACTACAGCAGCGTCTAATAGCCAATTAACTTTCCAAGTAGATTATAAAGCTGGGACTGCCCCAACTGGTAAAAAAGCAGAACCATTTATTCAAAATGGTTATGCAGTTGGAAAGAGTATCACAGACTTAGTAGCTGCGGGGCACCAACTTACGCCTGCAGAGCAAGCACTTTATAATGCGGTTTATAACGCTCGTACTACAACAGATATTTTAAATGTTGTTGAACCAGCTTACAATGGTCGTACAATTACTGATTCAAACGCTAAAATACCAGTAACAATTAATAAAACAACTTACTATAAAGTAGTTGATAAAAACAATCCAACATTTAACGCCAATAAAACAGATAAAACTGTTCAAGATTATAAAGAAAATGGTAAAGAAGTTGAGTTGGCTCGATATACTCTTAAAGCTGAAGAAGGACAACGTTTCACAGCATCTGGCGAACGTCAATTTGATGGCTACAAACTTTACCAAACTGCTGACGCAAATGATCAATCAGGTACTGTAAGTCGTCCTTACACCGTTGGTACGAAATTCATGGATGCGGACCGTTACGGTATCAAACGTATCAAAGAAGTTGTTGGAGAAGATGGTTCAGTCGTTATTCGTGTTTACTTACTAGATCCAAAACAACAAAGTAAACGTTCTGATGGATCATTAAGTACTGATGGTTATATGTTAATCGCAGAAACTAAACCAATTAAGCCAGGTGAAGCTAATACTCAAGAATTAGCTGTTAAGAAATCACCTCTTACAACTATTCCACATACAGAAACTAATCCAAAAACTGGAGCAGTCACACAATATCCTAATGGTAAAGAAGTTCCATTTAACTTCCAAACAGCTTCTGGATATACACCATATAAAACTGTATTCGTACCATTCTTAGGAGATGGAATTGGTCACGGTTCAGCTAACTCACAATTAGAACGTGGAGTAGAAGGTATCGGTACTAACGTTGACTTGCTCAACACTTTGACACCGTATAAACAACCTATTTATTACTATGTAAAACAAGAACCAGTTGAAGTAACTCCAGAAGTTGAAAAACAACTTGAAGGACGTGTCTTAACAGATGGCGAGTTCACATTCAAGTTAACAGAAGAGAAAAGCAGTTCTGATAAACACGAAGAAACTGTTACTAACAAGGACGGCAAAGCGACATTTAGCAAGCTTACCTTTACTAAAGTTGGCACATATAAATACAAAATCACTGAACAAAAGGGTTCTGATACAAACGTTGACTACGATGCAATGACTGTTACTATGACTGTTAATGTAACGGAGAACGCTCAAGGTGATTTACAAGCTTCAGTTAAATACAGTGCTGAAGGTGGATTCAAATCAAGTGCTGATGATAAAATCTTCAACAACTATGTTGTAGCACCAGTTAAAACTAAATTTAACTTTAGCAAGGCTCTTGCAGGTCGTGAACTTAAAGACGGAGAATTCAAATTCGTTCTTAAAGATGCAAACGGACAAGAAGTTGAAACAGTAACTAACAAAGCAGACGGAACTGTAACATTCACGGATATTGTATTTGACAACACTAAAGTTGGTACTCACAAGTACACTGTGGAAGAAGTTATCCCTGCAGCTAAAGAAGCTGGAATGACTTACGATACAATGAAAGCAGAAGTGACAGTTACTGTTACGAAGAATGGTCATGTGCTTACTGCTACGACAGCTCTTCCATCAGATACAGAGTTCAACAATACATTCACACCTGCTGCAACACAAGCACAATTCCGCTTCACAAAACGTTTGGAAGGTAAGACTCTTGAAGCAAATGCCTTCACCTTCGAATTGCTTGAAAATGGCAATGTGATCCAAACTAAGAAGAATGCGGCTGATGGTTCAATCCAATTTGATTCAATCTCATATGCAACTGAAGGTACACACACTTACACTGTACGTGAAGTAGCTGGAACAGATACCAACATTGATTATGATTCAATGAACGCAGTTGTGACTGTCAATGTCACAAAAGACGCTCAAACAGGTCTTTTGAACGCTGCAGTTACAATGCCTGAAGACACTGAGTTCAACAACTATGTAGTTGCTCCAGTTGTAACTAAGTTTGACTTCACTAAGAAATTGGCAGGTCGTGAACTTAAAGCTGGTGAATTCAGCTTCGTATTGAAAGATTCTACAGGTGCAGTAGTTGAAACAGTTAAGAATGATGCTGCTGGTAATGTTTCATTCTCTAACTTGTCATTCGACAACACTAAAGTTGGTACTCATACTTATACAGTAGAAGAAGTTATCCCAGCCAACAAAGAGTTTGGTATGACTTACGATAAGATGAAAGCTACTGTTACAGTTGAAGTTGCTAAGAACGGTCATTCATTGACTACGGTTACAAACGTATCTTCAACTGGTGGGGTTGATGCCAACGGTAATGCTACTGACGGTACTGCCGATAAAGAATTCAACAACAAAGTAACTCCTCCAACACCTCCTGAATTCCAACCAGAAAAATTCGTTGTAAGTAAAGAAAAATATGATATCACTGGTCATAAATTGACTGATGATGACGATGATGTTCCTGGTGACGAGTACACAGCAACAAATGCAAATCCATATGTTGATGGTGTTGACAACAACGAACCAGAAAACTTGAATACTAAGACTGTTGAACGCGGTTCTAAATTGGTATACCAAGTATGGCTTGATACTACTAAATTCACAGAAGCTAACAACGTTCAATACGTTGGTGTATCTGATAAATACGATGCAGAAAAATTGGACGTTAACGCTGCTGACATCAAAGCTTACGATTCAGTAACTGGTGCAGAAGTAACCAATAAATTCGACATCAAAGTTGAAAATGGTACAATCACTGCAACTTCTAAAGATGAATTTATCAAAGATAAAGTAAACAACCCTGTTATCGATACAACTAAATTCGCCTTTGGACGTTACTATAAATTTGATATCCCAGCAACCGTTAAAGAATCTGTTAAAGCTGGTGCTGATATTGAAAATACAGCCAACCAAACAGTTCACGTTTACAACCCAGTAAGCAAGACAGTTGAAAAACCTGAAAAACCAACACAAAAACGTGTTAACAGCGTTCCAGTTCCAGTGGAAATGAACTTCACTAAACGTTTGGAAGGTCGTGAACTTCAAGCTAACGAATTCGAATTCGTATTGAAGAAAGACGGCGTTGAAGTTGAACGCGTGAAGAACGACGCTGCTGGTAAGATTGTCTTCAAGACTCTTAAATTTGGTCGCGATGATCTTGGTAAGACTTACAACTACACAGTTGAAGAAACTCCTGGTACAGATACAACTGTCAAATACGACACAATGGTTGCCACTGTTAAAGTTGTTGTTTCACACGACGGTACAGCTAAAGCAATCGTTGCCAACGTAACAGATGCTGCTGATAAAGAATTCAACAACCGTGTAACACCTCCAGAAGAACCTAAGTTCCAACCAGAGAAATACGTTGTTTCTAAAGCGAAATTCGATATCACTGGTACTAAACTCGTTGATGATGATTCTGAATTGACAGATAAATATGGTGAAACAAACACAAACCCATATGTTGATAATACAGACAACAACGAAGCTGAAAACTTGAATACCAAGACAGTTGAACGTGGATCTAAACTTTACTACCAAGTATGGTTGGATACAACTAAATTTGATGCAGCTAACAAGGACAACATCCAAACAGTAGGTATCACAGATAACTACGACAAGGATAAATTGACTGTTAATGCTTCAGATATCAAGGTTTACGATTCAGTTACTGGTGCAGATGTTACGACTAAATTCGATATCGCTGATAACAATGGTGTTCTGACAGCTAACCTGAAAGCAGGCTTCACGAAGTCACTTGGCGATGCTGAAAATACACAAATCATTGATACAACTAAGTTTGAATTTGGACGCTACTATAAATTTGATATCCCAGCAACAGTTAAAGACGATGTCGTAGCTGGTGCAGATATCGAAAACAAAGCAGCCCAAGTTGTGAACTACTACAACCCAGTAAGCAAGACTGTTGAAAAACCAAACAAACCAACTGAAAAACGTGTAAATAGTGTTCCAATCTCAGTAGAATTCAACTTCACTAAGAAATTGGAAGGTCGTGACCTTAAAGCTGGCGAATTCACATTCGAGTTGAAAGATAGCGACAATGTTGTGATTGCAACTGCAACCAACGATGCAGCTGGTAAGATTAAATTCTCTCCAGTAGAGTACACAAATAAAGCTGGTAAAACTGTTACAGCCCTTAAATACCAGAAGGGTCAAGAAGGTACTTACAAGTACACTGTAACAGAGGTTAAGGGTACAGATGCAACTGTCACTTACGATGAAATGGCTGCTGTTGTAACTGTTACTGTTTCTCATGATGGTACAGCGAAAGCCTTGATCACAAACGTGACAGACCCTGCTGATAAAGAATTTAACAACCGTGTGACTCCACCAGAAGAACCTAAGTTCCAACCAGAGAAATACGTTGTTTCTGAAGAGAAATTCGATATCACAGGTGACAAGCTCGTTGATGATGATAAAGAGTTGGCAGACAAGTACGCAGACACAAATGCGAACCCATATGCGGACGATGCATCAAACAACGAAAAAGAAAACTTGAATACTAAGACTGTTAAACGTGGCGACAAGTTGGTTTACCAAGTTTGGTTAGATACAACTAAATTTGACGCAGCTAACAAGGACAACATCCAATCAGTAGGAATCTCAGATGACTACGATGAAGCTAAATTGGACCTTGATGCTACTAAAATCAAAGCTTACGATTCAGTAACAGGTGATGATGTTACAGCTAAATTCGATATCACTGTTAACAACGGTGTGATTACTGCAACACTTAAAGATGGCTTCACTAAGTCACTTGGCGACGCAGAAAACACACAAGTTATCGACACAACTAAATTTGCTTTCGGACGTTACTACAAGTTCGACATCCCAACAACAGTTAAAGCTGATGTTCCTGGTGGTGCAGATATCGAAAATACTGCGGCTCAAGTAGTAAACTACTACAACCCAACAACTAAGAAAGTTGAAAAACCAAACAAACCAACTGAAAAACGTGTTAACAACGTTCCAGTTGAAGTGGAATTCAACTTCACTAAACGTTTGGAAGGTCGTGAACTTAAAGCTAACGAATTCAGCTTCGTTCTTAAAGATTCAGAAGGTAAGACTCTTGAAACTGTAAGCAACGATGCGGCTGGTAACGTTAAGTTCTCTAAACTTGAGTTCAAGAAAGGCCAAGAAGGCGTACACAACTACACAGTAGAAGAAGTTAAAGGAAGCGACGCAACCGTTACATACGACACAATGAAAGCGAATGTAACAGTTACAGTTAAACACGATGGAACAGCTAAAGTTCTTATCGCGACTGTAGGCGACATTGCGGATAAAGAATTTAACAACCGTGTAACTCCTCCAGACGAACCTAAGTTCCAACCAGAGAAATACGTTCTTAGCGATGGTAACGGTAAGTTCGATATCACTGGTACTAAACTTCTTGATGACGATAAAGAGTTGGCTGACAAGTACGCAGAAACAAATGCGAACCCATATGCGGATAAAGCTGATAACAACGAAGCAGAAAACATCAATACTAAAGCTGTTAAACGTGGCGACACTATTAACTACCAAGTATGGCTTGATACAAATCAATTTGATGCAAACAATAAGGATAACATCCAAACTGTTGGTATCACTGATGATTATGATGAAGCTAAATTGGAAGTTAAGCAATCAGATATCAAGGCTTACGATGGTAAGACTGGTGCTGATGTTACTGACAAGTTCGACATCTCTATCGCTAACGGCGTGATTACTGCTAACCTTAAAGCTGGCTTCACTAAGTCACTTGGCGATGCAGAAAACACTCAAATTATCGATACTACTAAGTTCGAATTTGGACGTTACTACAAGTTTGTCATCCCAGCTAAGGTTACTGACGGTGCTTACGATGGTGCTGAAATTGAAAATACAGCAGCTCAAGTTGTAAACTACTACAACCCAACTACTAAGACTGTTGAAAAACCAAACAAACCAACTGAAAAACGTGTTAACAACGTTCCAACTGCTATCGAGTTAATCTTCGGTAAGACACTTAACGGACGTAAGTTGCAAGATAAAGAATTTACTTTCGAATTGAAAGATGAAAAAGGTAATGTTCTTGAAACAGTTAAGAATGATGCCGAAGGTAAAGTTAAGTTCTCTACTATCAACTATGCTAAAGCAGATCTTGGTAAGACATTCAACTACACAGTAGAAGAAGTTAAAGGAACTGATACAACTGTTACTTACGATAACATGAAAGTCAATGTTACTGTTCAAGTTATCCAACCTTCAGTAGGAGATCAATTGTCAACAGTTATCTCTTACGCTACAGTAGGTGGAGATGCTTATGGTGGTGACGATCGTGTCTTCGATAACAACGTAACTCCTAACTTCAAACCAGAGAAATACGTTGTTTCAGAACCAAGCTTCGACATCATTGGTAACAAACTTGCTGATGACGACGATTCAGCTGATAAAGTTGAAATCCAAAACTTGAATGGTAAGACCCTCAAACGTGGTCAAAAGATCTACTATCAAGTATGGCTTGATACTCGTGACTTCACTGCAGAAAGCAACCTTCAAACAGTTGGTATCACAGACAACTACGAAGAAGCTAAGCTCGATATCGACGCTTCTGAAATCAAGGTTTACGATGGTATCACTGGTAAGGATGTTACAGACAAGTTCGATATTAAAGTTGAAAATGGTGTTCTCTACGGTACATCTAAAGCAAGCTTGACTAAAGCTATTAGTGCAACAGATGCTACTCCAGTCATCGATACAACTAAATTCGAGTTTGGTCGTTACTATAAATTTGATATCCCAGCTGTTGTTAAAGACATTGATGCTAACGACGGTGTAGATATTGAAAATACAGCTAACCAAACAATTCACCAATACAACCCATTCAATAAGAAAGTTACAACTCCTGAAAAACCAACTCAAACACGTGAAAACAACGTTCCAGTTCCACTCGAGTTCAACTTCACTAAACGACTTGAAGGCCGTGAGTTGACTGCAGGTGAGTTTAGCTTCGTATTGAAAGACAAAGACAACAAGGTTCTTCAAACAGTAACCAACGATAAAGATGGTCACATCAAGTTTGAAAAACTCTTGTTCAACAAAGCTGATCTTGGTAAGACATTCACTTACACAGTTGAAGAAGTAGCTGGTAAAGATACTTCAATCACTTATGATGCTATGAAAGCAACTGTAACAGTAGAAGTTACTAAGGAAGGCAAAGTTCTCACAACTGTCGTTAACCACGCTTCAACAGGCGGATTCGCTTCAAGCGCTAACGATAAAGAGTTCAACAACAAAGTTCGCCCACCAGAAACACCTAAGTTCCAACCAGAAAAATATGTTGTTTCTGAAGCAAAATTCGATATCACAGGTACTAAGCTCGTTGATGATGATAAAGAATTGGCTAACAAGGTTGCAGATACAAATGCTAATCCTTACGCTGATGATGCATCAAACAACGAATTGGAAAACATGAATACTAAGTCTGTTAAACGTGGTGATAAACTTGTTTACCAAGTATGGCTCGATACAACTAAATTCGACGCCAACAACAAGGATTACATCCAAACAGTTGGTATCTCTGATGACTACGACGAAACTAAGTTGGAACTTGACGCTACTAAGATTAAAGCTTACGATTCAGTAACAGGTGATGATGTTACCGCTAAATTCGACATCACAGTTGAAAACGGTGTAATCACAGCTAACCTTAAAGATGGCTTCACTAAGTCACTTGGTGATGCTGCAAACACTCAAATTATCGACACAACTAAGTTTGCCTTTGGTCGTTACTATAAATTTGATATCCCAACCACTGTTAAAGACACTGTTCCTGGTGGTGTAGATATTGAAAATACAGCTGGACAAGTTGTTCACTACTACAACCCAACAACTAAGAAGGTTGAAACACCTAAGGTACCAACTGAAAAACGTGTTAACAGTGTTCCAGTTGAAGTCGGATTCAACTTCACTAAACGTTTGGAAGGTCGTGAGCTTAAAGCTAACGAATTCACATTCGAGTTGAAGGATGCAGCAGGTAAAGTTGTTGAAACTGTTAAGAATGATGCAGCTGGTAACGTTAAATTCTCTAAACTTGAATTCAAGAAAGGCCAAGAAGGCGTTCACAAGTACACAGTAGAAGAAGTCAAAGGAACTGATGCAACTGTTACATACGATACAATGAAAGCGAATGTAACAATCACTGTTTCTCATGATGGTACTGCTAAAGCTCTTGTAGCAACTGTTGGTGAAATTGCTGATAAAGAATTCAACAATGCTGTTCGTCCACCAGAAAAACCTAAGTTCCAACCAGAAAAATATGTTGTTTCTGAAGCGAAATTCGACGTAACAGGTACTAAACTTGTTGATGATGATAAAGAATTGGCTAATAAGGTTGCAGATACAAATACCAACCCTTACGCTGATGATGCATCAAACAACGAATTGGAAAACTTGAATACTAAGTCAGTTAAACCTGGTCAAAAACTTTACTACCAAGTATGGCTTGATACAACTCAATTTGACGCTAACAACAAGGATCATATCCAAACTGTTGGTATCACTGATGACTACGATGAAACTAAGTTGGATGTCGATGCATCAGCAATCAAGGCTTACGATTCAGTATCAGGTGCGGATGTAACATCTAAGTTCGACATTAAGGTTGAAAATGGTGTTGTTACAGCTAACCTTAAAGATGGCTTCACTAAGTCACTTGGCGATGCTGAAAACACTCAAGTTATCGACACTACTAAGTTCGAGTTTGGTCGCTACTATAAATTTGATATTCCTGCAACAGTTAAGAAAGATATTAAAGCTGGTGTGGATATCGAAAATACAGCAGCCCAAGTTGTTAACTACTACAACCCAACTACTAAGAAAGTTGAAAAACCAAACGTACCAACTGAAAAACGTGTTAACAGTGTTCCAATTTCAGTAGAATTCAACTTCACTAAACGTTTGGAAGGCCGTGAGCTTAAAGCTAACGAATTCAGCTTCGTGCTTAAAGATTCAGAAGGTAAGACTCTTGAAACTGTAAGCAATGACGCTAAAGGTAACGTTAAATTCTCACCTATTGAGTACAAGAAAGGCCAAGAAGGCACTTACAAGTACACAGTAGAAGAAGTTAAAGGTACTGACGGTACTGTTCAATACGACGGTATGAAAGCTCTTGTCACTGTTGAAGTATCACATGATGGTAAAGCCAAAGCTCTTATCACTAAGGTTACTGATCCAGCAGATAAAGAATTCAACAATACTGTTCGTCCACCAGAAAAACCTAAGTTCCAACCAGAGAAATACGTTGTTTCTAAAGAAAAATTCGATATCACTGGTATGAAACTTGTTGATGATGATGCTGAGTTGAAAGATAAAGTAGGCGATACTAATAAAGATCCTTACGCTGACAGCACAGCTAACAACGAAGCTGAAAATATCAATACTAAGACACTCAAGAAAGGTGATAAGTTTGTCTACCAAGTATGGCTCGACACAACTAACTTCACTGACGCTCACAATATCCAATCTGTAGGTGTTACAGATAAATATGACAGCGAAAACTTGACTGTTAACGTTAAAGATATTAAAGCATACGACTCTGTAACAGGAGAAGATGTGACAGCTAAGTTTGACATCAAGGTTGAAAATGGTGTAATTACTGCAACATCTAAGTCTGACCTTACTAAGTCACTCGGTGATGCAGAAAACACACAAGTGATCGATACTGCCAAATTGGCATTCGGACGCTACTACAAGTTCGATATTCCTGCAACTATCAAAGGCACTGCTAAAGATGGTGTAGACATCGAAAATACTGCGTCACAAATCGTTCACCAATACGACCCAACTAAGAAATCTGTTGAAAAACCAGAAAAACCAACAGAAAAACGTGTAGTCAATATCCCAACTAAGGTTGAGTTTGAATTCACTAAGAAACTTGAAGGTCGTGAACTTAAAGCTGGTGAGTTTAGCTTCGTACTTAAAGACAGCAAGGGTAATGTGATCGAAACTGTAAGCAATGATGCTAACGGTAAGATCAAGTTCTCAGCTCTTGAGTACAAACGTGGTGAAGAAGGTACTCACGTCTACACAGTAGAAGAAGTACAAGGTAACGATGCAACTGTTACCTACGATAAGATGGTTGCTACAGTCGTTGTTTCAGTAACTAAAGACGGTAAAGTCTTGACAGTAACTTCTCAATTGCCAGAAGATACTGAGTTCAACAATATTGTGACACCACCGACTCCTCCAACACCACCGACACCACCGACACCACCAACTCCACCAACTCCACCAACTCCTCCAACACCACCGACTCCTCCAACTCCAGTGGTTCCACCAGTGACACCACCAACTACACCAGAAGCTCCTAAAGGACCAGCACTCCCTGAAACAGGTGATGATGCGTCTATGGCAGCTATGGCTCTCGGAGGAATCCTTGCGGCAGCTGGACTTGGTTTGGCAGGAAAACGCAAAAAAGAAGACTAAGATAGTTCATAGGTTAAATCCCTCAACATAGTTAGTTAGACTATTTCAGTTTTCGAAAAAGAGACTCATCCCATAAGGGGTGGGTCTCTTTTGTGATGTTCAAAGTTATAAATACATGCTTTCTAAAGCTGATTAATTTTTTTAAACCAGATCTCAAATCTTTGATATGCTTGTTAAGTATATTGCCATCTTCTAATTTTGCAATCGAATAATGTGCTTCTAAAACATTTTTTTGTATTGTCTATGTTTAAAAAAAGTCCTAAAGAATGTTTGGAAGTAATGATTGACATTGCTTATATTCTCCTCTATGAGTTCAAAAAACTCATCCACTCTTTTTTCTTGAAAGTGAAAAAGC
>OKVM01000263.1_pt1 | contig 29994 bp, 26 predicted proteins | sample 1606841 | NCBI WGS metagenome assembly OKVM01 (sample SAMN03281010, study PRJEB24777) | human gut metagenome | isolation source: fecal sample PR157 from 1 month old male Malay infant, caesarean delivered... | reverse complement strand
CCGGATGTCCGAGATGGCCTGAAGCCGGTACACCGTCGCGTACTATACGCCATGAACGTATTGGGCAATGACTGGAATAAAGCCTATAAAAAATCTGCCCGCGTCGTCGGTGACGTCATCGGTAAATATCACCCGCATGGTGATACCGCCGTTTATGACACCATCGTTCGTATGGCGCAGCCATTCTCCTTGCGCTACATGCTGGTAGATGGTCAGGGTAACTTTGGTTCAGTCGACGGCGACTCCGCTGCGGCGATGCGTTATACGGAAATCCGTATGTCGAAAATCGCTCATGAGCTGATGGCCGACCTGGAAAAAGAGACCGTTGATTTCGTCGATAACTACGACGGCACCGAGCGCATCCCAGATGTGATGCCCACCAAGATCCCGAACCTGTTAGTGAACGGTTCGTCCGGTATCGCGGTCGGTATGGCAACCAACATTCCGCCGCACAATATCACCGAGGTGATCAACGGCTGTCTGGCTTATATCGACGATGAAGATATCAGCATTGAAGGGCTGATGGCACACATCCCGGGCCCGGACTTCCCGACAGCGGCGATCATCAACGGTCGTCGCGGCATTGAAGAAGCGTACCGTACCGGCCGCGGCAAGATTTACATCCGTGCCCGCGCTGAAGTAGAAGCGGACGCCAAAACCGGCCGTGAAACCATTATTGTTCACGAGATCCCGTATCAGGTGAACAAAGCGCGTCTGATTGAAAAAATCGCCGAGCTGGTAAAAGAAAAACGCGTTGAAGGCATCAGCGCGCTGCGTGACGAGTCTGATAAAGACGGTATGCGCATCGTGATTGAGATCAAACGCGACGCGGTGGGTGAGGTTGTCCTGAATAACCTGTACTCCCAGACGCAGCTTCAGGTCTCCTTCGGTATCAACATGGTTGCGCTGCACCATGGTCAGCCGAAGATCATGAACCTGAAAGAGATCCTGAGCGCGTTCGTCCGTCACCGCCGTGAAGTGGTAACCCGTCGTACCATCTTCGAACTGCGCAAAGCGCGCGACCGTGCGCACATCCTTGAAGCGCTGGCGGTTGCGCTGGCCAACATCGACCCGATCATCGAGCTGATCCGTCGTGCGCCAACCCCGGCGGAAGCGAAAACCGCGCTGGTTTCCCGTCCGTGGGATCTGGGCAACGTCGCCGCGATGCTGGAACGTGCGGGCGATGACGCGGCGCGTCCTGAATGGCTGGAACCTGAGTTCGGCGTGCGTGACGGTCAATACTACCTGACTGAACAGCAGGCCCAGGCGATTCTGGATCTGCGTCTGCAGAAACTGACCGGCCTTGAGCATGAAAAACTGCTCGACGAATACAAAGAGCTGCTGGAACAGATTGCTGAGCTGCTGCATATCCTGGGCAGCGCAGAGCGCCTGATGGAAGTGATTCGCGAAGAGCTGGAGCTGGTCCGCGATCAGTTCGGCGACGAGCGCCGCACCGAAATCACCGCTAACAGCGCGGACATCAACATCGAAGACCTGATCAACCAGGAAGACGTTGTGGTGACCCTGTCTCACCAGGGCTACGTGAAGTATCAGCCGTTAACGGACTACGAAGCACAGCGTCGTGGCGGTAAAGGTAAATCTGCAGCACGTATTAAAGAAGAAGACTTTATTGACCGCCTGCTGGTGGCGAACACCCATGACACGATCCTCTGCTTCTCCAGCCGCGGTCGTCTGTACTGGATGAAAGTCTATCAGCTGCCGGAAGCAAGCCGTGGCGCACGTGGTCGTCCAATCGTTAACCTGCTGCCGCTGGAAGCGAACGAACGCATCACCGCCATTCTGCCGGTACGCGAGTACGAAGAGGGCGTGAACGTCTTTATGGCGACCGCCAGCGGTACCGTGAAGAAAACCGCGCTGACCGAATTCAGCCGTCCGCGTTCTGCCGGTATTATCGCCGTGAACCTGAACGAAGGCGACGAGCTGATTGGCGTGGATCTGACCTCGGGCTCTGATGAAGTCATGCTCTTCTCTGCGGCCGGTAAAGTGGTGCGCTTCAAAGAAGACGCCGTCCGTGCAATGGGCCGTACCGCGACGGGCGTTCGTGGTATCAAACTGGCTGGCGAAGACAGCGTTGTTTCTCTGATTATTCCGCGCGGTGAAGGGGCTATCCTGACCGTCACGCAGAATGGTTACGGTAAACGTACGGCGGAAGGGGAATACCCAACCAAGTCTCGCGGCACGCAGGGCGTTATCTCCATCAAGGTGACCGAGCGCAACGGTTCCGTTGTCGGCGCGGTGCAGGTAGACGATGCCGACCAGATCATGATGATCACCGATGCCGGTACGCTGGTGCGTACCCGCGTATCTGAGATCAGCGTGGTGGGTCGTAACACTCAGGGCGTGATCCTCATCCGTACAGCGGAAGATGAAAACGTGGTGGGTCTGCAGCGCGTTGCCGAGCCGGTGGATGACGAAGAGCTCGACTCCATCGACGGTAGCGTCGCGGAAGGCGATGAGGACATCGCGCCAGAAGCCGACACCGACGATGACGTAGCGGATGACGCTGACGAGTAATGTCTCCTGATGCAAAAAAGGGCCGGATTCCGGCCCTTTTCTTTTGCAGAAGCAGATAAGTCAACGTTGCGACCTGGCGCGTTTACCGCTACCTTAACCACATTCTTTTGACCCCGACGGCGGAGCCTCGCCCCCTTGAAATACCTCGTCTCCTTTCGTACTACGCTGAAAGTCTCTCGCTATCTGTTTAGAGCGCTGGCGCTCCTGCTTTGGCTGCTGGTGGCCTTGTTCTCGGTGTTTTACATCGTTAATGCGCTGCATCAGAAAGAAGCGGAGATCCGCCAGGAGTTTAACTTAAGCTCCGACCAGGCCCAGCGCTACATTCAGCGAACGTCTGACGTCATGAAGGAGCTGAAGTATATTGCCGAGAATCGTCTGACGGCGGAAAACGGTATTCTTGCGCTCCGCGGGCGTAACGACAAAACCGAAGTTCCGGACTTCCAGCCGCTGTTCCCGGATTCCGATTGCTCCACCATGAGCAATACCTGGCGCGGGTCGCTGGAATCGCTAGCCTGGTTTATGCGCTACTGGCGCGACAACTTCTCCGCCGCCTATGACCTGAACCGCGTCTTCCTGATTGGCAGCGAAAATCTCTGCATGGCTGACTTTGGCCTGCGCGACGTGCCCGTTGAACGTGACAATGCGTTGAAAAGCCTGCATGAACGTATTGTGAAATACCGCAATGCACCACAGGACGAGCGCGGGAATAACATCTTCTGGGTGAGCCAGGGCCCGCGCCCCGGTGTGGGCTATTTCTATGCCCTGACGCCGGTTTATCTCGGTAATCGCCTGCAGGCGCTGATGGGGATTGAGCAGACCATCCGCATGGAAAACTTCTTCACCCCTGGCAGCCTGCCCATGGGGGTGACCATTCTGGATGAAAACGGCCATCAGCTGATCTCGCTTGCCGGACCCGATAACCGGCTGAACGTCGAACCGCACTGGATGCAGGAGCGGTCGTGGTTTGGCTATACCTCGGGCTTCCGCGAGTTGGTGCTGAAGAAGAGCCTGCCGCCGTCGTCGCTGAGTATCGTCTATTCGCTGCCGGTGGATATGGTACTTGAGCGGATACGCATTCTTATCATGAATGCGATTCTGCTCAACCTGCTGGCGGGGGGCGCGCTGTTTACGCTGGCGCGCATGTATGAGCGGAAAATCTTTATTCCCGCCGAAAGCGACGCCCAGCGCCTGGAGGAACACGAGCAGTTTAACCGCAAGATTGTTGCCTCGGCGCCGGTGGGGATCTGTATCCTGCGTACCCAGGACGGGACCAACATCCTGAGTAACGAACTGGCGCATAACTACCTGAACATGCTGACGCACGAAGACCGGCAGAGGCTGACGCAGATTATCTGCGGTCAGCAGGTTAACTTCGTTGACGTGCTCACCAGTACGCACACCAACCTGCAGATTAGCTTTGTCCATTCCCGCTATCGCAATGAAAACGTGGCGATTTGCGTGCTGGTGGATGTCTCCGCGCGCGTGAAGATGGAAGAGTCGTTGCAGGAGATGGCGCAGGCGGCGGAGCAGGCCAGCCAGTCAAAATCCATGTTCCTTGCGACCGTCAGCCACGAGCTGCGTACGCCGCTGTACGGGATTATCGGTAACCTCGATCTGTTGCAGACGAAGGAATTGCCGAAAGGCGTCGACCGGCTGGTGACGGCGATGAATAACTCCTCCAGCCTGCTGCTGAAAATCATCAGCGATATTCTCGACTTCTCTAAAATTGAGTCCGAGCAGCTGAAAATCGAGCCGCGCGAGTTTTCACCGCGCGAGGTGATGAACCACATTAGCGCCAACTATCTGCCGCTGGTGGTGCGTAAACAGCTGGGGCTCTACTGCTTTATTGAACCGGACGTGCCGCTGACGCTGCACGGCGATCCGATGCGCTTGCAGCAGGTCATCTCTAACCTGCTCAGCAACGCCATCAAATTTACCGATACCGGCTGTATTGTGTTGCACGTCTGCCGGGCAGGAGATTACCTGAGCATTCGCGTGCGCGACACGGGGGTCGGCATTCCGGCGAAGGAGGTGGTTCGCCTGTTCGATCCGTTCTTCCAGGTCGGTACCGGCGTGCAGCGTAACTTCCAGGGCACCGGACTGGGGCTGGCGATTTGTGAGAAGCTCGTCAGCATGATGGACGGCGATATCTCCGTGGATACCGAGCCCGGCATGGGCAGCCAGTTCACCATCCGCATTCCGCTTTATTCGGCGCGATATCCGGCAAAAGCCACGGTAGACGGGCTGAGCGATAAGCGCTGCTGGCTGGCGGTGCATAACGCCTCGCTGAATGACTATCTGACGGCGCTGCTGACCCACTGCGGCGTGAGGGTGTGCCGCTATGAAGGTCAAACACCGGATGTTGACGATGTGCTGATCGCCGACGAGATGCAAGAGCAGCAGTGGCAGGGGAGAGGGTCGGTGCTCTTCTGCCGTCGCCACATCGGCATTCCCGTCGAGCGCGCGCCTGGGGAATGGGTACACAGTGTTGCGACGCCGCACGAGCTGTTGAGCTTGCTGGCACGCATCTACAAAGTGGAGCTGGAAGAGCGCGACGGCGCGGGCGGATTGCCGTCACCGGAGTCTCTGGCGTCGGTGAATGACGATATGATGATTCTGGTGGTGGATGACCATCCGATTAACCGCCGCCTGCTGGCTGACCAGCTTGGATCGCTGGGCTACCAGTGCAAAACCGCCAATGACGGCGTGGATGCGCTGAACGTGCTGAGTAAGAATCATATTGATATCGTGCTGAGCGACGTCAACATGCCTAACATGGACGGCTACCGTCTGACGCAGCGCATCCGGCAGCTTGGCCTGACGCTGCCGGTGGTGGGCGTAACGGCGAACGCGCTGGCGGAAGAGAAGCAGCGCTGTCTGGAGTCAGGCATGGACAGCTGTCTGTCGAAACCGGTGACGCTGGACGTGCTGAAGCAGACATTGTCGATTTACGCGGAGCGCGTGAGAAAAACGAGAATATAAAAAAGGCCCGGAAGGGCCTTTTTTATTTGCCCGGCGACGCTGCGCTTGCGCGGGCCTGCGGGTTTTGTAGGCCGGGTAAGCGCCAGCGCCACCCGGCATTTACAGTGGAGATCAATCCTTATCCGTTGCGCTCAGCGTCACGGAGGAGAGATAGTTGAGCAGCGCAATATCATTGTCCACACCCAGTTTCATCATCGCTGATTTCTTCTGGCTGCTGATGGTTTTAATACTGCGGTTCAGCTTCTTGGCAATCTCGGTCACCAGGAAACCTTCTGCGAACAGGCGCAGAACTTCACTCTCTTTCGGCGACAGACGTTTATCACCGTAACCACCCGCGCTGATTTTTTCCAGCAGACGAGAAACGCTTTCAGGCGTGAACTTCTTGCCTTTCTGCAGCGCCGCAAGCGCTTTAGGCAGATCGGTCGGTGCGCCCTGTTTCAGCACAATCCCTTCGATATCCAGATCCAGTACCGCGCTCAGGATCGCCGGGTTGTTGTTCATGGTCAGAACAATGATCGAGATATCCGGGAAGTGACGTTTAATATATTTGATGAGCGTGATCCCATCACCGTATTTGTCTCCGGGCATGGAGAGATCGGTAATGAGCACGTGTGCATCAAGCTTTGGGAGGTTATTGATCAGTGCTGTAGAGTCTTCAAATTCACCGACTACATTCACCCACTCGATCTGTTCAAGTGATTTGCGAATACCGAACAGTACAATCGGATGGTCATCGGCAATAATTACGTTCATATTGTTCATGTATAAGGCTACCTTGCTACAGCAAGCTTTTGACGTAGGCGTCAATGTCGCTGATGTATTTTTCAATGCCAGAGGCATCTTTCTCACGAATTAGATGTTCCAGCGTTTCACATAACTGCTTGCCGGGAACCAGATTAAGCATGGCAAACACCCCTTTAAGCCGGTGTGCTGTCTGTGCCAGCGCTGCAAAATCATTCGCAGCGGACTCAGTATACAACCGCTTAACATCATCTGGTACTGTATCAACAAAGAGTGAATAGTATCCGCTGGCGTGAAGCTCGGCATTTTCATTACCGCCAAGCGGGGATTCCGCTATCTCTTCCTGCGCCAGCTGCTCTTCTATTAGTTGTAGTACAGCTTCCTGCATCGCATTGCTTATATTAAAGTTGACGCGCAGCTGGCCAGGGCCGATTTTCCGCACGCCTGACTCATCATCGCTTAAAAGCAAGCCGGAGGCAGTAAGATTAGACGGATTATCAGTTAAAAACAGATCAAATTCTTGACTTGCAAGTCTTTCATCCGGCGTGATGCAGGCCGCCCCCCAGTTTTCTAACTGACGAACGACAATATTGCGGATCTCGTTCGAGGTCACATCGACCATCACCACGACATCATCCAGCAGACGTTCTTCATCTTCTTCCTGCGGATTGGCCGCCATTTTCACGTGCAGAGAATAGCGGGTGCCGAGGGATTCACGGGCTTTGATATTCAGATGGCCGCCGAGCTTACGCGCCAGCTGATCGCACAGCCAGAAGGTGAGGGCATTGGCCTTGCCGTAGCGATCGCTTTGCGTGTCGTTCAGGAACGGGAAGTGGAGATTATCAATTTCACTCGTGGTGACGCCTTCCCCGGTGTCGAGGATGCGGAACGTCAGGCGGTCTTCTGCCGACTCCTCCGTACTGACTTCGAGGGTGATCTTGCCGATCTGCGTGGTCGTCACCGCGTACTGAATAATCATCAACAGTATGCGGCGCAGCGCTTCACGATCGCCGTGGCGCTCGTCATTTGCCGGAAGATTGTTATTGATCAGCAGCTGCAACCCTTTACGCTTAATCACGGGCAGGACTTCCGGAACCACTTCATCGATCAGATCCTGAATAGAGAAGAGGGTTGGTGTTCCTTTCCAGAAATCATTCTCCAGCATGTTCGCCAGCTGGATCTCGTCAACCATTCTGACCAGCGAGTCGGCCTGACAGGCAAGCTGGTGGCTTTCTGACGTATTTAACGCCGCCGCCTGGGTCGCCAGCGTTTTTAACGGCTGCTTGAAGGCATCGCCAATATTCTGCATAAATGCGGCGCGCCCCTGCTGGTTTTTCTCATACAGTCTTTGCGCCTGCTTGAGCTTTTTATTCACCAGCACCTCGCGATCCTGATCGCGAATGATGAAAATTTGCGTGCGGGAGGCGACCTGGCTGCGGAACTGACGGATCTCGTACAGCTCATTGTTGATGGTGGCCTGGATCACCCCCTGGTGCTGATCTGCCATGGTGGTGATGTTCTGCAGGTTAAGATGCGGCAGCAGATGGTCGGCAATTTTATTGCTCATTACGGTACGATTCGCTTCCTGATCGTGAACTAAGACCCCAAGCGGCAGCACGGAAATAATCTCTTCATTTAGCGCACGTAACACGCGCAGTTCATTGCTGGTGCCTGCCGGGACCGCAGAGGCGTCGCTCTGACGCCCCGGCTGGAAACGGAAGGTGCTGTAGCCAAACAGCGCCAGCGCCAGCAGACCGATATTCAGCAGCAGAGGCAGCAGGATATTTTGCAGGGTATCGAGCAGCAGCGTGCCAAACGGCACCTGCCACACCAGACGCATACCGGTCGAGTTCAGGGACGAGGCAATTTCGATTTTTGAACCGTTAAAGGAGATCGAGACGCTCTCTGCGGCCTCTTTGTCAGAAGCCGCACGCATGTTCTGGGTGCTGTTGTCGGGCTCCAGACGGAAGCTGTCGAGCGGCATGTCCGGCGGGATTAAATCGTTAATCGGTAAATCGAAGGCCACAACCGTCGCCAGATGTCCTGGCTGGTTGAAGGTGGTGCGCAGGGTAAAATAATGACCGTTTTGCCAGGCCAGACGACGCAGGGAAGAGAAGCTCTCACGTTCATCAAGGGCATTCGCCTGCTGCAGCATCTCTGCCCGGCGGGAGTCGACGATGCTGCCCACGGTGGTCTCTTTAAACCCGGAAGAGAGATCTTTTAACGGCAGGGTTGAGATCAGGATCATGCTGTTGTCCTGACCGTTCAGATAGTACATCGACCACGGCACCGTTTCGGCCCCCCAGAGGGTATCCAGATAGGTCGAAATACGCTGTGTCATCTCGAGCGTTGCGCTGTCGTGAGAGCCAAAAATGAGCGCCTCAGTCTTACGCTGCGGTTTTTCGAGGTAATAGACATCCTGCTTAAGCCGCGTCTCCTGAAGTCCATCTCCGGATGAGGAGGCCGGGGCGGCTGCAATATTGTCGTAAATCTGCCAGGTGGCGTAGCGCCAGGTATCGATGCGCTTATGCACGGCGTGGGTGATATCGACGACCTGATAGCTCTTATCCTTCAGCCAGGCGTTAACCGCGCTTTGTACCATCACCCCCATGGTCACTAACAGCACAACGATCAAAAGAAGAAAGAAACGGGTGATGCTCCCGGGGAGGAGGGAGAATTTGCTCGGGGCGGTGGTTTCAGTCTGACTCATTGATATCTTTAACCCGTCATGGTCATGCTCTGTGGCGATAGGGCAGTATAAAGGGTAATAACTGAATTTCCAGCGCCACCGTCCGGGAACAGGCGACTTTTTCAACGGACAATACCGGCGGCGGGTGGCGCGGTAAACATGTACAAACTCGTCCTGCGCGTACAAATAAAAAGTGCGGCTGGCCAGCAAATAGCACGAATTAACAAGAAATTAAGTTTTACATCAATTGTGTGTTAGCGAACGATCGCTGGGGAGAATTTAGTTAATAGTCGTTACAATTTCGGTGCGGTAGCACAAAAAATGAGGCGTTGCGTAAAGAAAGGTAAAAAAAAACCGAATGCGAAGCATCCGGCTCAATTAGGGATAAACAGACATTCAAAACTGAATAACGGTAATAAATAAAGTTAATGATGATAGCGAGAGATATTTTAGAGATTAGCCGCGATCTTGTTTTGTCATTCAGTGCTGTAACGATTTTTATTATAAGTTATTGATTACTATATGTATGATTTTTCTTTTGATTATAAGTGCTAAATTTATAAGCTATTTGTGCTTTGTAAAAGTTCCTTGATATTTACATTTTGAAACATCTTGATGGACAAATGAAACATCTTCAAAGTTTTCGTATCATATTCGCATTGGATTATTCTGTAATTTTGCGGAGAATGAAATTGCCGACTGGTTAATGAGGGTTAACCAGTAAGCAGTGGCAATTATAAGGCATATAACAGAGGGTTAATAAAATGAAAGTTAAAGTACTGTCCCTCCTGGTACCAGCACTCCTGGTGGCAGGCGCAGCAAATGCGGCCGAAATTTATAACAAAGATGGCAACAAATTAGATCTGTACGGCAAAGTCGATGGTCTGCACTATTTCTCCGATGACGATAGCGCAGATGGCGACCAGACCTACATGCGTCTTGGCTTTAAAGGCGAAACTCAGGTTAACGATCAGCTGACCGGTTACGGCCAGTGGGAATACCAGATTCAGGGTAACTCAGGTGAGAACGAAAACAACGCCTGGACCCGTGTGGCGTTTGCCGGTCTGAAATTTGGTGACGCGGGTTCTTTCGACTACGGTCGTAACTACGGTGTGGTTTACGATGTAACTTCCTGGACCGACGTTCTGCCAGAATTCGGCGGCGACACCTACGGTTCTGACAACTTCATGCAGCAGCGTGGTAACGGCTTTGCGACCTACCGTAACAGCGATTTCTTCGGCCTGGTTGATGGCCTGAACTTCGCTGTTCAGTATCAAGGTAAAAACGGTAGCGTAAGCGGTGAAGATCAGACTAACAACGGTCGTGAAGCACTGCGTCAGAACGGTGATGGCGTTGGCGGTTCTATCACTTATAACCTGGGTGAAGGCTTCGGTATTGGTACTGCCGTGTCCAGCTCTAAGCGCACCAGTTCCCAGAACGACATGGGCTTCGGTACTGGCGACCGTGCTGAAACCTACACCGGTGGTCTGAAATACGACGCGAACAACATCTACCTGGCTGCTCAGTATACCCAAACCTACAACGCGACTCGCGCAGGCGATCTGGGTTGGGCTAACAAAGCGCAGAACTTCGAAGTGGTTGCTCAGTACCAGTTCGACTTCGGCCTGCGTCCATCCGTGGCTTACCTGCAGTCTAAAGGCAAAGACATCGAAAACTTCGGCGATCAGGATCTGCTGAAATATGTTGATGTGGGTGCGACTTACTACTTCAACAAAAACATGTCCACCTACGTGGATTACAAAATCAACCTGGTTGATGAAAATGAATTCACCCGTCAGGCGGGGATCGGTACTGACGATATCGTCGCGCTGGGCCTGGTTTACCAGTTCTAATCGCGCCATCGTGTGACGTAAGGGGCCTGATGGCCCCTTTTTTTGTGCCTTTCTGATTCTCACAACTCACCCGTTTTGGTGTACTCTTGCCGCCCTGGCATGAGGATAATAATGAATGGACATGACTTTTTTACGCGCCAGCTTTCTGGCTATGCTTTTTTTCCTGACCGCGTGTAACGATCCCGCGCCCGTGGCGAAAACCGACGCACCTGCCGCGACGGTGCTCGAAGGCAAAACGATGGGCACCTTCTGGCGCGTCAGCGTGATGAACCTCGATAAAACGCGCACGGATGAGCTTCGCGGCAAAATCCAGGCACAGCTGGACGCCGACGATCAGCTGCTGTCGACCTATAAAAATGACTCGGCGCTGATGCGCTTTAACCTCTCAACCAGCACCTCTCTGTGGCCGGTGAGCGAGGCGATGGCCGATATCGTGACCGAGGCAATGCGCGTAGGTTATAAAACCAACGGGGCGATGGATGTGACCGTCGGTCCTCTGGTGAACCTCTGGGGATTTGGCCCGAATAAACAGCCGGTGAAGACGCCCGAACAGGCGGCCATTGATGACGCCCGCGCCCGGACCGGGCTACAGCATCTGACCGTCATCAACCAGTACGGGCAGCAGTACCTGCAAAAAGATATCCCCGATCTGTTTGTCGATCTGTCGACGGTCGGGGAAGGCTACGCGGCGGATCATCTTGCTGCACTGATGGCGCAGGAGGGGATTTCCCGTTATCTGGTCTCCGTGGGCGGCGCGTTGGTCAGTCGGGGCATGAACGCCAGCGATAAACCGTGGCGCGTGGCGATTCAAAAACCGACGGATCGGCAAAATGCCGTGCAGGCGATAGTGGATATCAACGGACATGGCATCAGCACCTCCGGAAGCTATCGCAACTATTACGAGCTTGACGGGAAGCGTATTTCGCACGTGATTGATCCGCAGACCGGCCGCCCCATCACGCATAACCTGGTCTCGGTGACGGTCATTGCCCCCACCGCGCTCGAAGCGGATGCCTGGGATACCGGATTAATGGTTCTTGGCCCGGAGAAAGCCAAAGAGGTGGTCCGTCAGGAAGGGCTGGCGGTTTATATGATCACCAAAGAGGGCGACGGGTTTAAAACCTGGAGCTCGCCGCAGTTCAACAGTTTCCTGGTCAGCGACAAAAATTAAAAAGCAAGGTTGCGGGTTTTTTATCGGTGGCACTCAGGCACGCTCTATGTATGCTTATACGAGGAGCCGATCATGAAAAACCCAACCTTCACTACCGATGAGGATCGCTGGCAGGCCGTGCTGGCCCGCGATCCGCTCGCTGACGATCAGTTTGTCTTCGCCGTGCAGACGACCGGTATTTTCTGCCGTCCGTCATGCCGCGCCCGCCACGCGCTGCGTAAAAATGTCCGCTTTTATCCCGATGCCCGGCACGCCGCTCAGGCGGGCTTTCGTCCGTGCAAGCGCTGCATGCCGGACAAGCGCGATCCGCAGGCGCAAAAGCTGGCAAAAGTGGAACACGCCTGCCGGCTTCTGGAGCAGGATCCTGCGCTAACTCTGGAGAGGCTGGCGGAGCAGGTTGCCATGAGTCCTTTCCATTTCCACCGCCTGTTTAAATCCGTGACCGGCATGACGCCAAAAGCCTGGCAGCAGGCGGCGCGGGGTCAGCGTCTGCGCACCGCGCTTGCGCAGGGAGACAAAATTACCGATGCCGTGCTGGCAGCGGGATTTCCCGACAGCAGCAGCTATTATCGTAAAGCCAACGATGCGTTGGGCATGACGGCGAAGCAGTACCGTAAAGGAGAGGTGGCCGTTCGGTATGCCATCGATGACTGTTCGTTAGGACGCTGTCTGGTCGCCGAAAGCGAGCGGGGGATCTGCGCGATTCTGCTGGGTGACACCGATGCTGAATTAACCGCAGCGCTTGCCACGCAATTTCCAAAAGCGACGCACGCGCCGCGGGACGACGCCTTCGTACAGCGGATCCACCAGGTCATTGCCAGTATTGATAACCGCGACGTACCGCTTGCGCTGCCGCTGGATATTCGCGGTACCGCGTTCCAGCAGCGCGTCTGGCAGGCCCTTCGCGCAATTCCCTGCGGTGAAACGGCAAGTTACCAGCAGGTGGCGCAGGCGATTGGTCAGCCCAGTGCGGTACGCGCCGTCGCCGGAGCCTGTGCGGCCAACACGCTGGCGATTGTGATCCCCTGTCATCGCGTGGTTCGCAACGACGGCGCGCTGTCGGGCTATCGCTGGGGGGCGGCGCGAAAAGCGCTATTACTGAAACGTGAGGCGAAACGCCGGGAGGGATAATGCTCGATCTTTTTGCGGATGCTGAACCCTGGCAGGAGCCGCTTGCGCCGGGGGCAGCGATCCTGCGTCGCTTTGCTCTCTCCCGTGCGGAGGCGTTGCTTGCCGGTATTGAAGAGGTCACAGCGGCTTCACCGTTTCGCCATATGGTGACGCCGGGCGGCTACACCATGTCGGTGGCCATGACCAACTGCGGCGAACTGGGCTGGGCGACAAACGAACGTGGGTATGTGTATGCTCCGAACGATCCCACGACAGGTCGGCCGTGGCCTCCCATGCCTGCGGTTTTCCAGGCACTTTGTCACGAGGCTGCCGTGGCGGCGGATTATCCTGACTTCCGTCCTGACGCCTGTCTGATCAACCGCTACGCCGTCGGGGCGAAGCTCTCGCTGCATCAGGACAAGGATGAGCCCGATCTGCGCGCGCCTATCGTTTCGGTATCGTTAGGCCTGCCCGCCGTCTTTCAGTTTGGGGGATTACGCCGCAACGATCCGCTCAAACGCATCATGCTGGAACATGGCGATGTGGTGGTGTGGGGCAGGGAATCGCGGCTTTACTATCACGGCATTCAGCCGCTGAAACCCGGCGTTCACCCCCTCACGGGCGAGTACCGCTTTAATCTGACCTTCCGTCAGGCGGGGATGCGTAAACTAAAATAAGAATTATTCTTGATGTCCGCGCAGGGCAGTTTACACTGCTCGCTGATTTTTATTGTCCGGATTGCCTGCATGCAACTACTTCTCCTTGTCTGGCGTCAGTACCGCTGGCCCTTCGTCGCCGTCATGGCGTTAAGCCTGGCCAGCGCCGCGCTGGGTATTGGCCTGATCGCGTTTATTAACGTGCGGTTGATTGAGATGGTCGACACCTCGCTCTCCGTATTGCCGGAGTTTCTTGGCCTGCTCTTGCTGTTGATGGCGGTTACGCTCGGCTCCCAGCTGGCACTGACCGCGCTCGGCCACCATTTCGTTTTCCGTTTGCGCAGCGAGTTTATCAAGCGCATCCTGGACACTCAGGTCGAGCGCGTCGAGCAGCTCGGCAGCGCCTCCCTGCTGGCGGGGCTGACCAGCGACGTTCGCGCCATTACTATCGCGTTCGTTCGTCTGCCGGAGCTGGTGCAGGGGATCATTCTGACCTTCGGCTCGGCGGCCTATCTCGCCTGGCTCTCCAGCAAAATGCTGGCGGTGACTGCGCTGTGGATTGCCATCACCATCTGGGGCGGTTTTGTGCTGGTGTCCCGCGTCTATAAACACATGGCGGTCCTGCGCGAAACTGAAGATAAGCTCTATAACGATTACCAGACGGTACTGGAAGGGCGCAAAGAACTCACCCTGAACCGCGAGCGCGCCGAGTATATCTTTAACCATCTCTATATTCCGGACGCGCGCGAATACCGGCACCATATCATTCGCGCCGATACCTTCCACCTGAGCGCGGTGAACTGGTCAAACATTATGATGCTGGGCGCCATTGGCCTGGTGTTCTGGATGGCGAACAGCCTGGGCTGGGCGGATACCAACGTCGCGGCAACCTACTCACTGACGCTGCTGTTTTTGCGCACGCCGCTGCTCTCGGCGGTCGGCGCATTGCCCACCTTGCTGAGTGCGCAGGTGGCCTTTAATAAACTCAAAAAATTCGATCTCGCGCCGTTTAAGCCCGAATTCCCGCGCCCGCAGGCCTTCCCGAACTGGCAGACGCTCGAGCTGCGTAACGTCACGTTCCGCTATCAGGACAGCGCCTTCTCCGTGGGGCCGCTCAATCTGACGATCCGCCGCGGCGAGCTGCTGTTCCTGATTGGCGGCAACGGCAGCGGTAAATCGACGCTGGCGATGCTGCTCACCGGGCTTTATCAGCCGCAGTCGGGCGAGATTTTACTGGATGGCACGGCGCTGAGTGCGGAGAAGCCCGAGGATTACCGCAAGCTTTTCTCGGCGGTGTTCACCGACGTCTGGCTGTTTGATCGGCTGCTGGGTCCGGAAGGGCAGCAGGCCAATCCTGCGCTGGTGGAAAAATGGCTGGCGCACCTGCAGATGTCGCACAAGCTGGAACTTCAGGACGGCAAGATCCTTAACCTCAAACTCTCCAAAGGGCAGAAAAAACGCGTGGCGCTGCTGCTGGCGCTGGCGGAAGAGCGTGACATCATTCTGCTCGACGAGTGGGCGGCGGATCAGGACCCGCACTTCCGCCGCGAGTTTTATCAGGTGCTGCTGCCGCTGATGCAGGAGATGGGCAAAACCATTTTCGCCATCAGCCACGACGATCATTACTTTATTCACGCTGACCGCTTGCTGGAGATGCGCGACGGCAGGCTGAGCGAGCTGACCGGTGAAGCGCGCGATGCGGCCTCGCGTGACGCGGTGGCGCGAACGGCCTGATGCCCGTGTGCCGGGTGGCGGCTTCGCCTTACCCGGCCTGGGATTTTGTAGGCCCGTGCAGCGTAGCGCCGCCGGGCACAATGATTTGCACGATATGCCGCTTTTTTCTCCATCCCGCCCCGTTGTTTATTCTTATTTACATATCCTCGCGCTATGCTTAATACCAACTTATTTCATGGATTTATGATTGATGTCGGTATTAAAGAAAAACAGCGCCAGACAGCGTGACCAGGAACGTGCGCGACTGATCTGGCTTCTTACGACCGATAAAGCGGTTACGTCTACGCTATTAGGCAAACTGACCCTGGCTGAGCAATATGATGTCGGCACGTTAGCCGACGATATTGCTGAGGTAGGTGCGCTGGTTGCTCACTTACCCCCGCCGGATCTGGCGGACACCCTGGAAGCGCTTCCCTCGGAAGAGCGTCATGCCCTGTGGCGGCTGGTGCAGGATCACGAGCGCGGGCAGGTGCTGCTTGAGGCCTCGGAAAACGTCTGGGACGACCTGATCGACGAGATGAGCGACCGGGATATTCTTGACGCCCTGCAAACGCTGGATATCGACGAACAGATTTACCTGGTTCAACACCTGCCGCGAAACCTGACCGGCCGCCTGCTGGCGTCACTGCCTGCCGATGAACGCGCGCGCGTGCGTCAGGTGATGCATTACGAGAAAAACAGCGTCGGCGCGATTATGGAGTTCGGCGTGATCACGGTGCGCCCGGACGTGACGCTCGGCACCGTGCAGCGCTATCTGCGTCGCCTGGGCAAAATGCCGGATAACACCGATAAGCTGTTTGTCACCTCCCGGGATAAAACCCTCCTCGGCGAACTGGAGCTGAAAACCATCCTGCTCAACAGCACCCAGCGGAAGGTGAGCGAGGTGATGGAAAACGAGCCGATGGTCTTCTCCCCGGAGGACGATGCGGAGAAAGCGGCGCGTACCTTCGAACGTGACGACCTCGTCAGTGCCGCTGTTGTGGACTCCGTTGGCAAACTGATGGGGCGTCTGACCATCGACGAGATCGTTGACGTCGTTTATGAAGAAACCGACAACGATCTGCGTGCGCTGGGGGGGATCAGCGCGGAAGATGACGTCCATGCTTCCGTCGGCAAGGCGGTGAAAACGCGCTGGGCGTGGCTGGCCATTAACCTGTGTACCGCGTTTATCGCCTCCCGCGTGATTGACGGCTTTGAACACACCATTTCGCAGCTGGTGGCGCTGGCCTCGCTGATGCCGATTGTGGCCGGGATTGGCGGCAATACCGGCAATCAGACTATCACGATGATTGTTCGCGCGCTGGCGCTGGAGAATATTCAGCCCGGCAACTTCGCCTTTCTGATCTTCAGAGAGATGGGCGTGGCGCTGATCAACGGCCTTGTGTGGGGCGGCATTATGGGCGGTATCACCTGGTGGCTGTATGACGATATGGCGCTGGGCGGGGTGATGATGCTGGCGATGGTGCTGAATCTTCTGGTGGCATCGATGATGGGCGTTATTATCCCGTTGACCATGACCAAACTGGGGCGCGACCCCGCGGTGGGGTCGAGCGTGATGATCACCGCCATCACCGATACCGGCGGTTTCTTTATTTTTCTTGGGCTGGCGACGATTTTTCTGCTTTAAGCCGACGCTTAATGCGGGCGGGAAGCAGCACCATGACGATAATCCCGCCCAGCACGCCAATCGCCAGATTGCCGGTTGATACCGTGGCGGCAACGGTGACCAGCATGACGACCGTTTCTGCAATCGGGGCCGTTTTCAGCGTGGCCGGCTGAAGGCTGTGCCAGCTGAAGGTTTTAACGGCGACGATGGCCATAATGCCCGCCAGCACCGCCATCGGGATGTTGGCCATCACCTCGCTGAGCGCCGTCACCAGGATCAGCAGCACGATGCCCGCAGCGAAGGTTGAAATGCGGCTTCGGCCTTTCCCCATCTCCACGTTAACGATGGTTTGTCCGATCATCGCGCAGCCCGCAATACCACCGTAAAATCCGGCCAGGATATTGCCGACGCCTAATCCAATGCTCTCGCGGCGTTTACTTGACGGCGTCGCGGTCAGCTCATCCACCAGCTTTGCGGTCAGCAGGGATTCCAGCAGGCCGACAAACGCGATGCTCAACGCGCACGGCCAGATTATGCTCAGCGTCTGTAAATTGAGGGGGACCAGAAGTTCGCTAAGACCCGGCAAGCCGCCGCTCATGGCGCCTTCATCGCCCACGGTCGGCAGGTTTTGCCCGGTTGAAACGGTAAACAAGGTTAACAGCACAATCGCAATCAGCGGGGAAGGGATGCTTTTGAAATAGCGCGGCACCCACAGCACGATCAGCACCGTCAGCACGAACAGGCCTACAATCAGCGGGCTTCGGCTCCAGAAATGCGGAACCTGCGCAAAGAAAATCAATATCCCGAGGGCGTTAACAAATCCGGTCATGACCGACTGGGGAATAAAGCGCATCAGCCTTGCCATGCCCAGCACGCCAAACAGAATCTGAATTACGCCAGCCATGAGCACGGCGGGAAGAATGTACTGTACGCCGTGCTGATGCACCATGGGCCCAATAACCAGCGCCACGGAACCGGCCGCGGCCGTGACCATCGCCGGGCGACCACCCAGTACAGACAGGGCAAGACACAGCACCACGGAAGCGATCAGGCTGACCTTCGGGTCAACGCCCGCCACGACGGAAAATGAGATGACCTCGGGGATCAGCGCCAGGGCGGTAATCACGCCAGCCAGCGTTTCACGCGTCAGCTGCTTAGGGGAACGCAGCACGCTGGCGACACGGTTTTCAGGAGAGACAGCAGAATGGGGTAGGGACATAACGTTTCGCTGGTTAGGGCAGGCTTCCGTGCGCGCGATCACAAAACGCAACATACTAGCCAGTTAAACCGCGCTTTACCAGACGCTTCGATAATTCCTCACAAACAATCCATCATTAAATTTCACAATTACAATAATTTCGTAACCTTTAAACAATATTTAAAAGTTGTTACCGTGCCCCCGCAGCTTGTTTCACCTGCAATTTCCACGCATCAAGCACTTTTACACTAAGGCATAAATTATGAAAAAAATGACTGCCATGCTCTTTTCTCTGGCCGTGGGGCTTAACACCGTCTCTATGGCGGCGAAAGCTGACGCACCAAAAGAGCAGGAAACGGACGTCCTTTTAATCGGTGGCGGTATCATGAGCGCCACGCTGGGAACCTATCTGCAAGAACTGCAGCCGGACTGGTCAATGACCATGGTCGAGCGCCTTGATGGCGTGGCGCAGGAGAGTTCTAACGGCTGGAACAACGCCGGTACCGGCCATTCGGCACTCATGGAACTGAACTATACGCCGCAGAAAAAGGACGGTTCCATTAGTATCGAGAAGGCGGTAGAGATCAACGAGGCGTTCCAGGTATCTCGCCAGTTCTGGTCTCACCAGGTCAACAGCGGCGTACTGCACGACCCGCACTCTTTCATCAACACCGTACCGCACATGAGCTTTGTGTGGGGCGAGCAGAACGTCAACTTCCTGCGCGCGCGCTACGCCGCACTGCAGCAGAGCACGCTGTTCCGCGGGATGAAATACTCTGAAGACCACGCGCAGATTAAAGAGTGGGCTCCGCTGGTCATGGAAGGTCGTGACCCGAACCAGAAAGTGGCGGCAACCCGTACCGAAATTGGTACCGACGTCAACTACGGTGAAATTACCCGTCAGCTGGTGACGTCTCTGAAGAAAAAAGAGAACTTCAACCTGCAGCTCAGCACCGAAGTGCGCGGTTTCAAGCGCAACGCGGATAACAGCTGGAGCGTGACCGTTGCCGATCTGAAAAACAACGAAGCCGAGCACGTCATCAAGGCGAAGTTTGTCTTTATCGGTGCGGGCGGTGCCGCGCTGAAACTGCTGCAGGAGTCCGGTATTCCGGAAGCGGATGACTACGCGGGCTTCCCGGTCGGCGGCCAGTTCCTGGTGTCCGATAACCCGGAAGTGGTGAATCGTCATCTGGCAAAAGTGTACGGTCAGGCTTCCGTGGGCGCACCGCCAATGTCTGTTCCGCACATCGATACCCGTATGCTTGACGGCAAACGCGTGGTGCTGTTTGGCCCGTTCGCGACCTTCTCCACGAAGTTCCTGAAAAACGGCTCCCTGTGGGATCTGCTGAGCGCAACCACCACCTCTAACGTCAAGCCGATGATGGACGTGGGGCTGGATAACTTCGATCTGGTGAAATACCTGATTAGCCAGGTAATGCTCTCTGACGACGACCGTTTCGAAGCGCTGAAAGAGTACTATCCTGAGGCCAAGAAAGAAGACTGGCGTCTGTGGCAGGCGGGTCAGCGCGTGCAAATCATCAAGCGCGATCCGAAAGAGGGTGGCGTGCTGCGTCTGGGCACCGAAGTGGTGAGCGATAAGGACGGCACCATCGCCGCGCTGCTGGGTGCGTCACCGGGTGCATCTACCGCTGCGCCAATCATGCTGCACCTGATGGAAAAAGTGTTTAAAGATAAAGTCGCCAGTCCGGAATGGCAGGCGAAGCTGAAGACCATTATTCCATCCTACGGCACGAAGCTGAACGGTAACGTGAGCGCGACGGAGCAGGAGCTGGAATACACCAGCCGCGTACTGCAGCTGCAGTACATCAAACCGCAGGCTGCGGATGCTGCGCCAAAAGCGGAGCTGAAGCCTCAGCCGGAAAACAAACCAGTTGCGGATATCGCGCTGTAAGGTAAAAAAGCCGGGTGGCGCTGACGCCTACCCGGCCTATGTTCGGTGTTGTTTTGTAGGTCGGGTAAGGCGAAGCCGCCACCCGACTTAATTTTAACGTACGACAGCCTGCTCAATCTTCTCTTCAGCTTTCCACACGCGATACTTCACTTCCACGTTTTCAGGCGTATAGACCACGATCGGCAACTTGCTGTTGTAGCGCAGCAGGCTGTTGTCGCCCAGATACGCTGTCACAAATTTCTTCTCTTTCTTGCCATCCGGGCAGGCCATCATGGTGGAGACCGGCGAGGTCACTTTATCAAAGACGTAGTAGTCGTAACCCCAGCCTTCCAGCGTTTTGCTTTCTAGTTGACCACCCAGGCGATGCTGGTTGCAATCCACTTCCAGCATCTTGCCAATTAACAGCTCCACTTTGTAGTTCGCTTCATCCTGCTGAACCGGAAGCTGAATCACCTGACGCGTCATCCCTTTATCCGCTTTCGGATACGGGGCGACTTTTTCCAGCGGCTGCGCTTTAGGTGTTTCGCTGGCGAAAGCGCTGGTGCTGACACACGCGGCAGCGATGAGTGCGATAGCAAATTTAGGTGCGTTTTTCATTGTCATTCCTTTATGTCAAAACGATTTTGCACAGGTTAACATAGCGGCCGTGAATGATTGGTGTTATTTACTTACATTTTCAATATATACAGCGTAATAAACCAGATATTTGTTATTTATGCAGGTGTTTATACTGGCGTGGAGTCTGGCAGGCGTTTGTGTTATTTTAGACGCTATATAATGTTATTCATCTGTAAAAGGGAAGAGAGATGGTTCGTGCAAAACTGAAAACGCCTGAAGGCCGCAAGTTTCTCCTGGCGCTGCTGGTCGTGTTTATGATTGCTGCCGCGTGCGTGGGGCGTGCCACGATTGTTGGCGTCATCGAACAGTACAACATTCCTCTCTCTGCCTGGACAACCAGCATGTACGTCCTGCAGTCGGCGATGATCTTTGTCTACAGTCTGGTATTCACCGTTCTGCTGGCTATACCGCTGGGTATTTTTTTCCTGGGCGGACGTGAGAAGCACTAAGCACCGATTTGCGATAACTGAGCCATCCTGCGGGGTGGCTTTTTTTATGCCTGATAATTTTTATTCGCCTTTCCAGGATATTCTGTTGAGAGCACCTTTGTTTACAGAAAGCAGGAGAGGCTTAATGCAATCCCGGTTTGCCACGCTCCGCCAGATCCCAAAAGGTGTCTGGGTGGTCGGTGGAGTAAGTATGTTGATGGATATCTCGTCGGAGATCATTCACAGCCTGCTGCCATTGTTTATGGTCACGACGCTGGGCGCCAGCGTCATTTTCATTGGTTTGATTGAAGGCCTGGCTGAGGCCACTGCGCTGTTTATCAAGGTGTTTTCCGGCGCCATCAGTGACTATCTGGGCAAGCGTAAAGGGCTGGCGGTTCTGGGCTACGGTCTTGGCGCGTTGAGTAAACCGTTGTTCGCTATCGCCTCTTCTTCCGGCATGATTCTGGGGGCACGCTTAATCGACCGGGTTGGGAAGGGGATCCGGGGAGCGCCGCGCGATGCGCTGGTTGCTGACGTTACGCCGCCGGAACTTCGCGGCGCGGCCTTTGGGCTGCGTCAGTCGATGGACACCATCGGCGCATTTCTCGGGCCGCTGCTGGCCGTAGGATTGATGCTGCTGTGGAACGATGATTTCCGCACGATTTTCTGGATCGCGGTGCTCCCCGGCGTGCTCGCCGTGGCGCTGCTTTTCTTCGGCCTGCATGAGCCGAAAACGCCCGTCGAACATAAACGCACGAACCCCATCAAAAAAGAGAACCTCAGGCGTCTCGGGAAAGGCTGCTGGTGGGTGATTGGTCTGGGGGCCATCTTCACGCTCGCACGCTTCAGTGAAGCCTTTCTTGTCCTGCGCGCACAGCAGTCGGGGGTGCCGCTGGCGCTGATCCCGCTGGTGATGGTGGCCATGAATCTGCTCTATTTCCTCTCAGCCTATCCGTTTGGCAAGTTATCGGACCGGATGAGCCACACCAGGCTACTGCAGTGGGGTCTGGTGATGCTGATTGGAGCAGATATTGTGCTGGCGCTGAGCACCCACTGGGCTGGAATGCTTCTGGGCGTTGCGCTTTGGGGAGTGCATATGGGGATGACGCAGGGGCTGCTGGCGGCAATGATCGCAAAAACGGCGCCTGCGGATCTGCGCGGTACCGCCTACGGCATTTTTAGTCTGGTCAGCGGCGTGGGATTGTTAGTCGCCAGCCTGGGCGCCGGGGCAATCTGGGAAACGTTTGGGGCGGAATATACGTTTTATGCCGGGGCGGTGATTTGTCTGGTAACGCTTGTGTACCTGCGCAAAACGCCGGACGAGGCGAAATAAAAAACCAGCCATAAGAGGCTGGTTTTCAATGTGTTTTTGGTCGGCACGAGAGGATTTGAACCTCCGACCCCCGACACCCCATGTCACTGCGTTAAAGCCGCTGCAACCCTTGTAAAAACTGGTGCTACGGCATGTTTGACTGTATATGCAAACAGTGCATTTTTTGCAAAATCCGCACTATATACATCAATGAGTTACGGGTAGGTTTTTCCCCATACATCACCCGGCTTTAAAGACAATTTCAGCATGAGGAACTTCTACCCATTCAACATGGTTCTGGGTATAAATTTTTGTCGATTTTGCATCACTATGGGCCATCCTTGCCTGCGGATCGATACCTTGTCTTTCGAAAATATGAGCCGCCAGCGCTCTAATCTCGTGGAAAGTTGGTCTTTCTTTTATAGGTAATTCTGCCGCTACACCTATCCGGTCCCGCAGCTCTGAAAATGCCCTGCTCAAATAATCAGGGGCCACCTGTGTTGGGTGGTTAACTTCCTTGCTTATCGGATTGCTTCTCTTTTCCAGAAGCCGGTGAACAACATAAGGACTGGCCACATTGTCTCTGCTGTTGTCGATGATCTCTTTCAGGGCTCTGCCGATCGGAATTGCAACATGTGAGGCCTCTTTGTGCTGCACTTTTTGCCGATGAATGTAAAGCGTTCCGAATATCCCAGCCTCTTCCTGATCGAACCATACACAGCCGCAAACCCCTTCTTGAGGTTCCTTGATCGAGTACCGGATCCGGGAAACTTCCAGGCGCGCTTGCGTAGTTTGTATTGCAAGGTCCATTGCAGTCTTCAGCCAAGGTTCAGCAGCTGCATGTATGGCCAGGAACTGTTCCAAAGTAAGTCGCCGGCGGACCTTTTTATCGACACGCCGCATTTTTTTCCGTGTTGCAGGGTTATCCATCATTAGCGATTCATCAACAGCATAAGAGAATAGCTTTTTCAGGAAGCTAACTTTTCGGTTCTGAACATTGGCCGACGATTCAGAATGGTAATTTCGTATGTAGGCATTTACGTGCTCAAGCTCAATGTCGCATGCGGGTATATTATTAAAAAATTCTTTAACCCTGATGGCATCATTATTCCAATCGTCAAGTGTGCTTTTAGACGGCTGCTCATCTTTGATCGCTCTCTCCATAATGCGATCAACATGTTCAGAAAACGGGTGGGCTTCACCATTCAGTCCTCCCGATTCCCGAATTAATGAATCTATCGATGGTGTATTTTCAGGGCGCATCCTCAGGTTATATTCTCGGGCGATGGCGATAGCCATTACTCGATCCGAACCGAGAGTTTTCTTTTTCCCAGTTATAAGCGTGAACTTATACACGCCACGATCTTTATCAAAAAAAAGATAATCAGGAAGGTGGCGGTATTCTTTTTTTCGTGGCCTTGCTGCCATGGTCAACCCTCAATTATTAACTGACGTACCGCCTGATTAACAATTGAGTCAACTCCCCACTTTTCGGTTTCATAGACAAAAACTGAACCATCTACAATCCTTCCCATGAGTAATCCGTTTTCGACCCAACGTTTAATTGTACGGTTGTCAGGAATGGAGTCTTTGGTAAATTCGCGCTTACTCCAGAGACTCGCTTTCATTAGCTTTGCCATGGTTTCCTTCTCCATAAAGCCCGGCTGCACCCGGGCTGAGTGGTTTACTCGTTGGTGCTGGTGGCAGGGATAATTTTCTGCCAAATTGCTGACACATATTTTGCCTGATGGCGCGCATCAGCCAGGGCGTTGTGAACATCGCCAATGAAAGGCATGTCTCGCTTCGGATCGAAACCAACACTGCGACCGAGGGTAACTATCGTGCGTACATCATGATCGTTCCAAAATTCCCACGGGCAAATGCGTCCGGCGCGTTCGTAAGCTCCGCGCAGAATCACATTGTCAAAGGTGGCCCCGTTATCAAATCAGATGGTGCAGCGGCGATTTCTACGGCTCTCACAAACCTTGGTTTGGGAGAAGGCTCGGCTTTACCGGTTGGCGTCCCGGTTCCATGGCCGGCAGCAACAGCCCCAACGGGATGGCTGAAATGCAACGGTGCAGCATTTACAGCGGCGCAATACCCAAAGCTTGCACAGGCTTACCCTGCGCTGGTTTTGCCTGATTTACGGGCTGAGTTTATTCGTGGCTGGGATGATGGTCGCGGGATTGATTCTTCTCGTGTACTTCTGTCAAGTCAGAAGGGAAGTGTTATCCCTGGCGATGATGGTTTATCCACCCCAAACGTAGTGGGTATTAATAACTTACTGAATAATACTGCGCTGTGGGGAATGGACCAGGCCACCGTTGCTGAAATAACCGGGTGCTACATAGCTGTCATTGCCTCAACCAACAGCAGCAATAGCATTCAGACAAACATAGCCGGGATTTCCCGCCCGCGTAACGTTGCGTTTAACTATATTGTGAGGGCCGCATAATGGAACAGGCTAAATTAAACAGCATTCAGATTGCTACTGAGGCTGGATATGTCACTGTTTTTAATTATGATAGCGCGACACGTGAATATTTATCTTCGGCTGTTGAGTATCTTCAGACTGGGGTAGGTATACCCGCGAACTCGTGTATTGATGCACCTGCCAAAAGTAAACCCGGATTTGCCATTTGCCGGACCGCAGACCTGACAGGTTGGGAATATGTTGTCGATCATCGTGGTGAGACGGTCTACAGTACAGAAACAGGGGGAGAAATAGCAATCACTGCGCCCGGTGACTACCCACAGGGCACCACCGCACAGGCTCCAGCCACCAAATACGATACATGGAGTGGCAAAGAGTGGGTAGCTGATCCCCAAAAACTACAGTCATACGTCGGACAGCAAAAATCAGCGCTAAAAGTAGCTGCTGATGCTGAAATCGCGTGGCGTCAAGATGCTGTTGATGCAGGGATAGCAACGGCAGAAGAAGCCGACGCGCTGGCTGAATGGAAAAACTACCGGGTACTGCTGATGCGAGTTGACACCTCAACGGCACCTGATATTAGCTGGCCTGTGCAACCATAATAATAAGGCGGCATGCCGCCTGTTACTCATGACCCTTCGAGTGCTCTTCTATATTGGACTTAGGTCCTACTTCGTATTGATGTGGTTTCAGTAAGCCTTTTCCTGTGGAAGTTGATAAGCGGTCTTTCAATGTATTTGTAACTAAAGTTAGAAAGCAAGGCTACGATAGCCACAAATACAGCAATATAAATACTGGAGTTATGCAGTAATGGTGTGTTTGCTAAAGCCTTATCCATCAGGTATCTGGTTAACACCATGACGGGTATGTGACAAAGATAAATGCTGTAGGAGCGATCACCAATCCAATTCAAAATTTTGAAACTAAACGCAGGTAAACAAACAGCCATTAATGCAAAGCTGACTGCACCAAGAAAACCAATGAAAAATAGTTTGTATTGCGGATTGATGGAGGATGTGAAATAAACAAGAGAATAAATGGTAAGAGAAAATGCGATTAATGTTAATGGGCTGCTTAATGAAAGCTCTTTTAATTTCCCATTAAATAAAAAAATTATCGCTCCTAAAAAAAATGCTTGCGGCCTGATCCACCATCCCAGAGTTTCCTGATGGTTGATGCCATTTGGTAATAATACGGATGATAATACTATAAGTACTATTAATGAGCTACGAAAGGTTATACCTTTCGTTGATAGTGCCAGTATTGCAAGAATCAGGTATAGCTGCCACTCTAAACTTAGAGACCACGTTACAGATAGTAAAGGATCGTATGGAGTACCATTCACAGTTTCATTGAAGAAATAAAAATTTGAAATGCCCGGTATTGAATACAGCATTGTATCAATAGATTTTGAAGGGGAGACGCCCCAGAAAGGTGTAATGGCAGATGCTATCACTAAGCATACGATGCACCAAAAAACTAAAGCGGGAGTTAGCCTAAATAGTCTTTTCAAAAAGAAAGATGAAAATGCCTTGATGCTCCTTCCATTTTTTTGTATCTCACTGCTAAGGCTTTTACACATTAAAAAACCAGAGATAGCAAAGAAAATATCAACACCAGTCCAATATGAATATTGGCTATAAGTTGACATTAGCCATTCAGGTATCGGGAGGCGATGAAGGTGTTGGATAATTACAAGTAGTATCGCAAGTGCCCGCAATGCCTGAATATTATTGTTAGTGACCTTATTTTCCATCGTGACCTCAACTTTTTGGCAATTTTACATCAGAAAATGTTGTTTGTAAGCAGTTATGGAGGTCACTTCCAAATCCAGACTGTTTCATAATCCCGCGCACAACTCGATCTCAACAGAAAACCAACCTTTTTAAAACCCTCAAGTATCTGGCGATCTCTCGCCGTTTCTCCTGTTTTCACAACAGGAGAAATACCCATGATTTACGGCTATGCCCGAGTATCAACAAACCACCAGGACACCGAACTTCAGCGAATCGCGCTCGAATCAGCAGGGTGCGAACACATAATGGAAGAGCATGCCAGCGGTAGAAAATCAAACCGCCCCGTACTGAAGCGCCTAATTACGGCGATGCATACGGGAGATGAGTTGGTGGTCTGGAAGCTGGACAGGATTGGGCGTAACGTTTTACATGCGCTGCTGATGTTTCAGCAACTACAGGAGAAGGGCATTAACTTCCGAAGTATTACCGATGGTGTTGATCTCAAAACAGCCAGTGGTCGCTATAACTTTCGCAACATCCTCTCTGCGGCACAATACGAATCCGACCTTAATAGTGAGCGCACTTTGGCGGGTTTAGCTGTTGCCAGGGCAAAAGGTCGTGTTGGTGGCAGAAGACCAAAGTTTACTGACGATCAGTGGAAGGAAATTGGTGAACTGATAGCTGCCGGAGAATCCAGACAGATTATTGCCAGCAGGTATAATGTTGGCATGTCCACGCTGTATAAGAAGTTTCCCGCTGGATGCTAGATAGTTGCTGTGGGCCGTGATTTTACGCCACGACCCACAGCTGTAGGCCAGGTGTTCATGCCGTGGCGCTGGCGCAAGTATAGGGGGAATCACTCATTCAGCAACAAGCCAGAACTCTGCTTCTTCAAACATTTCCTGAACCACACGGCTAATCTGCTCCTTCTCATGCTTGCTGGCGTCAGTATTGATCGCCGGCAACGTCATCATAGGTTTCACCCTCACATCAGCATCAGGGAAGATACGGTGAACCCTCCTGGTCAACTCGCCCAGAATGATATCTTTTGCACCGGGCAGACCATCAAAATTCCTTTTGTCATAAACGAGTTCCACGAACATTGCTCATTGCTCCTTTACTGGATGGGTATACAGTATTTATACTGTGTTTTTATCCAGCATTCAAGAGAGGGCGTAAACATGGGCTTTCCTTCACCATCTACCGACTATATAGAGCAGCGGGTTACGCCAGCCAGTGTCTGCATGACTCCCGACAGTCGCATCCTCGAGACGTCGGCGGGTTATGCGATCATCGTCCCGGTCACGCGCCCACAGCAGGGTGATGCGCTGTTGATTCTGTCTGGAGGTCGGACGCAGTTTGCGAAGCTTAGGGGGAAAGCGTTAATCACGGATGACGGCGAAGCGATCGAAGGTGATGCAGCTGAAGAGGCTGAGGTTATGAGGCGGGTGACGCACTTTATCAACAGCACTGATGCTGCGATATCTCTTGAGGCGGCATTGGCGCAGTTTTGAGACATATGTACGATAGAAAAATTCCGAAGATTGGCAATAGATCTCTTTATATTTGCATTCAAATTTTGTTTATTATGTATTTACATAACGTAAATTTATAAAATTTAATAAAAACAACTCAGATTGCTTATTTTTAAAGATGCATTTAATATATATGTTATAAATTGCAAAGCTCATTAAGGGATTCCCCAGTGAATATTGATAAAATGAAGATCCAGCATGCCGAGATTATCCATAAAATTAGCCGCCTCAGGGAGCTTAGCCGGGCGGGTGTGACGGCTCATGCGCAAGAAATCGCTCAAACCGTTATCAGTATGAGTTCTGTGATTAAAGTACACCTTTCTACCGAAGATCAGTTTTTATATCCTTATCTGGAAAAGGTGAACGATCAAAAGCTAAAAACAATGAGCGTAAATTTTCAGCGCGAGATGGCTGATATTGTTGCCGAGTATGAAAAGTTTTCCCGTCGCTGGAATACGGCAAATAAGCTTATCAATTGTGACGAGGCATTTCGCCGCGACGCGAATGTAGTGTTGCGCAAGGTGCATGAACGAATGCAGCGCGAGGATCATAATTTTTATCCGCTGGTAGAGCAGCTTTAAAAAAGGGCGGCAATGGTTCATCCAATACGGGAATTTGGTTTCCCGTATCCAGAAAGGTATGAAAAGGACTTGGTAAAAGCTGGCACTACTCCGAAACTAACCACATATCGGATTCTTCAAACATTTCCTCCAGCATGCGATTCAACTTTTCCCGATCGCTTTTGCTGGCATCACTATTCAAGCCGTTCGCCTGCATCGGCTTTACCTTCACTTCGGCATCAGGAAAAATCTTGTGCACCCGCTTTGTTAGCTCAGCCAGGATGATCTCTCCGGCCCCCTGGAGCCCCTCAACATTTCGCTTGTCATAAACCAGTTCAACAAACATACCGATCCTCTTAAAAGTGAAAATTGCCTGTGCTTGATCTGTTTTTATAAAAATACTACTGTATATGTATACAGTCAATGGGCGAGTGAGGGTGCGTTTATGCCTCGTCAACCGGATATTCGTGCTGCTTTTATTGCGGCCATACAGCAAAACCCGAAGGGCTATCTCTGTCTGCATACAGACAAGTTCATCGCTGAACTGCAGGAGAGGCACTGGCATTTCAGCCAGGCGGATGCAAATACATGGATCGAGCGATACCAGCCGGACTTCGCCGATAAGACAACAAACGGCAGCGAGAACCGGTACTGGATCCTGCGTAACATGGGGAGGGTTTTCTAATGGGATTTCCATCGCCAGCCATGGATTACCAGGAGCAGCGCATGACGATAGATGTTATCTGCGGTGTAGACAACAACTGCCGGGTTATTGAAACTTCATGCGGCTGGGCCGTTATTAACGTCAGTCTGAAGCCAGAAAGAGGGGATACGTTGCTGGTTAGCATGGATGGGAGAAACCAGTTTGTGAAGCTACTGGGTCAGGCACTGATAACGGAAGAGGGTGAGGCGATCGAAGGAGAAGCCTTGAATGATGTTGCGGTGCACGGCGTTCTTACACATACGCTTAACCAAGTTAAAGACGATAAATCGCCTGTAATGTAGCGTGTAAATGTCGGGGGTTATTCCCCCATTTTTCCCCAATGATTCCCCGTACAAATTTTAAACATGAAAAAACCAGCCGTAAGAGGCTGGTTTTGATAATAATTTTGGTCGGCACGAGAGGATTTGAACCTCCGACCCCCGACACCCCATGACGGTGCGCTACCAGGCTGCGCTACGTG
>OKVM01000261.1_pt1 | contig 30131 bp, 11 predicted proteins | sample 1606841 | NCBI WGS metagenome assembly OKVM01 (sample SAMN03281010, study PRJEB24777) | human gut metagenome | isolation source: fecal sample PR157 from 1 month old male Malay infant, caesarean delivered... | reverse complement strand
ACCCGCACTCTGGCATATGTTCAATCATATGATTGATTACCTATCATTGTTCAGTTTTCAAAGATCTGTACCAGTTAGACTAGATTTTATCTAGTTCCGAAGCACTTTCGTTTGAAGTGTTTCACCAACTGGCGACTAGATTATAATAACATGTTGACCATTTAGTGTCAAGCACTTTTTTATAATCTTTTTGTTTTCCATAGACTCGTTATCGAATCTAAAAAACAAAGGTTTTAATAAGAAGCCATGTATACGTCTCCTCATTAAGAAACAGTCGCCTCAACGACTGTATGGTTATTATAGTATAAACCACATACCTATGCAACCCCTGATTTTCATTTTTATAAAACTTCACTTTCAACTCATTTTCCAATAAAATATATTGATTTTACGCAATCTATTTTGTACAATATACTTAACTTACGATGATATACATGTTATGTTTCAATGAGTGGGCTCTCGTACCTTCTACTAGTACTAAACTTAGAGTGGGCTCTCTGTTTCTTCTATTAATACTATACTTATGAAGATATACATGTCATATCTCAGCGGGGTATTCTTTCTCCGTTCTATTAATACTATATAAGGAGATATATATGAAATTCTCAAAACGCTTATTTACTAAAACAGTTGCTTTGGCTGCTATATGTGCGTCTGTTGCTACAGCTAGCTTTGCAGCACCACAAGGCTCATTCGATACGTCCGAGATTCACGTTACAGGTCAAGCTTCTCGTTCTGTAGCCCCTACCTATGCCATACTCACATTAGGTATTACGAGTGAAAACACAAATATCAACGCCGCTAAATCAAATAACGACCGCATCATGAGTGACCTCATTAGCAAACTTTCAAATTTAAACGTTGCCAAAAAGGATATTTACACATCTAACATTTCCATCAACCCAACAAATGATTACCAAGATGGCAAACGCGTTAATACAGGTTACCGCGTATCCAACCTTGTAACGGTTAAAATCAACAACTTAGATAACGTAGGCAAAGTAGTAGATGCAGCTGTTAATGCTGGTGCAAATGATATAAACAGTCTTTCATTCCAAAACGACACATCTCAACAGCTATCCGATTCTTTAACTACAGAAGCCATCCAAAATGGCCAACACAAGGCTGAGGTTATTGCCGCTGCTCTAGGTCGCACCTTAGGTCCTGTAAAAACTGTAAACATTAGCAACACAGAAACAAGTACATTCGACCAAGGCTATTACCGTAGTGCCAAAGTGCTTGCTGCAAATCTAAGCACTTCTACACCTGTCGAAAAAGGATCTTTAATCGTATCCCAAGATGCAGATATTGTATACTATCTACAATAACAACAAACATAGCAAAAGACCGTATAACATATGATGTAGAATATGTTATACGGTCTTTATTTATATTATTTTGTAGCAGATTCTGGCACAACACCTTCATGGACCGCCACAATGCCACCAGTTAATTCAGTATAGGTAGCGTTTTCATAACCTAGAGATTTCCAGATTTCTAAAATCTCGCTTTGATGAGGATATCGACGCAATGATTCAGGCAACCACGCATAGGAAGAATTATCCTTACTCAACTTGCCTATAATAGGTAAGATATAGGAGAAGTAGAAATTATATAATTGCTTAAACCCAAATGCACTTGGCTTAGCCAATTCCAAGACTACCACCTTACCGCCTGGTTTTACAACGCGTTGCATTTCGGATAGCACTTGTTTAATATCAGGTACATTACGCATTGCAAAGCCACTCATAGCCGCATCAAATGTATTGTCCGCATAAGGCAAAGCCATAGCATCACCTTGAACCAAATTCACTTGGTCTAACAGATCCGCTTGAGCCATACGCTCACGACCTTGCTCTAACATTTCTGCATTAAAATCTAAAGCTTCTACTGTCAACGTCGGTTCTTGGCGCAATGCTTCCTTTGTAAATACACAAGTACCACAAGCTACATCCAGCACATGTTGATAAGGTCCAATATTCATTTCTTTCACGGCGAACTTACGCCAGAAATAATCTTGCCCAAAGCTGAGCAATGTATTCATCAAATCATAATGTTTGGCAATATTAGAAAATACACCTTGCACAAATTGTTCTTTGTCTTCATACGTGTTAAATTCTTTAGTATTCATGGTACCCACTTTCATAATCAAGAATATCACATGTTGACAGTATACCATAACCAACGACGACATACTAGAACTTAGAACGATTCTAATATATATACTATATATACAAAGAATTACAAAATGTATTAAGTAATAAAAAGCACAATTTAAATAGTATTTTCTATTGAATTATAATAATGTTCGTTATATAATGACATATGTCCTTTCTAAAAGGATTTATTTATTATACTCATTTTTAAGGGTATAACTCATTGTTTTATGTAGTCTAATTAAGTATTGGAGTCTATTATGAATCGATTTATGAAATCCATTAATAGAGTCAGCCTCATTCAACAAATTATTATCGGTATGATCATCGGTATTTTGACGGCTCTCTATGTCCCTGATATTGCAAATGAATTATCGCTGTTGGGGATATTATTCGTCGGCGCCCTTAAGGGCATCGCCCCAATTCTTGTATTTTTCCTAGTTATCGCAGCGATTAGTAAACATCGTTCCGGTCAAAAAACAGGTATGGGCTCCGTAATCACCCTATATCTATTGGGTACATTCCTTTCCGCCGCACTTGCCGTACTTGTGAGCTGGTTCTTTCCAACTACATTGCATCTAGCAGCTAGTGCAGCTGATGCAGCGCCTCCACAAGGTATTGCGGAAGTCATGAAAACATTACTCAAAAATATCGTAGATAACCCTGTGAAAGCATTAATGTCCGCCAACTACATCGGCATTTTAGGCTGGGCACTTATCATCGGTGGTGCTTTACGTCATGCACCTATGAATACAAAAGAAGTAATGGAATCCATTGCTCAAGCGATTACTACTGTAGTAGGTTGGATTATCCGTTTCGCTCCTCTTGGTATCATGGGCCTTGTGGCTGATTCCATTGCAACAAATGGTATCGAAGCACTTATCAGCTACTTCCAACTTCTCGTATTACTCTTAGGCTCCATGATTTTCGTAGCCTTGGTAGTCAACCCACTTTTATCCTTTATTTATTTGCGCCGTAACCCATATCCATTGGTGTTCAAATGTTTGCGTGAATCTGCTATCTACGCATTCTTCACACGCAGCTCTGCAGCCAACATTCCTGTAAACCTTGACTTGGCTAAACGTTTGAAACTAAACCCTGATATGTATTCCGTATCCATTCCATTAGGTGCGACCATCAACATGGGCGGTGCTGCAATTACAATTACAGTTATGACATTGGCTGCTGCTCATACATTGGGTATCATCGTGGATGTACCTACAGCCATCCTTTTATCTGTTATCGCTACAATCGGCGCATGTGGCGCTTCTGGCGTAGCAGGCGGTTCCTTGCTCCTCATTCCGTTGGCATGTTCCCTATTCGGTATCTCCAACGATGTGGCTATGCAAGTAGTAGGTGTTGGTTTCATCATCGGCGTATTACAAGACTCCACAGAAACTGCCCTCAATTCCAGTACTGATATTCTATTCACTGCCACAGCAGATTATGCAAAACGCGGTTACAACGAAAACTGGGATTAAAATAATATACAGAACAAGACGATCCATTGGGTCGTCTTTTCTTTTTGTAAAAGCTTTCACTACTTCGGCTTGTCTTTTTGTGAAAGCGTTCCCTACTCCGGCTTTCACTATGAATGAAAACAATATGTTTGCTATATTGATTATTTTCAATGTAATGGTATAATAGATTTAATGATAATAACTATTACTAGATATATATAGAAAGGAATCAACATGAAACAATACGATATTATTGTAGTTGGCACAGGCGGCGCGACTATCGTAGCCGATGCAGCTATCAAAAAAGGTCAAAAAGCGGCCATCATAGAAAAAGGTAAATTTGGTGGTACATGCTTAACACGCGGTTGTATTCCTACAAAGGTTATGGTAACAGCTGCGAATGCTGTGCAAGAGGTAAAAGAATTCGGTAAAATCGGCGTTAATGTTAGCGAGGCGACGATGGATTGGGATGTCGTTTCCAAACGTACATGGCACAAAATCGACGAGTCAGCAGGCATCTACGATTACTACAACGCGTATGACAATGTAGACGTGTATCGCGGTGCAGCTAGCTTTGTATCCGATAAGGTGATGAATATCCACCTCAACGACGGCTCTGGCATCGTAGAAATTACGGCTCCTACCATCGTTCTTGGTACTGGTGGCTACAGCAATGTGCCAAATGTACCTGGTTTACAAGAGGCCGGTTATCTTTCTAGTGAAAGCCTCTTTGGCGATAAATTTCCAAAACAACCGTACAAATCCCTTGCTGTCTTAGGCGCTGGTCCTATCGGCGTCGAGTTTGCTCATGTATTTGACTCAGCCGGCACTGATGTAACAATTATTCAGCATAATGTACGCTTAGTACCAAAGGAAGATGCGGATATGTCTGAACATCTTCTCAACAACTATAGAGAACGTGGCATCAACGTGATTCTTAATCAAGATACTGTAGAGGTTCGCCAAGAAGATGGCTTAAAGGTTGTTGTCACAAAGGATCGTACAACAGGGGAAATCACTGAAACTAAGGTAGAGGAAATTCTCGTAGCCGCTGGCATCCGCCCTGCTACCGAAGAGTTACATCTTGAAAACACAGATATTGAAACTTGGCCAAAGGGATGGATTAAAACGAACGAGTTTCTTGAAACATCTGTGGACGGCATCTATGCGTTAGGCGATGTGAACGGCGAACCTGCATTCCGTCATCGCGCCAACTACGAAGCGGATATTATTGCACATAATCTATACTTTGCCAAAAACGAAGCCGATTTCCGTTGGGCCCGCTATGACGTGTTGCCAAAGGTTACCTTCTCCTATCCTGAAATCGGTAGCGTAGGTCTTACTGAAGCGGAAGCAATTAAGGCTGGTTACAATGTAGGCGTAGGCAAAAACTTCTACTCCTCTACTGCCAAAGGCTATGCTATGGGCATTGATCCAGGCGATATAAACGATGGCTTTGTAAAAATCGTGGTCGATAAAGATACAAACCATATCCTTGGTATTCACGTGATTGGACCACAAGCCTCCATCCTATTCCAACCATACGTAAACCTCATGAACAGCGGTGTAACTCCATTGACTGCTATCAATGAAGAAATTGCGTCTGAACGAACAAAACGATTACGCAAAAAAGGCATCATGCGCAACATGGATCCTAAGTCCGTAATCACCGTTGGTGAAACTATGAGCCCACATCCTTCTCTTATCGAAGTTATTATGTGGACACAAGTGTACTACGAAAACCGTTGGTAATCGATTGTACGTAACAATATAACAGGGAGTACACATCAAATGATGTGTACTCCCTGTTTTTTCAAAAGAAAAGCCTCACCTTCTCTTTTAGTTCATCTAATTGAGTCGGTGAGGCTTGCTTTATATTATTTTTTATCCATAACGATATCATGGCCCCATACGAGGTTCGTACGGCGTTTATCAAAACCTTGATCTGGTTCTGGAGGTAATTTTGTTGCTTTACTTTGTTCAATGTAAGCACCTGTATTACCATCAACAGTCACTACTGTTTTCTTACCATTTTGATGCATTGTTACATAGTAATTAACTTTACCATTGTGAGCTTCAACCTTCCAGCCCTTCATAACAGCATCAGCACCTAATTGTGCTTTAGCAGCGGCTTCTGCTTGAGATGGTTCGATAACCTTATCTTTGTTGAAGATTTCACCAATAACGCGTTTAGGTTTGCCACCTTCACTCATATCGGATTGATTGCCAGTGATGATATCAATCTTCATTTTGTATTCGTGATATTTACTATATCCAGTTACTTTATAAGCATAGGCTAAATCGTTGGAATTCAATTCTACAGAGTGCAATGCTGCATTAGGGAAACGATTTTGGAAAATCGTACCAATTTCGCTCATTGTCATGACTACAGATTGCCCAGGCGCACGTTTAATTGTAATGTCTGTGCTTGTTTCTGGTTTTGTTTTGCGCGCTTGTGCTTCATACGGTGTGGCTACGGAAAAAACACCAACTGCCAACACGCCAGTCATAACCAAAGATAGTAATTTTTTATTCATTATAATCCTCCCAATAGTAATCGGATTCTACAAACTTGTATGTAATCTATTCAACTTTAAAATATCGTATAGAGCTATCAAACTCAAAAGGCAATCATCTAATATGATTGACCGTTATAAGCCTTCATTAGAGGCTAAACGTTCTTCAACGTCGGTCATCAGTAATTTATAGCAAGTCGCTACTAGTGGCACGCCTATAATCATACCTGTAACGCCCATCAAACTACCGCCTATGATAACAGCGGCAAAGACCCATAAGCCAGGCAATCCTACAGAATTACCTACGATTTTTGGATAGATCACATTGCTTTCAATTTGATGTAAAACTTCTAGAATGATGACGTAAATCAACGCATCCATAGGACTAATGGTAAGCAATATAACCGCCCCCATCACGCCGCCTACATATATACCCACTAATGGAATTAATCCGGTGAGACCGATAACACAGGCAATAGTCGTAGCATAGGAGATGTTACAAATCCATAATGTAACGCCCACCATGATACCTAAGATCAAGGCATCGATAAACTGTCCTACAAAGAAACTACTAAATGTTTGAACAGCAACCTTGGCCACATAGGTTACGCGATTCACCCACGTATCAGATGCATAGGCTTTCAAAATGCGCTTACCTTGCGACATGAGGCGTTCCTTATCGAGTAGCATGTAAATGGCAAAGATAAGACCTAATGCAATATTTACGGTCCACGATAGGATAGTGCCCATCGTATTCACCACATAGGTGCCACCCTTGGTGCCCCATTCACGGGTGTAGTTAACTACACTTTCACCATTCAATGTATTTAATACCGTAGGATTCGAGGCCAACGGAATGGTATCGCTTAAATGGTAAATCCATTGTTGAAAGTCTAGATATAGCTGCGGTGCGGCGGACACGATAAGCGTAATAGAATGCACTAACTGCGGCACAGCCATTCGGGCAATAAAGTACACGATGAGACTAATCGTCACAAAGGATAGGATAATGCTCAACGGACGCCGAATCTTATACCGCCACCCCGATTCGATACGCGGCCATAGCCAACGTTCATAGCGGACGACGAGAATATCGAGGACAAAGGCCATACAGGCACCTACGATAAGCGGTACAAAGGCCGTTATCAAGGCGTCGATGCCCGATGCTATATCGCTAATGCGCAAGGCCACCAATATCATGAGTCCTGCAAGGATAATCGCGCCGATAAGCTCCTTATAATATTTAAATTTTTCCATACTAATAACTCACTTTTACTAAACACATGGTAAGTATTGTACACAATGTAAATGAAAGCTATATGACAACGATCAGATTACAAAGATTTGTACAGTAGTATTTCTAATAGATTTAGTATAACACAAAAGTCCATCTTATCGCACTCAAAATATATAGAGAGACGAAAAGATGGACTTATATGGGTTTAGATTAAATTGAGAGAGCTCAAATTAACGGTGAATGAAAACGTCTACACGACGGTTTTCAGCTTTGCCGTTTGCAGTTGCATTAGATGCAACAGGTTTAGCATCACCATTAGCGATACCGATCAAACGGTTAGCATCTACACCATTGTTTACCAAGTATTGTGCAACATCTTGTACACGGCGTTCGGACAAGCCAATGTTGTATTGAGGGTTAGCATCAGTATCTGCATTACCCAACAATTTTACTTGGTCGTTTTTGTATTGATTAGCAGCGTTCAATGCAGCTTGTAGGTTAGCACCTTGGTCTGCACGAGGAACATCTTGGTCAGAATCGAAGTAGATGGATTGTACATAGTAATCAGCTTTAGCTGGTTTTTGTACAGGTGCTGCAGTATGTTCAACTACAGGAGCTGGAGCTGGTGCAGGAGTTACAGCGATTGGTTCAGCTTTTTCAGCACCACCGAAACGGTAGGACAAGCCAACTACAGGACCTTGGAAGGATACGTTGTGGTTATCAGTTGCTTTTGTGTTTACATAACGGTAACCAGCATTGATATCAAGATCATCAGTTGCTTTGTAACCTAAACCTGCTTCCCAAGTTGTAGTTTCTTTTGTACCGATACCTGCTTTGCCGTATACGTCTACTTTAGAACCTAAAGCAGCTTTACCAATGATACCAACTTGTGCGATGTTGTTTGTATGTTTGATAGCATCGCTATGAATGCGACCCCAACCACCATACAATGCAAAGTTTTTGCTCAATGTTTGAATCAAGTTTACTTCTTGCATGTTGGAATCAACATGTTTGGAGTTCAAACCATGGTAACCGTATTGAATAGCAGTTTTGTCACGCAATGCATGAGTAATATCGCCATCAAAGTTCCATTTGTGAGCAGCTTTAAAACCATCTGCTTTAGTTTCAACGCTTGCCGCGCCAAGATCAACTTGAGTTTCACCTTTTGTAAATTGTGTTTGTGGTGTAGCACCTACAACAGAAATACCCATTGTAGCTACAGCCAATAGAGCTACTAATTTTTTATTCATTGTATAATTCCCTCCATTAATCACCCTTACACACATAAGGGATTTTTTTAACGATAATTCTATTGTACACAATTATTCGAAAAAAATCAATATATTGATGAATTACACATGAATATATAGATAATCATCAATGCAATTTAATTCCTAAAATAGAACTTAAAAGCAGAAAAACGCCTGATAACAGGCGTTTTTAGAATATAAAATATAAAATTAGTCCTCATCTTTAACGGAAAACCATGCACGATGGAATACAGCTGCAATAGCACCGCCCAATAATGGAGCTACAATAAAGAGCCAAACTTGAGATAATGCTTCACCACCTGTGAACACTGCTGGAGCTAGTGCACGAGCTGGATTTACAGATGTACCAGTCAATGGAATTCCAATTAAGTGGCACATTGTTAACGTTGCACCGATAACAAGACCGGCTACCGCAGACATTTTGTTATTCGCAGTTACACCAAGGATAACGAGAACAAATACAAATGTTAAGAATGCTTCTACTACAAAAGCCCCTCCCATGGATAAACCAACAGCACTTAAGTCACCGTAGCCATCTGCACCATAACCGGATAAGAATTTTGTGCTATTTACGACAAAACCCAATAGGCCTGTGCCGGCGAAGGCGCCAATCACTTGAGCGATAACATAGCCGATGAAATCTTTAAATGTCATGCGGCCAGATAACCATACGCCAAGAGACACAGCTGGGTTAACGTGACAACCAGAAATATGACCGATTGCATACGCACCAGCTACGATGGTTAAACCAAAGGCCATTGCAATAGCTGCTACGCCTAAGAAACCGCCGCCAACACCGCCTGTGAAACCACCTGTTACTACAGCTGTACCTGTGCCAAAAAATACTAAAATCATTGTGCCGATAAACTCAGCAATGTACTTGTTCATGTTAGTCCTCCTCATCTACCATATCACGAACATCATGGAACTCCTCTCTCAAGGCGCTCATATTACCTTCATTATTATATACAATTTTTCGGTCATGTCAACGATATTATTCGATATAATTGTATGAAAGCAAATATGACTCTTCCCACTTGCTTTACTTTGTGTGAAAGCTCACATAAAATTCTATAGAATGTGATATACTAGCAATAGAATAGTTGTACATAGTTATAAGGAGGAACCATGAGTAAAACAGCCTATGTAGTACGTCATATCCACTTTGAAAACGCCGGTATTTTAGAACCTTTATTAATAGAACGAGGCTTTACCTTAGAGTATATTGAGGCCCCCCTTTCTGACTTTAATCAGTACGATGCAACGAGGGCAGATCTTGTCATCGTCTGTGGGGCCCCTATTGGCGCATACGACGAAGAAATCTATCCTTTTTTAACCAATGAAATCAAGTTTATTAAGGACCGCATCGATAGTAAAAAACCATTGCTCGGCATCTGTCTTGGGGCGCAACTTATTTCCCGCATCATGGGCGGTCACGTAGGTCCTATGAGTCATGGTAAAAAAGAAATCGGATTTGGTCCATTGCGTTTTACTGCCGAAGGTCAACATACACCTCTAGCCCGCTTAGGAGATACGCCTGTTCTCCACTGGCATGGTGATGAATTCGAAATTCCAGAAGGCGCCGTTCGCCTTGCTGAAACAGACCTCTGCCATAACCAAGCCTTTGCCATCGGCCATCATATTTTAGGATTACAATTTCACCTAGAGGCAGATCCAACCGTTATTGAAAGCTGGCTTGTGGGCCACTGTGCAGAACTATGCAATGCAGGTATTGATATCCCTAAGATTCGCAAAGATGCACGAGTATTCTCCGAGTCCCTACCAGCAGCAGGCAAAAAAGCTATGGCCGCATGGCTAGAATGTAATAATCTATAATTAATCTCATAAACATACTACAAGCCCCCTGTTTATCTGGGGGCTTAGTCATGTGCACACGCATATAAAAGAGGCATCAACCATTACTGGACGATGCCTCTTTATATTCATATATATATCCCTTACATATATACGTGAAATTGATGATTTTTACAAACAACACGTTCCCCAACGTGTCATTTATTCCACATCTGTATTGTATACCATTCTTAATTACTAGGCAAGAAGTTTTTCATAAAACTTTCATAAACTATTTTAAAAGTTTCAATGTACCTATACCACCTTATGCTGCCATGAACCACCTATAAAACGTATGTAGGCACAAACAAGCCGTAACGATTGATCTAAGCATAGAGAAATCCATGCCCCATATAGGCCTAGACCTAATGTAATACATAGTATATAGGTAATGATTGGGCGAATAACAGCAACGCTAATTAATGAATAATTCATGATATAGAAGGTATCACCTGCACCTTTCAACACGCCTGCAAAGACCTGTTGTAGTGCTTGAGGAAAGGCAGCGATAGCCATAATGCCCATCAATGCCGTAGCTAATGTGACAACCTCGCTTTCACGAGTATAGGCTTGTACCAGCAAATGACCGGCACTAATAAAAATGAGACCGCTAACGACCCCCACAAATAAACCCATGCGAGCACCGATACGACCAAAAGCCTTCGCTAAATCCGGCCGTTTATGGCCTAAGTTTTGCCCCGTATGAGAAGCCCCGGCAAAGCCAAGGCCCATGGCAAAGTAATAGAATATATCCATCAAATTCATACACACATAATGTGCAGCCAACGGTACGGCACCAAGGGATGCCACAATCATGGTATATGTATACATACCAAAACGTTCAAAGAACTGCTCCCCTAAAGAGCTACCCCCTACGTGGAATATCGTATGAAGTACGGAACGCTCAAAGCGCCATTTTGACGGATGCAATAAGGTTAGACCAGTCTTGGTATGTTGCGAAATAGCCCGCAATAGCAATGCTGCGATAACGGCACTACTGATGAGCGTCGAAATACCGGCCCCCATGACACCAAATTCTGGGAAAAAGGCAATACCATAGATTAAGAAGAAATTCATAATCGTATTTAAGATATTCCCCACCACATTGGATTTAAAGATAACCTTTGTATTGCCATATCCGATGAGGGCACCTCCTACAATTTGGCTAAAGGACTGGAACACAAGGCTCATGACAATGAACCGACCATACCAAACAGCCGTTTCAATATACCCATCCTCTGCTCCGGTAAATCGCAAAATATGCTCTAAATTAAATAAGCACATAGCGAGCAATGGAATATAAATTAAAAAGTTCAGTAGTATGGATTGCTTGAGCACTGCATTCATGCCATCTACATCACCTTCACCATGACGGCGCGCAATAATTGCGGTGACTGCAATCGATAAGGCCCGGCAGATGACGAGCATAACCATTTCTGGTTGTCCCATGATACCTACAGAAGCCAGTGCAGAGGCGCCCAAGGAGCCTACCATAGCCAAATCAATGGCAGTCATCAACTGCATCATGAGTCCTTGCAAGGTCGCAGGCCAAGCAATTTTTAAGTATTTATTATATAAGTTTTTTGTAGTATCTACCGGCCCCAGTCGATCCTTCATCGGTAATATGGTATCTACTGAGAACCAGCGTTGTAATGATGTTAACATAATGACTCCTCATAATAAACCTCAAGAGATGACATTAAACTTCCCATAATATTACCGTATTATATCATATAACATATGAGAAGTCATTCATATGTTATACATTTTAAATAATAACTTATATCAAAAACGCAAAGAACCCCCTTGCATACGTTTTATACCTATCAGGGTATAAGTATCGTAGTTAAGAGGGTTCTTTATTTTATTCCAAGATTATTATATCTTTACAAGTTGATTTTTATTATCAATCATATATTACTTAGCCTTTGGATGCTAACAATTTATCTACCGCTGCTTTCAAATCATCTAAGCCCTTCTTCGTTTCTGCCAATTCACGACGTTGTTGTTCGTTCTCAGCTTCTAACGTAGTAAGACGAGCTGCTTGATCCGCGATAACATATTTTTGTTCCGCATTTTCCTTTTTAAGGCTAGAGACTTCATCTTGCATTACATACACAGAGCTAATAGGGCCTGCTTTGTAACGATCTGGAATATTTTTCTTTTCTGAGCTGTAACCAAATTTATGAGTTACACCAGCATTAACCATATTATGGTTACCACCAACGGAAACGCCTACGTTGAACATAGTGTTTTCATTTGTGTAATGCGCAAGGCCAAGGGCTGCCGCAGTTTCACCACGATAGTTGCCTACACCGGCCATGACTTGTGTTGGTTCCAATGGGTCATATTGAATAGGTTTCAATGCTGCCATTGCCGCCGCATGAGCACCAACATGTTGCACTTCACCAGCTATTTGATTGATAGCTTGGCTAGTATTTGCATTGGACGTATTTAATTGAGATACATTCACTGCATCTGTTGGATCTGTACCTGGTGCAACCCCTTTAATTTGGTTATTACCATTATTGAGGCCATCCTTCGTTAAGGATACAGGACCTGCATGTGGATTTGTAGGGTTCGCACTACCAGGCGTAATGGTAATACCATTGCCATTTGTTACCGTTGTATTGCCAGCCGCATCCTTAAATGTAGCAGACGTCATATTTGTAAGCTCAGGGTTGACTGCATAACTGATAGATTTACCCGTTTGAGTAACCATCATGTTATTGCCTGCTTTGAAAGTAACGGTTTCTTCAGCCTTAATTTTTTCAGGGCTTGTACCTACAACAGTGCTTTGACCAGATCCCTCTTTATCAACAGCAGCCTTCCAACCAGAATCAGCTACGGCATCTTTCAATTGATCCTCTGTAGCTGCACGGCCAGAAACGATAGAACCTGGTGTCCAAGTTTTATTAGTTAAGCCTGTTACCGTGCCAGTAGTACCATCTACTGTAACCGCCTTAGTTGGATCTGTCCCTAATGTAATCTTATCATTCAACTTATTGTCATAAATTGTATGACCATCGGCAGCAGTTGTCTTAGTTAATACAATATTGCCCGTCGTACTACCTGCAGGTTGACCACCATTAGCAGTCAATTCAGTAGTGGACTTAGCAGCATATTCTTTCAACTGACCAACATTAACTGCATCTGTATTCGCCACACCAGCCGCAACATTCACAATCTTATTCTTGCCATTATCGAGGCCATTACTAGTCAAGGAAACCGTATCTTTACCAGATTTTGTAATTGTTATGCCATCTTTAGTGAAAGTTGCATTGTTGCCAGCAGCATCTTTAACAGTTACTCCCTTAGCATCAGACTTAGTTTCATCACCAGCTGCATTTTTCAATGTATTACTAGTTGCATTGGATACATTAGTATTACCTGCGCCATCATTAATTACATTTTTATCAGCTGTAGATGTGTTCGTCTTAGCACCATCAGTGATAGTAGTACCTGCTGCAGTTGTAGCAGTTGATTTATTACCATCTACAACTGTGTTACCCGCTGCATTAGATGTATTTGTTTTACCACCATCTGTTTGAACGATGCTATCACCTTTGATAACAGTTGTTTTACCGCCTGTTGCTTCAAAGGTTGCAGAATTCATCTTAGTAAGGTCTTTATTCAAGGAATAAGATACTGTTTTGCCATTTTGGTCGATGACAAGGTTATCTCCGGCTTGAAGTTTTACTTCTTCACCACTGGATACCTTAGTTGAAGCAGCACCATTAGATACACCGCTAGAACCAGCAACGGTACCAGTATTCACCTTCCAACCAGCGCCTACTGCATCAGATACTTGTTGCAATTGATCTTCTGTAGCAGCACGGCCAGTAGTAGCTTTTGTTACACCTGGAACCCATGTTGTATTAGTTAAACCATCCAAATGACCATTAGCGCCATCTAGTGTAACAGGAGTTGCACCATTCCCCATAGTAATCTTATTGTTCACACCATCAACAGCAATGTTTCCGATGTTAGCTTTACCAGCAGTTATAGTAGATGTATTTGTACCATCTGTAATGGTATTCGATGTTGCATTGGATGTATTTACATTACCATTACCATCATCGATAACATTACTATCTACAGTGGACTTGTTAGACTTAGCACCATCTTTAATGACTTGACCATCTGCTGTGGTTTCTGTGGATTTAGTACCATTTGCTATCGTGTTACCAGCTGCTGTAGATGTATTCGTTTGAGTACCCGCAGTTTGTGTAATACTGTTGCCAGTAATGACTGTTGTATTACTGCCTGTACCAAGGAATGTGGCAGAGTTCATCTTCACAAGATCTTTGTTAAGGGTGAATGTAAAGTCTCGTTCATTTTGGTTTACTGTCATGTTTTCGCCAGCAATCAATTGAACTTTATCATCTTTACCAACCTTAGCATCCTTCTTAGTACCTGTTTGAGCACCAGAAGTAGTAGCATCTTTATCTGCCGTGATTTGCCATGTTTGTTCGCCTACAGCTTTTAATTGTTCTTCTGTAGCCGCACGGCCTTTCGTTGCAAAGTCTGCACTAGTTACAGTTGTGTTAGACAAGCCAGTGATATCGTTTGTAGTACCACCAGTTACTGTTACTGTACCAGTCTTAATTGTGCCGGCTACACCATCTAACTTAACAGCATTAGCGCCACCAGTTGTGAATGTGTTGTTTACACCATCCACAATGGAAGAACCAATCGTAGCCTTACCTGCTGTACCATCAAGGGTAACTTTGTTAGCACCTACACCAGTTGTAACATTATCTTTTGTAATAACTGTGCTGTTACCAGCGTTATCTTTGACAGTTACAGAGCTAGATGTTGTTGCTGTAGTATTTGTACCATCTGTAACAGTGTTAGATGTTGCATTGGATGTATTTACATTGCCAGTACCATCATCGATAACATTACTATCTACAGTGGATTTATTAGATTTAGCACCATCTTTAATCACTTGACCAGCAGCTGTAGTTTCTGTGGATTTAGTACCATCCGCTACAGTGTTTCCACCGGCAGTAGATGTATTCGTTTGAGTACCTGCAGTTTGTGTAATGGAATCACCAGTAATAACAGTTTTGTTAGTACCTGTACCATTGAACGTAGCAGATTCCAAATCTTTAAGTGCCTTATTCAAGGAGTACGCTACAGTTTTACCATTTTGATCAACGATTAAATTGTTACCAGCTTGGAACTGAACTTCTTCACCGCTTGCTACCTTAGTGGATGTAGCACCATTAGATTCACCAGTAGAACCAGTAACCTTACCAGTGTTGACCTTCCAACCAGCACCAACTGCATCGGAAACCTTTTGTAATTGATCTTCTGTTGCGGCACGGCCAGAAACAGCTTGTGTTACACCTGGAGTCCAATCTTTATTCGCAAGGCCTATTACATGGTTATTTGTACCATCTACAGTAACACCGCCAATATTAGCAGTCTTACCTGTGATTGTACCTGTTGCACCATTTAATGTTACAGGACTTGCACCACCAGTAGTAAATGTATTATTTACGCCATCAATAATGGAAGAACCAATAGTCGCTTTACCAGCAGTGATTGTACTTGTATTAGTACCATCAGTAATTGTATTGGATGTAGCATTGGATGTATTTACATTACCAGTACCATCATCGATAACATTACTACTTACAGTAGATTTATTGGACTTAGCACCATCTTTAATAACTTGTCCAGCAGCTGTAGTTTCTGTGGATTTAGTACCATCAGCTACAGTATTACCAGCTGCAGTAGATGTATTCGTTTGAGTACCAGCAGTTTGCGTAATAGAATCACCAGTAATAACAGTTTTGTTAGTACCTGTACCAAGGAATGTAGCAGAGTTCATCTTCACAAGATCTTTGTTAAGAGTGAATGTAAAGTCTCGTTCATTTTGATTTACTGTCATATTTTCGCCAGCAATCAATTGAACTTTATCGTCTTTACCAACCTTAGCATCCTTCTTAGTACCTGTTTGAGCACCAGATGTAGTAGCATCTTTATCTGCCGTGATTTGCCATGTTTGTTCGCCTACAGCTTTTAATTGTTCTTCTGTAGCCGCACGGCCTTTCGTTGCAAAGTCTGCTGCGGTTACGGTTGTGTTAGACAAACCAGTGATATCGTTTGTAGTACCACCAGTTACTGTTACTGTACCAGTCTTAATTGTACCGGCTGCACCATCTAACTTAACAGCATTAGCGCCACCAGTAGTAAATGTGTTGTTTACGCCATCAATAACAGAGGAACCAACTGTAGATTTACCAGCTGTCCCATCGATAGTTACTGCATTCGCACCAGTGCCAAGTGTCACTTTATCGTTGAGTTTTACATCATAAATAGTATGACCATCAACCGCTGTAGTAGATGTTAATGTTACATTACCTGTCGTTGCATTAGCTGCTTCACCGGCATTTGCAGTCACTGTAGTTGTTGCTTTTTTCACATCTGCAATGTTAGCTGCATTTGTATTATCTGTAGCATCATTATTCACATGACCACTGGCAACATTTTTAATTACATTATTGCCATTATCTAAGCCGGCATCCGTTAACGATACAGGAGTCTTACCAGTTGTATTGATACGTACACCATCTGCTGCGTAATTAGTATTTCCGTTAGCAGTAGTTACAGTAGTACCCGCTGCAGTTATTGCAGTAGAATTAGCACCATCAGCTACAATATTACCACCTGCACTAGATGTATTTGTTTGTGTACCTGCAGTTTGCGTAATGGAATCACCAGTAATAACAGTTTTGTTAGTACCTGTACCATTGAACGTAGCAGATTCCAAATCTTTAAGCGCCTTATTCAAGGAGTACGCTACAGTTTTACCATTTTGATCAACAATTAAGTTGTTACCAGCTTGGAATTGAACTTCTTCACCGCTTGCTACCTTAGTAGATGCAGCACCATTAGATTCTCCAGTAGAACCAGTAACCTTACCGGTGTTGACCTTCCAACCAGCGCCAACTGCGTCAGATACCTTTTGCAATTGATCTTCTGTTGCAGCACGACCAGAAACAGCTTGTGTTACACCTGGTGTCCAGTCTTTATTCGCAAGACCCATTACATGGTTATTTGTACCATCTACAGTAACACCACCAATATTAGCAGTCTTACCTGTGATTGTACCTGTAGCACCATTTAATGTTACAGGACTTACACCGCCAGTAGTGAAAGTATTATTTACACCATCAATAACAGAGGTACCAATCGTAGCTTTACCAGCTGTACCATCGATAGTTACCGCATTAGCACCAGTACCAAGTGTCACCTTATCGTTGAGTTTCACATCATAAATAGTATGACCATCAGCAGCTGTAGTAGATGTTAATGTCACATTACCTGTTGTAGCATTAGCCGCTTCACCTGTATTAGCAGTAATTTCAGTTTTAGATGCCTTTTTAGCTGCATTGATAGCATCAGCTACATTTTGAGCTGTTGCTACACCGTCTTTAGTTGGACCTGTAATTGTACCATCTGTACCAGCAGTGATAGATGCTGTATTTACATCGTATTTCACAACGCCAGCATCATCAATAGAGGCTGTTGTTAACGTACCATTCTTGAAATTCAATCCATCCGCCAAGGACACTTGTTTCGCTGTACCATCGTTCGCTTTATAGGACAAGTTTGTCTTGTTAGCAATCTTAGTACCATCGATAGTTACCTTGTAATCCTTAGTGGTACCATCTGCACTCGTTGTAGGTGTTACGGTCAATGGATTATTAGCATCTGTTGTATCTGTGCTTACTGTTACAGCAGCTACGGCAGATTTTTTAACCTCTGCTTCAGAGACTGTAAGATTTACATTTTTACCATTTACGTCGGTAGAGATGTATTTGCCATCGCCTTTAATACCGAATGTATCATCTTTAAGATTTACGGATCCAGTATTAGTTGCTACATCACCAATGAACTTCAATGTAGTAGCCCCAGTAGCAGCTTTCAATTGTTCTTCTGTAGCAGCACGGCCTTTTGTAGCAAAGTCTGCACCAGTCACAGTAGTGTTGGACAAACCAGTGATATCGTTAGTTGTACCACCAGTTACTATTATAGTACCAGTTTTAACAGTGCCATCTGCACCATTAACTACTACAGCATTTGTACCACCAGTACTAATCTTGCTTGCTACACCATCGATACCAACAGTACCGATTTGTGCCTTACCAGCAGTGATTGTACTTGTATTGGTACCATCTGTAATTGTATTGGATGTAGCATTAGATGTATTTACGTTAGCACCATCAGTTTGAACGATGCTATCACCTTTGATAACAGTTGTTTTACCACCTGTTGCTTCAAAGGTTGCAGAGTTCATCTTCACAAGGTCTTTATTCAAAGAATATGTAAAGTTTTTACCTGCTTGGTCTACAGTTAGGTTTTCACCAGCAATTAAGGATACCTTATCGTCCTTACCAACCTTAGCATTTTCTTTTGTGCCAGTTTGAACACCAGAAGTGCCAGCTTTCTTATCGGCTGTGATTTCCCAAGTTTGGCTACCTGCAGCATCTGCAACAGCTTTCAATTGGTCTTCTGTTGCAGCACGACCAGTAGTGGCTGTACCATTCCAAGTTGTATTAGATAAACCGCCAATAGTATTAGCAGTACCATTTACAGTAACGCCACCAATAGTAGCTGTTTTACCTGTAATAGCACCCGTTGTACCATCAATCGTTACCGCATTAGCACCAGTACCAAGTGTCACCTTATCGTTGAGTTTCACATCATAAATAGTATGACCATCAGCAGCTGTAGTAGATGTTAATGTCACATTACCTGTTGTAGCATTAGCCGCTTCACCTGTATTAGCAGTAATTTCAGTTTTAGATGCCTTTTTAGCTGCATTGATTGCATCAGCTACGTTTTGAGCTGTTGCTACACCATCTGTAGTTGGGCCTGTAATTGTGCCATCTGCACCAGCAGTGATAGATGCTGTATTTACATCATATTTCACAACGCCATTATCATCGATAGATGCAGTTGTTAACGTACCATTTTTGAAGTTCAAGCCATCGGCTAATGAAACTTGTTTAGCAGTACCACCATTTGCTTTGTAAGACAAGTTTGTCTTATTTGCAATCTTAGTACCATCGATAGTTACCTTGTAATCCTTAGTTGTACCATCCGCACTAGTTGTCGGTGTTACAGTCAATGGATTATTAGCATCTGTTGTATCTGTGCTGACTGTTACGGCAGCGACAGCAGATTTTTTAACCTCTGCTTCAGAGACTTTCACAGTCAAATTCTTGCCATTCGCATCAGTAGATACATATTTACCATCACCAACAATGCCAAATGTATCATCTTTAAGATTTACAACACCAGGGGATGTATTTGTATCACCAGTGAATTTCAAGTTAACTGCATCGGTAGTCGTTTTAGCTGTTTCGGCTACGGCTTTCAATTGATCTTCCGTCGCAGCTCGGCCAGTTGTAGCTGTACCATTCCAAGTTGTATTAGATAAGCCAGTAACATGATTATTATCACCATCAATAGTTACACCACCGATAACTGCATTTTTAGCAGTAATTTTACCAGTTGCGCCATCAAGTTTAATGGTTTCAGTTGTACCAGTACCGACAGATACGCTAGTCAAATTAGCAAGGTCTTTATTCAAGGAATAAGTAAACTTACGTTCATTTTGATTAATTGTAAGGTTATCCCCTGCAACCAATTCGACAGTTTCATCCTTGCCAACAGTAGCATTTTTCTTAGTACCTGTTTGGGCACCAGTTGTACCTGCTTTATCTGCCGTAATATTCCAAGTTTGGCTAGATGCAGCATCTGCTACTTTTTGTAATTGATCTTCTGTTGCAGCACGGCCTGTTACGGCTTTTGTTACACCAGGAGTCCAATCTTTATTAGTCAAACCAGTTACAGTGCCAGTTGCACCATCTACCTTAATGGAGTTTGTACCTCCAGTAGTAATTGTGCCAGTTGCACCATCAACAGTTGTTACACCTGCAGTTACTTTTGCAGCTGTACCATCTACTGTAACAGCGTTAGCGCCAGTACCAAGTGTCACCTTATCGTTGAGTTTCACGTCATAAATAGTATGACCATCTGCTGCCGTAGTAGATGTAAGCGTTACATTACCTGTCGTTGCATTAGCTGCTTCACCAGTGTTAGCAGTGATTTCTGTTTTAGATGCTTTTTTAGCTGCATTGATTGCATCAGCTACGTTTTTAGCTGTTGCTACGCCATCAGTAGTTGGACCTGTAATTGTACCATCTGCACCAGCAGTGATAGATGCAGTATTTACATCATATTTTACAACGCCTTTATCATCGATAGATGCAGTTGTTAATGTACCATTCTTGAAGTTCAAACCATCGGCTAATGAAACTTGTTTTGCAGTACCACCATTTGCCTTATAGGACAAGTTTGTCTTGTTTGCAATCTTAGTACCATCAATAGTTACCTTGTAATCCTTAGTGGTACCATCTGCACTCGTTGTAGGTGTTACGGTCAATGGATTATTAGTATCTGTTGTATCTGTGCTGACTGTTACAGCTGCTACAGCAGATTTTTTAACCTCTGCTTCAGAGACTGTAAGATTTACATTTTTACCGTTTACGTCAGTAGAGATGTATTTCCCATCACCTTTAATACCGAATGTATCATCCTTAAGGTTTACGGATCCAGTATTAGTTGCTACATCACCGGTGAACTTCAATGTCGTAGCACCAGTCGCTGCTTTCAATTGGTCTTCTGTTGCAGCACGTCCAGATACGGCTGTGCCATTCCATGTTGTATTAGATAAACCGCCAATAGTATTAGCCGTACCATTTACAGTAACGCCACCAATAGTAGCCGTTTTACCTGTAATAGCACCCGTTGTACCATCAACAGTTACAGCATTAGCGCCAGAACCAAGTATCACCTTATCGTTGAGTTTTACATCATAGATTGTATGACCATCAGCTGCCGTAGTAGATGTTAATGTCACATTACCTGTTGTTGCATTGGCTGCTTCACCTGTATTAGCAGTGATTTCAGTTTTAGACGCCTTTTTAGCTGCATTAATAGCATCAGCTACATTTTTAGCAGTTGCTACACCATCAGTGGTTGGACCTGTAATTGTGCCATCAGCACCGGCAGTAATAGATGCGGAATTAACAGCAACTTTCACACCCGCTGCTGTAGCAGATGTGCTCACAAGACTGCCATCACCAGTCACCGCAAAGGATACATCACCATCTTTAAGGTATTTATTACCTGTAGAACCAGTGTCAGCAGTGAGGCCAATGCCCTTAGTAGTAGCGTTAACTGTGTCAGCATCCAAACCAACTGTAATCGTTTGATTATTAACAGTCGCCGTTACGCCATTGGCACCAGCTACATTAAGTTTTTGGTTTTTAAGGTCTACAGTGCCGTCATGTGTGCCGTCCGTAATATTGAGGTTTTGAGACAAGTTAGCCACTGCATTTTGAACATCGCCAATATTCGCAGCATTCGTCAATGTAGTGCCACCGCTAGCCACATTGCTAATGACCTTGTTACCAGCATTGATGCCAGCCGTTTTATCAATGGAAATACCACCAACGGTCACATTATCTGTTGTCACTCCAGTGCCTGTAATGGCCGTTGTGCCATTAGTAAAACCATTCGTATTGATAACCGTATTGCCTGCCGTGAAGGATGTACCTGTAAATGATGTGCCTGTGAAAGTAGTACCTGTGAAAGCTTTACCCGTTACAGAACCATCAGTGCCATCCAAGGTAATTTTATTCGCACCAGAACCAACAGTTACTTTATTATTAGCTGTTACAGAATCAACAGTAATATCTTTCTTAGTAGCAACAGTGATTTTCTTTTTATCTGTACCATCTTGTGTAATCTCGATATTATCACCATTAACAAGATCTACTGTATCGCCGCCTTTAACAGCCGTTTTATCGGTTGTGCTGGAATTCGTTGTAATATTCCAAGCCGCACCTGCTTTTGCTGCATCAGCCGCTTTGTTGATAGCATCAGCTACATTTTGCGCAGTTGCCAAGCCATCATTACCAGTTACAGATGCTTCACCTGTCGTAGCATTACTGTTAATCGTAGCACGCTTTGTAGAAATCTCAACCGTATTACCATTCATATTAGTAGATACAAAGTCACCTGTTGCGCCTTTCACATTAAATGCCACATCAGCAGTGCTCAAGGATTGGCTGGACGCAGTGCCAGTATCTGCACCAAGGGAGATATTTCTAGCTAACGCTGCTGTATTAGTAGCAATAGCGGCTGTATTTTTAGTGATATTACCCTTATTAGCAGCAATATCTGTGGTATTCGTGTTGATTTGATTCTTAGTTACTGTATTAAGATCAAAGGATACTTTGCCATCATTATCAACAGTAGCAACAGTGGATCCACCATCTACAAAATCAAGACCTTTAGATAAAGAAACCTTCTTCGCATTAGCATCTGCAGCACTGTTAGCACGGTATGTTAAATCCGTTTTAGCCGCAAGTTTTGTTGTATCGATACCGATGGCATAATCTTTAGAATTAGCACCCGCTGTTGGGGTTACCGTAATCGGATTATCTGCTTGCGCATCCTTACTTACCGTTACAGCAGCTACCGCTAAATCTTTTACCTTAGCCGCATCAACAGCAACTTTCACACCTGCTGTTGTACCAGTTGTGCTCACAAGATTGCCATCGCCAGTTACCGCAAAGGATACATCCCCATCTTTAAGGTATTTATTACCTGTAGAACCAGTATCAGCAGTAAGGCCAATCCCCTTCGTTGTAGCGTTGACAGTATTCGCGTCCAAACCAACTGTGATCGTTTGATTATTTACAGTCGCTGTTACACCATTAGCACCAGCCACGTTAAGTTTTTGGTTTTTAAGGTCCACAGTGCCGTTATTTGTACCATCAGTAATATTAAGGTTTTGAGACAAGTTAGCTACAGCTTGTTTCACATCACCAATGTTCGCTGCATTAGAATCAGTTGTACCACCACTAGCAACATTAGAAATAACCTTGCCACCAGCGTTAATACCAGCTGTTTTATCAATAGATAAACCACCAACGGTTACTTTATCTGTTGTAATACCTGTGCCTGTAATAGCAGTTGTACCATTTGTTAAACCAGACGTATTAATAACCGTATTACCTGCAGTTACGGAATCAACAGTTATATTCTTAGCAGTTCCGATTGTGAAAGTCTTACCAGTTTGGCTGATTGCAATGTTATCGCCATTGTTAAAGGTAATAGTATCGCCACCTTTTACCTCTTCTTCAGCATGAGTATTCGCTTTCACCTTGAAAGAAGAGGCAGACTTAGCGGCATCCTTAATTGCTTGTTCATCAACAGTTAACGTTATATCATTGCCAGATGCAGCTGTCGAGATAAACTTGTTATCCCCTTTGATATTAAAAGATACATTGCCATCTTTTAAGGACTTAGCAGTCGTAGATACGCCCGCATCATCAGCTAAAGCAATTGTATGAGCGATATTGGCTGTGTTCGTTGCAATCTTATTACCTAATACAGTATTTGTATTGTTAATTGCCGCAGCAACCTCTGTGGCTTTAGCTACACCGGTAGTACCCGTTACAGTACCATTCGTTGCATTTGGTGTTAATGTACCTTCTGCTACATCAATAGTAATCGTTTGACCATTAACAGTGGCTTTCGCTGCACCTGTACCTGTTACTGTTAGTTTTTGATTTTTAAGAGCTACAGAACTATCTTTTGTGCCATCGCTGATGTTTAGGTTTTGAGACAAACCATTAACAGCAGCGTTAATAGCACTAGCTACATTTTTAGCAGTAGCTAAACCATCAGCACCTGTTACGGAAGCAGCACCAGTATTGGCATCACTATTGATAGTTGCACGCTTTGTAGATACTTTTACGGCACTACCATCCATTGTAGTGGAGATATAGTCACCAGTGGCACCACTCACCGCAAAGGACACATTACCATTGCTTAAAGACTGACTAGAACCTGTACCACTATCTGCGTTAAGCGTAATAGTACGGCCTACTGCTGTAGCAGATTTATTAATAGAATCTTTTGTGTCCTTATTTATATCAAAAGATACCTTTCCATCAGAATCTACTGTTGCCACGGTATTAGTACCATTAACAAAATTAAGGCCTTTTGCTAAAGACACAGTTTTTGCTGTACCACCATTGGCTGTATAGGCTAAATTCGTTTTAGCTGCAAGTTTTGTAGTATCGATGCCAATTGCATACTCTTTAGAATTATTTCCTGTCGTTGAAGTTACAGTGATAGGATTATCTACAGTATTAGCTTTACTTACGGTTACTGCTTCTACAGCTAAATCTTTTACTTTAGTGGAATCAACAGATACTTTTACTCCAGCGGCAGAACCAGCTGTAGTTACAAGATTACCGTCACCATATACTTTAAAAACTGCATCTCCATCTTTTAGATATTTTAGACCTGTAGATCCGGAATCGCCAGATAAAGCAATGCCTTGAGTAGTCGCTTTAACAAGCTCTGGTTCAAGGCCTATTACAAGATTTTGTCCACTCGTATTCGCATAAATATCTGTGCGAATACCATTTCCACCTGTTACGGTAAGCTTTTGGTTACTAAGATTTACTGAGCCCGTTTTAGTTCCTTTATTGGCAATGATATCCAACTGAACTCCAGAAACAACGTTATTAATTGCTTGGGCTACATTACTAGCATCAGCTAATCCAGTTGAAGCAGAGGCTCTACCATTATTTAAAGTTATGTTTTGTACATTAGGAGAAATAGTTAATTGCTTACCATTTGCAGCTGTCTTGATATAAGTATTATCGCCATTAATGGACAATTTGCTATTAGCAAGATTGACATCTCCACTGCCAGTATTGCCTGTAAAAGCTAAGTTAACGCTTTTTAATTGAGCAATGTTAACGGCATCTGTGTCATTAGTGCCAGCTGCAACACCGGTTATCTGACGTGTCATCGTACTATTGCCTACAGATACTGCACCAAGTTTACTTGTTAAAGCAATATCAGTTAATCCGGCATATTTATCTGTGCGATTTGTATTAACATTGTATCCTGATACACTAGCTTTAGTACTAGCTTCAGAGAAGGAACCTAATGCAATACCATTGTACGCAGAAGTATTGGAATTAGGACCAATTGCTACACCATTCTCAGCAGAGGAACCTGCATTAATCCCCACTGCGATAGCAGATGAGGCACTACCGCTAGTATTTTTACCAATAGCAATAACATTATCAATCGATTTAGTAGCACTGCTGCCGACAACTTTGGCACCAGTACCAAGCATAATAGACTCACTAGTATAGATTTTAGTATTAGCAATATTACCAGCACCATTGCCTAAGCTAGTATTATTATTACCAATTACTTGTCGCCCTGCATTTGTACCAACACCAACATTATTAAGACCATTGGACTGCATTCCGGAAGCCCAGCCAATGGCAACACCATAAGTATTATTTGAAGCACCATTATTTGCTTGATACCCCAAAGATATTACACTATTACTATTAGCCTGTGCCCCATTACCTATTGCTAGGCCTGAATCGCCCTTAGCCTGTGACGAACTTCCTAAAGCAACTGCATCTTGTCCAGCTGTAGATGCACTTCTACCTAATGCTATAGCATTTTGTGCTGACGCAGCTGCATTATACCCGAGAGCAAGTGCACTTTCAGCACTCGTTGTAGCACCAAAACCTATGGCTGTTTGATAATTTATATTCTCTTGAGTTTTTGTATTAGACCCTAATGCTGTAGTACCAACGCCATTAGCTTGAGCCCCCTTAAACTGCCAATTACCACCACCAAGAGCAACGGTAAAGGCACCATTAGCTTTAGCATCTTTACCAAGGGCTACAGATCCAACATCATTAGATGTTGCACTAGGCCCAATAGCAATAGCATCAGTACCAGTGGCACCATCATTATTTATATTGCCTGCATCAGAAGAATTAACAGAGAAGTATTTTACCTTTGCTGCATTTAATTGAGATACATTAACTGCATCATTATCCTTCACACCATTAGCCACATTTCCTAATATTCGAGGAGTTTGTGTTTGTTTATTCACATCAGTTTGAGCAACATTCACCAATGACAATGATGCTGGAGTTTGTGCAACTGCACCAGTTACTAATGTACCATCGTCTTTGACATCTACTGTACGGTAGTATTTTTCAACCTTGGTACCATTCTCAATCGTTGATACTTTTGAAAGCGGTTCCCCTGTAGCATTTACATTAACCACAGAACCAGAACCACCGTTCATAATATTAGTTACTTTACGTGCCAAGGAGTAGATTTGAGAACCATTAACTGCATCTGTACTTGTTTGAGAAACCTCACCTGGCGCCACATTTTTAAGCTGACGTTCGAAACCTTTTGCACCAAAAGATACTACATCACCAGGGGAAATATTTTCACCACCAGACCACTTAACTTCAACACCATCAATAACGGCATTTACTTGTTTTGTTGCATAGTGATCTGTATTAGAACCACCACCGATGGCAACAGAGTTATCAAAGTTAGCACGAGCGCCGGTACCAATAGCTACAGCATTAGTAACAGGTTTATTATTAACAACCTGACCTTTATCATTCATACGAGTCATACTGTCAGCTGCAGTACCAATTGCAACGCCTGCATTACCCGCAAGAGCACTCGTACCATAAGCTACACCAGCATGAGATGCAGATGTCCCTTTATAATTGGACAAATTATACCCTGTTAAATTTTGAATTGCAGTTTGTAAGGTACCAGTAACTTCAGTATCATCAGTATTCGTATAAGAGACTAGCTGATTTGCAGCTTTTCTGGCATCATCGCCACCAATGGCAATCGCAGAATGGCCATCAACCTTTACATTGCCACCAATAGCAATGGATTGATCACCTGTAACAACGGCACCTTCATCTGGAGAAAGACCACTACCAATAGCAACCCCTTGTGTTATATCGGCTGCTACACGAGAATTTGAACCTATAACAATTGCACGACTTGTAGTTGTTAAGCCCGCACCAGTCTTAGTTTCTGCTTTTGCATTTCTACCAATAACAACGCTATCTTCACTTAATGATTGAGCACCACTACCGATAGCAATACCATTTTGTCTTGTAACTGTACTAGATGGGCCTATGGCAATAGAATTAGAACCTTTTGCACCATCATTATCAACATTACTACCAGCACCCGTTGCTGTAGAATTAATAGATACATAAGGAACTTTAAGATCCTTTGCCAAACCACTCGCCACTTCATATAATTGGGATCCATTGATTGCATCTGTACTGTTCGCGGATACTTCACCAGCCGCAACATTTTTTATTTGTCGTTCAGCCCCACTTTTGCCTACCGACACTTGCATACCTGCTAAGTCTGCTCCTGAAAGTACACCTTTAGACCAAGAATATGATTTACCAGCTATAGTCGCAGAAGATTGTGCAGTCGCAGCAGAAGATGTATCTGTACCACTACCAATAGCTACTGCATTCTTCTTATCAGAAACGGCATCTTTACCGATAGCAATTGCGCTTTCAGCAGAAGCAGTCACATCTCTCCCCATTGCAATACTGTAAGCCCCAGTTGCAGATGTTCCCTTAGTTCCATATACACCTATTGCTAAAGATGATGTATTAGATGTTTTAGCGTTTCGACCGATTGCAACACTATTGTTACCATTAGCTGTTACATCACTACCAATAGCCACATCATAAGTACCTTGACTGGTCGCACCATTCCCTATTGCTGTTGATAAAAGCCCCGAAGCATTAGTACTTCTACCAATAGCTACCGCATTATCATTAGTCGCATTATTACCATACCCAACAGTTACAGAGCCTTGATTAGTAGATTGATTAGTATTACCAATAGCTACAGAATCTTTATTTGAAGCTGTATTACTATAACCAACAGCCACTGCATTTTGACCATCTGCAGTAGCGGAATAACCCATTGCAATTGAAGTTTCCCCATTAGCCTTGACAGTATTACCATAAGCAACAGAGTTTTTACCTATTGCATTACTAGACTGACCAACAACAACCCCACCATTACGGCTTAGTACTGATTTACCTATAGCAGTACCACCACCACCATCGGATACAGCATAATTACCAAAGGCTATTCCGGATTCCTTAGCATTAGCAATATAGCCAATAGCTATCGACTGCTTACCAGAGCTTTTCGCACCATAGTAAAGACTAACACCTGGAACTCCATTTACAAGCGTAGAACCAACGCCACCGCCATTAGCACCAACAGCTTGATTATTTTTATCAGCGCCAACGCCGCCAGTACCAATAGCTATAGTATCCTCATCTGTAGCAGAGGCTTTTGGACCAATGGCAACAGAACGTACACCATCAGAACTAGCGCCTAAACCAACTGAGATGGAGGAGTGCTGTTGTGCTGATGCACTAGAACCAATAGCAATAGAATCCTGTCCACCAAGAGTGGTCCCTGCAGTAGGTGCAGTTATACTAGCACCTTTACCAATAGCAATAGATGAATTTCCACCAGCTGTGCCAGAAACACCTGCAAAAGAATCTGTTCCACTTGCAGTTGCACCTGCACCGATGGCAGTAGCATTTGCATTACTACTATTAGAATTATAACCAATAGCAATAGCCTTTTCTCCAGTAGCTTTAGGATAATTTGCATTAGCCGTATAGTCACCACTAACTTCTCCACTACCTAAGGCAATTGAGTATTTGCCAGATGCATCAGCACTAACCCCCATTGCCATAGATCCTACTGCTCTAGCTCGAGTTGCAACACCGACAGATACACTAGAATAGTTATTACTAATGGCATTATCATTATTCGCTTGAACACCAATAGCAACTGTATTATTTGCCTTTGCTTTTGCATTAAACCCTATACCTACAGCATTCACTGCACTTTCTGAGTTCCAGCCAACAGCTATACCACCACGGCTATTAGCCGTTGCACTAGCACCAATAGCAATAGCACTTTCACCACTAGCACTACCACCACTAGCTGCAAAAGCATTATTACCATTTGCCTTCGTTGTCCCTGTACCACCTAAAGCAACTGCATTATCGCCCGTAGCTGTAGACCAACCAAGACCAATAGCACCAGCACCATTAACGACTGCACCGCCTATGGCAACAGATGAGGATCCAGAGGCATTACTATGCGCACCAATAGCAACAGTACTAACATTACCATTTGCACTAGTTTTATCACCATTTTTTAGGCCGATAGCTAAGCCTTGAGTACTATTAAAATTAACACCACTAGCAGCATTAGTAAAGCCAGCTCTATCACCAGCACCATCTACCGCATGGACAGATTGTAAAGGTCCTATCATCGCCAACGCCGCAAATATCCCGGCCACTACGATTTTCTTTTTACCTGTTTTGTTCTTTGCAATTTCAGATACTACGATGTAGCACTGTTTTGACTTAGACCAAATTACTTTAAAAATCTTGTTCATTCGTTTTCCTTTTACTAACTATCTCTCAAAACCATATCTTATATAAATTATTTTCTAGTATTTGTATTTCATTATGCCTCAAAATATACCCATTATATTTTAAAGCTCATTTCATAATTTTATCATATTTTATCTATATCAAACAATAAATTTCGATGCATTATACGAATATTTAATTGCGAATCAAATATTTTCGAAAGTCAAAAGA
>OKVM01000251.1_pt1 | contig 30693 bp, 23 predicted proteins | sample 1606841 | NCBI WGS metagenome assembly OKVM01 (sample SAMN03281010, study PRJEB24777) | human gut metagenome | isolation source: fecal sample PR157 from 1 month old male Malay infant, caesarean delivered... | reverse complement strand
GCGCGACCCAACCCACGGCTGGCGCCGGTAACCAGCGCCTTCTTACCTGTTAAATCGATCTGCATGATGACCTCGTTGCGAGAGTGGTGAGCATCATCATTAGGTATAGACGGTCGGGGTGATTAACGGCTGAAGTATTCCACCTTCTCAAACGCCGCGCGCAGAACCTCAGGGGTTAACGTCACCGGTAAATAGTGAATCGACTCGCCCGGGCGCAGGGTATGGGCAATGACCCGGTCCAGCTCTGCGCGGTTATTGATATCGACTTCCAGCGCCGCCAGGGTGGTCGGCAGGTTAAAGTGCTGATACGCCTGCACTAACTGCGCCAGCACATCGTCCTGACCAAGCAGGGCGCTCTGTACCAGAATGCCGTAGGCCACTTTGGTACCGTGGAGGAATTTATCCGTCTGCGGCAGCACCGTCAGTCCGTTGTGCACCGCATGGGCGGCGGCGACCCGGGTGTAACGTTCCCCCAGCCCGCCAACCATCCCGCCGCCGGCGATAATCGCCTCCACCACATCGCGAAACGCCTGGGTCAGATCGCCGCGGCGCTGGTCCGCCAGCGCCGTTTCGCTGCTGGCCAGCAGCACGTCGCGGATCGCCAGCGCGCCGTTAATCCCCAGCCGCACGGTGAGCGGCAGCGCCTTCGGCTGCGGCGCCAGCACCACGGCCTCATACCATTTGGCTAAGGTGTCGCCAATGCCCGCCAGCAGGTACTCCGCCGGGGCGTTGAGAATGATGCGCGGTTCGACCAGCACCAGAAAGTTGGCGTCATCGAAGAGCTCAAAATTCAGGGCCTGTCCGGCGTCGCTATACCACACCGACAGCGGCGTCCACGCCGCGCAGGTGGCGGCGATAGTCGGGATGGCCACCAGCGGTACCCCCAGGCGGCGGGCCAGCACTTTCGCGCTGTCGAGCAGCGCGCCGCCGCCGACGCCAATCACTACCGCCCGATCGTCACCGGAGGCCTGCACCAGCCCCGCCACGTCGCGTTCGCTGCAGTGGCCGGTAAAGCGGATCTTTTTCGCCTCCGGCAGGTGGAAGGCCGCCGGCAGAAAAGGTTCGGCGCCGGCCAGAGCGCGCTCGCCATAGACCCACACCGCTCGCGAGAGCTGGTCGGCGTTAAAAAAATCGCTCAGCCGCTCAAGGCTGCCAGGATGGGAGAAATAGTTGGCCGGGCCGGGCACGACGCGGATATCGCTGTTGCTCATGGAAGCTGTCCTTATGGGTGTTGGGCTAACCTGATGTTATGTCTGGCCATCCAGATGGCTAATATTATTTCGTTGTATCTTATGCTTTTTACGCAGTTGTCAGCCAGCGGCGGCTATGAAAAATTCGTTAAATCAGAAGATTAATTGCCGCACGGGAGCAGTGATGAGCGCGAATCGCCTTGAGATGCATAACATTAGCCTGGCCTTCTCCGGCTTTCAGGCGCTGAACAAGGTGGACTTTACCCTCCATGGCGGGTCGGTGCATGCCCTGACCGGGGCCAACGGCGCGGGTAAGTCGACGCTGATGGCCGTGCTGTGCGGCACCCACGCCCACTATGAGGGCGAAGTGACGATCAACAACCAGCCGGTCATCATTCGTTCGCCGCGGGATGCTAAACAGCTGGGGATCCACCTGGTGCAGCAGGAGGTGGACGTGGCGCTGGTGCCGGGCCTGAGCATTGCGGAAAACATTATGCTGGACAGGCTGGCGGAGCCGGGCATGACCTTCCGCTGGTCGCGGGTTCGGCAGCTGGCGCGCGAGGCGCTGGCGCAGCTGGATGTGGCGCTGGACGTCCGGCGCTCCATTGACAGCTGCACGCTCGCCGAAAAACAGCAAATCCTGTTGGCCCGCGCCCTGTCGCACCATTGCCGCTTTTTGATCCTCGATGAACCCACCGCGCCGTTGGATCAGCATGAAAGTGAGCGTCTGTTTGCGGTAGTACGCCGTCTGCAGCATCAGGGGATCGGGGTGGTGTTTATTTCGCATCGTATCCATGAGCTGAAGGCGATCTGCGACACCCTGACGGTGCTGCGCGACGGGCGGCTGATTGAGAGCGGCCCGATGGCGCCGCTGAGCGGCGAACAGATCGTCGAAAAGATGCTGGGCCACGAGCTGAGCGATATCTTCCCGCCGCCGCGCCCGCCGCACGGCGAAGAGGTGCTGTTGCAGGTTGACGGTCTGCATGATGAGGCGTTGCTGCAGGATATTTCGCTGCGCCTGCGGAAGGGGGAAATCCTCGGAATCGCCGGGCTGGCCGGCGCGGGCAAAACCGAGCTGTGCAAAGCGCTGTTCGGCGCCAGCAAAAGCCGGGTGCAGCGGGGCGAGCTGAACGGTCAGCCGTGGCGGCCGCGCGATCCGGCCGACTCGGTAGGGCGCGGCCTGGCGCTGGTCCCGGAGGAGCGACGCAAAGAGGGCATTTTCATTGAAGAGCCGATCGCGATGAACCTGGCGGTCAGCGCCGATAACAGCTTTTCGCGCTGGAGCCTGTTTGGCCATCGGCAGGCCTGGCGCTGGGCGGAGGAGGTGATTGCCCGCCTCGGCGTGCGCGCTACCGGTCCCGGTCAGACGCTGCGCCGTCTTTCTGGCGGCAACCAGCAGAAGGTGGCCATTGGCAAATGGCTGCGCGGTGATGCCAACGTTTTGATTTTTGACGAACCGACCAAAGGGGTCGATGTGAAAGCGAAAACCGATCTGTTCACGCTGATCGATGGTCTGGCACGGGAAGGCAAAGGGGTGATTTATGCCTCGGGTGAATTCGCCGAGCTGGTCGGTTTATGCGACCGCATCTGCGTACTGTGGGACGGACGGATCGTAGCGGAGATCCCCGGCGCGGAAGCCCGGGAAGAGACACTGCTTTATTATTCAACCGGAGGAGCGGCAGCGTGAGCAAGGCCCTGGCAGTAAACGCGACGGTATCGGGCCGTCAGCGATTTTTTGATTTTCTCTATAAGTGGGGCATGTTGCTGACCGTGGTGCTGCTGGTGGCGGTCTTTGGCCTCGCCTCGGACAACTTCCTTGACCCGTTCAACATCATCAACATTCTGCGCTCGATTGCCATCGTGACGGTGATTGCCATTGGGGTGTCGATTTCCCTCACCATCGGCGGCTTCGATCTGTCCGTCGGATCGACGGCATCGCTGGCTAACGCGCTGGTGATTTCCCTGTTTGTCTGGCATGGCCTGGGGACCACCGAAGCGATTCTGATAACCCTCGCGCTCTGCACCCTGGTGGGGCTGTTTAACGCCTTTCTGATCGTGGTGCTGCGCATTCCTGACATGCTCGCCACCCTGGCCAGCCTGTTTGTGATTCAGGGCGTGGCAATGACCTACAGCTACGGTGGGTCGATTACCGAAAACATGGTGCTGCCGAGCGGCGAGATGGCGGAGGGTACTATCCCGGCGGCCTTTGGCGCGCTGGGGCAGGTGCCGACCATCGTCATTATCATGCTGGTGGTGACGCTGGTCGCCCAGCTGGCGCTGTCGTTCACTACCCACGGACGGCGGATGTACGCCATCGGCGGCAACCCGGAGGCGGCGCGGCTCTCCGGCCTGCGGATCACGCGTTACAAAGTCGCAGCATACGTGATTGCCTCGCTGCTGGCCGGGCTGGGCGGCATTCTGCTGGCCTCGCGTATCGGATCCTCGCAGGTCAACGCCGGCGGCGGCTATCTGATGGACGCGGTGGCGGCGGCCTGGATCGGCTTTTCGCTGGCGGGCTCAGGTAAACCGAACGCCCTGGGGACGCTGGTGGGGGCGGTGATCCTCGGCGTGCTCTCCAACGGGCTGGTGATGCTCTCGGTGCCGTATTACGCGATGGACATTATTAAAGGGTTGGTGCTGGCTGGCGCGCTGGCACTGACCTATTTTCAGCGCCGTACTTAACATTTTACAGGGTAAACAGCATGAAAAAGATCGCACTCTCTCTGATGACGCTGGGTCTGCTGCAGTCGACGGCGGCGCTGGCCACTGCCCCGACGCCGGTGCCGGCGGCGATTGCCGAGCACAGCGGCCCGATCCGTATTGCGGTGATCCGCAACCTGGGGTCTGACGATAACACCACCCAGTTTGTCTCCGGGGCGCTGCAGGAAGGCAAAAAGCTCGGTTTCAAAATCAGCACCTTCCTGAGCAACGGCGATGACGCCAAATTCCAGGACTTCGTCAACCAGGCCATCAGCCAGAAATACGATGGCATTATTCTCTCCCAGGGGCGTGACCCGTATTCCACCGCCCTTGTGAAGAAGGCGGTGGATGCCGGGATCAAAGTGGCGGTGTTCGATACCGCGGTAAGCGGTGAGATCCCCGGGGTGACGGTCAGCCAGCAGGATGACGCCTCACTGACCGAGCTCTCCTTTGGCCAGCTGGTGAAAGACTTCAACGGTAAGGCCAATATCGTCAAGCTGTGGGTGGCGGGCTTCCCGCCGATGGAGCGCCGTCAGGCGGCTTACCAGACGCTGCTGAAGCAAAACCCGGGGATTAAAGAGCTGGAGTCGATCGGCGCCGTGTCATCCGATGTGCAGGGCGACACTGCCAACAAGGTGGGGGCGATCCTCGCCAAGTATCCGAAAGGGAAAATTGACGCGATCTGGGGCACCTGGGATGCCTTTAGCCAGGGAGCTTATAAAGCGCTGAAAGAGAATGGCCGCACCGAGATCAAACTCTACAGCATTGATATTTCCAACCAGGATTTGCAGCTGATGCGCGAGGCCGGCAGCCCGTGGAAGGTGAGCGTGGCGGTGGATCCGAAGCTTATCGGCGCGACCAACGTGCGGCTGATCGCCAATAAGATCGCCGGCGAGCCGACGCCAGCCACCTACGACTTCAAGGCGGCAGCGATTCCCCAGGCGCTGCTGGCGGCCCAGCCGGGAGCGGTAAACGTGGCGTCGCTGGGGAAAATTATCCCTGGCTGGGGCCAGACCGAAGACTTTATCGCGCCGTGGTTCGCGACGCTGGAAGCGAAGAACAAATAAAATCAAGCCGGGTGGCGGTGGGCGGCGGCCTGGTGCCCTCGCCCCGGCCCTCTCCGCAGGGAGAGGGGGAAAACCATGCCACCGGGCGAGAGGGATCCCCTATGTCAGCATTACCTTCCCCCGAATACAGCCGCAATATGCGGCTGATTGGCCATAGCGATCAGGGCGGTCGTCCGGACGGCGTGCAGCTGATGGTGCATCGCGGATTCGCCTATATCGGCCATATGGTGTCGCAGGGTTTTTCCGTGGTCGATGTTCGCGATCCGACCCGGCCCACCACCGTCAACTATATTGCCGCGCCGCCGGGCACCTGGAACGTGCACCTCCAGGCGCATGACGATCTGCTGCTGGTGATCAACGCCCGGGATCTGTTTGCCGACGCCCGTTTTGCTGATGAGAAGGTGTACTACACCCGCTCGGTGGGTGACACGGTCAGCGATGTGCAGGACAGGGGCTGGAGCGCCGGGCTGCGCATCTTTGATATTTCCACTCCCGCGCAGCCGCGGGAAATCAGTTTCTTGTCGCTTAACGGCATCGGTATTCACCGCATCTGGTACGTCGGCGGGCGCTGGGCGTATGTGTCCGCGCTGATCGACGGTTTTACCGACTACATCTTCCTGACCATCGATCTGGCCGATCCGCGTAAGCCCAAAGTGGCCGGGCGCTGGTGGCTGCCGGGGATGCACCAGGCGGGCGGTGAAACACCGGACTGGCCGCAGGGCAAACGCTATGCGCTGCATCACGCCATTATTGCCGGGGATACCGCCTACGGCAGCTGGCGCGACGGCGGCCTGACGCTGCTGGATGTCAAAGACCGTACCCAGCCGAGGCTGATTAGTCATCGCAACTGGAGCCCGCCGTTCGGCGGCGGAACGCATACCGCGCTGCCGCTGCCGGATCGCGATCTGCTGGTGGTGCTGGATGAAGCGGTGCTCGACAACCAGGAGGACGGCGAGAAGCTGATCTGGCTGTTTGATATCCGCGAGCCAACCAACCCGGTGAGCATCGCCACCTTCCCGCAGCCGGACGAAGCGGATTACGTGGCGAAAGGGGCGCATTTCGGCCCGCATAACCTGCATGAGAATCGTCCAGGCAGCTTTGTCAGCTCAACGCTGATTTTTGCCACGTATCAGAATGCCGGCGTGCGGGCTTACGACATTTCCAACCCGTATCGCCCGCTGGAGACCGGGGCGCTGGTGCCGGCTGCGCCTGAGAGAATGATGGATACCCGTCCCGGCCGCCCGCGGGTGATCCAGTCCTGTGACGTGTTTGTCGATGCGCAAGGCATTATCTACAGCACCGATTACAACGGCGGGCTATCGGTGATTGAGTATCTGGGGTGAGGGTAAGGTAAACGCAAAATTGTGCTCGCATGTCTGCCGGGTGGCGGCTTTCGCCTTACCCGGCCTACGAAAGAGTGCAAGATCAAACCGTTATGCGGCTATCTGTAGGCCCGGCAAGCGCAGCGCCGCCGGGCAATCCCAGAAAATGGCACTTTTTTAGGGGGGGCTCCCTCTCCCTGTGGGAGAGGGTTGGGGTGAGGGAAACAGGCGCACTCAGCTGTACTGGCGTACCCGCGCCAGCAGCTCGTCGACGCTGTCGATACGCTCGGCCAGCACGATCAGCGCTCTGCCCAGGGTAATGGCGTGGCGCAGGCACTCATGACGCATGGCGTCGTCCTGGATAGTGTCGATATCCGCGACGTGCGACAGTCCGACGCTGCGGCGGATCAGTTCGCTGCCGCAGAAGCCGACCGCGTCCGCCCACACCTTTTTCAGAAAGGCGGAGGCATAGCCGGGGTAAGCCAGCGCCGCGTCGCGGGTTTTCTCCGCCGCCAGCGCCTGGAAGCGCTCGGCGAAGGTGGTCCACAGCTGGTGGATGTCGTTCAGCCGCTGCTCGCGCGCGGCGGCGGCATCGCGAATGCCGAGCTGGCCCGGCAGGCCGCAGTAGTTCAGCAGCAGGTTGCCGATGGCGGTGCCGATATCGAAGCCGATGGGGCCGAAGTAGCCGAACTCGGCGTCGATGGCCTTCAGGCTGCCTTCGGCAACGAAGATCGACCCGCTGTGGATATCGCCGTGCAGCAGCGCTTCCGCATGGGCAAAGAAACGGTGCTTCAGCGCCGCCACCGCCAGCTTAAGCTGGGCGTCGTCGCGCAGGGCGGCGACATCGGCCTCCAGCTCCGCCGGGTAGTTATTGCGCTCGTGGATCTGATACGGGTCGTTAAAGAACAGATCCTCGGTGATCTCGCACATCGCCGGGTTAATAAACTGCGCCACCTGCGCCTTTTTCTCGTGGGGATGGAGGTAGAAATCGCTGGTGTGGAACAACACCTGCGCCAGATAGTCGCCAAGCTGGCGGGCCGCCTGGGGATAGTAGACGTTAGCGATAAGCTCTCCGCGCCAGATGCGGTGGTCGGAAAGATCTTCCATCACCATCACCGCCAGCTCGGGATCAAAGTGATGGATTTTTACCGTGTGCTGCGGGCTGTGCTGATAGTGGGCGACCAGGGTCTGCGCTTCGAGACGGGCGCGGTCGAGGGTCAGCGGCCAGGATTCGCCGACGCAGCGCACGTAGGGCAGGGCCTGTTTGACGATCGCCCGGCTGACGCCCTGACGATCGAACACTTTAAACACCAGATTGAGGTTGCCATCGCCCACTTCCTGCGCGCTGACCAGCTCAGATGGGTTGTCGATGCCGGCGAACTGTTGCGCGTAAGCCACGGCATCGTGGGCGGTGAAGGTATGGTATTGCGACATTGCCTCGATCCTCGAATTCTGATTAAGCCGTTCAGACGTCTATACTTCTGGATTCCATCCTGACACAATGTGATACAACAACGCAACAGGGATTTAACGACATGCAGACATTACAGACCACCAGCCTGCGGGTGAGTGAAAATCAGCTTTTTATTCTCGACCAGCAGGCCTTGCCGCAGGAAAAACGCTGGCTGGCGGCGGATAACGTTGCGCTGCTGGTGGACCATATTCATACCCTGCGGGTGCGCGGCGCGCCGCTGATTGGCCTGTCCGCCAGCCTGCTGCTGGCCCTGCTGGCCCAGCGCGGCCTGAACCGGGATGCACTCCAGCAGGCGCTGGAGACGCTGCGCGCGGCGCGGCCGACGGCGGTCAACCTGATGAATAATCTGGATCGCATGAAGCAGGCGCTGGCCCGGGAGGATTACCCGCAGGCGCTGGAAGCGGAAGCCTTGCGTCTGGTCGAAGAAGATAAACAGCTGTGCGACCGCATCGCTGAGGCGGGCAGTGCGCTGGTGAAGCCCGGCAGTCGACTGCTGACCCACTGCAACACCGGTGGCCTGGCGACCGCCGGGGTAGGGACCGCCCTCGGCGTTATCGCGCTGGCGCACCGGCAGGGAAAAGTGACCAACGTATGGGTTGATGAAACCCGGCCGCTGCTGCAGGGCGGTCGTTTAACCGCCTGGGAGCTGGGCGAGCTGGGCGTGCCCTATCAGCTGATCGCCGATTCAATGGCCGCCAGCCTGATGGCGCAGGGGCAGGTGGATGCGGTGTGGGTCGGCGCCGACCGTATCGCCGCCAACGGCGACGTGGCGAATAAAATCGGCACCTATTCTCTGGCGGTTTTGGCCCATTATCACCAGATCCCGTTTTACGTCGCTGCCCCGCAGACCACCCTCGACCGCCATTGCCCGAACGGGGCGGCGATCCCCATTGAGCAGCGCGCGGCGGCGGAAGTGACCGGAGTGGCGGGCAGCTTCGGCGCGGTACAGTGGGCGCCGACGGGGGCCGCCGTTTACAATCCGGCGTTCGACGTCACGCCTGCTGGGCTGATAAGCGGCTGGGTGCTGGACAGCGGGGTGGTCACCCCGGCGCAGGTCGCCGCCGGGGCGTTTGCGCCGGACAACGGATAACGGACGTCGTGCCGGGCCTGGAAAAAAAGGTTTTCCCGGGCCCGGACAAACACCGCGCCGCTACGGCAGGACCATGGCTACCGCCGGGGCGGATGATCGGTCGATACGCTGACCGAGGGCGGTAATAGCCGCCTGGAAGGGACACAGCGTACCGACGTCGGTCTGACGGCAGCCCGGCTGACGCCACTCCTGACGCAGCATCGGGTGCTGCGCGTCCGGCGTCTGCAGACGACGCAGGTCGTCGAGGCCCTGGGCCTGGAAATAGACCCGCAGATAGCGTTCTCCGCTCTTCGCGTTGCGCCAGCGCTCCAGCACCAGGCTACTGCCCGGCGGGATATTTCCCCGGCTGTAGCCCGGCAGCTGCCAGCTAAAGTTCATCAGCGTGCGCACCATGGCGATATTGGTGTCATGGGCCACCAGCAGCAGCCAGCGTACGTTCGGATTCGCCTCCGGTTTGACGCCGTCGAGCATAGCGTTGAGCAGCACCGACCCGCGTTTTTGCGCGGTATACAACACATCGTTACTCAGATCGTAGTTTTCCGTTAACAGCGGCAGCAGGGCGGTGATCTGCCTGGCCTGGGTGATCTTGCCCCACGCCAGCTGGCTGAGAGGCAGGTTTTCACTCCAGCCGAGACGCAGCGTCTCCACCATATTGGCCATCACGCTCAGTCCGCTAATGGTGGTCTTCCCACTTTTGCTCTGCTCGACCTGCCACGGGGTATCGAAGATCGGGCAGGGCTTATCGGCCTGACAAACCGCCTGTTTCAATAGCTGGATGGTCGGCGCCAGCGCCTGCCGACGCTGCGCCAGATCCCCGGCCTTCTCTTTCACCGCCGCCAGCTGGCGGGCGGGGTCGGTTTGCGTGGCGGCGAACTTGTCGGTCTGAAACAGGGGATCGGCATCCCCGCTGACATAATGGATAGCGACGCCGCAGCCGGGGAAGGCGCCATCCACCAGCGCCTGGGCGGTCGCTCGCGTCCGCTGCAGCGGGCTGGCGCGCACGTATATCGACTCCGCCGTCGGGCATCCGGCCTGCAACAGGCCAAGCTGGCGGTAATGCTGGCCTTCCGCACGCCCTTTGTTGACCACGGCGGCATAGCCATGGCCGGTGAGCTCCCCGTCATGGGTGGTCCACTCGGTCCACGGTCGTCCGGTGGCGGCCTCGATGGCTTCCCGGTTGCCGGCCGTCGGCGGACGAATACCGTGGCGGCTGAGCTCGACCACTTTCTCCAGCTGCCAGTCCGCGGCGGCGGCAGATTGCAGCGCCAGCAGCGGCAGCGCGCAGGCGATAAACAGGCGTAACAGCCCCTGATGTCTTGCAGGCATCATATCTTCTTCCTTATTCGTTAATCGGTTATGAGGAGAACGAGGTCTGCCGTTCGACGGCATGGCGCCGGGCGACGATGGCGGCAGTGGTAAAACAGAGTAGCGCGGAACCCAGACCGGTACCCACCCAGAACAGCGCCAACGTGCTGAAATCATACAGCGTTTTGCCGTTCTCAAGGATAGCCGTTTTATCAATAATGATCCCGGTGAGAAACTCGCCCAGGCCGGCGCCGGCGTAGCTGGCGATGCCGATGGTGCCGAGCGCGGCCCCGGCGGCCTTGCGCGAAGAGATATCGACGGCGATCAGCCCGCCAAGGAAGCAGGTCAGAGCGCCAATGGTGGCCCCGAAGATAATCATCGCCAGAATATCAGTGTAGTAATTGTGCGGCGACCAGAGCATCAGGGCGAAGCCGGCGGTGTTCAGCAGGCTGATGAATCCGGCCATCACGCTGCGGTTGCGCGGGAAAAAGCGGTCGGAGAGCATGCCGGCGATGATGGTCCCGGCGATGCCGGCGATAGCGTTGACGCCGATAATCCCGGACGCCTCCAGCGTGGAATAAGCTTCATCCTGCTCCAGAAAGAAGATCCCCCATGAGTTGACGGCGTAGCGGTCGATGTACATAAAGGCGGAGGCGAGGGCGAGGGTCCACAGCGCCGGGTTGCGCAGCGCCAGCAGCTGGTTTTTAAACACCGAGCCGCGGGCTTCGACCTCCTCCTGCGGTTCATCGCGGATGACGTTGATGGACGGGAAGCCGCTGCTCTGCGGCGAATCGTGCATGAACAGCACCAGCAGCACCACGCCGGCGGCGCCGAGCGCGGCGGTGGACAGGTAGCCCATCTGCCAGCCAAACCCGGCGATCACCGCGGCGATCACCATATAGGTCACCGCCTCGCCGATATTATGCGCCGTCGACCAGATGCCATAGAAGGTGCCGCGCTCCTTAACGCCGTACCAGCGCGCCAGCGAGACCGCGCAGGGGCCGACGCCCATCGACTGCGCCCAGCCGTTGATCCCCCAGAAGATGGCCAGCAGCAGGGCGTTGGTGGTCATCCCCATCATCAGGTTCATCCCGGCGCTGAGCAATAAACCGAGGCTCATATAGCGCACCACGTTGGCGTGATCGGCGATAAAACCATTGACCAGTTTGCCGATGGCGTAGCTGAAGAACAGGGTAGAGCCGATCATGCCGAGCTCCGTCGGGGTGATCCCCAGCTCCACCAGCGCGCTTTTGGCGACGGTGAAGGATAACCGGCAGACGTAAAAGGTGACGTAGGCCAGGGTCATGGCGATAAAGGTTTGCCAGCGCACCCGGCGAAAACGGTGTTCATCAAACGCGGCGCCCGCTTTCGGCGGCGACGCCCGGAAAAAAGCGATAATTCCAGACATAGGTGGTTCTCCGCAGGTCGGAGGCCTGACTGATTGATGTGGTTCGTCCGTGAATGAAGTTATCGTTACTGTGTAGAGTACATAATCAGAAATAGCCTGACCCGTAAGGGTTAATGTAATGGTTGTGGGATCATCTTTTTCAGCTGCGGGTAGAGCGTCTGGCTGGCCAGCAGCAGCGGATTGCCGCGCTGGATCCCCTCCTGCGCCAGAAAATCGTTGCTGGCGCCGCCCGCTTCGCGCATCAGCACCAGCCCCGGCAGGGCGTCCCACGGGTTCATGTGCGGCTCGTAGTAGCCAATCAACCGGCCCGCCGCCGCCCAGGCGCTCATCAACGCCCCGGAGCCGTTGCGGATAAACATGCCGCCGTCGCTGAGCAGCGCCTGCAGAAACGGCAGAAAGTCCGCCGGGGTGACGCGATGCGAGGTGCCGACGCCCATCACGCCCTCTTTGACCGTCGTCGCGGGGTGCGGACGGATCGGAGCGTCGTTGAGCCAGGCGCCATGGCCCCGCAGGGCGTGAAACAGCTCGCGATGGTTGGGGTCGTAGACCACGCCGATGACCGGTTCGCCGTCGGCGACGATCGCCAGCGACAGGCACCAGGTGTGCAGGCCGTTGAGGAAACAGCTGGTGCCATCGATGGGGTCGACCACCCACAGCACTCGCGCGTCGGGCAGGCGGGCGCCGCTCTCTTCGCCGAGAAAACCATCCTCCGGAAACGCGCTCTGAATGCGCTGTTTGACAAAGGCCTCCACCCGCTTATCGGCCACGCTGACCACATCCTGCAGGTCGTCGCCCTTATGGTCGACGGTCAGCGCCTCGCGCTGTTGATAGTATTCAAACGCCAGCTCAGCCCCCGCTTTCGCCAGCTCGCAGGCCAGACGGTAGCGGGCCTGTAGCGCTTCTGATTCCTGAGATTGCATAGTGACTCCCTATTTTGCACACGTGTGCATTTTGCGTGAAAAAAACAGCCCCGAAGGGCCGAATGAGTGTGGCCGGGTTTCGCAGAAGATTCTGTGATCGCTCCAGCATAAAATGATTTTTTCATTTCGCACTATGACGAATAATTAGTTTCACCGGCACTTCGCGATGGCGCGAGGGCAGGCTGAAGCGGGCGATCCGCGTCATTAACAAATCCACCGCGTGGTGGGCCAGCAGGGCGGTATTCTGCTGAACGGTGGTGAGCTGATAGGGCTGCCAGTCCGCCTGCGGGATATCGTCAAAGCCGACGATGGCCGGCAGCGGGGCGGCGGCGTCCCGCAGGCCGTCCTGGGCGCCCAGCGCCAGCATATCGGTGGCGCAAAACAGCGCCTGCATCCCGGGGTTTTCAGCAACCAATTCTCTGGCAGCCTGGTAGCCGGCCTGATAGCCGCCGCCGTCGCAGAAGCGGCTGCTCACCGCCATATCCGACGTCCGGGCGATAAAAGCCTCATAGCGCTGGCGGGTGCTGAAGTTCTCGCGATTTTCGCCAATAAAGCCAACCTGCCGCCAGCCTCGACGACTGAACAGATCCGCCACCAGCTTCGCCCCCTGGGCGTTATCGCTGCACACCCGGTCGCAGCCGGCGAGGTCCGCATGGCGGTTGATCAGGGTGACGGGGATCTTGCGCGCCAGATACTCCTCCGCCAGCGACAGCGGCGGCGCGCCGGAGGTGATGATCACCCCGGCGACGTGATAGCTCAGCAGTTGTTTAAGCGAGGGGGCGAGCTGCTGCGGATCGTCAGCGTTCATCAGCAGCGGCATAAAGCCATTGAGCGCCAGCTGATGGACCAGCGGCGCCAGCAGTTTGCTGCGAAACGGGTTGTCGAAACCGGCGGTGACGATGCCGATAAAATTACTGCTGCCGGTGATCATCGTCCGGGCGATGATATTCACCTGATAGCCCAGGGCTTCCGCGGCGCTCAGCACCTTCTGCCGGGTCTTCTCCGACACCGAGGCGCCGGGGGTGAAGGTGCGGGAGACCGCCGAGCGCGAGACCCCGGCCAGTCTGGCCACGTCCTCGGCCTTAATCCATTTTTTATCGCTCATCGTCGTTTCGCGCCGTCTGTTTTCCAGGAAGCCGACGCCCGGGCGGGCGTCGGTCACGCACACTGCCTGAAAAGGTATCACAGAAAGGCGTCGTCGCGCAGCGCCTTGCGCCCTATGCCGGGTAGCGGATGTGCTCCACCTCACGCTGCAAAATCACCTTGCCGTGGCGAATGGAGGTCAGCACCCGTGCCTGACGACGGACGGCCTCGTAGTCGTTTTCCGCATCGAGGATCAACAGGTTCGCCGGGCGGCCTTCGGCGAGGCCGTAGTTATCGCCCAGACACAGCGCCCGGGCGCTGTTGTCGGTGACAAAGTCGAGACAGCGCTGCAGATCGTCATAGCCGAGCATATGGCAGATGTGCAGTCCGGCATCCAGAATGCGCAGGATATTGCCGTTTCCCAACGGATACCACGGATCCTGAATCGAGTCCTGAGCAAAGCAGACATTGATGCCGGCGCGATCCAGCTCCGCCACCCGGGTGACGCCGCGCCGTTTCGGCCAGCTGTCAAACCGGCCCTGCAGATGAATGCTTTCGGTCGGGCAGGAGATGAAGTTGATGCCCGAGGCTTTCAGCAGGCGAAACAGCTTCGAGCAGTAGGCGTTATCGTAAGAGCCCATCGCGCAGGTGTGGCTGGCGGTGACCTGGGCCCCCATGCCGCGCACCCGCGCCTCTTCCGCCAGCACTTCGAGGAAACGCGACTGCGGATCGTCGATTTCATCGCAGTGGACATCCACCAGGCGGCCGTAACGCTGGGCGAGGTCCATCAAAAACATCACCGAGCTGACCCCTTTGTCGCGGGTGTTCTCATAGTGCGGAATGCCGCCCACCACGTCGGCGCCCATCTCGATGGCGCGCGTCATCAGCTCCCGGCCGTTGGGATACGATTCGATTCCCTCCTGCGGAAAGGCGACAATCTGCAGATCGATGAGATCGGCGGCCTCTTGTTTCACCGCCAGCAGCGCCTGCAGGGCCGCCAGCGACGGGTCGGTGACATCCACATGGGTGCGGACGTGCTGGACGCCGAAATCGCGCAGCATGCCGATGGTTTTCAGCGCTCGCTGACGGGTGTCCTCCGGGGTAATACTCGCTTTGCGCTGGCTCCAGCGGGTGATGCCTTCAAACAGGGTGCCGCTGCGGTTCCACTCCGGCTCACCCGCGGTGAGGGTGGCGTCAAGATGGATATGCGGCTCGACGAAGGGCGGGATCGCCAGCCGGCCCTGGGCGTCGATATCCCCGGCGTCGGCAGTCTGCATCGCGGCCTGGGCGGTGATGCGGTGAATCATCCCGTCCTGCAGGTCAAGAGTAAACAGCGCCTCCTGGCGGCGCAGGCGAGCGTTAATAATTTTCATGGTGGGTCCTGTAAATGGTTTTGCGATAAACGCCAGATCACCAGCGCGACCGAGGCGTTGAGATGAAACTGAGGGTGGCTGACCGGGTAGCCGGTCAGTTTTTCAATGCGCTGGATGCGCTGATGCAACGTGTTGCGGTGGAGACCCAGCCGGTCGGCGGCCCGCACCACGTTGCCGTTCTCCTGCAGCAGCGTCTCGAGGGTCTCCAGCAGCAGCCATGGCGCTTTACGGCCCGGCTCGATCAGGCAGCCAAGGGTGTCGTGCATAAAATCGTTGAGCAGCGCCGGGTCGCTGACCGCGGACAGCAGTTTGATAAACCCCAGCTGCTGATAGTCGCTGATGCGCTGGGTTGGCCGCAGGGTATCGCACAGATCCAGCGCCTGGCGCGCCTGCGACAGCGCCCGCGGGTAACCCTGCAGCTGCCTGACCGGCGCGGAGAGGCCGCAGAGCAGCGACAAACTCTCCTCTCCGTCCGCCAGCGCCTGCAGCCACTGCTGTAGCCATTTTTTCTGCTGAAAGCCTTCCCCCTCCTCATCCGGCAGCAGGAAAAGGAACATGTTGCTGCGCTCCAGCAGCGGAAAGGAATTGCCCTGCTGGTTGAGCTGCTGCTGCAGCTGCTGACGCACGCTGCGGTGGGCCTGCAGCAGCCAGGCTTCGGCCTGCTCGGGCGGGAACTGGCGAAACAGGCGGGACAACCCCTCCAGACGCAGCGCCGCCAGCCGCAGCGGACGGGTAAAATCGAGCTGCTGGTGCAGGGCGCGCTGATGGAGCATCTGCAGGTCCGGATAGTCGCCGGTGACCAGCTGCATCAGAATGTCGCGCTGCGACTGCAGGACGTTTTCGCTGTGGACCAGCGCGGTGCCGATGCGCTCGGTGACAATCACCATCTTCAGCAGGTAGGGCTGCTCGATCAGCGGCATGCCCAGCTCGTCGGCAAGGGCGATCAGCGTGGCGGGAATGGCGTGGATATAGGCCTCGCCGGTGAGGATCACCATCCCGGCGATGCCGCGCTGTTTGCCCTCCATCAGCAACTGGATCAGGTTGGCTTCATCCCGGGGATGGTTGATGCCGGTGATAAACACCAGCTCGCCGCCCATGATCCACTCGGCGATATGTTCATTTTCCGCCACATAGTACCAGCGTACGGCCCGCTGCAGCCCTTGCTTTCCCGCCCGCAGACGCAGGGCGGAGAGTCCCTCAAGGGCCAGCAGTTCGCTGACCGTCAGGCTCATGGCTCCTGCTCCGCGACGGCGGCAGGCTGGCGTTTGCTTAGCAGAGTCAGGGCGATATAGACCAGCGCGGAAACGGAGATCCCCACCAGCGGCGCGATCCACGGCGAAAGATAGGCCACCACCGCGCCGGCGGCGTAGGCGCCGAGTCCCAGCCAGTTAAAACGCGGCAGGCGGGCGTTCTGCAGCAGGGGATAGCGCCCGCCGCGGGCGAACCAGTAGTCGGCGAGGATCACCCCGCCGATGGGCGGAATAATACTGCCCAGCAGCACGAGGAAGGGGATCAGCATTTCGTACATCCCGCCAATGGCCAGCACAATGCCCACCCCGGCGGCGGCGAGGGTCAGCGTCCGGCGACGTTCGCTGCGCAGCAGATGGCAGGCGGCGGCGGAGACGTTATAGATGGTGGGGCCCTGGATGGTCAGCAGGTTGAGACAGAGCATGATCACCGCGGCCACCGACAGCCCCTGCAGGATCAGCACTTCAACGATATCGGCCTGTTGATAGACGATAGCGCACTAGGCGCCGGCGACGATCATCAGCCCGTTGCCGATGAGGAAGCTGCCCATGCTGGCGAGAATGGCGGTCCGGCTGGAGTTGGCCAGCCGGGTCCAGTTTGTCGCCTGGGTGGCGCCGCTGGCGAAAGTGCCGAAGACCATGGTGATGGCCGCCGACCAGGTCATGGTGTCGCTCGGCGCAATACGGGTCATCGCCTGCCAGCCGCCGGCGTGGTGCAGCGCCAGATACATGGAGACCATCAGCAGCACAAACATCAATGGCACCGACAGGCGCGACAGCGCGTCCAGCCCCTTGTAGCCCACCAGCGCGGTGACGCAGAACAGAATACCAAACAGCACCATCAACGGCTGGGTCAGCGCCTCGGGCAGAGCGAGGATCTTCACCAACGAGATAGCGACCGTGGCGGTGCCCCAGGCGTACCAGCCCAGCTCGGCAAAGCCAAGAATAAAATCGGCCAGCTTGCTGCCAATCTCCCCGAAGCAGAAGCGGCCCATCAGCACCGTATTCAGGCCGCTGCGCGCGGCGATCCAGCCCAGCGACGCGGCATAGAGGGCCAGCAAGGCGTTGCCGATGACGGCTATCCACAGCAGATGGACGATGGAAAAGGAGACGCCGAGTTTACCGCCGGCGAACATCGTGCCGGTGAAAAAGGTAAAGCTGAACAACACCATGGCGATGGAAAATACGCCTTTGCGTCCGGCGGCGGGCGCTTCGACGAGGGGAAAATCATTGCTGTTTGACATCCTGGAACCTCTGGCTGGTAGATGGGCGGTGATAGCCGGAAGTAGCAAGAGATGTGCCAGGAAAAACCGGGCACGGGGAATAGCGCGCGGTGTGCAACATGCACAGTTATTGAAGGATCCCGGAGGGGTAATGCCATTCTACTGTGCATCCTGCCAGGTTTTGCACCAGTCCAGGGCAGAGGAGGGCGGTGAGCGCATCCCTGGCGCCGGAGGAGAATTTTAGCCAGGACGATCCGCCTGTTTTTGGCCAGAGAGTAGTGGAGAATAGTGGTGTACTGAAAACGGTTGGTTAAATCACTGTGAATAAAGGTTATTTAATATGCTTTTATGATATAACCATTTGTCTTGTGTGTGTTTCCTGAAATATTGTCCCCTCCGGTTAGCGGTGTTAGTATCGGATAAATAGCCATTTAGACGGCTAAATAAATCATCGCTAACCTAAGGAACTGCTATGTGGCAAGAAAGACTCGCGCAACTGGTCACCACCTGTCATTGGATCGGCGCGAAAGGCTGGGCGCCGGCGACCGGCGGCAATATGTCGGTGCGTCAGGATGATACCTGGTGCTGGCTAAGCGAGTCGGGCCGCGACAAAGGCAGCCTGACAACCGAGGATTTTCTGCAGGTTGAGATCGCCACCAACCAGGCGCCTTCCGGACGGAAGCCGTCGGCCGAGACCGGTCTGCACACCCTGGTGTATCGCCTGTTCCCGGAAGCCAACGTGGTGCTGCATGTGCATACCGTCAACGCCACCGTGCTGTCGCGCATCGAAAAAAGCGACACGCTGGCGCTGCAGGGGTATGAAATGCAGAAAACCCTTAGCGGGCAGCATAGCCATCTCGATACCGTTCCGATCGCCATCTTCGATAATGACCAGGATATTGACGCCCTGGCGGCGCGGATTGCCGATTATGCGCAAACGCGCCCGCTGCGCTACGGCTTTCTGCTGCGCGGCCACGGCCTGACCTGCTGGGGGAAAGATATTCAGGAGGCCCGCCGTCAACTGGAGGGGCTGGAGTTCCTGTTCGAGTGCGAGCTGATGCGCCGCCGATACGAGCCCTGAGCCGGAGCAGGTATGGATTTTTATCTTGGTATCGATATTGGCACCTCGCGGGTGAAAGCGGTGCTGTTTGATCAGCATTTCACCGCCTGCGCCAGCGCCGCGGAAAATACCTCACCCCGCCTGTCGGCCAATGGCTACGCGGAACAGGATATGACCCAGCTGTGGCATTCGGTGCTGGCTATTCTGCGCCAGATTGCCCGCCATCCGGCGCTACAGGCGGGGCGGCTGCGGGCTATCGGCCTCGCCGGGCAAGGGGAGGGGGTCTGGCTCAGCGATGAGCAGGGCGAACCGGTGGGCCCGGGGATCCTGTGGAGCGATACCCGCAGCCACGAGCTGATGAGCGACCTGCTGCGCCGACCCGGCTTCGACCGCCGCTATTTCGCCGATACCGGCACCCACCTGCAGCCCTGCAATACCAGCCTGCAGCTGTACTGGCTGAAACAGTATCAGCCGGCGCGGCTGGCGGCCGCGCGCTATCTGTTTTTCGCCAAGGACTGGATCCGCTTTCGCCTGACCGGCGTGGCGGCGCTGGAGCTGACGGACGCCAGCAGCTCGTTACTCAATCAGCAGACCGGCAGCTGGTCCTCGGTGGTGATGAACGAGATGGGGCTGAACGAACTGCTGCCGCTGTTTCCCCCGCTGCTGGCCCCGGATGCCCCGGCCGGCACGCTGAGCGACGCGGTGGCGGCGCTGACCGGGCTGCCCGCCGCGACGCCGGTGGCCGCCGGGGCGCTGGATGTCTGTAGCGCCGCGCTGGGCTGCGGCGCGGTCAACGAAGGGGATATCTACACGATCCTCGGCACCACCTGCTGCACCGGGATCGTCTGCCGCGGCCCGCAGACGGTGAACGAGGCGACGCGCTTTGTCACCCATACCGAAGCCGGACAGGTGATCTCCCTGTTTCCGATGCAGGCCGGTACGCCAAACATTGACTGGCTGCAGCAGCATATTTCGCTGGACGCCGATCTGGGGCACCTGGAGCAGGCGATCGCGGCGGTGGAGCCAGGCAGCGGCGGCGTCTTCTGGCAGCCGTACCTCAATGGCGAACGTGCGCCGTTTTACAGCCCGGACGCGCGGGCCGGCTTTTTCGGCATTAGCCCGCACACCACCCGCGCCGAACTGCAGCGCGCGGTGTTTGAAGGCCTGGCCTTCGCCATTGTCGATGCGCTGCAGGGTTATCCGCAGGGCGGCGAGCTGTATCTGACCGGCGGCGGCGCAGCCTCGGCGACCTGGCTGCAGATTATCGCCGACTGTACCGGACGCACGGTGGTCTCCAGCGCCTTTAACGAACTGAGCGCGCGCGGCGCGGCGATCCTGGCGGCCCGTAGCGTCGCGGCGCTGGCCGAGACGCCTCCGCTGGCGCAGACCCGCTATCAGCCGCGCCCTCAGGCGCATGCCCGCTACGCGGCGCTGTATCCCGTTTACCGCCTGCTGCGCGAGCAGATGCTGCCGGTATGGCAGGCCAGACAGGCCGCCCTTCAACCTCTTTCTCAGGACCTACAACCATGAAAATCGTTTTTACCGCCGAGCATGCTGGCGACCTTAGCGCCTTCCACCAGCTGGGCGAGCTGCTGGTGGAGGGGTGGGCGCTGGGCAAACCGAAACTCAGCGCCGGTCAGCTGATTGAGCTGGCCCACGACGCCGAGGTGCTGGTGACCAGCTATGATGAGGTGACGGACGCGGTGATGACCGCCTGTCCGCGCCTGCAGGTAATCGCCTGCACCCGCGCGAATCCGGTGAATATTGATACCCAGGCCGCCCAGGCGCGCGGCATCCGGGTGCTCTACACCCCGGGGCGCAATGCCGATGCCGCCGCGGAGCTGACGCTTGGCCTGATGCTCAGCCTGGCGCGCCATATTCCGCAATCCCATGCGGCGCTGAAGCGGGGGGAATTCACGCAGGCTGACAATGCCGCCGCCGCCACCCAGCAGGGTCTGCGGCGGGATGTGGTCTGGGACGTGAGCCCGGAAAGCCCCTATGAAGTGTTTAAAGGCACTGAACTGCGCAATAAAACGCTGGGGCTGGTGGGGTATGGCAACATTGGCCGCCGGGTGGCGCGTATCGCCCGGGCGTTCGGCATGGCGGTGTTGGTGGTGGATCCGTTCGTCGCCGCAGAGGATATCAATGAGCCAGGGCTACAGAAAACGACCCTGGAGGCGCTGTTCCGCGAGGCGGATATCGTCAGCCTGCACCTGAGCAGCGGGCCGCACAGCGACGGGCTGGTGAATGCCGCGCTGTTAAACAGCATGAAGCCCGGCGCGCTGCTGATCAATACCTCTCGCGCGGCGGTGGTCGACGAGGCAGCGCTGATTGATGCCCTGCGCCACGGCCCGCTGGGCGGCGCGGCGCTGGATGTGTATCACCGCGAACCGCTGTGGCGCGATCATCCTTTTGTCATCGAGTTCGATAACGTGATTATCACGCCGCATATCGCCGGAGCCACCCGGGAGAGTATCGCCAAACACACGGCGATGATTGCCGCCGATCTTCAGCGCTATGTCGCCGGGGAGCCGCTGCTGTACCAGTGGCGTTAAGCCGCTTGCGCCGCCGCATTCTGCAGCGGCGCGGGTCCATCGTCAGGGGCGATGGGCCGCCATAAAAGCCTGGGTCTGTTCCCAGTCCACTACCCCGGCATCCGATCCCATCCCGGTCGCCACCAGCGCGGCCACCGCCGAGGCGACGTCACACGCTGCTTTCACGCTGAGTCCGCGCGCCAGTGCGGCAATAAACCCGCCGCAGTAGCTGTCGCCGCAGCCGGTGGTATCCACCGCCTCGACCGGCCACGGCGCAATATGCTGCGGCCCGCCATCGCGGCCGATAAGCCAGGAGCCGTTCTCGCCGTCTTTCAGAATGCAGGTGCCCACGCCGAGCGCCAGGAAGAAGCGGCCAATGGCCTCCGGCTGAGTCTCTCCGGAGAGAAAGGCGGCTTCCTCCAGCGAAGGCATGAAATAATCCACCGACGGCAACAGGGGTCGCAGTAGTTCGAGGGTCTCTTCATTCGGGGCGATAAGGTCAAAGCTGGTGGTGACTCCGCGCGCTTTAGCCGCCTGCAACAGCCGCGCGCTCTGTCCCTGGTCCATTGCCGCCAGCAGTCCGGTCCCGCCGTGATGCAGGAAACGACAGTCGAGGACGGCGTCAAATTCCGTTTCACTGACGAACAGGGCGTCGGATGCGCCCCGGCAATGCAGGGCCGGACGTTCGCCGTTGGGGCGAATCGGCAGGATCGTCGCCGAGGTCTCCTTCAGCGCGGTGCGCTGGATAAGCGAGCAGTCGATGCCCAGCCGGGCATAGCTCGCGAGGATAAAGTCGGCCTTTTCATCTTCGCCCAGGCAGGCCACCGCTGCGGTGCGGATCCCGAGCTTCGCGGCGTTGATATTAGCCCCGGCGGCGGTGCCGGCGGGGTTGAGACGAATTTGCTCAATAAAGGCGACGCCGCCGCGCGGCGGGATCGCCACCACCGGGCGCCCGGCGATATCCAGAATAGTCAGGCCGACAAATACGGCGTCAAAGGTTGCCATCGTTCTCCCGTTTAGCGATGCGTTTGGCGCAGGCGCGCCTGCCAGAAGGATAGGGCGAGGGCCACCACCAGAATCACGCCGACCAGCGCGTCCTTCACCAGATAATTGAGCCCCATCAGGTTCAGGCCGTTATCAATAATGGCAAGGAACAGCACGCCGCCGAGGGTGCCGAGGATGCTGACCCGGCCCAGACGGGTAAAGGCAGTGCCGATAAATACTGCCGCAATGGCGTCCATCAGGTAAGACTGCCCGGCCAGCGGGGTAAACTGCCGCAGGTTGGCGGAGAGGATCACCCCGCCGACGGCGCAGAGCGCCGAGGCGGTCACCAGCACGCCGAGCATGGTCAGGCGATCGCGGATCCCGGCGATACGCGCCGCTTCGCTGTTCTGGCCGATGGCGCGGACATATTTGCCCCACAGGGTGCGCTCGGTAACCAGCCAGGCCGCCAGCCACAGCGCCAGCACGATCGCTACCGGCGTGGGGATCCCACCAAGGTTGCCCACCGCCAGGTCGTGATACTCCGGAGCCATCCGCCGATAGGCTATCGCGCCGCCGCCGTCGGTATAGATGCGCTCGGCGCTGCTGGCGATAAACCAGGTGCCGAGCGTGGCGAGGAAGGGGCGGATCCGGCAGATGAGGATCAGAAAGGCATTGAGCAGGCCAATCAGCACGCCGCCGAGCAGAGCGCAGCCCACCGCGGCCTGCCACGGCAGATGCCAGGTTTTCAGGGCGACGAGGGCGAAGGCGGCGCCGAAATCGAGCGCGACGCCCACCGACAGATCAATCGCCCCGGCGCTGACGATCAGGGTCATCGCCATCGCCACAATCAGCAGGATCGCGCTGCCCTGCAGCAGGTTGGCCCAGTTATCCACGGTTAAAAATACCGGATTCGCCCAGCCAAACAGGGCGATGGCCAGCAGGATGATGACGCCAAATCCGGCCCGCGACAGCCAGGCCAGCGGGCTGCTGGCCGTCTGTTCCGCCGACGCAGAGGTTTTCAGGGTGATTTGACTCATGCCTCGCCTCCTTTGTGTCTGACCGCCGAGGCCGCCAGCACCACCAGGATCAGGCCGCCTTTAATGGCGCCCATCCAGAAGATATTGACCCCCAGCAGGCCGAGCCCGTTAGAGAGGGCGTTGACCAGGATTGCCCCCAGCAGCGCGCCCCAGATGGTGACCACCCGACGGCGCGAGAAGGCGGCGCCGATAAAGGTCGCCAGCACGGTCTCCAGCAGCAGCGGCGTGGCCGTCCCGCTGGAGCTGCCGGAGCCCTGGCTGAGCAGCGGCAGAATAGCCAGCCCGGCGGCAATGCCCGCTAACAGCCAGACCAGCAGGGTCAAGCGGCGCACGTTCAGGCCGCTCATCTGCGCCATATCGCGATTGCCGCCCACCGCCTGCACATGCTGGCCGAAGCGGGAGTGATGGAGCAGGAACTGGAACAGGATAAACACCCCCAGCAGGTAGACCAGCGGCCAGGGCAGGCCCAGCACGCTGTTGTCGCGAAAGGCGACCATCAGCGGATCGCTGACCGCGATGCGCCGCTGGCCGGTCAACAGATCTGTCAGACCGGTAAACGCCACCGAGGTCGAGAGGGTGGCCAGCAGCGGCGGCAGGCCGGCCGCCAGCACCAGCAAGCCATTGATCGCCCCGCACAGCAGGCAAACCGCCGCCAGCAGCGCCAGCAGCAGGAGATACGGCGTGTGCCATTCGGCCAGCCCGAGGCTGAGCAGCGCGACGCCGAGCACCGCCGTCGCCGGCAGGGAGAGGTCGATGCCGCCGGAGACCACGTCATCTCCGCCCACGGCGATAACGCAGACCAGGCCGAAACAAAGGATTGCCAGCGGAACGCTCTGGACCAGCATCAGGCTGATATTTTGCCAGCTGAGAAAGTAGGGCGACTGTACGCTCAGCCATACCAGCAGCGCCAGAAACAGGATCAGGGGAAATTTTTCAATCAGCGTCGCCAGGCCCGGACGGCCGCGACGCTGGATAGCAGTACTCATGGTGAAGGCTCCTGTCCGCCGTTGATCGCCACCAGTAGGGCGTCCAGCGTTAGCCCGCGGGTGGGCAGATTGGCCGCCAGCGCGCCGCGCCAGAGGACCAGGATCCGGTCGCATAGTCCGAGCAGTTCGGGGGCGTCGCTGGAGGAGACCAGCACCGCCCGTCCTTGATCGGCCAGCTGGCGCGTACGTTGATAAATATCCCGGCGGGCGCCGATATCGACCCCCAGGGTGGGTTCATCGAGAATAAACAGCCGGGCATCGGTCCCCAGCCAGCGGGCGAGGATCGCTTTTTGCTGGTTGCCGCCGCTCATGTAGCGTACCGGCAGCCCCGGGCGTCCCGGGCGGATTGCCAGCTGTTCTATCCAGTCGCGCGCTTTCTGCTTGGCGATACCCCGCCGCTCCCAGCCAAAGGTGGCGGTCTCCGGCAGCGAGGCGAGATTAATATTGTCGGCGGTGGTGAAGGGCAGGATCAGCCCCTGATGGCGGCGGTCGCGTGGCACCAGCGCCATGCCGGCGCGGATCGCCTGCTTTGGCGTACGAATGCGCCGCGGCCGGCCCTCGAGGTGGATGGTGCCGCGTTCCGCCGGGCGTAAGCCGTAGAGTAAGTCGACCAGCACATCGCGTCCGGCGCCCAGCAGGCCGGCGACGCCGACGATTTCGCCCGGCTGAATATCAAAAGAAAGATCCTGCAGCTGCCGCCCGTCGCTCAGCTGGCGCACCGAGAGCAACGGGGTCGCCCCATTGTCTGCCGCCGGGCGCTGGCGCGGAGTATACAGCTGGTCGATTTCCCGGCCGACCATCATGGCGATCAGCGCTTCGGTATTCTGCAGCAGGTCGCGGTCCGGGTAGCCGACCACTTCCCCGTTGCGCAGCACGGTGCCGCGGTCGCAGAGGGTGGCTATCTCATTGAGGTAGTGGGAAATATACAGAATGGCAATGCCCTGGTCGCGCAGGCGCAGGATAGCGGAGGAGACCAGACTGGCCTCCTGCGCCTCCAGGGGGGCGGTGGGTTCGTCGAACACCACCAGCCGCGCTGCGCCGTCGATCAGCGCGCGGGCAATCTGCACCAGCTTGCGCTCGGCCAGGCTCAGGTCGCGCACCAGCCGTTCGGGGTCGATCGCCAGCTGCCAGTTTTGCTGGAAAAATTGCGCCGTGGCGGCCTTCATCCGTCGGCGATCCAGCGCCCCCCAGCGGGTGCGATACTCCTGGCCCAGAAACACCGATTCCGCGACGGTAAAGTGCGGGATCAGGTTCAACTCCTGGTGGATAACGCGGATGCCGGCGGCTTCGATGGCTGCCGGATTGCCGAGGGGCAGCGGGTGACCGTCGAGGGTGGCGCTGCCGCTGTCGGCCTGATAGACACCGGCGAGGATCTTGATCAGCGTCGATTTACCGGCGCCGTTCTCGCCAATCAGGCCATGAATCTCCCCCGGATTGAGGCGCAGGGTAACCGCATTAAGCGCGGTGACGCTGGCAAAACGTTTACCGATCTGCTCCATGACCAGACCAGCGGCGGGGCGTTCCCCGCCAGGATGTTGATTAATCACTGCAGCTCGCCGTATCCCAACTGTTTATACACAGCTTTCGCTTCCTGCGGACCTTTCACCGGAACCACCGGAATAAAGGTTTGCACCGGTAGTTTCTGGCCGGCAAAGTAGCGGGCCACGTTGTCAGCCGAGGTCTGGCCGATCAGATGCGGCTGCTGCGCGACGTTAGCCACGAACGGGCTGCCGGGCTCCGCCATGATCTCCAGGGTCTCCGGACCGGCGTCGATGGCCGTCACTTTCACGTCTTTATCGCGACCTGTCTCTTCCAGCGCCTGGACGATGCCGATGGCCGGTTGATCCCAGCAGGCGACATGGATGGCGTCCAGTTTGCCTTTCGGATACTGGCTGAGTAATTCGAGGGTTTTCTTGCGCGCGTCTTCCGGCGAGTTGGCGAACTGTTCCGCGAGCTCGGGCTGGATAATATGAATATCCGGATAATCCTTAAGGACATATTTCCACTGATCGTAGCGAATTCCGCAAATACGCAGCGCGCTGGAGAACGCGTTAAATACGGCGACGTTGCCTTTGCCGCCTAATTCATCCGCCATGTAGCGGCCGATGGTTGAGCCTAAGGTGTAGTTATCGGAGGTGGTATTGTTGACCGAATATTGAGAAACATGATCTACGGTAAATACCGGGATACCGGCATCACGCAATGCTTTAAATTTTGGTTCGACGGCGCTATCGCCGAGAATACTAATTACCGCGTCCACCTTGCGTGACAGTAAAATATCGTGGTTATTGGCATGCACCTGATTATCGCGGCCGCCATCGACGCCAATGACTTTGCCCCCCAGCTTCTCCACCTCCTCTGTCGCGCCTTTAAAGGCCTCGCGATCCCAGAAATGCTGAGTGCCGACCACGGCAACGCCAATGGTTTTTCCCTGTAAGGAGAGGGCGTCTGCGGCAGCGACGCTCAGCGAGGCAAGGGAAAGCAGTCCCAGCGCGGCAGGCAATAATTTTCTTTTCTGCGACATTGTTATTATGATCCTGTGATGAAGGTGGTTGCGGACCGGTAGCATGACAAGAAGCACCTCGCCACCTCAAATACAAAATAAGTCTAAGTTATGCCAGGAATGTTATATCGCAGAAACGTCAGAGAAAAAGTTTATTTTGTCATGAGGAACCTGAAAATATTTCATGATGGCGGATAGACCTTTTTTATTTTGTGGTTTTATTTTTGACTTATTCCGTGTTTATTTAGCGGATAAAGACAATTTTCTTAATATTGTGAGTGCATGGGAAATACGGCGTCTACAGAGAAAAAAAGAAGATTGCGCGGGCTAAAGCTTTTTTTAGCAGAGCAATGTCTGGCCGGGTAAGGATTATTACCCTATTTCTCCGCTTTATTGTAATGAACCTTAAGCTGAGAAGAACGCGGGCGCTATGAAGAAACAGCATAATTATACGGTGATGCACTGGGGAACCTGGCAGGTGGAGAGCAGTGAGGGCGAGATCGTGGCGGTTAAGCCGGTGCCCTGGGATAAAAATCCCTCACGCATCGGCCAGTCGCTTCCCGACGCGGTGACCAGCCAAACGCGCATTCGCCGTCCGGCGGTGCGCGCCGGCTATCTCCAGCACGGGCCGGCGTCACGAGAAGGGCGAGGTAAAGAGCCCTTTGTCGAAGTCAGCTGGGAGGTGGCCCTGGACCTGCTGGCGCGCGAGCTGCGCTCGGTCAAGGCGCGCTGCGGCAATGAGGCGATCTACGGCGGCTCCTACGGCTGGGCCAGCGCTGGACGCTTTCACCATGCGCAGAGCCAGCTGCACCGGTTTCTCAAGGGCTTTGGCGGGTACACCGCCAGCACCAATACCTATAGCAGCGCCGCGGGCGAGCGTATTCTGCCGCATATTCTCGGGCCGCTGAGCCCGCTGCACCGGCAGCATACCCATTTTTCCGAGCTGGCCCGGGAGTGTCAGCTGTTTGTCGCCATTGGTGGTCTGCCGCTGCGCAATGCCCAGGTCAACGGCGGCGGCGCCAATGACCATATGCTCCAGTACTGGCTGGATAAGATGCAGGCCAACGGCACGCGGTTTATCAATATCAGTCCGGTGCGCAATGACCTCAGCGCGGTGCCCGACGCCGAGTGGCTGGCCATTCGGCCGGGCACCGATACCGCACTGCTGCTGGCCCTGAGCTATGTGCTGATCGCTGAGTCCCTTTACGACCAGGCGTTTGTTGCCAGCCATACCGTCGGGTTTGCCCCCTATCGCGCTTATCTGTTGGGCGAGCACGATGGCGTAGCGAAAACCCCGGCGTGGGCGGCGGCGATTACCGGCCTGGACGCCCAGCGCATCGCCGACCTGGCGCGGGAGATGGCCCGCCACCGGACGATGGTGAATATCTCCTGGTCTATCCAGCGCGCCCGTCAAGGGGAGCAGGCCTACTGGGCGACGGTGGCCCTGACCGCGCTGCTGGGACAGCTCGGCACCCCGGGCGGCGGCCTCGGGTTTGGCTACGCCTGCACCAACCTGGCGGGCGCGGTGCGAAAAGCGTTTTCCGGCCCACGCTTACCCGCCGGGGAGAATGCGGTGGACAGCGTTATCCCGGTGGCGCGGCTGTCCGATATGCTGCTGCACCCGGGAGAAACCTATGAGTTCGACGGTCAGCAGCGGCGCTATCCCGATATCCGTTTAGTCTACTGGGCGGGAGGCAATGCGTTTCATCATCATCAGGACATCAACCGACTGTGCGAGGCCTGGCGCCGCCCGGAGACGGTGGTGGTGCATGAGCAGTACTGGACCGCGCAGGCCAAATTCTCCGATATCGTTCTGCCGGCCACCACCTCGCTGGAGCGAGAGGATATCGGCAGCGGCGGTCACGACGGGTTTATGATCGCCATGAGCGCGCAGATCCCGCCGGTGGGCGAAGCGCGTGACGATTACGCCATTTTCTGCGATCTGGCCGGGCGGCTGGGCTTCGGGGAAGCGTTCAGCGAAGGGCGTGACGCCGGGCAGTGGCTACGTCATCTCTATGAGGAGTCAAGACCGCGGGCGCAGGAGGAGGGTATTGCGCTGCCCTCGTTCGATGACTTCTGGCAGCAAGGGGTGCTGGAATACAGCGCGCCGGAGCGGCCGCAAATTTTTCTCGCCGATTTTCGCGCCGATCCGCAGCGCTATCCGCTCTCCACCCCCTCCGGCAAAATTGAACTCTTTTCCGCCACCGTCGCCGGGTTTGGCTATCGCGAATGCCCTGGCCATCCGTGGTGGGATGAACAGGAGGCCGCCCGCCAGCGGCAGGAGGCGGCGCGCTGGCCGCTTCATCTGCTCTCCAGCCAGCCGCGCGCCCGCCTGCACAGTCAGTACGACCACGGCAGCGTCAGCCGGGCGACGAAAGTTCAGGGACGCGAGCCGCTGTGGATGCATCCGAGCGATGCGCAGGCAAGGGATATCCGCGAAGGCAGCGTGGTGAAAGTCTATAACGACCGCGGGGCAATTCTGGCGGGGGTGCACCTGAGCGAGCAGATTTTGCCCGGCGTGGTACAGATGTCCACCGGCGCCTGGTATGACCCGCTGGATCCGAAGGAAGAACGGTCGCTCGATAAGCACGGTAATCCCAACGTATTAACCGAGGATCGCGGCAGTTCGCGCCTGGGGCAGGGCTGTAGCGCCCAGAGCTGTTGGGTGGAGATCGCCCCGTGGCGAGAGGAGCTGCCGCCGATCACTGCCTTTGATCCGCCGAAATTTATTGAAGTTTAGGCGTTGGCGCTCGCCGGCGGCGGGGCGGGTAGCCCGGAGAAGGCGCGGTATGCGCCGCCTCCGGCAAAGCCCGCGCCTGGCGGTTTTAGACTGACGACAGTTTGACGTTACGCCAGCCGCGGGTAGGCGCTGGCGATATCGTCGCCGGTAAACTGGGCGATCCAGCCTTCCGGGTTATCAAAAATGCGAATGGCGGTGAAGTTCGGTTCTGATCCCATATCAAACCAGTGCGGAGTGTGGGCGGGAACCGAAATCAGATCGTTCTTTTCGCACAGCACCTGGAACACCTCGTCGCCAATGTGCAGGCAAAACAGGCCAGCGCCCTCGACAAAAAACCGCACCTCGTCTTCGCCATGGGTGTGCTCGTTCAGGAACTTTTCCCGCAGCGCCTCTTTTTGCGGGTTATCGGCGCGCAGGCTGATGACGTCCCAGCTCTGGTAGCCCTTTTCGGCGACCAGTTTATCAATCGCATGCTGATAGGCGGCAATCACCGTTTCCGGGCTGGGATTTGCGCCGAGGTCGCGGTCGGCCTGCCAGCGCTCGAAGCGGACGCCTTTGGCGTTAAGTTGATCCTGAATCGCTTTGGCGTCGGTGCTGTGCCAGACCGGCGTTTGCGGATCGGTCACGGAAAAAAGAGTTAATGCGCTCATGCTGGGATCTGCTCCGGATGAATGTCGTCAAAACGCTGAACCTGAGGATGGTGGCTCGCCGGGTCGCGGTCGCCGCGTACCAACTGGATCGTTCGCAAACCCGCGGCCTCGGCGGCGTCGAGCTCCTGATGGATATCCGACAGGAACAGGATGGTGCCAGGGGCATGGCCCAGGTGTTCAGCAATGTTACGGTAGGACTGCACCTCACGCTTGGCGCCTACCAGGGTATCGAAATAGCCCGTGAACAGATGAGTAATATCACCTTCATCGCTGTAGCCAAATAACAATTTCTGCGCAGCCACCGAGCCTGAGGAATATACATACAGCTCAATACCCTGCGCTTTCCATTGCTCCAGCGCCGGCAGTACGTCCGGGTAGAGATGGCCGGTAAAGTCGCCGTTGAGATAGCCGTCGCGCCAGATGATCCCCTGCAGCGCTTTCAGCGCCGTGGATTTACGGTCTTCATCCATAAAGGCGAAGAGGGTAGTGATAAGGTCGGCGGTGCTGGCGGCGGGGGCGTCTGTTTCGCGGCGCAGGTTGTCGAGAATGGTTTTGACCGGTTCAGCGTGCTGCTGAGCGGTCACAAAGCCGGCCAGTCGTTCGCGGGCGTAGGGGAACAGCACGTTGTGCACGAAGCGGATATCGCTGGTGGTGCCTTCTATGTCGGTCACGATGGCGCGGATCATGGTTTCTCCAGAGTGGGCGTAGCGTGGAATAACATTAGCATTTAGACGTCTAAGCGTCTTGATTGCCAAATATTAACATCGTGTTATAGTGGCTTCAACAACAGCATTACA